>Ga0247727_10014461_pt1 | contig 13112 bp, 10 predicted proteins | sample WisWelCaveWW1625_FD_202498 | JGI IMG/M metagenome (GOLD analysis project Ga0247727, IMG submission 202498) | Biofilm microbial communities from Wishing Well Cave, Virginia, United States - WW16-25 | ecosystem: Environmental > Aquatic > Deep subsurface > Groundwater > Cave microbial mat | place...
CGTCGCCGCTTCTGCCATAATCCCTCCCGGATCAGCCACCGTCGCAGCGTCTCGTGATCCACACCGTAGCCGTCCCCCTCCAACTTTTCCACAGTGAACGTCGGGCCATAACCCGCATACCTCTCCGCATAGCGTTCCAAAATCTTCCCCTTTGCCCCCTCATCCCACGCCCGATTCGATGCCCGACCGCGACTCGCGATGCACCAGCCCCACGGCCCCTTCTGCCCCATACCGCTTCGCAATCCGAAACGTCTGCCGATAGCTCAACCCCAGCAGCTCCGACGCCTCGCTGATCTTCATCTCTGACTTCATCACCCTCGCCATCACAACCAGGCGTGCTCTCTCTTTCTTGCTCATCGTCAAATGTCCTTCCATTTAACACCTCCTTATCTCGAAGAAGGTATTATCCGAAAATAGGACATTTCTAACGAGTCACAGATATGACATTTCTAAAGAGTCATGACATGGGGAGTAGTATATTTTGACAATTTATAAAAATCTGTGATACAGGCATCCGTCTAGCTAATAATAGGTTGTGCAGAAACACAGATTGATTGGAGAGGAGTCTATATGAGAACTAACATGTCTAAAAGAACTACGGCTATGAAGTCTTTTGTGGTTCTGTTTGCTTTCTTCCTGCTGGTGGGTTGTGGCCTTAGAATCATACGACCGCCAAGTGGAACCTACCCAACTAGTCCCGTTGTTGCGGAAGTCCAATTTAGGTCAAGAATATGCGGCAATCCCTTTCAGGCAATGCTGGATGGTAACGATGTCACGGGACAATTTTCTCCGCCAGCGGCAACGGGAGGGCAATCACAAGCAACTTTCCCCGGTCTTGCCGCAGGCTCTCACATACTCACCGCGAATGCCAGTCAGCCGGGTTTTTTTGGAGGTTGCAGTAATGACAGTGAGACATCAAACTTTACAGTAGATAGGGACACGCCATACATGGCCCAATGCCGTGTTCAGAGCGTACCAATTCCTCCAGACTGGGCAGAGTCAGGAACAGCGTGGGTTTTGCAGGGCAACCTCAACACCGACGGAGGGGGCACAAATCTTCTTCAGAGAAATGTAGATGCATTCGTGTGGACGTACACTGACCCGAATGTTCGAGGGGCATGTATTGCGTTGCCTAGGGGTAGCGGTGCCCCCGGGTCACTTGCTGGAATCATCTGTCAAAGTGCCACGACGGGTCACGCCTGCTTCTGGGACAATCAACTGCGTTCTAATCCAGGAACAATTTTAGGCTGGAGTGGACAACGGTTGGTAATCTCCCAACTTGTAGATGGCGAATATTTCGCTACTGGGGCCAATGTGGGAGGGCGCTGTGTTAGTTGCCATAGTGGCAATAATGTATTTCTGATCTCCCCTGATGATCCAACATGGAAGAAGGTAATAAAGAACGTCAATCTTTCAATCGGTAGCACATTTACAACAAGAGTAGATACCCCTCGTTATATACCACTGCCGGTGCACCCAAGTTGGACCAATCCTGTTTCGTCAGGGGGTGGTTTGTGCGGGTTATGCCATGAGGCACCCAATGCTACGGTTACGGGCTATAGAAATATAGTCAACGCTATTGCCCCGACCAACAGAATGCCGATGCCCCCCAATTGTGTTGCAGATCCAGGTGGTTGCTATAGATAAGGACAATAAAGAGACGATGGATTGCAAGAACATATAAAGGATACGCATTGAGCACAAGCCTAGCCTCGAGCACTGGGAATATAAAACACTCATTCCTCAATTCGCGTCGCGGGAGGAGTATTATCAAGACGTAATGCCGCACCGGGTCAAATATTTGCGGCATTTGTTGAACGAATATCGCCCTAAAACTGTCGTTTGCTATGGGAAGGGTTGTTGGCAAAAGTACCAAGAACTTTTCGATAAAGATAGATTTTCTCAACACGGACCATTCATGGTTGCTCAACATCAAGATACCTGTGTCATATTGACTAAACATCTAATGCCCCGCGTCATGAAGAATGAGGAATTGGATGACGTTGTGGCTCTGATCAAAAACGGTGGTTAGAAAACATGGGGCGGGCTAACAACGGCATCAACGCGGGCAGGTGCGGGAAGCTTCCGGCAAATCAACTTTTTTCTTGGTGGCGAACGTGGTTCCATTCCAAAACTCTCGACGCATTACCTCGCCCGGCGCTGAAGACCAATGGCCCTACGGGGCAGGTGCTCCGCCAAAACCCGATACCGGTTGTTCTCCGTCACCAGGACCTCCATCGTCTCGGTCTTCCCAGCAAATAACGACTGCTGTGTAATCCCCTCCATCCGTGTCGACATCCTCTCCTCCAAAAGAATAAAGGGATTGGAATCCTGAAACCTTAAAACCGGCATGATGAATCAGCCTTTCCAGCGCCTATTCTATAATAAAATCCAAAGACAATCTCAACAAATATCATGCAAAAATACAGAAATTGAGGGGAGTTTCCCGACAGTCACTAAATAGCCAATTGCCTGCACTCTCAAATTCTTCGCTTAGTGCCATGTTTTCTCCTCCTCACCCTCGACTCTCATTTAACACAGGGACAGTGTCCCATCGTCATAGACACAGAGGGCAGATTATACAACCAATTTTCTCTACTCGTCCTTTGCACAGGGAGAGGCCCGAGGGTTGGGACACCTATTCCCCAATGTTTTTATTGGGTCGATAAGTGGCTTGACCTCGCAGTTATCTTTGGATTTTAATAGGCAACTAGATTGTGCCGATAGATCGTGCCGAGTCTCTGCCATTGCAGATCGCAAACACTCGGAATCAAAATTTAAGGAGAGAAAACCCATGACAACCAAAGCCGCAAAAATCTTTTATACCAAAGTGGATGAAGCGCCCGCATTGGCGACCTATTCGTTACTTCCAATCGTTAACGCCTTCACAAAGGCGGGTGGCGTTTCTGTAGAACTGAAGGATATTTCGCTTGCGGGGAGAATGATCGCTGCCTTTCCCGACCATCTTACGGAAAGCCAAAGACAGTCGGATGATCTCGCCCTGTTAGGGGAACTTGCCAAGACACCCGATGCGAATATCATTAAACTCCCCAATGTCAGCGCCTCTCTTCCCCAACTGAAAGCGGCGATCAAGGAATTGCAGGGACAGGGCTATGCCCTTCCCGATTATCCCGAAGACCCGAAAAACGACACGGAAAAGGAGATCAAAACGCGATACGACAAAATTAAGGGAAGCGCGGTTAACCCGGTCTTACGGGAAGGCAACTCCGATCGTCGGGCGCCCCTCTCGGTCAAACAATACGCCAAAAAGCATCCCCACAAGATGGGGCCGTGGACCCCGGACTCCAAGACCCATGTCGCGCATATGACGCATGGCGATTTTTGTTCCAACGAGAAATCCGTGACCCTTGCCGAGGCAACAGAGGTACGAATCGAGTTTGTTGATCAAGACGGAAAGATTACCGTTCTGAAAGCCAAACTTTCGATCAAGCCTGGCGAAATCATTGATGCAACCTTTATGAGCCGCCGCGTTTTACGGGACTTTATTGAAACCCAGATTGAAGATGCTAAAAAGCAGGGCGTCCTCTTTTCCGTTCATCTGAAGGCCACGATGATGAAGGTTTCCGATCCGAAAATCTTTGGTCACGTCGTCTCGGTCTATTACAAAACCGTTTTTGAAAAGTATAAAGAGCTGTTCAAAGGCATCGGGGTTGATCCCGACAACGGTCTTGGCGACCTGTATGCCAAGATCAAGTCGTTGCCCAATGATCAACGCGCCGCTATCGAGGCGGACATTCAAGCCTGTTATCGATCGCGGCCTCCTCTGGCCATGGTCAATTCCGATAAAGGGATCACCAATCTCCATGTTCCCAGTGACATCATTATTGATGCCTCCATGCCTCCAGTGATCCGTGACTCTGGAAAGATGTGGGGCCCCGACGGCAAGTTGCAGGATACCAAGGCGGTCATTCCCGACAGCAGTTACGCGCCGGTCTATCACGAAGTGGTCGAGTTTTGTAAGAAGCATGGCGCGCTGGATCCCAAAACGATGGGGTCTGTTCCGAATGTCGGTCTGATGGCGCAGGCGGCGGAGGAATACGGATCGCACGACAAGACCTTCAAGGTCGCTGGAAATGGCACGGTGCGTGTGGTGACCGCGTCCGGGCAGACGCTTCTTTCTCACACGGTGGAGGAAGGGGATATCTGGCGGATGTGCCAGGCCAAGGATATTGCCGTAAAGGATTGGGTTAAATTAGCCGTCAACCGCGCGCGTGCGACGGGGTCTCCTGCGATTTTCTGGCTGGATGAAGCCCGCGCGCATGACGCGGAGATCATCAAGAAGGTCAATTGTTACTTGAAGGATCACGATACGCAAGGGCTAGACATTCGGATTATGGCTCCGGCTGCGGCGACACGGGTTTCTCTGGAACGGATCATCGAAGGGAAAGATACAATTTCCGTGACGGGGAATGTGCTGCGTGATTATCTGACCGACCTCTTCCCGATTTTAGAAATTGGGACCAGCGCAAAAATGCTTTCGATTGTTCCTCTGCTGGAGGGCGGCGGTCTTTTTGAAACTGGGGCCGGCGGCTCTGCGCCGAAACATGTGCAGCAGTTTCAGGAGGAGGGATATTTACGTTGGGATTCGCTGGGTGAATTTCTGGCGCTGGCCGCGTCCTTAGAACATCTGAGCAAGGTCTCCAACAACCCCACCGCGAAAGTGCTGGCGGATACGCTTGATCGGGCCAACACCCAGTTCTTAGAGAGCAACAAATCGCCCGCGCGAAAGGTGGGTGAGATTGATAATCGCGGAAGCCATTTTTATCTGGCGTTGTACTGGGCGCAAGCCCTAGCGGGTCAGACCGACGATAAGGCGCTCCAATCCCGATTTGAAAAAGTTGCAAAACAACTTGAAGAGAATGAGGCTAAAATCGCATCGGAGTTGATTCATGCCCAGGGGAAGCCTATGGATATGGGCGGGTATTATCATCCCGATCCTACAAAAACGGCGAGAGCGATGCGTCCCAGCCCAACCCTCAACGCGATCCTCGATGCGATTGTGTAAGGAACATAGGGGTCATTGGCACGATTGACAGGATTAGGACCTGCGGCGCGGGATGCCAGAGTAGGGCGTTTTCTCAGGCTGTCGAAGCGGCAATTGGCTTACAAGGAAGGGTTGGATCCCCCTTACGATTCCGCTTCCGTTTCCGCTGGGTCCTGTTTTTCGGCAAGGCGGGCCACGGCCACCACGCGGTCTCCCTCACCGGAATCAATCAGGCGCACCCCTTGCGTATTGCGGCCAATCACACGGATGTCGCGGGCCAGAAGCCGCACCGTCTTGCCGTCTGCCGTGATCAGCATCACCTCTTCATCTTCCTGCACCTGAAGGGCCGCCACAACGTTGCCATTGCGCGGGGTGGTTTGAATCGTAATCACCCCCTGGCCGCCGCGCCCCTGCTTTCGGTATTCCGACAGCGCCGTCCGCTTGCCAAAGCCCCGCTCCGTCACCGTGAGGATCGTCGTCTGCACCCCCTCCGGCAGCGTCTCCATGCTAATCAGGTCGTCCCCCTCGCGCAGACGAATCCCCCAAACGCCCGTGGCCACGCGCCCCACCGCCCGCACCTCCTCTTCGTGAAACCGAATTGAAAGCCCCAGTTTCGTGCCCAAGAGGACGTCGTCGTTGCCTCCAGTCAACCGCACCGACACAAGCCGATCACCCTCCTCCAGATTAATCGCCCGCACCCCCCCCGTGCGCGGGTTGCTGTAGGCATCCAGCGACGTCTTTTTGAGCAATCCCTGTCGTGTCGCCATCACGACGAATTTTCCGGCCTCGAACTGTGGGATGGATAGAATCGCCGCGACCTTCTCGTCCTGAGATACTTGCAGCAGGTTCACGATCGCCTTCCCCTTCGTGGCGCGGCCCGCCTCTGGAATCTCGTAGACCTTCAGCCAGTAGACGCGCCCCAGGTTTGTGAAAAAGAGCAGGACGTTGTGCGTGGAGCCGGTGAAGAGGTGTTCGATAAAGTCCTCGTCCTTGAGTATCGCCCCCATCTTCCCTTTGCCACCCCGACGCTGGCTGCGATAGACCGACAGCGCCGTCCGCTTGATGTAGCCGGTGTGCGAGACCGTGATTGCCATCTCCTCCCGCGCGATGAGGTCCTCGATGACGATTTCGCCCGCTTCTGGCACGATCTCCGTCCGCCGCGCGTCGGCATATTTCTCCTTGACCTCGACCAGTTCCGTCCCAATTTGCGCGCGGATCAGATCGTCGCTGGCCAGCAGCCGTTTCAGCCCCTCGATCTTTTGCAAAATGTCGCGGTACTCGGCCAGCAACTTCTCCCGTTCCAGGGCGGTGAGGCGCGAGAGTTTCATGTCCAAGATCGCCTGCGCCTGCATCTCGGAAAGGGCAAACTGTCGCGTCAATCCTCCCCGCGCCGCCTCCGCAGAGGCCGCGGCCCGGATGAGGGCGATCACCGCGTCTAGGTGATCCAGGGCGATTTTGAGCCCTTCTAAGATGTGCGCGCGCGCCTCGGCCTGACGCAGATCGAAGCGGGCCCGACGGATCACCACCTCCCGACGAAAATCCAAAAAGTGTTGGAGGATCTGCTTGAGGTTTAACACCTCCGGGCGCCCACCCACCAGGGCCAGCATGATGACGCCAAAGCTGGTCTGGAGCTGCGTCATTTTGTAGAGGTGATTGAGGATGACCGAAGCGATCTCGCCCCGTTTGAGTTCGATGACGATCCGCATGCCGTCGCGGTCGGACTCATCCCGCAGGTCGGTAATCCCTTCTACCTGCCGCTCCCGAATGATCTCGCCCAGCTTTTCGAGCAGTTTCCCCTTGTTCACCTGATAGGGGAGTTGGGAGATGATGATCGCCTCCTTCTCCGTCCGCTCATTCACCTCGATTGCGGCGCGCGCCCGCATCATGATGATGCCGCGGCCCGTGGCATAGGCGTCCCGAATCCCCTGGAGGCCGTAGATAAAACCGAATGTCGGGAAATCGGGCCCCCGGATGATTCCCATCAGCGCCTCGAGGGTCATGGCGGGATCGGACAGCAGCGCCGTCAGGCCGTCAATCAACTCGCCCAAGTTGTGCGGCGGGATATTGGTGGCCATGCCGACGGCGATGCCCGCCGAGCCGTTCATCAGCAGATTGGGCACGCGCGCCGGCAACACGGTCGGCTCGGTTTGTGATTCGTCGTAGGTCGGGATGAAATCGGCGGTCTCGCGGTCTAAGTCCGAGAGCAATTCGGTGGCGATCCAAGTGGGCCGCGCCTCGGTGTAGCGCATGGCGGCGGGCGGGTCGCCATCTATCGAGCCGAAGTTGCCCTGGCCGTCCACCAGCGGGTAGCGCAGGTTGAAATCCTGCGCCATCCGAACGAGCGTGTCATAGATGGACAGATCGCCGTGGGGGTGATAGTTCCCCATGATCTCGCCCACGATCTTGGCCGCCTTGCGATAGGCCTTGTTGGGGGCCAGCCCCATGTTGTGCATGCCGTAGAGCGTGCGGCGGTGGACAGGCTTGAGGCCGTCTCGCACATCGGGCAGGGCGCGGCCCACGATCACGCTCATTGCGTAATCCATGTAGGCCGACTTCATCTCGGCTTCCAAATTCACAGGTTCAACAATCGGCATGCATGTCCTCTCTCACTTAAAGTAGCCTCGAAATCCAAGAAAACGGGATGATACCCTAATCCACCCCTCGAAGTAACGACCCAGCGGGGTTTTCCCAAGGCCATGGCAAGTCCGCAACGCATTCTCCATTCCCGAAGCGAGGCCCGCTCCCGCATGTTTTAATCTGGGGATGAGAATCCAGCACGTATTGATTTGAAGACCGTGGACTCCAGCGGGCAGCGGGCCGGAATGGCGGCGTGAGCGGGCCACGGCGAGTCAGCGACCCACATGGCGGACGGGATAGGCAAAGAAGGCCGATCCGACAGCGTCATTCTGAAGGTGTTCGCAGAAGAAGCTCTACTGTCTAGGATTCACGCAGGAGGTCGAGCAGATATTGGCCATAGCCGCTCTTTGCAATGGGCTGGGCCAGTCGCTCCAGTTGTTGCGCGGTGATATGGCCCATCCGGTAGGCGATTTCTTCCGGGCACGCGATCTTGAGACCTTGGCGCTTCTCGAGGGTTTGGATGAACAGCGATGCTTCCAGAAGTGCGTCGTGTGTGCCGGTATCAAGCCAGGCCGTGCCTCGGCCCAGTGTGCGCACCCGCAGTTGCCCCGCGTCCAGATACCAGCGAATGACGTCTACGATCTCAACCTCGCCCCGCGCGGAGGGACGCAGCGCCTTGGCGATGTCCACCACCTGATTGTCGAAGAAATAAAGACCGGTGATGGCATGGCGCGAGATGGGGTTTTTGGGTTTCTCTTCGACACGCAGTGGACGGCCTTGCGCGTCGAGTTCCACCACGCCATAACGCTCTGGGTCGTGGACAGGATAGGCAAAAACGGTCGCGCCGCCTTGCTGGCCCGCAGAGTCTTGGAGCAGCCTGGAGAGCTGATGGCCATAGAACAGATTGTCGCCCAGCACCAGCACGACGCCTTCCGCGCCGATGAATTTCTCCCCAATCGTAAATGCCTGGGGCAAGCCACCTGGCGCAGGCTGCACGGCATAGTCCAAATGGAGCCCCCACGCGCCGCCGTCGCCCAGGAGCTGGGCATAACGCGAGGTGTCTTGCGGCGTGGAGATGATGAGAATCTCCCGGATCCCGGCCAGCATCAGCGTGCACAGCGGGTAGTAGATCATCGGCTTGTCGTAAACAGGTAGAAGATGTTTAGACACCGCGTGCGTCACCGGATAAAGCCGCGTGCCCGCGCCGCCGGCCAGGATGATGCCTTTCATTGGCTTCTCTACGTTTGACGGGTCGCGGGGGATGCCATCAGCCAGCGCGTCAGATCGTCCGCGACGGACGGGCGGCAAATGTAATAACCTTGCACCGCGTCGCATCCCATCCGCGCCAGGTTTTCCAGCGTCTGCCGGTTTTCCACGCCTTCCGCAACAACCGTTAACCCCAGGTTGTGGGCCAGATCAATCGTGGCATGAACGATGGCGACATCGTCGGGGTCGGATGCCATTTCGAGTACAAACGATTTGTCAATTTTGATTTCATGCACCGGCAATTTTTTGAGGTAGCTTAGGGAGGAATAGCCGGTACCGAAATCATCAATGGACAATCGAATGCCCATCTGGCCTAGCCGTGCCAGCGTGGCGATGGATCGGTTTGGGTTGGACATGATGGCGCTTTCGGTCACTTCAAACTGGAGCGCAGGCGGCGACATATGGGCCTGATCGAGCAGCGCCTGCACCTCGGTCGAAAGCGTTGGGTTGTACAGATCGCGCGCGGAGAGGTTCACCACCACCGGCATGGACAGGTGGGCCTGCTCCCAGAGGTTGCCCTGCATCAGCGCCATCTTGACCACCCAGGGTGTCACTTTCGCGATCAGGCCGGTCTCCTCCGCAAGTGGAATAAAGTGAACCGGCGGAATGAGGCCCCGCTGGGGGTGATTCCAACGAATCAGCGCCTCTACGCAAAGCGTGCAGCCGGTTTGCGTGTCCACCTTCGGTTGGTAGTGCAAAAGGAATTGATCGCCGGGAGCGTTGTCAGAAACCATTTTGCGAAGATCCCCCGCCAGCGTCATGCGCCCCATGTGGGATTGGTCCCGCTCGGCGACGTAGAGGGCATAACCGCTGCGCGTCCGCTTGGCGGCACACAAGGCCATATCGGCCCGTTGGAGAAGCACATCGGCGTCCTCGCCGTGATCGGGATATAAGGAAATGCCGACGCTGGAGGCAAGCGAGATGGAGCGTCCCTCGATTTCAAACGGCGCCCTCAGTACGCCCAGCACCTTCGTGGCAATCAGGGTCACGTGCTCCGCGCTGCCAGGGGTTTGCAGCAGTAGCGCGAACTCATCTCCGCCGATCCGGGCCACCGTGTCTATTTCTCGCACGATTCGGCGCAGCCGCGCGCCCGCTTCCCGAAGCAGTAAATCGCCCACAAGGTGGCCGAACACCTCGTTGGCCTCCTTGAAGCGGTCCATGTCAACCATCATCAGCGCCAGTCTCCGCGAATCCTGCTGCGCGGCAAGGAGCGTCTGCTGCAGCCGATCGTGCAGAAGGGTGCGATTGGGAAGGTGTGTGAGCGGATCGTGCAGGGCATGATATTCCAGAGACGCCACGGCGGCCTTCTGCGCCGCGGTCTCGGAGATGTCCTTCAAAGTGACCACAACCCCCGTGGTGGCATCCTGTGCGTCAACCGGGGTACTAACGTATGAAAGCAGCAACGGTGTGCCATCCTGTCTCCAACAAAACGCATAGGGCACATGATGGGGCGCGCCCGTCTTGAGCGAGTCAAAAACCATGCACCGCTCCCACGTGTCTTGCCCCGATCCTGAGGCGCGTGGATAGAGCACCTCACGCATCGGCCGCCCCTGCACATCCGCGACCCTGTATCCGAACATGAGGGCACCCGCAGGATTGACGAACGTGATAACGCCATCGCCATCCAACATGTAGATGCCGTCCTCCACCGTGTTGAGGATCACGCTGGTTTGCTGGGCTTGTCGCTGGAGGGCTTCAGAAAGACCCAGACGCTCGCGCCGGATCCGCGCCTCGTTGATCTCCCGCGCGACCGCCGGCGCCAGGCGCGGCAAGTGATCCTTCATGATCACATCCTGCGCCCCCGCCTTCATGGCGGCCACGGCCATCTCCTCCCCGATCAGGCCCGAGAGCACAATGAAGGGCATGTCCGGATCCCGTTCCCGAACCAGTGCGAGCGCTTCCATGCCGGAAAATGCGGGCAAACGATAGTCGGAAAGGACCACGTCCCAGGAGGGCCGGTCCAGCGCCGCGCGCACCTGCTCCGCAGTCTCCACGCGCGTGACCGTCGGCGCATAGCCGCCATCTTGCAGCGCGGCGACCACGAGGGCCAGGTCCTCCGGGACGTCCTCAATCAGGAGAACGCGAAGGGGCTGGCCGGTATCTTGCGGGCTGGATGAGGTCATAATGGGTGTGCGGGCGTCGCAGTGACGCGCCATCTCTCCTCATTTGGGGTGCCCTATCGTACTGCAATTGCAAGCCGATGGCAATGTGACGGGCGGGCCCGTGGATCAGGGCGGCTAGACATGCGATGACGCTTCTTCCCGTGCGGGCTAAGGCCCCGTCAAGAAATAAAATAGGCATTTGAAGGGTTCATTTTTGACGAGATCAAGACGCGAGGAGCGCGCAGGCCTACTGCCTGTAAGCGACGAGGAACGCAGAGATCGTCAAAAAATGAACCCTCCCGAAGGGCCGGCGGCTTTTGGATTACATCCTAGCCGAACTTTTCTTACAGGCGATGGGCCCGCGCGAAAAAATTTGGCGTTGATTCGGCTCAAAATCCATCCAGCCAAATGACTATTTTATTTCTTGACGGGGCCTAAGGCGTGCTGCGATGGGTGAGGGCGAACGGCATGGAGAGCAGGCGTGAGAAGGTGCGATCCTTGCGATGGCGATACGCGGGTAGGCCCAGGACGATCCCCTCTTGCGGCACCATCCGATAGGTGCCAAAGAGCCGGTCCCAGAACGAGAAGATCACCCCGAAATTGGCATTCGTTTCCTCCGGCGCCTCCGAGTGGTGTACCCGGTGCATGTCGGGCGTAATGAAAACAAGGCGCATGGCCGGCTCGATCACGCGCGGCAGGCGGAAGTTGCCGTGCTGAATCTGGCCAAGGAAGATGTACACCACGTCAAACACAGCGAGGGCAGACCCGGTCGGGCCGATCAATGGGATCATCACACCCCACCGAAACAACGTCGAGAGAAAGATTTCGCCCGGATGAAAACGCGAGGCGGAGGTGACATTCAGATCGCCCTCGGTGTGATGCACGCGGTGAAAGCGCCACAGAAAGGCGATGCGATGATAGGCGCGATGCGTGGCGTAGATGATGCCGTCAAAACAAACGATCAGCAGCAGGGCGCGCGGGGCGGAGGGCATGCTCACCTGGTTAAGAAGGCCGATCCGGCGCTCGCCGAGCGCGTCGGTGTACGACGCACTGAGGCCAGCGAGCGGCGCCGCGAAGAGTGCCACATTGATGGCGGCAAGCAAAAGGTTCTCGGCGTCGTGGCGGAGGGCAGGATCCACGCGGGATCGGTCTCCAAACCGAGTCTCTAGCGCCCAACACAAAAACAGCCCGGCGAAGAAGGTAAGGCCGCGAACGTCGGAAAGGATATACAGTGCGTTCATGGGAGGAGTGGAGAGGGGGGTTGGGCGCGGAGGATCTCAACCGTCACGCCGCCGCGTATCTCCTCGCGCGGGGGCTGGCATTTGGTGAGACGCACCACGACGGACGCGATCCGCCGATCTTCCAAAACCCGCTGGGCGAGACGTTCGGCGAGCGTCTCGATGAGACTCACACGGGTTTCTCGGCCCAATTTGATCACGTCGCCGCAAAGGCGATCATAGTCCACGGCGTCGGAGAGCCGATCCAAGCGCGCCGCAGCCGTCATGTCATGGGCGATCTCCATATCCACCGAAAGACGCTGTCCGGCCTCGCGCTCTGCCTCGGTGATGCCGCAGTGTCCGAGGAATTCGATCTGCCGAAGCAAAAGTTTGTCCACTGCAATTTCAATCAACGGGGATGTGGATTAGGGAGACCACCGGTTGGTCGTTGAGCAGGTGCTCGGAAACGATCCGCTCCACTTCTTTTTCGCCAACACGGGCGTACCAAACGCCGTCCGGGTAGACCACCATGTTCGGCCCCTGTCCACACTGGCCGAGGCAGCGGCACAGCGTGACGCGGACCCGCGCGCGGCAAGCCAGGGTAGCCTCCTGCAGCCGATGGAGCGTTTCCTCCGCCCCATCCTGACTGCACGTCGGGCCGGTGCATACAAACAGGTGACGTGGATGCATTCTCCGCCGCGCGCCTCCCCGGAGTTTGCCGCACTTGGGTGCGTCATTCTAAACGGATACCCCAGCGCGGCACACTACCAAATATCCCTTGCAAAGCCAATCGTTTTTGGGGCACTTCGGCTTTGTTACATCAATGCGGGCAATGGCCGTACTTCCCCGACAGAGGCGTATCGGGACGGTGGAACGGGCGATGAACACACCAGAGAAATGACGTGAAAGGTGTCAGGCGTCCGCGAACGGCAATTCAGCGTCGGG
>Ga0247727_10014462_pt1 | contig 13112 bp, 10 predicted proteins | sample WisWelCaveWW1625_FD_202498 | JGI IMG/M metagenome (GOLD analysis project Ga0247727, IMG submission 202498) | Biofilm microbial communities from Wishing Well Cave, Virginia, United States - WW16-25 | ecosystem: Environmental > Aquatic > Deep subsurface > Groundwater > Cave microbial mat | place...
CTTACTAAGGAGGAAGCGATGTCATCAGCACAAGAATCGAAACTTTATACTCCGCAACCAGAGCACGAACTTTTAAAGCGATTTGCCGGCGAATGGCAATTTGAAAGGAAGTCCGCGTCTGACGACGGCTCAACGCTTCAGAAAGTGGGTTCTGGGGAAATGAAGGCGGAGTTGTTGGGTGGTTTTTTTGTCGTTTGTAGATGGTCAGGCAACGCTTATGAAACCGCTTTTGACGCCGTCCAGACTCTGGGGTACGACGTTGACCAGGAAGAGTACTCTGGTTTTTGGATTGACTCAATCATGAGTTATCAATGGCAATTAAGCGGTTCGTTAAAGGCCAAAGGTAATGAACTTGTCATTGCAGCGAGTGGCCCTAGCCCCACCGGCGGCACGACAAAATTTCGTGAACGTTACCGATTCAATTCAACAGATTCAATCACAGTTGTAGCTGAGATGTGGCAAGACGAGAAATGGGTCACGTTCATGACTACCGAGCTAACGCGGAAGGAAAAAAGGAAACCTGATTAGTGCACCAATGAAAACGATTGAAATGTCAAAACAAAGGCCAGGTCTTAAAAAATGAGAAGACTAAGCGGCTTGAATTTACATATTGGCGTGGAATGGGTGGCGACCAGGATTTGCCCGAGAACTATTCAATTGTTGCATTCGAACTAAAGGCTTTGAGCGACAAAACGACCGAACTCACTTACAGCCGAATAAAAATACCTACGGAAATGGAAAAGCAAATATTCGAAGGGCACCTGCAGGTGATGTTGGAAGAAATAAAAAAATTATTGGAACAGTAAGGATAGAAGATGACTTCTATCGGCTCCCTCAATGAGAAGTCGCTGCATGCGGCTTTGAAAGCCTGGTATCTGCAACCCGGCGACCAGACCGAAGTGCCAGTTGATGGCTATATTATCGATATTGTTCGAGGCGATCTGCTGATAGAAGTTCAAACGCGAAATTTCTCAGCCATCAAAGCCAAGCTACTCACGCTGACCGCGAAAAGTCCTGTCCGATTGATCTATCCCATCACGCAGCAAAAGTGGATTGTGAAGCTGCCAACGAACGGCCACGGGGTACCATGTCGCCGAAAATCGCCAAAGCGCGGTGCGCTCTTTCATATCTTCGAAGAATTGATGAGTTTCCCAGAATTACTCATCAATCCCAACTTTTCCCTGCATATTGTGTTAATTCAAGAAGAAGAGGTACGCCGCCACGATAGACGACGTGGCTGGCGGCGCAAAGGATGGATCACTCACGAACGGCGGCTATTACACGTCATGGAGGAACATATTTTTGATAATCCGCAAGATATGGAGTTCCTTATCCCCACAAACTTGTCTGACACGTTCACGACTGCCGATCTGTCGAACGCGCTGAATACGTCACGCCGCTTAGCACAGAAGATGGCGTATTGCCTGGAAAGAATGAATCTGTTTAAGCGAATCGGAAAACGGGGAAACGCGAATGCCTATAGACGCTCAAAATCCGTGTGGAGAGGGGAGTATAAACTTGATAGATCCGTCATATGATAGGATCATTCTTGCAAGTGATGTATCGGTAACTACGGCAGTTGAAGGCCAGCAAAATAAGATGTATTTGTCTATAAAAAGTGTTAACGAAGAAATCTGAAAGTTTATAAAGTTAAAGTTGTTCCCACCGTGAGATCGCCTTTGACAGCGCGTTGTATTTGCGCGGCGTGACACAGTGTGACCGCGCGCACACCAGCCTGCAAGGTTGCAAAAGCATTATCGAGTTTCGGCAACATGCCTTTGCTGACGATTCCCTTTGTTTTCAACTCTTGATACTGCCTCAGGTTTAATTGTGGAATCACCGACTCCTCATCCGCCGACGCCAGCACGCCTTTTTTGTCAAAACAATAAATCAATCGCGTTTCATAATGTTTGCACAACGCGCTTGCCAGCGCCGCGGCGATGGTGTCGGCGTTGATATTGAGCATCATGCCTTTGCCGTCATGCGTGAGCGGCGCAAAAATCGGCGCGAGGCCGGTGTTGAGAAATTGTCTGATCGCCGCGACATTGACCTGCTCAACATCGCCGACGAAACCATAGTCGATATTTTTATCGGCGCGTTTTTTTGCGGCAATGACATTGGCGTCCGCGCCGGTCAATCCAATGGCATTGCAGCCTCGCGCCTGCAGGCCGCTGACGATGTTTTTGTTGATCAGGCCTGCGTAAACCATCGTCACCACTTTCAGCGTCTCCGCATCGGTAATGCGGCGCCCGTCAATCATCTGCGCTTCAATTCCCAGCGCGTGCGAAATGTCCGTCGCGATTTTGCCGCCGCCGTGAATGAGAATTTTTTTGCCGTCGATCCGCGCGTAGTCATCTAGAAAAACGGCCAGCGCCTCGGGCTGATCGATCACATTCCCGCCGATTTTGATGATGAGAAGCTGCTCCATTTTGTTCATTGTCTGAACGCAAACTAAACATTTTTAAAAACGTTTACCCAACGGATGAAAAACGACCAACGGATAAAAACAATAACGACAAAAATGATCATGGCCAAAATCATTTCAATTTTTCTGATAACCTCCTGAATTGATTCAAGATGAATTTTATTAAATCCGTTGGCAGCTTTTTATCCGTTGGAGCAGTTTTTAAAGCGTTGACTTATTGACCACGATTCACAAGTCCCTCATCACCGCCGCAAAGCTTTCCAGAAAACGATCCGCGTGCTCCTGCTTCAGCGTCAACGGCGGCAGCAGCCGGATCGTGTTGGGATTATGCGATGAGCCAGTAAAAATTCTGTGCTCGAAGAGCATCTTTTTTCTGATCGTCTCAGTCGCAAAATCCAGCTCGACGCCGATCATCAAACCGCGGCCACGCACCTCTTTCAAGCCTTTAGTGATCCAGCGCAATTCACTTAACAAATAGTCGCCCATCTTCGCGCTATTGTCGATGAGTTTTTCCTGCGCGATCACCTCGAGCACGGCCACCGCGGCGGCGCAGGCGAGATGATTGCCGCCGAAGGTCGTGCCGAGCAGGCCGTGCGAGGCCTGGAATTTGGGATTGATCAACAAGCCCGCGACGGGAAAACCGTTGCCCATGCCTTTGGCGATAGTGATGAGATCGGGCCGAATATCGGCAAATTGATGCGCGAAGAATTTGCCGCTGCGGCCATAGCCGGATTGCACTTCATCAAGAATCAACAGCGCGCCGGATTGCTCGCAGAGTTTTTGCAGCTTCCGCAAAAATCTTGGCGCCGGCAAATGAATACCGGCGATGCCCTGAATGCCTTCGACGATGGCGGCGCAAATATTGTCGCGTTGAAAAGCGTGCTGCAGCGCGGTTTCATCATTCAGCGGCAAAAAAATGACTTCGTGATTCTCATTGAGCGGCGCGCGAATTTTCGGATTATCGGTTACTGCCACCGTTGCCGACGTGCGGCCGTGGAAGGCGCCGGCAAAAGCGATCACCAGTTTCCGCCGATTATGAAACGACGCCAGTTTCAGCGCGTTTTCATTCGCTTCCGCGCCGGAGTTCGAGAAAAAAAGCTGATAATCGTTGTAACCCGAAAGTTCGCCGAGCCTGGCCGCAAGCTCCTTTTGCAATGGAATCTGCACCGAATTTGAATAGAAGCCAAGATGATCGAGCTGCGTGGTGAGCCGGCGCACGTAATGTGGATGGCTATGCCCGATTGAAATCACCGCATGCCCGCCGTAGAAATCGAGATACTGCACGCCGTTTTTGTCCCAGAGGTAAACCTCGCGGGCGCGCACCGGCTCGATGTCGTAAAGCGGATAGACGTCGAAGATTTGCATGATTGGCCTTTTTGAGAAGACACGACGCGAATGACTTGAATCCAAAAAGTTAAAAAACTAATTGCCCACGGATGAAATGCTGCCAACGGATAAAAAACATTATATCCGTTGGCAGCATTTCATCCGTGGGTTTTATTTTTCTACGATCGTGATAGTTTTTTCAGAGCACGACATTAACTCAATACGCCATCGCCTTGAGCCGCAACCCCATCGTTTCTTCCAGCCCAAACATCAGATTCATATTCTGCACGGCCTGTCCCGAGGCGCCTTTGACGAGGTTGTCGATGACGCTGACGAGAAAAAGCTTGTGCGCATGGCGTTCAAGATAAACCACGGCATTGTTGGTATTGACGACCTGTTTCACATCGGGATTTTTCCGGCTTACCTGCACGAACGGATGCGCCGCGTAATACGAATCGTAAAGCTCATACGCTTTTTCCAATGAAATATCGGCGTCCAGATAAATCGCGCTGAGAATGCCGCGCGTGAAACCGCCGCGAAACGGGATGAAGTTGATTGGCGCCGGCATTTCCGGTTGCAAAAATTTCAGGCTCTGATAAATCTCGGCGAGATGTTGATGCTCAAAGGCTTTGTAAACGGAAAGATTGCTGTGGCGCCAACTAAAATGCGTCGTTTCCGCAAGCGCTTGGCCCGCGCCGGTCGAGCCGGTGATCGCGCTGACATGCACTTCGTCCTGCAGAAGTCCGCGCTGCGCCAGCGGCAGCAGCGCGAGCTGAATGCACGTCGCGAAGCATCCCGGATTCGCCACGCGTGTTGCGCGAGTTATGGCGGTTCTGTGCAACTCCGGCAGGCCGTAAATAAAGCTTGAAGCGAGCCGATGATCCTGACTCAAATCAATGATCTTGACTCGATCGTTAATGGGATGCTCGCGCAAATATTTTGCCGCTTCGCCATGTCCGAGACAGAGAAACAGAACATCGATCTCGTCATTGATTGCGCCGCTGAATTTCAGATCGGTTTCACCGATCAAATCCGCATGAACCTCATGCACGAATTTTCCAGCGTTATGGCGGCTGGTCGCGACGCGAATTTCGGCGGCGGGATGCCGCAATAAAATGCGCAACAGCTCGCCGCCGGTATAGCCGCTCGCGCCAGCGATGCCGGCTCTAACTTTGTTCATCGTTGCGATTCACCTTGTAATAAATCATGGATTGATTCGCCAGCATTTTGGAGAAGCCGCGCGCGTCTTCGCCGGTCCACGCCTGATAGGCCTCGTTATAAACCGAAAATTCCGGTGACATCAGATCGTGCGGCGAGGTGATGCCAAGGATTTGAAAACGATATGGCGCCAGATAAACCGAGACCACGCCCGTCACTGTTTTTTGCGAGTCTGCCAAAAAACTTTCGATATTCCGCATCACCGGATCCAAATATTGCCCTTCATGCAACATGTTGCCGTACCAATCGGCCAATTGATCTTTCCAGTAAAGCTGCCACTTGGTTAAAACATGCTTTTCAAGCGCATGATGCGCTTTGATAATGACCAGCGGCGCCGCGGCTTCAAAGCCGATGCGATCCTTGATGCCGAATGTCGTGTCGTCCACATGAATGTCGCGGCCAATGGCATAGGGCCCGGCGATTTTCTCCAGAGCTTGAATCGCATGAATGGGATTCGCAAACGCATTTTCATTGATGCCGATCAACTCGCCGCGTTCGAAACGCAACTCGACGGTCTGCGGCTCCGGATTGCTGAAACGCGTCGGAAACACTTCTTCCGGCAGCGATTCGGATGAGGTGAACGTTTCCGGCCCGCCGATCGATGAACCCCACAAGCCTTTATTCACCGAATACTGCGCCTTCGACCAATCGAAATCGATCTGGTGTTTCTTGAGATATTCGATTTCGGCATTGCGCGAAACATGATGGTCGCGAATCGGCGCGAGAATCGTCGCTTCGGGAATGAGAATGTTGAACGCGATATCGAAGCGCACCTGATCGTTATCCAGGCCCGTGCTGCCGTGCGCGACGCTGCCGGCTTTGACGGCGCGCGCATATTGCGCCAATGCCGTCGCCTGAAAAACACGCTCCGCGCTGGCCGACAGCGGATAGGTATTGTTCTTGAGCACGTTGCCGAAGATGAGATACTTGATGCACTTGCGATAATAATTTTCTGTCTCATCCAAAACAACGTGTTGCTTAACTCCGAGTCGCAACGCGCGATTTTCGATTTCGGCGAGATCGTCGTCGTCAAAACCGCCGGTATTCACCACGACGGAATGCACCTCGAGGCCGGACTCGCTCGCCAGATATTTTGCGGAATAGGAAGTGTCGAGGCCGCCGCTGAACGCGAGCACGACGAGGCGATTTTCCTGCCGTTTAATGGAAACCGTGCGAACGTCGTTGGGATCGTAAAGCAAACCGGTGCAGAGACAATGTTTGCGATTGTTGCGCGTGAGGATGTCGTAGTTGCGGCAGGACTGGCAGCCGTCCCAGAATTCTTTGTCCGTGGTCAGCTCTGAAAACGGCACCGGCTTGAAGCCGAGCTCGGTGTTCATCTTCATCACCGCATGGCCGGTGGTGATGGAAAAAATTCTGGCGTTGGGATATTTTTTGCGCGAGAGATCGAAGATGGCGTGTTTGATTCTTTTGCCGAGTCCGGAATTGCGAAACGCCGGATCGACGATCAAGCCGGAGTTGGCGACGTATTTGCCGTGCGTCCAGGTTTCAATATAACTGTAACCCGCCAGCCGGCCGCTTTGATGAAAGGCGATAATCGCTTTGCCTTCCCGCATTTTTTGCGCGATGTATTCCGGCGGCCGCCGCGCGATGCCGATGCCGCGCGCTTTGGCCCCTTCCTCCAGCATTTTGCTGATTTGCCCGGCATAGCCGACGTGCGCTTCCGAAGCGACTTCCAGCGTGAATATGTCAGCGGGATCCTGTGGCGCGTTTTCCATTTACAGCGAACCTCCTTTGATAAACTTAAATAAGATTCTCCGGGCGACCGAGATGTTTGAGATAGGCATTCTCCATCTCGCGCTCTTTATACAAATCCGCCTGCTTGCCGGGCAGCGCGATGAAAGTCTGTATATTTTGTTGATTGAAATTCCGAGGCGCGCCGATTCGGCTTTTGTTTTCGCTGGCAAAGAACACTTTTGGCGCAAAATCAAGGTGGTACTTCTCCGCGAGTGATCTCGTGACGCTCCCTCGCAAAAATTTGCCGGTTCTGAGACTGCCGCTCCAAAACGATTAAACATTCATCGCGCTCGCAAGTTAGCGTTTTATCATTAAAAAATCAACAACAATTTTTATCTCACCCGATAAACAAACAGCACGCCTTTTTTTAATCGAATTTCCACCTCGCCCGCCGTTGCTTCATTGCTCAACCCATCGCGCACCGCCCATTCGAGCGATTCATTTTGCAGCGGGTATTTCAATCCTGCCGTCACAATTCCTTCCGCGCGGCGAAAGGCGAATAACGAAATCTGCTGTCCCACCAGCGCTTCGAAGCGAAGACTCGCTTCATGCTGCGGCGCATTTAAAAAAGTCCCCATACCGAAATCATCGTGGATTTCGATCTCGAGCCGGCCGCAAAATTTTTCGGCGATGTTGAGATTGCAAACCTGATGATCGAAACGCAGGCCGGTGATTCCGACCAGTAAAACCTTTTGTATTTCCTGCTCAATGGCAAATTGCAGCGTTTTCTCAAAATCAGTGGCGTACTGGCTGGAGCGATGAATATATTGCGACTGCGGAAAAGCGGCGCGCGTTTCCGGGAGAATGGAATCGAGATCGCCGACGATGAAATCCGGAATGATGCCGCGCTCGCGGGCGCGATTGGCGCCACCGTCCGCGCAAAGAATCAGCTCCGCGCGGTTGCGACATTCTTCCAGAATTGCGGCAGCAGGCAAAATGCTGTTGGCAATGATGAGAGCGGTATGTTGTTGCATAGAGTTAGTCGTCGCGTTTTCAGACCATTGATATTAAGCTAAACGTTTTATACTTAAGCGGCGCGAACGCTATTTGCCCCAAAGGGGCATAATGTAATAGCATAGGGCAACGCCCTGTGAAACAGAACCCAAACCAACCATCCCGCCGCCCCAACGGGGCAAAATCAAAATCCGTCTATGACGCATGGTTTGTCGTTTGGATGATTCGATGGGTTGGCTCTGATTCCTTCGCGTCACTGTATTCCGCCCCGTTGGGGCTTTTCGATTTTTCCATTGTCTACCCACAGGGCGATGCCCTGCGCAATCATATTTGTCCCCGTTGGGGACGAGCTTTCGATTTTAGCTTGACACGTATGGCCTTCAGGCGTAAAATGTCCAGAAATGAAAAAATATCTTTGTCCAATAAGTTAATGCCTGAAGGCATCACTACGAACAATGAATTTCACCGTTCATATTTCAAATTGAGAAACGCCTGTCGTTCCGCCGCCGGAAAAAAATCGCCGCCTTCGCCATGAGCAATGTAAAGTTTGTCGAATAAATTTTGCAGGTGCAGTTGCAATGACAATCCGGCCAGCGCTGAATCGCGAGCAAAACTGTATCCCAGCATGCCGTTGCATACCGTGTAAGCGTCGACCACATTCAGCGCGTTCTTAAAATTGTCCGTATATTTTTTGCCGACATATTGCACGCCCAGCGAGGTGGTTAAACCGGCTTCGTTCAGCGTGAGGCGCAGATTCGCGAGCGTATTCGGAAAACCGGCGATGGGATTGCCGTCCAGAATCTGGCGCGCGCCATCACTTGCATAAACCGCATATTTTTTCAGTTCATTTTGGCTGACCATGAGATTGCCGCCAAGGTGCAACTCCGGAAAAATTTGCGCGCTGCCCGCCAGCTCGATTCCCGCGTGCAAAGTCCGTTCGGCATTTCCCGTCACGGGCTGGCCGAAACGGTCGAGTTGGCCGCTTTTGATAATCTCGTTCTGGAAATCCATGTAAAAAAAATTCATGCTGGCGCGCCAACCGTTCCGCTCGCAGATCAAACCGAGCTCATAATCATTCAACGTTTCCGGTTTCACCAATGGTTTGTCGAAATCGAATTCACCGGCGCGATTGATTTCAAATTGCGCCAGAACCGCGCCCCAGCTTGCCGGCGTGCTGGCTTCCGCAGCGTCATAAAAATTTTTCAATCGCGGCTCGCGGCTCGTGCGCGAGAAGCTGGCAAACGCATCGAAATTTTGATGCAACCGATAATAAAGGCCGGCGCGGGGATTCAAAAAATAATAAGGCCGCGTGAAATCCGTGCCGATAAATTTTTCATCATAAAGCCAATAACGTAAATACGCCGTTTGCAAATCAAAACTCAAGCGCAAATTTGTTCGCAGGGAATAAGTCGCGTGCAAATACGGCGAGAGCATCGTTTTCGCGCCGCGATATTCATAATAGCGGCGCTGTCCGATGTAATTCAAACCGCGATATTCTCCGCTAATGGCGCGGGGCAAGTCGCTATCGCCTTGTTGAATGCGCCCCCAGTGCAACGAGCGATGCTGCCGAAATTCGCCGCCAACAATCAACTCACCGCGATCATGCGTCCAAGTCATCTGCGGCAACCAGCCGAGCTGCCGATTGTCGACATACGCACGAATCAACAGGCTATCAACCTTAATTTCTTCAGGATTGCCGTTGACGGCAAAACCGTTTTGGGGCGTAAGGCGAAAATACGACAGCGGCGCCCACGAACCATCATAATCATAAAAGCCGTAACCGCGAACGCCGAACAGCGTGTTGGTGAGCCGCAGACGGTTGCTGATCCGATAGTCGTTGATCAACTCGAGATGCGGTTGGTTGAAATTTTCAATTTCGTCGGGACGGCGAATGGGATTGATCCGGCGGGTGTCGTGTAGTAGCGCCTGCCTTTTGGAAACGCCGGCATACGCGAGATGATCCGCAATCGGGCCGCCGTAAAAATTCAGGCGCGTGGTTGAATTCTTCCCCAATCGCGCGGCGCTGACAAAATAATTTTTTAAATCCACCCACGCTTGCTCGCGATAGCCGTCGCTTTGAATGCGCGAGACACGCGCTGTAACCGCATATTTATTGCGCCAGAGCGGGCTTTGCAGAGCGAGTGAAAATTTTTTTGTGTTGTAACTGCCGCCGCCGATGTAAGCGGAAATGTTTTGGTCGTTGGTAAAACTCGAAGTGACGATGTTCACCGAGCCGCCAATCGCCGGCGGTCCGTAAAACGCGCTGCCGGCGCCGCGTTGCACTTGAATGTCGGCGACGTTCGCGAGCAAATCGGGAAAGTCGATCCAGTACACATTGTGATCTTCCGGATCATTTTGCGGAATGCCGTTGATCAGAACGGAAATGCGGCGTTGATCGAAACCGCGAATCGAGAGATAATTGTAGCCGATGCCGTTGCCATTCTCCGAATAAAACGTGGCCGAAGGCAGCTCGCTCAAAAGCGCGGGAATATCCTGCGCAAAATAGCGCGTCTTGATATCCTGCCTGGACAATGTAGCGAAGGCGGCGGGAGTCTCTCCGGCTTTCGCGCGGGTGGCGACAACCAGCATGTCCGGGCCGGGCAGAATGCGGGGCGATAAACGAAAATCAACTCGCGCCAGCGGTTGCGCGATTTGCAACGCCAGGCTTTGCGCGCGATAACCGACGTGGCGCGCAGTCACGGTAATTTTTCCATACGGGATATTGGTCAGCGTGAAATTTCCCTGCGCATCGGTTGCCGTTTCCAGCGCCGTGTTTTCAAGCCGGATGTTGCAGGCCGGCAGCGGTTCCCCGTTTTCCAAATCTCGAACCGTGCCCGCAAGTGTGGCCGTTTCCTGTGCCGAGGCGATGGAAACGCAACCGACGACGGCGACAAAAGCCAGGTACAATTTATTTTTCATGATTTGCCTTTCCTTAAAATTACCCCGATTTTGCATTGTAAAACTGAAGGAAAATCGGGGTTTTACTTTTGTATATGCAAAATCAAGGAAATAAAAAAGCCGCCTGACTACGTTTACCGCGCAGCGCAGCGGCCATCTGAATGGCGCAGCATGAAAAATTTTCCTCACACCAAAGCCGCGACCGTTTCCTACGCTGGTATCATCCAGATCAGGTTCCGAGGGTATGGTCTCAGTCCCGTTTTGCGGGGCACCCCTACGGTCTGTTCAAATATAAGGAAGGCGGATTGAAAAATCAATAGGCCGGAATAAAAAGCAAACGGCAAACCTTTCGAACAGCAAAAGACAAAAAGCAAAAGGCAAACAGCAAACGGCAACTTTCGATGTCACTCATCTCGCCCCGCTTTTCTTGCTTTTTTCTTTTTGCTCTTTGCTTTTTGCTCTTTGCCGTTCACTCCTCTCCCCGCAATTTGCGGATCCGGCTCTTAAAGATATTGCGCAATTCGAAGGCTTCCTGAATGAGAGCATCGGGATTGTTTTGCGGGCCGACGCGCTTTTTGAGCAAGCGCAGAAAGTAACGGCTCTCACAGACTTCCTTGAGCGCAATGCCGAACTTGGACGCTTCATCCTTCGACGATTGCCCTTCCTCCCCTTCTTCCGTATTGGCGCCGACCGAAGTTCCCGCGCGAATCAGTTGCCGCAACAACTCGATCGTCATGAAATTGCGCGGACATTTTTCGACCCAATCCAGCAACTCGTCGGCAAACTGAAACGTCCGCTCGCATAAATTAAAAGGCTTCTTTTTCATGCTTTCTCCAAAGTTTGAAAAGCAAAAGACAAAAAGCAAAAGGCAAACGGCAATGTCAAGTTATTTTTGAAGCGTTTTTTCTTGCTCTTTGCAGTTCGGAAGGCAAAAGGCAACTGCTTGATGGGATTTGTCTTTCCCCGCTTTTCTTGCTTTTTGCGGTTCGAAAAGCAAACAGCAAACGGCAAGTTCGGATTTACCCAACCTGCTCTGCTGCAGCCCCGCTCAAGCTTTTGCTCTTTGCTCTTTGCTCTTTGCTTTTTGCTTTTTGCTTCTCAGAAAGTCTCAATCCCACCGTAAACATCAAGTCTTTTTGAAAAGCAAAAGGCAAAAAGCAAACGGCAAAAGGCAACTTTTGATGTCACTCATCTCACCCCGCTTTTCTTGCCTTTTGCTTCTTGCTCTTTGCTTTTTGCCGTTCAAACCTCCCACCGCAAACATCAGGTCTTTTTGAAAAGCAAAAGGCAAACGGCAAACAGCAAACGGCAAGTTCGGATTTACCCAACCTGCTCTGCTGCAGCCCCGCTCAAGCTTTTGCTCTTTGCTCTTTGCTTTTTGCTTTTTGCTTCTCAGAAAGTCTCAATCCCACCGCAAACATCAGGTCTTTTCCAACACTGTGATCGGCGTCCCCCTGATCGGACTCGTCCAAAATGCAGGGGTCTCAATCCCACCGCAAACATCAGGTCTTTTCCAACTCTGCGGCGCCGTGCCGGCCGCGCGCGCAGCCTTGGTCTCAATCCCACCGCAAACATCAGGTCTTTTCCAACTCGGCATGGAAATCCGGGAAGGCGCCGAGATCATCCCAATGGCAGTCTCAATCCCACCGCAAACATCAGGTCTTTTCCAACAATGGCAAGCAATCTATGGCGGGATTAGTTCCGTCATGACGCGTCTCAATCCAACCGCAAACATCAGGTCTTTTCCAACTTCTCCGGCAAAAGAATCATCCCACAAAACACGAAACGTGTGTCTCAATCCCACCGCAAACATCAGGTCTTTTCCAACAAGTAAAACCGGTTATAGCCGTGAAAACGGTGAATGATGTCTCAATCCCACCGCAAACATCAGGTCTTTTCCAACCTCGCGAACATATGGACGTGCAATATGTCCGCGAGACTAATGAGTCTCAATCCCACCGCAAACATCAGGTCTTTTCCAACATAATGCACCATGGGATGTCTATTTCGAGCAAGATTTTTGTCTCAATCCCACCGCAAACATCAGGTCTTTTCCAACCCACGATTGCTATCGACCAGCTCCCCAACGACCGCCGTTTTAGTCTCAATCCCACCGCAAACATCAGGTCTTTTCCAACACCGACCAAAGTTGGGTAGTGGTTAATGAGGCAAATTATCCGACGTCTCAATCCCACCGCAAACATCAGGTCTTTTCCAACATTCCTTTCCTCAATTCTATAGTCCTCTATTAAGGAGTAAGGTCTCAATCCCACCGCAAACATCAGGTCTTTTCCAACAAAGCCGTGAAGCGGGTAGCCCAAGATTGGGTATGCCCACGTCTCAATCCCACCGCAAACATCAGGTCTTTTCCAACGTGGCAACGGTGGCAAAACAGCTTGCTGGCGCTATTTTCGGCGCCGGACAAAACCGATACCGCTTGGCGGACAGAAGTGATACCACCACCGGCCAAGAGCGCCTCAGGAGGCAGTACAAATCCTACAACAATTTCTACACGCTTAACTCATCACGGCGATGA
>Ga0247727_10014463_pt1 | contig 13112 bp, 7 predicted proteins | sample WisWelCaveWW1625_FD_202498 | JGI IMG/M metagenome (GOLD analysis project Ga0247727, IMG submission 202498) | Biofilm microbial communities from Wishing Well Cave, Virginia, United States - WW16-25 | ecosystem: Environmental > Aquatic > Deep subsurface > Groundwater > Cave microbial mat | place...
GATGAACAAATGGCAAGCTAAAGCTTGCACTCCAGATTGGACAACGACGGATGAGCTCAAAACAATGGCTGGTTTACATTCTGCGTTGCAAAGACGGAAGTTTTTATACCGGCATCACGAGCGATCTGACCAAACGTTTACAAGCGCATCAAGAGGGGACGGCAAGCCGCTACACGCGCAGCCGCCTGCCGGTGAAATTGGTTTATCTCGAATCCGCCGCCAATCGCAGCGCGGCGACGAAGCGGGAGTTGATGATTAAAAAAATGACCCGTGAGCAGAAAAAAGAATTAACCAAGCAATTGCCCGACCTCACAAAATAATGGCAAAACAATTTTGGCTACGCCCGCAGCGGCAAAATTATTATGGAATTATTTTGTCCTTGACCGCTCTTAGACAAAACTTACACCATGCGCCATGCGCTTTGCGCTAGGCGCCCTCAGCTCTTCATATTCACAAACTGCAGCGGAATCTTGATCGCGCTGTCGCGCAGCAGTTTGATGACGACTTGCAAGTCGTCGAACTGCTTGCCGGTCACGCGCACTTGATCGTCTTGAATCGCGGCTTGCACTTTGAGCTTGGCGTCTTTGATGAGCTTCACCATCTCGCGCGCGATTTCCGCGGGCACGCCTTGCTGGATTTTCACTTCCACTTTCACCGTGCTGCCGAGCGCCGGCTGCGCCTCGCCAAACTCTAAGGCGCGCGGATCGATTTTGCGCTTGGCCATATGATTTGCCAGTATCTCGCGCAGCGCCCGCACTTTCATCTCGTCTTCGGTGTGCAGGGTAATCAGATTATCTTTTTTGTTCAGCTCGATGGTGGTTTTGGAGCCGCGAAAATCGTAGCGGCCTTGCAGTTCTTTTTTGGCGTTGTTAATGGCATTGTCGATTTCTTGCACCTCGACTTTGCTGACGATATCGAACGAAGGCATGGCGGGCATGGGAACTTTCCTTAAAATTATTTGACAAAACCGTCGAATGATCCGACTGAATTAGCTTAATACAGCGTCATACATAAATGTAAAGTGTGTGAAGGTGAATCGCAAGCAAATTTTCCTCGCGCGCGGTTCTCGCAGGATCTGCGCAACGCGAGAGCAAATTCGGCAGTTTGAAGACATTGCCGTGAAACGCGAATTGGCGATACCAAAAATTTTTGCACGCGCAAAAAAAAATGTTGCATGGATGAAACTTTTTTCGTATCTTGAATCTTCAACATTCTCGCTTTAATCTGCTCTTTTGTGACTCGCTGTTGTTGTGAGTGGTGGTAGGGGCTGGCTGGTTTAAAAACTCACAGGACGAGTACGCCGTTCTCATTCGGTAAAAAGTACATTTATTGTTGCACCGCGAAAGTCAGGGGATAATTGTAATATAATTTATGGCTTTCGGCGGTATGTCACTTTATTTTTACAATTTTCGGCTTGCATTCTAAGAAAAATTTATCTACCTTTGGGATAGGAGTTGGTATTTTTTTCATGGCGAGTAAATTAAGTTTAAAATTTTTAATATTTTCTCCCCCTTCTCAACTTGCCCAGGCTGCTCCGATGGCTGTAGGGAGTCGAGGACGACTAATTGGAAGAGGAACTTTTTGTGAAGGATATTCACAACCGACTACACCCGTTCGTAAGGTCATTATGGAATATGATTTTACACGCCGGCCCCAATTTTCCCGCGCTTTACCTATGAAATTTCTGATCTGACGTCGCCCGCGGGTGTCTCAGGTATTTTTTCTGACGGTTAACCGCCGTGATGGGAGAAGTGTTTTTTTATTTGACCGGCATTGAAATTGGCCTGAAATCTGCATAAGTTAATTTGTCTTAAGCCGCCGCTTAGACTAAATCCTATTTTTACAACAGGCATCACCTAAACGAACTATCGCTTTTGTAATTGAACTGAATCCCTTGTTTTTGAAAGGTGATCGCAGGAATCTATTTTAGTAACCCAATTGCTGTAGCCGGTGTGAGGGGAGAAGTCGCGTTCTCCAAACGGTCCTGCCAAACTTGCATCTCGTGATCAACTCGTGACCGTTCGCCAATCTCGGTGAGCAACAATTTAATCGGCAAAATAGGCTGGCTGCTATTTATGCTGCGATCGCAGTTAGCGTTACATCACTCATTTGTCGCCTCATCGTTAAACCATGAGGACTAATTAGCGCCACGGGTACTTTATGAATAAATTGATTCGAATGCATGGAAGACCTCGCGCCGCCCGCGGAAAAACGACGAACCGTCTGATGTTGTGGTTGAGCTTATTGAGCCCAGCGCTTGCCGCGACGGTGTTTGCGCAAAGTGGAATGAATGGCAGCGGCTGGCCCGGCTTCCGTCACAATGCGGCCTTAACGGCGCGCACCACCGCGCTCGGCCCGATTGCGCCGGAATTGAAATGGAAAGCGTTGATCGGCAGCGGCCAGCTTGGCGCGCCGGTGGTCGGCGCCAACGGCGCGATCTACGTTGCCGGCAATGAGAATGACACGCTGTATGCCGTGACGCCGGAGGGCCGTTTGCAATGGACGTTCACCGGGAAGAAGCTCGCGAACGAAAAATTCGTCGCGCCGCCGGTGATCGGCAAAGACGGCGTGATTTATTTGGGCTCGACCAAAAATATTTTTTATGCCGTCGATCCGGACGGCAAAGCGCGCTGGAGCACGGCGTTGCAAGGCGAAGTGCGTTTTTCGCCGAATATCGGCGTGGACGGAACCATTTACGTCGCGGCGCAAGATTGTAAACTCTATGCGATTTTGCCAGACGGCAAGATCAAATGGAATTTCAATCTCGACCGCTATCCCGGCAACGGCCCGGCGATCTCGAGCGACGGCACGATCTACACCGTCGCCGGAGAATTTCTCAAAGGCTTCGATGCGACCGGCGCGCTGCGTCTCAACGTGAATGCTGAAATCGGCGTGCTGCGCGGCTTGATGATTGAAGGCAGCGAATTGATTTATGTTACCGCCGGCGAGTCGCCGTTGCTGCGGGTGTTCAGCAATAGCGGCAGAATGCGTTGGGGCTACGCTTTCCCGGCGAGTTTCGGCCCGCCCTTATTGCCCGCGCAAGGCAAAGACGGCGCACTTTTTCTGCCGAGCTCTAAAACCGGCGAGATTATCGTGCTCAATCACGACGGCACGAAGCGCCGCAGCTACACGACCGACAATGCCGCTTTCCTCACCGAGCTGGTCGCGGATGATTCGAATCATGTTTATCTCGTGCATGCCAATCTCGGTCTGTCTTCTTTTGGCAGCGGCAGGCAGCGCTGGTCGTTGCCGGAAGTGCGCTGCGAATTTTCGCCGGCCATCGACGCCGACGGCAATATTTATGTGGCGAGCGCGGGAAAGCTTTATGCCATTCGCACGCGCCCGCCGCAGCTTTTAGCTGATACCAAAAATTTGACGTGGGGCGGCGTTTGCGCCGGCAACTCGGCGACCCTCTCCTTTAGAATTTCCAACCAAAGTTTATCGACGCTGCAGTTGAATGATTTCGTCGTTTCGAATCCAGTTTTTCAAGTGGCGCCCGGAAATGTGACACTGCCGCCCAACGCCTCGCAAATCCTGCAAGTCAAATTTTCCCCCACCGATTTTATCGTTTACAACGGCGCGTTGACGATTCGCAGCAGCGCCGGCAATGTTGTGGTTGCTCTGCAAGGCCATGGCCTCGGTCCGCAAAGCGCGCTCGGCGCGGCGGCGCTCGCGTTCGGCGAAGTGATGCTCGGCAAAACCGCAATGCAATCCGCGGCCGTGCTGAATCTCGCGTCTTGCGATTTGCGCATTGATTCGGTAAAAGTCAGCGGCGCCAATTCCGCGGCCTTCGTGATCGAGGCGGCCGGCTTGCCGAAAAATGTCGTGAAAGGCGATACCGGAAAAATTTCCGTGCGCTTTGTGCCGCAAGCTTTGGGCGCGCAGCAAGCCGCTCTCTTCATTTATAATAATGCCCGCCAACAAAATCCGCTCGTGGTAAAATTGGAGGGTAACGGCTCGACCGCGCAGCCGGATATCGACGCGCCGCCGGCGTTGGATTTTGGCAAAGTTTGTGCTGAAAGTTTTTTGACTGCAGTTATTGCCAATGTCGGCGCCAAAGAACTTCGCATCGATTCGCTGCGTTTTTCCGATACGGTTTTTGGCACGGCGCACGATCCTTCTTTCAAGTTAGCCGCCGGCGCGCAAGAAAAAATCGTTATTCGTTTTAAACCCAACGGCGCGGCCGTCAACGGCACGTTGTCTATTTTCAGCAACGATCAGGATGAGAATCCCCTGCTGGTGAAATTGCAGGGCGCGGCCGGTGCGCCGAATTTCGCTGGCGCAAACAATTTTGATTTCGGCGCGGTGGAAATTCAAACTTGCGCCGGACTTTCCAATGCCGCGACGCGAACCTACGCGATCCGCAACACCGGTTCTTGCGAGCTTAAAATTGACTCGCTGACGACGCTCGGATATTTTGCGCTGGTGTCGGCAAGCGTTCCCGCGGCGATTCCGGCCGGCGGCGAATGGAAAGTAATGCTGAAATTTTCTCCGCCTGCTGCCGGCGATTACACCGGCAAGCTGCGCATCGTCAAGCGTGATCCGAACGCTTCCGTTTTTGTGGTGACTTTGAACGGTCGCGGCGCCGCGATTCCGGATATTGCGGCTAATTTGGACACACTCAATTTTGGCGCGGTTCCGATCGGCACGAAAAAAACGGCGGCGCTCAAATTGCGCAATCTCGGTTCGTTGCCGCTCGCGGTTTCGCGTTTCGAAATTTCCGCACCGCAATTTACCACAACGGCGCCGCCAATGACGCTGGTCTGCAAACAAGACAGCGCCCTCGCCATCACTTTCATGCCGGACTCGGAAGATCGTTTCAACGGCACGCTGTCGATTACGAGCAACGATCCCGACGAAGGCACGTTCAAAATTCATCTGCGCGGCAGCGGCGCCCGATCGTTGCAAGCGTTGATCGAAACCGACTCGTCGAAATATCGTTTTCCGCCAACATGCCTCGGCAGCACCGTGAGCCTGCAAGTCGCCGTGCACAATCCCGGCAACGCGGCATTGCAGATCGACTCGATCAACGTGCAAACGAACCGCGAGGTTTTCGGCGTCACAACCGCCGGCTTCACGTTGGAAGCGCAGGCGAGCAAAACCGTGCCGGTGTTTTTTACGCCGAAACAACGGACCATTGCCGGCGCGACGCTGCAATTTTTTAGCAATGCGACCAACACCCGCGTGTATGAAGTGCAGCTTCTCGGGAAGGGCAGCGCGCCGGAAATCAGCGGCCTCGCGCCATTGGTCTTTCCCGCGATCCAAATTGACAGCACGCATCGCGAAAATTATGTCGTGAACAATATCGGCGATTGCGCGTTGTCGATCACCGGCGTTAAGATCGAAGGCCTTCACGCGGATAATTTCAAAGTCGTTGCCGCCGGCAGCTCCGCCATCGCGCCGCGCGGCGCGTCGCAAATAACGCTGGAATTTAAACCGACCGGCGCGACGGCGCGGCAGGCCTCGTTGATCGTGTTGAGTTCCGATCCGGCGCGTCCGCGCTTCGAAGTCCCGCTGAGCGGCAACGGCAACGGCGCGCCCGGCAAATTGGCCGGCCCGAACGCCATCGACTTTGGCAAAGCTTGTTTCGACGAAACGTTGACGCGCGACATCGTGATCAGCAACACCGGCAAATCCGATTTGAGTATCACGCAAGTCCGCCTGCTCCGCGGCGAGTTTTTCCGTCTGCTCACGCCGGTGCAATTGCCGAAACGTTTAAATCCGCAAGAAATGCTGACGCTGCAGGTGTCCTTCGCGACGAGAAACACCGTGGCGGTTAAAGATTCACTATTGATTCAAACCGATGCGGTGACGAACTCACCGGTGCGCGTGGCGTTGCAAGGCGCCGGTCGCGAAGATAACGCGTTGTTGAGTCTCTCCAATCAAGCCGTGGCATTCAACGGTCGTTTGGATGAGCCGAAAGAAGAAATCCTCAGCATCACCAATGTCGGTTGCGGAACGCTCGAAATTAGCCAGGTCGAGCTGGTGCGCAAGGTTCGCGTGTTTTCGGTTCGCCCCGAATCGCCGTTGCCGGTGAAGCTGGAAAAAACGCAAACGCTGCGGGTGCAGGTGTTGTTCGCGGGCGATGATTTCAAGAGCTTCGCAGATTCGTTGTATATTTACTGCGTTGATTGGCAGCAAAATCGGGAGCGCCTCGGCGTGAGTTTGTTCGGCAACGTGACCGACGGCGCGCCGTGTTTGGACGTGTCGCTCTCGAAAGTTGAATTCGGCGACGTGCCGGTCGGCCAATCCAAACGCGCCGATCTGGAAATCAAAAACTGCAGCGCGGATAGCCGGCTCATCGTGAAAGCGCTGGCGCCCAAGCGGAATGACTTTCAAGTGCTGCAAGATTCGCTGGCGATCTTTCCCGGCAATCCGCAATTCTTGACCGTAAATTATGCGCCGAAAAGCAACGGTGAAATTGCCGATACGTTGAAGCTCGTTTATTACTCCTTTGCCGATCCGCGGCAAAAGAGCATTGAAAGAATCGTGTTGCACGGCACGGCGACTGGCACGCAAGCCTACGCGCGTCCGAATGCGTTCACGCCGAACGGCGACGGCAAAAACGATGAAGCGAAAATTCTATTCACCGGTTTTGATCCGAACGCGGTGGTCGTGCGCATCTACGATCTGCGCGGCTTGGAAGTGCGCCAGCTCAAGCCGAATCCCGCAAAGCGGGACGCGGAGTTTCGCTGGGACGGCCGCAACGAAGGCGGCCAGTTGCAGATGCCCGGCGCCTATCTTTGGCTGTTAGAGGAAAGTGGAAAAAAGCTCGGGAGCGGCCAACTGGTTTTGATTCGTTGACGTTGAGGCTTGCCATCTTGTGAGTGAATGATTATGAAAAGAATATATCGCTATCTCATTGCCACCTTCGCTCTACTCATTAATTTGAGAATCGTGCAGGCGCAAAATCTGCTGATCGCCAACGCCGCCGATCGCGGCGACGCGCGCGCCGGTTTGCTCAATCCGGCGATTGCCGTGCTGCAACATCCGCTGTTCACGCTCGGCAGCAAAGCGCTGCACACCGGCGTCACCGCCGGCAACCTCGATCTGCGCAATAGTTATTTCAGCGTCACCACGTCGAATCGCCGCCTGCTCAAATTCGATCAATTCGGTTACGGCTTGCAAGGCCAAGTGCTGCAAACGCCGCTGTTCAACACGGTCGCGCTCAATGCGGTTTTCGGCAAAAGTTTTTCCGAAAAATTTGCCGCCGGCGTCAACGTCGGTTTTATGAATCGCGCGTTTGACCGCAGCCAATTTCAGCTCGAGGTTGAAGACGATCCCGCGCTCGCGCAGCTTTCCAAATGGGTATTCCCTGACGTCGGTTTCGGCGTCGTCGCCGTGCCCACGCCGTATGTGACGTTGGCGTTCAGCGTCGAGCATCTCACGCGTCCTAATGTCGCGATGCAGGGCGGCGCGGCGCGTCTTGATCACAGCTTCAATCTCGGCGCGGCGTTTGGCATGGGCAATTTTCGTGCGTTGATCGGCGTGGCGCGCGATGAAAAAGAAATCTTGCCGACGCTCGCGTTTGAGAGTTTTCGCTCCGATCTCGGTTTCGTGAAAATCGGATTTGGCCGCGACGCCGCGACGCTCGAAGGCTCGGTGTATGTCATGCAAGGCGTGAGCATGAGCTATCGTTACAATCATCCCATGAATGATTTGCGCCTGGCGAGCAACGGCTCGCATGAAATCGGGTTGACGTTCAATTTCCGCAAAAATCGCGCGCTGTATGAGCCGGAGTGGTTGTCGATCGAATATAAGAATCGGCGGCTTTGGGCCATCAATCCTGCGACGGCTTTCACGGTGAAATCGGCGATTGATACGCTCAAGATCGTCGACAAGTACATCAATCGCAAAGTCGATTCTTTGTTTGCGCAAAAAGATTTGGCCGGCCTGCCGGTGGATATTTTTTTCTCCGGCGATAGTCTCGATCCGGTGCTGCCCAGTTTCAACGCCAGGCCTTTGCCGGAGGCAAAAATAGCGGATCGGCAGATGGCGCCGCATTTTGAAATTCCCCCCGATAGTATCGGCATCGTGCGCGCCATGCAAAAAGATCACACGAATAATTATTTAGAGTTTTTGCGCCATCTCAAGGAAAGAATGCGCGATCCGGAATTTCGCGCGAGCATCGTGGCCTCGAGTGATGGCAAGCGGCTGGCTTTGTTGAAGGCTTTTCTCCAGCTCTATGGCGTGCCCGAGGATCGTCTCACGATTATTTCCTCTGACGCGCTGCAGCCGGTGGATCGCGGCAAGCTCGGCAGCCGCCGCATTCCGGGATATGTCTTCCATCGCGAAATCATGGTGCCGGCGGACACGTTTCTTTTTGATTTTGATTACGCGCATAAAAAGCTGCGCGACGGCCCGGCCGCGTGGAGTTTGATTTTGGAAGACAGCGACGGCAAAACGTTATACAAATTGAGCGGGCAAAATCAGATTCCGCGCCGCAAAGTCTGGGATTGGCGCTTGCCAGAGGGCCAACTGCCGCAGCCCGGCAAGTATTTCTATTATATTCACTGGAAATCCACCGACGGCCAGGCGTATACTTCGCCGCGCCAGCCGCTGGTCGTCACCCGCGAGAATCGCCGCATCGCGATTGAGATTTTGCGCCCCACGCAAATACAAAAAGATTAGCGCCCGCAGGCGATGATTATTGTGAATGATTAATCATTTTGAAACTTTCGATGAATACTACCGGATCAAACGCCAAAAATAGCCGCCCCAATTCTCCCGGAACGGGAAACCGTCTCACCAGGTTTTTATCGGGCTTAAAGAAAATCAACCCGATAAAATCATCCGCTTCGACGCGCTCACGCGAACAATGGCGCAATCAACTGACCATTGAGTTTTTGCGCTATCGGCTCACGCATTCTGACGCGATGTTGCAATATGCCGGGCATACGGTTTATAGCGAAGCTTTTCGGCGCTTGCTGTTGGAGCGTTATCAGGAGACCGCGCCGGAACTCAGCCCGGAACAATTTGCCGAAGCCGCCGATATTTCGATCGAGTTGTTGCACCGTTGGCTGGAGCAAGCGCAAAATCCCGCGTCGGCAATGGCCGAAGAAGCGATGCCGGCTTTGCGCGTAAGCGCGCACTTCGAAAAATGGCTGAGCGTCACCCGCGATTTTCTGCATGCCACGGGCGATGAATTTGGTTGGCGTGCCGCTCAGATCAAGCACATCTTGACCAAAGTGGTGCGCTTAATGATCCGCCTGCTGCCCAAGCGTCTGACCTTTCGCCATTACGAAAAAATTGCGGCGTTGACGCCGGGGGCTTTGCTCTTCAACAGTTACGGCGCCCAAGCGCTGCGACAGAGTTATCAAAAGAATCTGTCGCGGGGATTGCTGATCGCCATCACCTTACATTTTTTAGCGTTGGGCATTTATTCAATTTTAGACAAGATCACCGAAGAAGAATTGCCGTCGAAAACGATGCGAATTACGCTCTACCCTGAATTGGAGAGCGCCTTTGAAGAAAAGCGGCGCGCCGCAGAAACTTCGGAAATGGGCGAAGGCCGCCGGGCTTGGGCCAGGAACAACCCGGCTTCGGCGTCTCCATTCGGCGTCATCACGCAGAGCAATTTAGTGCTGCCGCTGCGCGTGATGCCTGACGATTACGCCACCCTGCCGCCGGGTCCCAATGCTCCGGACGATGCTCCCGTTGCCGAGGTCCCGATCATCGATGTCGCGGGTTTGCAAGAATTAGCGAATCAGGGTGTTCCATCTTCAATCGTCGCGACCGGCAATACGCCGTTGGTGCATTTCGTTCCGAAGCCCGGCGATAATCCCAAAATCGATTTGGCGAGTGTGGGCGGCGAAAACGGCACACTCCTGCCCTCGAATAGCATTCCTGGAGAGCGCGGCCGGGTTTTGTACGCCAGCACCACCGGCGGCGACGGCTTTAATCCGACTCTCGAAGCGACGAGCGGTGGTTTTGGCGGCGACGCCAGTGGTGAAGGATACCGCACCGGCCGCGCCAGCCCATTTTTGGGCGGAGGAAAAGATGACGCCGGCAATGGCAACGGCCGACCCGCATTGCCCGCGATTAATCGAAAAGGCGAGCCGGGCCATCCGGAGAAAATTCCCTTGAGAAGCACCGGTGAAAGCGATTGGAAAAGCCGGGATATCAAAAAACTATTTCATGAGTTGTTGGAATGGATGGAGGCGAATCGGCATGAATTTCCGCCGGCGTTGAAACATTACATGCGTTTCAAACAAGGCGATGTGACTTCGCGCGTCGGGATTTTGACCATGGAAAATCATTATGAGTTGTTTATGCTTTGCAATAAAAGCTCGGAAGATTTCGGGTTGCTCCTGGTAGCCGCCGGCGACAGCACGCAAGCGATTTGCTTGCGCGATACGGGTTTTCGCAAACAAAGCTTTTATTTAAGCAAAGGCGTTGCCAGCCGCAACGAAGATCACCATGTTGCCTCGGTAAGCATGTTGGAGCAAAGACCGACCTTGCAAGAAACCTCGAAATTCTATCGCATTTTCCTCTCCTGGTGGGATAAAACTAAAGCCGAAGGACAAAGAAAGTCATGAACCCACACTGCCATCGTCTCCTCTGTTGCTTGGCCGTGGCGGCGTTGCTCGTTGGCTGCGGCGGCGGAAAGATGCGCGGCTATCGCGGCATGAGCGCGGTGAAAGTGCCGCCGGGGGTCGCGCCGTTGGTCGCCGTCCACGCGGATTCCATTGTCGCGGGTTTGTTCGTGACCATGAAAGATGAGCGCGAGGCGCAAAAATTTTTTGAAAAAGGACGGCACCATTACGCCGCCAGCGATTCGCTTTGGTTCGTGCTCGATAACGCCAAAAAATCGCCAAACCAAGCCGTCAGCGCCGCCGATTCTTTGGCGGCGGTCAAGCAGACGGTCACCGGCGCGCTCAAATTGCAGGAAGCGGCGCAAAATCTGCAAAACTTTGACCGCACCCAGGAGCAGCGATTGAGCATTCAAGCCAGCTATAATCTCAAAGAAGCGCAACGCTATTTGGAGCGTTCGGTAAAATTGAACCCGTTCAACTTGCAAGTGCAAAACTATTTGGCTTTGACCTACAAATTGCTGGCGCAGCGCTTTCCCTTAGAAATGTCGTTCGACCGGGCCTTGCAGATTTGGGGAACGTTGGCGCGGTTGGAGCCGGGCGAGTATTTGCATCATTACAATCTCGGCTCGACTTACTTTGCCGAGCAGCATTGGGCCGAGGCGCTGGAGAATTTCAAGAAAAGTGAAGAAATTTTGTTAACCTCCGTGGAAGTCAGTCCGCAACGTTTGCAAAATCCAAACTTGCCGGTGGAGGCTACGGTTGATACGACGTATCGGTTTTTGTCGATCTATTTTCAAGCGCAGTCGGCGATCAAGCTGTTGCACGCGGAGCTGGCCCTGCAAAAACTGCATCATGCCAAAACGCTGACGCGCAATGCAGAATATCTAACGACGATCGCCACGGTCGTCAAATGGATCAATTGGGATGACGGCAACATTTACGGCTCGGTGATGAGGGACTCGGCGAATGCCCTGGCCAACCGCGGCAAATTCGAGGAAGCGGGAAAAATTTATGACGAGCTGATTCATCGAATATTGCAAACCAAGCGCACCCGCGATGAAATCAGTTGGACCTACGCCGCGATCGAGTATACCAATCTCCACCGCAAAGCCAAAGCCGTATCGCGGCTTTACGAAGTGATTCAAAATATTCCCAAAGATCGAAATGGCGCGCCGATGGAGGAAAACTACAAGAATTATTTCGAGGCATACGGCACGATGTGCTTCAACATCGGCGTCGACACGCTGCGCAGCGACCGCAAGCTCGCCTACACCTATTTTTCCCAGGCCGCCGAGATTGATTGGACCGGCCGCGGCAAAAGCTATTTATTTATGACCGAGCTGTCGCGCGCCAACCCGCAAATGCTGATCGCCAACGGCGAGAAAGCCGCCGGTCTGGCCTCACGGTTGTCAACGGAAGAATTACAAAATCTCTATAAATTACTCGTTGACGGCTATCGCCGCTCCGGACAAGTGGATAAGGCCAAAAACTATTTTGCTAAACTTCGGGCGATGCAATAACACCGGCGGCCCGTCTGTTTATTTTTGCAGCACGTTAGACAAAAAAAATATGCCAACACTGAAGTTTTTTTTGATTGCCCTGGCCTCGATCGCCATGTTGTGGCTCTCCGCGGCTTTTGCCCAATCAACGAATCAAGTTCTCGTCACGCGCAAAACTATTCCGGTCGCCACGATTAAAGACCGCGAAACGATTAATTTCTTTGTCGAACAGTATTTCATCCCCGAACAGAAAATCGACAGCATCGAAGTGGTCGACGTGCTCGGCGACGGATTCAACGAGCAAGACGTGCTGGAAGTTTATCCGTCGAAACAACTCTTCAACTTGAGCCAATCCGATACGGCGCTGGCCGTCATGCGTAATTGGAAGCGCAGCAGCTTCATCGAAGTCGTGGCCGAGCGCGGCAAGCGCGGCGAATATAACGTGCGCTCCAATTTCCCCGCGGCCGTGGCGATGTTCAACGGGCTGGTGCGGATCGTGGAAAAAAATTATGTCGGCCGCCGGTTGACCTTGCAATTCGATTTTGACGGCTCCGAAAATGGCGCCGCCTCCATGCAAATTTGGGGTTTTCAAGAAAACGATCTGCTCAAACCGCCTAAACCCGGCGACCAATTCGCGCACGACATGATGTTCTACATGCGCTCCGATACGATTTTTGTCGAGAAGCCGGTTTATGATGTGATTTACATTCAGCAAACCGTGATCGACACCGTGCGCGTCAAAAAGTAGGTCGGGCTGCGCCCGTAGAGCTGCCAGCCTGACCGATGGCTTTAATTCGCCGAAACTTCCGGCAGAAAACAGACCTGCACTCTTTTTTCGGTTTGATCCGCATACAAATAAGCACTTCGTCCTTCCTCAAAACTCCAACACTCCAGCGGAAATGGGCGGGGTTGCCGTGAAAATAGAATGATCCCCGGTCGAGACCAAGATCGCTGCAACATCCAGGGCTGTTCAGTTCTCGGACAGCCTTGGGGTTGACCATTATCCCTGCTCAACCCTTGGGCCTGTAATCGATGGTAACTTTTGCTTCCAGAAAATTTCATGTCGTTGAAAACTTAT
>Ga0247727_10014464_pt1 | contig 13111 bp, 10 predicted proteins | sample WisWelCaveWW1625_FD_202498 | JGI IMG/M metagenome (GOLD analysis project Ga0247727, IMG submission 202498) | Biofilm microbial communities from Wishing Well Cave, Virginia, United States - WW16-25 | ecosystem: Environmental > Aquatic > Deep subsurface > Groundwater > Cave microbial mat | place...
GGGATCTCGTGCCACCACCGAGGCGGCCTTTCGATCCCGAGGTGCCCCCAGAGAGCGGTGTGCTCCTCCCCGCGCTCGATCGTGACGCCCAACGCGGCCCAGACGACGTGCGGCTGCAGCCCCTCGCAATCGGCCAGCCGGCGCCACCAGCACTCCTCGTCGACGAGCGTCTCGCCGACGTCGAAGACGACGGCCGCTAGAGCCACGACTCGACGAGCGCGAGATCCTCGGGTGTCGTCACCTTGAGCAGGCGCCGATCACCTTCCACGACGGCGACACGACCACCGCTCCGCTCGACCAGGGACGCGCAGTCCGTCGCGCCGCCCAGATCGCCGGAGTACGCTCGACGCAGAGCGGGAGCAAGGAAGGCCTGCGGCGTTTGAGCGCCGAAGAGACCCTCGCGCGACACCGTCTTCGCCACAACCCCGCGCTCGACGAGCTTGATCGTGTCGGATATCGGAAGCGCAGGGACTACGCCGTCGAACCCCTCGGCGAGCGGTCGTAGGACGCGCTCGATCACTGCGTCGTCGACGAGCGGTCGCGCGGCGTCATGCACGAGGACGACGATCGCGTCATCCGATACGTCGGTAAGAGCCGCGCGAACCGATTCAGCCCGCGTCGCCCCGCCCGTCACACACGACACGACCTTGGTCGTCGCGAGCTCCTCCGAAAGCAGAATCGAGGGCTCCTCCCATCCCGGAGCGGCGGCGACGACGATCGCATCGATCCATGGCGAGCCATCGAGACGATCGAGACTCTCGGCGAGGAGCGGCCGCCCACCGAGGACGGCGAACGCCTTGGGACGATCGATTCGGAGCCGTTCGCCGGCGCCCGCGGCGACGAGCAACGCCCAGGTGGCCCCGGCTACGCCGGAACCGCCGGAGCCGCTACGCACTCGCGGTTGCGGCCTTCGGCTTTGCTCGAGAGCTCGGTTTCGGCTGCCCCGCACGCGAAAGGACATCGTCGAGCCAGGCTGCGGCCCCGTCCTCGTCCAGGTCCTTCGCGTACATGAGCTCGGAGGCGAGGATCTTCTTCGCCTTCACGAACATCTGCTTCTCGCCGGTCGAGAGGCCCTTCTCGTTGTTGCGGACAGCGAGGTTTCGCACGACTTCCGCAAGCTCGAAGATATTGCCGGTCTTCATCTTGTCGCGGTTGTGCTTGAAGCGACGATTCCAGTTCTTGGGCATTTCGGTGGAACCACCGGAGAGCGTCCTGACCACCATCTGCACCGTGCGCTGGTCGATCACCGTGCGGAGTCCCACCCGATCCGCGTTCTCACACGGAACGTTGACAGTCATGTCGTTGTGAAGGATCTGGATCGTCAGGTACTCACGCGTCTCCCCCAGAACCTCACGCTTTTCCTTGCTCACGACTGTCCCCGCGCCATGGTGCGGATAGACGACCTTGTCGCCGATGTCGAACAAGAGGGCCTCCCCGATGTCGGTATGCGTGGCCGTCACGAAAAAGTGCCGGCAGTGTCTTCCCTGCCGGCGTCCTCGCACATCATAGCGGGTTTCTCACAGGGTCTTAACGGAACCGCAACGGCGTTTCGCAAACCGGGGAGAGCCCGAATGGACTCTATGCGGCTGCTTCACCGAACAGCGGCGGGTGCGACGAGACCGGCCTTGATTCCCTCCCGAAGCGTCTCCGCGCACGACACGTGCGGGCCCTCCCGAGCCGGCGTTCCAGCTGGGGCCACGATCGTTCGGATGCCGAGCTTCACGCACTCGTCGAGGCGCCGATCGGCCTGTGACGCCGCTCGCAGACGCCCTGTGAGCCCGATCTCTCCAAACGCAGCAAGACTCTCGAGCACAGGGGTGCCGCGTGCCGCCGAAGCGATGGCGAGAGCAACAACGAGATCTGCCCCAGGTTCCTCGATCTTGATGCCGCCCGCGACGTTGACGAACACGTCGGCGCTCGCCAGCGGAACTCCTGCGTGGCGGCCGAGGACGGCCACGATCATCGCGAGGCGACGAGGATCGACGCCGGTCGCGACCCGTCTCGGCATTGCGAGATCGGTGGGCGCGACTAATGCCTGCACTTCGAGCAGGATCGGCCGAGTGCCCTCGAGGACGCAGCCGACTGCAGCTCCGATCTCGCCAGGATGAGTCGATCCGAAGAGCTGTGACGGATCCGGAACGCCGACAAGGCCTCCTGCCGTCATCTCGAAGACTCCGAGCTCGTTCGTCGACCCGAACCGATTCTTCGTCGCGCGAAGAATGCGGTGCTCCCGGTAGCGGTCGCCTTCGAACTGAAGAACGCAGTCGACGAGGTGCTCGAGCACGCGCGGTCCGGCCACAGAGCCGTCCTTGGTGACGTGCCCCACGAGAATGGTCGCGACCCCAGCCTCCTTCGCAACGCGCAAGAGGCGGCCGGCCGCCTCCCGAACCTGCGCAACTGAGCCGGGCGCCGAGGCGAGCCCCGAGGCATGGAGGGTCTGCACCGAGTCGATCACACAGACGTCGGGCCGCTCCTTCTCGAGGGTCGCGCAGACGGCATCGAGCTCCGTCTCGGAGAGGATCTCGACAGCCTCCGCGCCGCCCAGGCGGGAGGCGCGAAGGCGAACCTGTGCCAGCGACTCCTCGCCGGTCACCAGCAGCGCCTTCCGACTCTTGCTGATCGCGCCGAGAGCCGACAGCAGGAGCGTCGACTTCCCGACCCCCGGCTCGCCTCCGACCAGAACGAGCGAGGCCGGCACGAGACCGCCTCCAAGTACCCGATCGAGCTCGGAGACTCCCGTGGGGATGCGCTCCGCGTCGTCAGCCGAAATCTCGCCGAGCGGTACCGGCGCGATCGCCGCGGCCGCCGAGCCCAGATCCGAGCCGTGGAGCTCCTCCATGAGCGTTCCGAACGCCGCGCAGCCCGGGCAACGCCCGAGCCAGCGCCCGCTCGTGGTGCCGCACTCGGTGCATGTGAACTGAACGGTGACCTTGGTCACCGAGTCAGTCTAGGAGTGCGACCCGACGCCATCCGTCACGAAAGTGCGCCCTTTCGCTTGCAACTCGTGCGCTGGTGATTAAGAGTGCTGCTGACTGCTGCAGCCGACGATCGAAAGGACGGACCGAATGGAGAGATTCAACGCCCTCGGGCGCGGAACGCAACTCATGCTTGTCGGAAGCGTGCTGCTTCTGATCAGCTCCTTCTTCGCATGGCAGGACTTCGGGGACGCGGGCATCATCACCCGGAACGCGTGGCACGGGCTCGGAGTCGTGATGGGCCTGCTCACCATCGTCCTTCTTGCCTGGATCGTTGCACGTCTCGCAGCGGTCGAGATCCCGATTCCGCTCTCGGGCGCGATGATCAGTGGCGTCCTTTCGTTCCTCATCTTCGCGTTCGCCCTGCTGACGAACCTGATCGACGACTACTCGACGTTCTGGAGCTACCTGGGCGTCGCATTCGCGGCTCTTATTGCTGCCGGGGCATGGCTGCAGATCCAGGCGTCCGGTGGTATGGAGGCGCTGAAGGGCGAAGCCAGCAGCCTGGGATCAAGTGCTAGCGCGGCAGCGCCAGCTGCGACTGCCACCGCGGCGCCGACGCCGGCTGCACCCGCAGCGGAAGTGGCCGCGAGCGAGGTGGCCGAGAGCGCAGAAACCGCAGCGGACGACACTACAACCGAAGCGCCCGAACACGATTCGCCGTCGAACGAGCGGGAGGCCTAGTCTCGCTCGGCCGCAGCTACGCCGCGGCGCCCAGGCGCCGCGGCGGGCGCGTGCCAGTGCCGCGGACGCGGGACGGACGAAAGCTGCGATCAGCGCCCGCGGAGCGGGTGCGCTTCAGGGATTTTCGCGCCGCGGAATCTGCACTCGCAGATTCCGCGGCTGCGCAAGGCAAACAGACTGCAAATACCCCATCTGGTCGTTTCCGAAGTACGCTGTGATGAGTAAGAGGACGGTGTAGTCGGGCCGCCGTCCGAAGCCGTCGTATTACCCCCGAAAGGATTTCCATGGAGAGGATCAAGGCCCTCTCGCGAGGCACCAAGCTCGTCCTCGCCGCCGGTCCCGTTCTCTTCCTCAGCCTCTTCTTCAACTGGCAGACGCTCAGGATCGACTACGGGCCTGAGGGGATCGCGCCACAGCCGCAGGACGGCTGGGACGCCTGGGGACTTCTGATCGCCCTGCTGGTCGTGGGCACCGTCACCCTCGTCGTGCTCTTCCGGATGACCGAGGTCGAGATGTCCGAAGACGTGCCATGGGAGACCGTGGCGTTTGGACTCGGCGTGGCGATCTTCGCGCTCGCGGTCATGAAGAACCTCAGGGACGCCAACTCGACCTGGGCGAGCTATGGGTTCGTCGCCCTCGCCGGAGTGCTAGCGGCCGGCACGTATCTCAACTGGGCAGAGACACGCACGACCAGGAACCCTCTGCTCGGACGGCGCAAGCGCCGCTGGTTCAGCTCAGCCGCTTGACGAGCAGCACGCGGTCCTCACCGGGCCCGTCGTAGTCGGGGACCACGCGGTCGACCTCGAAGCCGAGCGCTTCGTGGAACCCCACGGAATCCTCGTTCGCCGGTGAGGTGACACAGCGCACGACACCTCGCCCTTGTGAGCGCACCTCGTCGAAGAAGCGCTCGTAGAGGGTGCGCCCGAGCCCCTCGCCGCGGTTGTCGGGCGTGACGCCGACGAAGTGGATGTATGCCTCGTCGTCCGACGTCTGCGAGAGAAAGCCGCAGAGGAATCCGACGAGGTCGCTCTCCTCGTCCTCCGCGACGAAGCTCGTGCCCTCGAAGTGGAGGAAGAAGAGCTTCGGAAGCATCGGCGCCATGTCGCGTCCGCCCCACCAGACGTTGATGCGTCCGATCACCCGGCCGTAGTCGGACGGCTTCGCGTGCCGGATTATCACCCCGGAGAGTGTAGGGGGGAGGCTTGCCACGCCTTCGAACGACACACCGTGTCGGTGGTTGTGGCCAAGGGCGAGGCGAGCCTCGCCTCTACTCGTCGGACGCGTCGTCCGACGGCTCGTCGGCGTCCGGCTCGTCCGGTGGCCCGCCGACCGCTGCCGGAACGGGCGTGCCCTCGATGACCCGGATCTCGACCGGCGGCTCGTCGTCGACGGGATTCTCCCGCCGGTCGACGACGATCGTCGAAGACGGGCTGAGCTCGCGCCCGAGGATGAAGTCCGCGAGCGGATCCTCGATCATCCGCTGGATCGCGCGTCGCAGCGGGCGGGCGCCCATCGCCGGGTCGTAGCCTTGCTCGACGAGGAGCTCGCGGGCGTCGTCCGTGAGCTCGATGACAACGCCGTGCTTCGCCATCTCCTCGCGCACGCGCTTCATCAGCAGGTCGACGACCTGAAGGATCTCGCTCTTCTCGAGCTTGTGGAAGACGATGACCTCGTCGATCCGGTTCAGGAGCTCGGGCCGGAACACCTTCTTGAGCTCCGACATGACGCGTTCCTTCATCTCGTCGTACGAGAGACCGCCCTCGTCGCCGATCGAGAAGCCGAGCGTCTGGTTCTTCGAGATCTGCGCCGCCCCGAGGTTCGAGGTCATGATCACGATCGTGTTGCGGAAGTCGACCTTGCGCCCCTGCGAGTCAGTGAGCTTCCCGTCTTCGAGGATCTGCAGGAGAATGTTGAAGACGTCCGGGTGGGCCTTCTCGATCTCGTCGAGGAGGAGCACCGAGTACGGCTTGCGGCGCACGGCCTCGGTGAGCTGGCCGCCCTCGTCGTAGCCGACGTAGCCTGGCGGGGAGCCGACGAGCCGGGACACGGAGTGCTTCTCCATGTACTCCGACATGTCCACCTGGATCATCATGTCCTCGTCGCCGAAGAGGAACTCGGCAAGCGTGCGCGCGAGCTCGGTCTTCCCCACGCCTGACGGGCCGAGGAAGATGAACGAGCCGGTCGGCCGCTTCGGGTCCTTGATCCCCGCGCGGGCGCGCCGGATCGCCTTCGAGACGGCCACGATCGCAGGGTCCTGGCCGATGACGCGCTTGTGGAGCTCGTCCTCCATGCGGATGAGCTTCTGCGATTCGGCCTCGGTGAGCTTGAAGACGGGGATGCCCGTCCACATGGAGACGATGTCGGCGATCTCGTCCTCGCCGATCTCCGGCTGCTCCTCGTCGGCCTGGTTGCGCCAATCCTCCTCGAGCTCCTTCTTCTTCTGCGAGAGCTTGCGCTCCTTGTCGCGCAGCTGCGCGGCCTTCTCGAACTCCTGGTCCTCGATCGCGGCTTCCTTGTCGGCACGGACCTTGTCGATCTCCTCCTCGAGCTCGCGATAGCGAGGCGGCGCGGACATCGTCGCGATGCGGACGCGCGACCCCGCCTCGTCGATGAGGTCGATCGCCTTGTCGGGGAGATGCCGATCCTGGATGTAGCGGTCGGCGAGAACAGCCGCAGCCTGCAGCGCCTCGTCGGAGATCTTGCAGCGGTGGTGCGCCTCGTAGCGGTCGCGAAGCCCACGCAGAATCTGCACGGTCTCGTCGATCGTCGGCTCCTCGACGCGCACCTGCTGGAAGCGGCGCTCGAGCGCTGCGTCGCGCTCGAGGTACTTGCGGTACTCGTCGAGCGTGGTCGCGCCGATCGTCTGGATCTCGCCGCGCGCGAGGGCGGGCTTGAGGATCGAAGCCGCGTCGATGGCGCCCTCGGCCGCGCCGGCGCCGACGAGGTTGTGGAGCTCGTCGATGAAGAGAATGATGTCGCCGCGCTGGGTGATCTCCTTCATCACCTTCTTGAGGCGCTCTTCGAACTCACCGCGGTATTTCGAGCCGGCGACGAGCGCGGCGAGGTCGAGGGTATAGATCTGCTTTCCCTTGAGGAGCTCGGGCACCTGGCTGGAGGAGATGCGCGAAGCGAGTCCCTCGACGACAGCCGTCTTGCCGACGCCGGGCTCGCCGATGAGCACGGGGTTGTTCTTTTGCCGGCGCGAGAGGATCTGCATGACGCGCTCGATCTCGGTCTGCCTGCCGACGACGGGATCGAGCTTGCCCTCGACGGCCAGCTTCGTCAGGTTGCGGCCGAACTGGTCGAGGAGCTTCGAGCTCTTCGTCTTCTCGCCCGGCGGCGCGCTGCCGGCGCCGCCCGCCTGCCTCCGGCCGGGACCGGAGAGCATGCGGATGATCTCGTTGCGAATCTTTTCCGCATCTGCGTCGAAGTCGAGGAGAATTCGCGCAGCGACGCCCTCGTTCTCGCGCACGAGCCCGAGGAGGATGTGCTCCGTCCCGATGTAGTTGTGGCCCAGCGAGAGAGCCTCGCGCAGCGCCAGCTCGAGCACCTTCTTGGCGCGCGGCGTGAACGGGATCTGGCCGGTGGTGACCTCGTCGCCCTGGCCGACGATGCGTGCGACCTGGGCGCGAACCTCCTCCACCGTGATGTCGAGCGACTCGAGGACGCGGGCGGCAAGGCCCTCCTCCTCACGAAGCAGGCCCAGCAGGATGTGCTCGGTGCCGATGTAGTTGTGCTTGAGAGCTCGCGCCTCGTCCTGCGCGAGAACCACGACCTGCCTTGCCCGTTCGGTGAATCGCTCGAACAACTCCTTCGACGCTCCTTTCCCCGATTCTCCGGAGGTCGAGGCTTCCTCGTCCCCGGGCCGAAGGTTCGTGGTCTGATCGTAGCCGACTGGTCTTATCCTGGGTCTCAGTCGCCGGGTTCGCCCGGCGGCCTCGGTACCCTTCTCGGCCGGTGAGCGACAAAGCCTTAGTCACCGGAGGCGCCGGATTCATCGGCTCACACCTCGCAGAGCTCCTCCTGGACGACGGACACGAGGTCTGGGCGCTCGACGACCTCTCCACGGGATCGCTCGACAACATTGAGCATCTCCGCGATCGGCCGGGATTTCATCTCGTCGTCGACTCGGTCCTCCATTGGTCGGTCGTCAACGAGCTCGTCTACAAATGCGATGTCGTCTACCACCTCGCAGCAGCCGTCGGAGTGCGTCTCATCGTCGAGCAGCCGGTGCAGACGCTGGTGACGAATCTGCGCGGGACCGAGATCGTCCTCGAGCACTGCCACCGCTTCGGGAAGCGGGTGCTCATCGCCTCCACGTCCGAGGTCTACGGCGATCATCGCGAAGAGCGCCAGCTCGAGGAGACAGACCGGCGGATCTACGGCCCGACGACACAGAAGCGCTGGGCATACGCAGACTCGAAAGCGATGGACGAGTTCCTGGCGCTAGCGCACCACGCCGAGCACGATCTCGACTGCATCATCGTCAGGCTCTTCAACACCGTCGGGCCGCGCCAGAGCGGCCAGTACGGCATGGTCGTACCGACGTTCGTACAGCGAGCACTTGCCGATGAAACGCTCGAGATCCACGGGGACGGGGATCAGACGCGCTGTTTCTGCCACGTCTCGGACACGATTCGCGCGCTCGCAGGGCTCATGGAGAACGGTTCCTCGGGGGAGATCTACAACGTCGGCTCGGAGGAGCGGATCTCGATCAACGAGCTCGCCCGTCGGGTCGTCGACCTCACCGCCTCGTGCTCCGGCATCACGTACGTCGCATACGAGGACGTGTACGGGATAGGCATCGAGGACATGCTCCACCGCAGCCCGTCGACCGCGAAGATCCGATCGGCGATCGGCTGGGAGCCCGAGCGTTCTCTCGACGACATCCTCGCGGACGTGCTCGCGTTCGAGCGGGGCCGAGTAGAAGCTCCCGCGTAGCCTCAAGCCGCGGAGCGACCGCGGCTTGCTCGCACGCAGTCCACGAACTCGCTCGCGTCGAGAGGCGCCGCGAAGTGGAACCCTTGGCCGAAGCGACAGCCGAGTGCTCTCAGCGCCGCGACGTGGCCGACGTCCTCGACGCCTTCGGCGACGACGGTGAGGCCGAGCGCGCCCGCTAGATCGACGATCGCCGCCACGAACGGGCGGCGCGCAGGCCCCTTATCGATGCTCAGGACGAACGAGCGGTCGATCTTCAGCGTGTCTACCGGCAGATCGTGGAGCAGCGAGAGCGATGAATAGCCCGTCCCGAAGTCATCGAGCGCGAGCCGCACGCCGAGCTCCGTGACCTCGTCGAGGATGCTAACCATCTCCTCGCGGCGCCGAGCGAGCACGCTCTCCGTGATCTCGAGAGTGAGGGCCTCGGGGGCAAGACCCGAGTCGGCGAGCGCGCCGCGGACGTCCTCGACGAGTCCGGGGCGGCGCACCTGCCGGGCGGACACATTCACGCCGATCGTCAGCGACCTGCCACCGGGCAACTCTCTGCGCCACTGAGCCATGCGCCGGCACGCGTCGTCGAGCACCCATCGGCCGATGTCCACGATCCGCCCTGTCTCCTCGGCCAGTGCGATGAAGTCGGCCGGCTGCAACAGGCCGCGGGTCGGATGCTGCCAACGAACGAGGGCCTCAGCGCCCACGATCGTTCCCGTTATCAGCTCAACCGTCGGCTGGTAGTGGAGCACGAACTCCTCGTCGATATGTGCCCGGCGCAAGTCGGCCACGAGCTCGAGCCGTCCGACCACGTCCTCGTCCATCGTGGGCGCGTACATCACGTACCGCGCCTTGCCACTCGCCTTTGCTCTGTACATCGCGACGTCGGCCGACCGCATCAGCTCGGCGGCGCTCCCGCCGACGGCGATGCCGACGCTCGCGGTCACGAACACCTCGTGCCGGTCAAGGTCGAACGGCTGTTGTAGAGCCGAGATGATGCGCTCGGCGGCATCGACCGCTGCGAGAGAGTCGTTCACGTCTTCGACGAGGATCGCGAACTCGTCTCCACCGAGTCTCGAAACCGTGTGGCTCTGCCCGAGCGTGTTCCTCAGACGCAAGCCGACGGCCCGCAGCAGCTCGTCGCCCGCCGGGTGGCCGAGGCTGTCGTTCACGGCCTTGAAGTCGTCGAGGTCGAGGAAGAGCACGGCCGCCTGGTCCCGGACGTCGAGTGCATGCTCGACGCGATCGGTGAAGAGCGCCCTGTTGGCGAGCCCGGTCAGCGTGTCGTGGAACGCCTGATGACGAAGCTGCTCCTCCGCTTGCTTGGACGCGCTGATGTCGAGCAGATATCCCTGTAGAACTGGTTCGCCTCCTTCCGGATCGACGATGATGCGAGCTTCGTCCCGCACCCACACGACCCGCCCGTCACGTGCAACGAGGCGGTACTCGATCTGGAGAGGCTGTCCGGTAGCGTGCGTTCTCTCGTGCGCTGTCAGCACGCGCTCACGATCGTCGACGTGCAGCAGCTTCGGGAACAGGGAGGTATCGGAGAGCCACTCGGCCATCGTGTAGCCGAGCATCGGCTCGATGTGCGGGCTCGTGTAGAGATTCGAGCTCGGCACGTCGAGCCGGTCGACATAGACGGCGAGCGGCAACTGCTCGACGAGCGTTCTGTAACGCGTCTCGGCACGGTGCAGTGCGACCTCGGCGTGCTTTCGCTCCGTGATGTCGATCGCGAAGCCCTGTCGAAAGGCCGAACCGCCGTCGGGCGGCTCGACATGCACCGACCGGTCCTCGATCCATACGACTCGACCGTCGGCCGCGAGCATCCTGTACTCGCAGCGACATGGCTCCCCCCGCTCATAGGCCGCTCGCTTCTCGCCCAGGATTCGCTCGCGGTCCTCGACGTGGATCGAGCGCTCGTAGAGCCCGGGCGTCGAAAGCCACTCGTCCGCGGCGTAGCCGAGAATCGACTCTATCTGCGGACTGAGGTATTGCGGCTTCGAGACCGGTGTGTCCGAGCTGTCCACGTATGAGATCACGGGCAGCTGCTCGACGAGCGTTCGGTATCGGAACTCGGCAGCACGGAGAAGATCTTCGACGTCCCTCCGCTCGCTGACATCCCGGATGCAGGCGGTGAAGATCGGTGTGCCCGGTACGTCGACGCGGCTGATCGCGAGCTCGGCCGGGAACTCGGAGCCGTCCGACCGAACCGCGTCCACCTCGATGCGGCGCCCGAGGAGCTTGCCTGCTCGAGTATCCGGCGCTTCCGCGGCCAGCCGTGCGAGCGCCTGCCGATACTCCTCACGCGACTCGAGAGGCACGACCAGCTCGACGAGCTCAGTGCCGAGCACGTCGGCTTTTCGGTAACCGAACGTAACCTCGGCGGCGCGGTTGAACTCCAACACGCGCCCGCGATAGTCCACGGTGATCACCGCGTCGAGCGCGGCGTCGAGGATCGCCCGCGCGTGCGCCTCTCCTCCGCGCAGCGCCGTAGGGACTCTCACTCGCGCTAGCCTCAGTCTAAACATCGCGTGACTACGATCGTCCGGTGACGAGCGCCCGCCGACCCCTCGAATGGGGTACCTCGCTAGAGCGTCCGCCGCAGCTCTAGGCGCTCGGTCGCAACGTCGGAAAGAGGATGACGTCGCGAATCGTCTCGCGGCCCGACAACAGCATGACGAGGCGGTCGATGCCGAGCCCGAGCCCGCCGGTCGGCGGCATGCCGTAGGACAGCGCCTCGACATAGTCGGGATCGCCACGGACGCCCTCGACGTGCTCGGACTGCTCGTCGAAGCGACGCTGCTGCTCCGCGGCCTCGTTGATCTCCGTGTAGGCGTTGCCGAGCTCCATCCCCGCGGCGAAGTACTCGAAGCGCTCGGTGATCGCCGGGTCGTCCTCGGTGACGCGTGCGAACGGCGAGAGCTCCACCGGGTGCCCATAGACGATGGTCGGCTCGACGAGGCTCGGCTCGACGAAGTGGCCGAAGGCGTGATCGACGAGCTGCGGCCAGTCCTTGTCCGCGTCCGTGTCGACGCCGCGCTCGGTGAGCCAGGCGCGGAGCTCGCCCTCGTCGCGCGTCCAGAGCTCGCGCGCCTCGAGCGACTCGACGAAGTCGACGCGCCGCCACGGCCGCTTCAGGTCGACCTCGTAGCCCCGGAACCGCACCACCGTCGTGCCGAGGGCCTCGAGCGCGACCTGCTCGAGCATCGTCTCGATCCTGGCCATCGTGTCGCGGAAATCGGCGTACGCCTCGTACCACTCGAGCATCGTGAACTCGGGCTGGTGCTTGTACGAGACGCTCTCGTTGCGGAAGTCCTTCCCGATCTCGTAGACGCGCTCGAGGCCGCCGACGATCAGCCGCTTCAGGTAGAGCTCCGTTGCGATGCGCAGGTAGAGATCGGCGTCGAGCTCGTTCGAGCGCGTGACGAACGGGTGGGCAAAGGCGCCGCCGTAGCGCGGCTGGAGGACGGGCGTCTCCACCTCGACGAAGCCCTCCTCGTCGAGATACCGGCGAATCGCGGTGACGACGCGCCCGCGGAGCAGGAACAGCTCGCGCGAGTCCTCGTTCATCAGCAGGTCGAGATAGCGCTTCCGATACCGCGTCTCTCTGTCGGTGAGGCCGTGGAACGTGTCGGGAAGCGGGCTCGCGTTTCGTGCGAGGACGGTCAGCTCATCGACGGCGAGCGACGGCTCACCACGGCGTGACTTCGCGGGCTTGCCACCAACGCCGATCACGTCACCGAGGTGCACGTCCACGTCACCGATGCGTCCGGTGTCGCACATGAGCTGAATCCGCCCGGAGCGATCGACGAGATCGAGGAACACGAGCTTACCCATCTCACGGCGCGCCATGATGCGGCCTGTGACGCGGAACGTCTCGTCGAGCTGTCCGCCGGCAGCGAGCGATTCGGTCGTCGCGCGAGCTTCCGCGATCTCGCGTCGGTCCGGGAACCGCTTCGGCGCCGCCATGGCTGGCCAGCCTACCCGGCGGGGCCCGGCTCATCAGGGCCAGGAATGATCCACCGAACGCAGCCGAGGTTCGCCGTGGTGCGCACCGTTACCGGCTCACCCTGCTCGAGCCCCGCGTACTGGCTCGGGCTCACTCTCAAGGCTCGGATCACGGGTGAGCTGCCGTCGTCCACGGCGACGTAGTGGCGGCGCTTCTCGTCGTCGCCGAAAGCGCGTAGGCGGAGGATCGGACCGGTGACCTCGATCGGCGACTTCCAGTCCGACCACGCCATCACGACGACCGCTACTCCGAGGATCACGGCCGCGCACGGGACGAGCAGAAACGCGCCCGCGACCGGGCCTGCGTCGAGCAACGACGTTGCGAAGACGTACAGGAAGCCGGCCGAGGCCAGCACGACGATGACGCCGCCCCCGAGCGCGACGAGCGGATCACGTCCCCATCCGGGCGGCCACACACGTGGATACCCGACCCGCACCGGCCTCCATCGACCCCCGTAGGAGCTCCACGCGTCGGTGTCGGACTCCGTTCCCATCGGCAGCGGCCCGCTGGC
>Ga0247727_10014465_pt1 | contig 13111 bp, 7 predicted proteins | sample WisWelCaveWW1625_FD_202498 | JGI IMG/M metagenome (GOLD analysis project Ga0247727, IMG submission 202498) | Biofilm microbial communities from Wishing Well Cave, Virginia, United States - WW16-25 | ecosystem: Environmental > Aquatic > Deep subsurface > Groundwater > Cave microbial mat | place...
ATTTGCTCGGCCTGGTGCATGCGCCGCCGGAATGGGCTTTCCCGGCGCATGAACATCTCAACGAGTGGACCGCCTTTCTCGAAGCAGTGGTCGCGCGCTACGGCGATGACATCACGGATTGGGAAATCTGGAATGAACCCAATCTCGAACAATTTTGGCCGCAAAGCGCGCCGGTAGAAGGATATTTCGAGCTGGTCAAAAAATCTTATCGGCTCATCAAACAAAAATATCCTCGCGCCACCGTGCTTTTGGGCGGCATGGCCAACCAGCCGAGCGCCTTTGTTTATTGGGAAAAATTGCTGGCTCTCGGCGTCGCCGAATATTGCGACGCTCTGGCTTATCATCCGTATGGTGTTGTGGGCGAGGAGCTCGTTCCCATCCTGCAACGCATTCGCCGTCTCGTGCCGGCGAACGGCCCCAGACCGAAACCGCTATGGGTGACGGAATATGGTTGGGGCGCGTGGCGCCATCCGCTTCATCCGGCGCGCTCGACGGCGTTCGCGCAATTGTTGCGTTACAGTTTGCAGCAGGAGTTGAAAATCTCCCGCCCTGCCTCGATACGAATCCTGGACGATTCATTTTCTCCCGCCACGGAAGCAGCAGAGGTGTACGAATCCCTGCGCCGGCAAATCGAAGCTTTCGGTTGGCGCGCGGAGCTGGTGGCATTGGATGAGTTGATGAAATTTATGCAAACCAACTCGCCGCCGTCGCGCGATCAAATCGTCATGGTGACGACCAACCGATTAGCCGAAGCGGCGAGCGCCGCTTTAATCGATTTTATTCGCCGCGGCGGCACCGTGGTGATGATGATGGGCGCCGTGCCGTTTCCGAAAAAGTTGGACATCGCCTGGACCGAAGCGCCGGACGAAGAAGCCAAATGGAAATCGGTGTGCCGCATTCCGCCGCCGGTTAAGCCGCTCGCCGACGCGCCGGCGAAATACTTTCTCACCAACACCGCGGCGCCGGCGGAAGCGCGATATGTGCCGTTGTTGAGCGCCTATCAGCAGAAGCAAAGCCCTGGCGAAACTGTCGCGCTCTTCGATTATCGCGGCGCGAAAAAAGGCGCGCTCATCGCCGCGACCTCCAGCCTGACGCTACGGCCGGCCAAACGCAATATCACCTATCATGAGCAAGCCGTGAATATTCTGAAAACGGCGCTGGTGTTTTTGCTCGAAGGCGGCGAGCATTTTTTTGTCTACGAGTTCCGCGATCAGGAAGCGATGACCAAAGCCAAATGCTACGGCCTCGTGGAAGAAAATTTTGCCCGGAAAGAGGCGGCGCGGGCGCTGAATTGGCTGGAACAACAGCTCGGCAAAGGCCTCGTGGTGCGCGATAAAAATTATTTTATTGACGGCGCGATCATTGAGCTGGAAAATCTCGACGGCAAACGTTTCGTCGTTACCTGGGGACAAGAAGGCGCGGCAAAATTCAAGGCGCAATTCATGAAGGCGGGCCGCTACGTGCCGGAAACTTACGATCGGATTCCAGCCGAAAAGTTAATCGCCGGATTGGAGCAAAAGCAACCGGGCATGTTGAAGAATTTGATTGTCTGGCGGGAAAATTAAAGGTGTGATGTGAAAATCGCATTGGTTCATGACTGGCTCTTTTCGATGCGCGGCGCCGAGAAAGTTTTTCTCGAATTGTGCCGCCTGTTTCCAACGGCGGACGTTTACACCTTGCTGCACCGCCGCGGCGAGGTGCATCCGGAGATCGAATCGCATCGCATTTATCCGTCGTTCTTGCAAAAAGCGCCTGGTTTCGTGAACCATTATCCAAAATTTTTGCCGTTGTTTCCGCTGGCCATCGAAGCGTTCGATTTGACGCCGTACGATCTCGTCATCAGCAGCAGCCATTGCGTTGCCGGCGGCGTCATTACACGGCCCGAGGCCCTGCATATTTCCTACGTCCATTCGCCGATGCGTTACATTTGGGATATGCACTTTAGCTATTTTCCAAAAAGCCAGGGCAATGTCTTGCAGCGGATTTTATATCGCCTCGGCTCGAATTATTTGCGGATGTGGGATATCGCGGCGAGCCGCCGGCCTGATAAAATGATTGCCAACTCCGGCTTTGTGGCGCAGCGCATTCGGAAATATTATCGCCGCCGCGCCCGCGTCGTCCATCCGCCGGTCGAGGTCGAGCAATTTCAAATCGCGCGAAAAACGGAAAATTATTATCTGGCTTTTTCCGCCAACGTGCCGTATAAGCGCGTTGATTTGGTTCTCGAGGCGTTTCAAAAACTCCGGCTGCCGTTAAAAGTGATGGGACAGGGCACGGCGAGCAGCGCTTTGCAGAAACGGCTCGGTTCGCATATCGAATTTTTAGGCTGGCCTGCGGATCAGGAAATGCGCCCGATACTGGCGCAGGCAAAGGCTTTGGTTTATCCGGCGTTGGATGACTTTGGCATTATTCCGGTCGAAGCCAATGCCAGCGGCGTGCCGGTGATTGCATTCGGCGCCGGCGGCGTGTTGGATACGATCGTGCCGCTGGACGAGCGTCGAGACAAAAATGCGACCGCAACCGGATTGTTTTTCGCCGAGCAATCCGTCGCGGCGATTATCAAAGCGGTGGAGCGTTTTGAAAAATATCAAGCTTGTTTTCAAGATCGACAGGCCATTCGCCAAATGGCGTTTCGTTTTCATCCGTCGGTATTTCGGCGCAAGGTCATGAGCTGCGTTGTCAACGCGGCCCGACAAAAGGGCATCGATTTTGGACAAAAAAATGTTGCTTCAAATAACGAGGGGCAAGAAACGGAATTCGTTCGTATAGCTGCAACGTTCCCATAATGTGTGGAGGTTTATAATGCGAGGCGGATTAAGAGCAATCGGATCATTTTTCTTCGTGCTATTTTTCGTGACAGATTCATTCGCCGCTAAAGCGACGACCGGCGCCGGCCGGCCGAATATCCTGGTCATTGTGGTGGATGATTTGCGCGCCAAAGCTCTGGGCGCGAGCGGACATCCATTTTTAAAAAGTCCGAATATCGATCGCCTCGCCAACGAAGGCTTGATCTTTTCCAATGCTTTTGTCACCCACTCATTGTGCAGTCCCAGCCGCGCCACACTTTTAACCGGATTGTACAGCCATAAGCATCGCGTCGTTGATAACAATACCTCGCTCGATCCCGGGTTGCCGGCTGTGCCAAAAATTTTGCAAGCGGCCGGTTATGAAACCGGGTTGATTGGGAAATGGCACATGGGGAATGTCGAGGCCCAGCCCCAACCCGGATTTGACCGCTGGGTAAGTTTTAGCGGACAGGGCGTATATACAGATCCTTTGCTCAATATCGATGGACAAGACATTCAGACCACCGGCCATATCACCGATATTTTAACTGATTATGCGTTGGAGTTTCTTGGCCGCGACCGCCAAAAGCCTTTTTTTCTCGTTCTTTCTCACAAAGCCACGCATGAACCGTTTACGCCACAAAAGAAATTTCAGGAAATTTACGCTAACGCGAATTTTACTTTCCCCCCCACCTGGGGAGAAAATTTGTCCGGCAAACCGTCCTATCTTCAGCACCATCTTTTTGCCGGCGATTTGAAGTTGCGCACGCGGCTGTATTATGAATGTCTCGCCGGAGTGGATGAAAGCGTCGGAAAAGTTTTAGCAAAACTGCAGCAAAAGAATATTCTCGATGAGACGCTCGTCATCTTTACCAGCGACAACGGTTTCTTTTTAGGAGAGCATAATCTTTGGGACAAGCGCCTGGCGTATGAAGAATCGATTCGAATTCCGCTCCTGGTGCGTTATCCGAAATGGTTTGCGGCAGGATCCAACGTTGACGTTTTTGCTTTAAATTTGGATATCGCTCCAACGATTATCGAGGCGGCGGGCCTCAAGGAGGCATTCAATATGCAAGGCTTCTCTTTGCGGAAACTGGCATATCGCGAAGTTGAAAGGAATTGTTTTCTATACGAATATTTTGTGCTTTTCGCCTATCCGAATACGCCGGCTATACGAGCGATTCGGACGCGCGACTATAAATATATTGTTTCTCTCAACGTGAATGAAACGGGAGAGCTGTATAATTTAAGTAACGACCCTCTCGAGACCAGGAATTTGATCAACGATCAGGCATTTTCTCGAGTCTTGCAGCGATTGCGCTTTCAACTCGATAGCTTGCGTTTCGCCACCGGCGATACCTCGGTAGACACTGCCGTTGATGGCCAAACCGGCGGCAATCCGCTGCAGTTTGAATTATATCAAAATTTTCCCAATCCTTTCAACCCGGCAACGACGATTCGCTACGCTCTTCGCAAAACCGGCCCGGTGCGTTTAGAAATTTTTGATACGAATGGACGTAAAGCGGCAACGTTGGTCAATGCGGTGCAACGTTCGGGATCGCATACGGTTCGCTGGAATGCCGCCAACCAACCCAACGGTGTTTATTTTTATCGATTGCGTGTCGGATCTTTGGTGCAAACGCGCAAGATGATTCTTCTAAAATAAGGAAAATTTTCCATTAGGGCCGAGCCATCCCTCGCCCTCGATAATTAATTATGAAATCACGGCTGAAAATTTTTTGGGTGTTGGCGTTATGTGGGACGGCTCACAGCCAAACTTATTGGAACCCGGATTCAACCGGCTATAATTACCTTTCGCGCGGCGCTAACCTGAGCCAATGGGTTGGTTCGCCGGGAACAACGGTTGCGGTGGATACCTCAACATTTTTAGCCGCCGCGAGCTCGATTAAATGGATGATTCCGCCGAATAGCGGCGTTGCAACGCTCGAGTTGCGTTTGATCGATCTTGATCTCCGGGAACAAGTAATTTATCTGACTGCTCGTCGCAATAATTACGCGACCGCTATCTCGGCATATTTGATGGTCGCTCCCGGCAAAGGATTTACAATGGCGAAACCGGAACCTTATGATCCAACTTGGTATCTCCCTCCGGGAGAATGGCATCGATTCGGCCGCTCGACTCTTTCCGGCGCTTTTGGCGGAGCGACATGGTCTGATCTTGAGCATGCAAAAAATATCACCTTCGTCATCCCCAATGCTGAAGTTGAACAAATTTTCTGGATTGATGAAATTAAATACACGCGACCGCGCGGCCCCGCCTGTATTATTCACTTCAACGCGTATCGGCGCACCGCGGACAGTTTGTTGGTCCCGTGGTTGATTGAACGCGGGTATCCGGCCAATATCGATTTTATTTATGAATGGGCAAAGACCGAAAAATGGGAGAATCGAAATTACGGCGGTATTTTGGTGCGTTACATGGGACTTGGCCGCATTGCTGAACTGGTGCGACTGTATAACTGGAGCACGACGCATCATGGAACGTTTTATAAAAATCTTCCGGTACTCTCACGTGAAGAACGCCTGCAACTCTATTCGCTGGAACCGTACCTGCAAGCGGGATTTACGGTGAATTGGTGTTTTGCCGTTCCACGCGATGTGATCACGCCGGAAATTTTGGCCGAAATCAAGGCTCTCGAACGGTTTTATACGCTTCGCAAGCAATACGATTGGGACCCCAATGAGCTTCCGCTCGATAATCCTTTGCGCCTGCGCTTTTATCGTCCAACCTCCGCCGCGGCGAGCCCTAATTTAATTGGCAGGCCTCGTTCGCTCGCCGAAATGAAAGCGGAGATTTATGAAAATTTTTATAAACGAAAAGGCTTGCTGGTTTTGGACTTCGGCGATATCGTCGCCGAGCCTTCACCCACGTATACCGAAGCTGAAATCACTTTGTTGAGCGACGCCAAAGCTTTGATCGAGTACGCCGATTCGTTGGGATTTACCTTTCTGACTTTTCGCGATCTTTTTCAACCGGATCCCAATTACCAAACCAAATTGTCGGTCAATCATGATTACGCGCTGGTGGCTTCCGGAAATCCGAAAAGTGTTGCGGTGCTCAAGAACGATCTGGCGCCGGCCCCCGGCTTGCTGAATATTGCCGCCGTTACCAGGCCGCAGCACGGCAAGGCGGTGATTACGGCCGATCAAAAAAACGTTTTATATATTCCGCAGCCGAATTTTTCCGGCATCGACCGCTTTAATTATATTGCAACCAACGGCGCTTTGTCGGAAACCGCCTCGGTCTTTGTAAATGTGCTTATCGATACTTCGGTCGATGATAACAACAAAGTTCCGACGAAGTTTGTCTTGTTTCAAAATTATCCCAACCCGTTTAACCCGGTGACGGCGATTAAATACACCTTGCCATCACCCGGTCAAGTGCGTTTGGAAATTTACAATGTGAACGGCCAAAGCGTCGGGACATTAGTCGACGAATTTCAAATTCCCGGAACCCGAACGATTGATTTCGACGCCAAGAAACTTGGCAACGGCATATATTTTTACCGGCTGCAGGCGGGAGCATTTGATGAAACCCGGAAGATGATTTTGATCAAATAAGGCATTTTTGTTCACGGCGGCCCAGTGCGAGAAGCAAGCGGCGCCGCGAGCGAAAGCGCCGGCAAGAGAGGACCTCTTGCTTTTTTTCCCGCAACGCGACATGGACGCGCGTGTTGCCTCAACTCGCTTTCTCAGGGATGGAACCATGATGCATATTGCACGGCAAATCGCCTCTTTGATCAGCAACTTTGAGTTTTGCCATGTTTACCACACAATCGCGGTTTCAAACCGTTCTACTGGTCTTTGGAGATTTGTTATTCACCGGAGTGGCCTTGGCGGGCACTCTGCCGTTGGAAACATTTCCAGGACTAACGCAAAAATTCATTACTTCGCATGGAAATTCCTATCTCGCTTTGTTAGCTGTCATCGCGCCTTTGTGGCTCGGTTTGTTTTGGTTCTTTGATATTTACAAAGCGCGCCGCCATCAATCGATCTTTGCCAATATTCGTTCATTATTGGCCAGCATCGCCGTCGGCATTATTTGTCTGTCTGTCATCATTTTTCTTTGTTGGGAAATTTCTTTTTCCACCATGGCGCTCTTTTCGTTTGGCGCCGTAAATTTCGGCCTGATTGCCGCGCAGAGACTGGCGCTGCGGTCGGCGCAAAATTTCATGGCGCGGCGCCGTGACCAGGCGAAGAATCTGCTCATCGTCGGCGCCGGCGATCTGGGATTGCGCGTTTTGCAAATGCTGCAAAAGCAGCCTCGCTCCGGCTATAACGTCGTCGGGCTGTTGGATGATTACGTCGCCAACGGTTACTTCAAAAAAGACTACGGTGTTGAAGTGCTGGGCCGCACCGTCGAGCTGATCGACGTCGTCTCCAGGCATGATATTGACAAAATCATCATTGCGCTACCGCAAAAAGCTTCGAAGAAAATTTCACGACTGGTCAATGACTGCGAAGACACCGGCATTGAAACCGAGATCGTCCCCGATTATTGTGAATACGTTAAACCATATTCCAGGCTGCGCAATTTGGACGGCGTGCCGCTGCTCGGCATCTCCGCCCTGCCGGTTAAAAATTGGACGTATCGAATTATTAAACGCAGCCTTGATGTTTTTTTAGCATTGATTCTTTTAGCGTTGAGCGCGCCGATCATGGCCATTGTTGCCGTGATCGTTAAACTCGCTTCGCCGGGCCCGATTTTTTTCGCGCAAGAACGCCTCGGTTGCAGCGGCAAACGCTTCCGGATGGTTAAATTTCGGACGATGTTGGTGAATGCCGAAGAAGTTCTGAAACGCAAGCTGGCCGAAGATCCAAAAATCCGCGCCGAATGGCAGGCCAATTTCAAATTGCGCCACGATCCTCGCATCACGCCGGTCGGAAAATTTTTGCGCAAAACCTCTTTGGATGAATTGCCGCAACTCTTCAATGTCTTATGCGGCGAGATGTCTTTGGTCGGGCCGCGACCATTACCCAATTATCATCAGGAGTGCCTGCCCAAACGGGTGAGCGTATTGCGTAATCGCGTGCGCCCCGGCATGACCGGCCTCTGGCAAGTCTCCGGCCGCAGCGATCTCGACAATGACGGTTTGGGATTTTGGGATTCGCGTTATGTGGAGAATTGGTCTTTGTGGATGGACGTCAAGATTCTCGCGCGCACGATTCCGGCCGTGCTGAAAGGCACCGGCGCCTCGTAAGGTCGTAACATTTCTCGGAGTGCAATGCTTCAGCAAAAAATTCGCAAATTTGGTTTGAGGTGGCGAGCGCTTTTAGCGCTCGCCAGCGTCGTGCCAACGGCCTCGGCGCAAGAGCTGGCCACCATTCCCACCAACCATTGGGCGTATGAATATCTGCAACAACTCGGTTTGCGCCAGCGTCTGCCGGGCACAATGTTGTTGAATTTGCCGCTGCGTTATCAACAACTGGCCGCCGTTGTCGATAGCATCGGGCCTTATGCCGGCAATGCCGCCGAACGATTCTGGTTGCAGAAATTGCGCGCTCTCCATGACGCCTCGTCCGCTTACCCGGTCTTGCAAATTGGCAGCCGCGTTGTTGAAAGCGCCGGAAGAATGCCAGGCGATGATCTGCGCTCGCGCCTGGCCGTGCGCAGCCGTCTCGGTATTTTTCCGGATCGCCGTGTTGCCTTGTTTAATGTCATCAACCTGGATCAAACTCTCGGCGAAGATGCGCGCTATATCGGCAAGCGCTGGCGCGGCTTCACCGGTTTTACCGAGCAGGCATACGCCCTCTTGCATTTCAACAAATATTTGGTTAAATTCGGGCGTGATTTCTTATGGTGGGGACGCGGGCGGGACGCCACGCTGCTCATTTCGGATGAGTCGAGGCCGGTCGATCATGTTCTCGCCCAGCTCAATTTTTCGCGCGCGCGTTTTACCTATGTCGCCGCCAAGTTAGACCGCCTGCCGTTAGCCGACTCCTCGGTGGCGAGATATAATACGGATTACGCCGATCGCTATCTCGCTGCCGGTCGCGCCGAATTCGAGCTGCGCAAAAATCGTTTGCGCATTGGAATTTCGCAGCTCGTCGTGAACGGCGGTCCCAATCGCGCGTTCGAATGGTATTATTTGAATCCATTCATTTTTTATCACGGCGAGCAGCTCAATGACAAACAGGGCGGCAACATTTTCGGCGCCCTGGATTTTATCGCCCGGCCGCAAGCCGGACTCGAGTTTTATGGCCAATTGCTCATCGACGACGTGCAAATCGAGAAGCGCGGCCGCGGCGATTTGGAGCCGAACGAAATCGGCTATCTGCTGGGCATTGAAAAAGCCGTAAATGCCGCGACGTTGGGTTTGGAGTACACGCGCGTCACCAATCGCACCTACAACACCGTGCGCGAGTGGGAAAAATTTTTGCATCGCAATCGGCCGCTGGCGCATTTTCTCGGCAATGACTTTGACCGCTGGCTCATGCATGCAAATTTATACGCCGGCAAACAGGTGCAGCTTTATTGGACCACTGAATGGCTGCGGCGCGGCCAGGGGCGCATTGATTCCACCTTTGATCAGCCCTGGAAAAATTCCTCGCTGCAGCAAGGCTATCGCGAAAAATTTCCCAGCGGCGTCGTTGAAAAGAGCTGGCAATTTCGTCTCGAAGCGCGCTGGCATCCGCGCCCGGGATTTTTTCTCGCCGCTCATGGCCAGTACGGCCGCTATAAAAATTTTGCCAATGTTTCCGGCATGAAAGAGAACGCCGCCGGATTTTTCGTGCGCCTGTGGTGGGAAAAAAATTGGTTGATTCCCCTCGGCGACTAAAGCTGCCGAAGAGTTATTAAATTTATTGCGAAATGATTTTCAATATAGATCGCTAAGGAAAGTTGAGGAGAAACAAAAATCCATGAATCCATCCGAACAATTCATTCGCCAGACGATCGAAGAGAGCATCGGCGCCAAAACCATGCTGATGCAAAAATGCGTTCACGAAATTCACGAAGCCGGCCTCGAGTTGGGCAAAGCGATTCGCGCCGGCGGAAAAATTCTTTTCTGCGGCAATGGCGGCAGCGCCGCTGATGCGCAGCATCTGACGGCCGAACTCGTTGGCCACTTGCGCCGCGAGCGCCGGCCATTAGCCGCGATTGCTTTGACCACCGACACTTCGATTCTCACCGCCGTCGGCAACGACTATGCCTTTAAAGAAATCTTTGCCCGGCAAGTGCAAGCGCTGGGCCTTCCCGGCGATGTGTTCGTCGGCATCAGCACCTCCGGCAATTCGGAAAATGTGCTCGCCGCGGCCCTGACCGCACAGAAGCAAGGCATGATCAGCATCGGTTTGCTCGGCAACAACGGCGGCAAGATCGCGCCGGCGGTCGATCACAAAGTCATCGTGCCCTCCAAAGACACCCAACGCATTCAGGAATGCCATATCCTTATCGGCCACATTTGGATGGAGATGGTAGAACAGGAATTGTTTGGACATTGAAGGTTCGCCGGTTCTCGGTTTGCCAGTCAGCCGGTTCAGGCGTTGTTGAATCATCGAGCTAATCAACCGGCAAACTGACAACAGGCTAACCGGCCAACGCTTATGCAAAAAAGCTGGAGATCACTTCTCCGCTTTCCACCCATAGAAAAGCCCTCAACGAATGATTCGAAGAGGGCTTTCTTTTTGCGAAAAAAAATCTTGCTTTTCTCTCAAATTTGTCTTTAGTTGGGAAGAATGCTTCATTGAAATTTAAATCGTCAAATAGAGGCGGGAGTGGCCGGAGGTAAAAGGCGTTTTGCGTTATGTTGCTCAACAAAATATTATGGTGGCTGGCAAATATCAGCGATAAGCCGATCTCGCTCACCAGGAGCCTGCGTTATAAAATTGCGCTGGGCTTTTTCGTGCTGGTTTGCATCAATATCGCCACCGGCATTTTTGCCGTGTATCATTTTTCACGGCTGGGAAACACCGGACGTATCCTGCAAGAAAATTACCGCAGCTTGCACACCACCGAGAATATGATCGCGGCGCTGGAACGGCAGGACGAAGCGCGTTTCGCTTTGTTGGTGGAAAACGCCGATACCGCCATGACGCGATTTAAAACCAACAGCGATTTGTTTGTGGGATATGCCGAGGCCATCGGGGAATTTGACCTTCCCATCGATCCGATCATACTGGACAGCATCATCGTCACTCACGGCGTTTTTGAAACGTCCTGTAATTCGCTCTATCGCCGGCTGCAGCAGGGCGACACCTCTGCCGTCAGGATTTTGCAAACGACGGAAATCCAGCCGCTCATGGATAAACTCGGCACGTTATGTTTTCGCTTGCGCGAGGTGAATGAGAACGCCATGCTCGAGGCGGAAAAAGCCGCGGAAGTCACTTCCGATAAAGCGACGTACGCCGTCGTCATCGCTTCGGTGATCGCTTTGTCGCTCAGCATTATTGCGAGCGTTCAGTTCACCCGCAGCATTCGGCGGCCGGTGCGCCGGCTGACGCAAACGATTCGCCGCATCAGTCAAGGCCGGTTGAATCAGAAAATCGATATCACCGCCGAAGACGAAATCGGCGAGCTTTCACGCGAATTCAACAAGATGACGGAACGGCTGCGAATGTACGAACAAATGAACGTTTTGCAATTGATTGCGGAAAAGAAAAAATCGGAAGTCATTATCGCCAGCATTGCCGATCCGGTGATTTTGACCGATGCCGAAAATCACCTGCTGGCCATCAACCAGGCGGCGGCAAAAGTTCTGAATATTTCTCAAAACCATGACTGGCAAAACAAAACCATCGGCGAGCTTTTGCCGGACGAGCGCCTGGCTAAGTTATTGATGGCGGAGGCCGGCCGGCGCGATGAAAGCGCTCGCGACGATGAATTGCTTTGCGTGGCGCAGGAAAACGGCACGCTCTATTTTCGGCCGCGGCAAACGATCATTCGGGATGAGCCTGGAAAAATTCAGGGGGTGGTGACTTTGCTGCAGGATGTGACGCGCCTGAAAAAACTCGATCAGATGAAATCGGATTTTATGGCCACGGTGTCGCATGAATTTCGCACCCCGCTGACTTCGTTGAACATGACGATTGATATTCTTTTGCAGGGTTTGCTCGGCAGCGTCAGCGCGACGCAGGGTGAATTGTTGGCGGCGGCCAGGTCCGATTGCGAGCGCTTGACCAAGCTGGTGAAAGAGCTGCTCAATCTCTCCAGATTGGAATCGGGAAAGTATCAAATGAAAAAAGAATCGATCAATTTGCAGGAGCTGGTCGACGAGGCGCTGAAGCATCTGCGCCTGCCGCTGCGCATGAAAGGCATCGAGTTTGAAACCGCCATCGATTCGGCCTTGCCGGATTTTCCGGCGGATCGCGAGCAACTGTCGTGGGTGATCACCAATTTAGTGAGCAACGCGCTCCGTTACACGCCCGCCGGCGGCAAAGTAACGATCAGCGGCGAGCGCGAAAACGGCGCCATTCAGATCACTGTCGCTGATTCCGGCCGCGGCATTCCCGCCGAAGCCCTCGAATCGATTTTTGAAAAATTCGTGCAGGTGAAAGAGCCGGCCGATTCAACGCCGGGCAGCGTCGGACTTGGCCTCGCGATTGCGAAGGAAGTTGTTGAAGCGCATGGCGGAAAAATTTGGGTAAAAAGTGAAGTGAGCAAAGGCAGCACATTTTCTTTTACAATTCCTGCTCCGTGATTCTCTCCGTTTTTTCGTATTGAATAAATTTTTATTCAAGACTATTTTTCAGTCTATGGAAACTCGTGCGACAAAAGTTCTCGTCGTCGATGACGAGCCGAATATACTCAAAACCATGGGCATCTGTTTTGACGCCGGCGGTTTTCAAGCGCGCTTGATTTCAAAACCGCAGGAGGTGCTTGAAATCATCCAGCGTGAAAAATTCGATCTGGCGTTTGTCGATTTGAAAATGGCGCCGATGGACGGCATGGAAATTTTGGCGGAGATTAAAAAGCATTCGCCGGAAACGACGGTGACGATGATTACGGCGCACGGCTCGATTGACAGCGCCATCGAGGCCATTAAAAAAGGCGCTTATCATTATCTGCAAAAACCGTTCGATCTGAACGATCTGCAGCTTTTTGCGATGAAAGCGCTGGAATATCATGAGCTTTCCAGAGAAGTGCGCGAGCTGCGCCAAAAGGTGGCGGCGACTTCGCCGCATTTTGGCGATATTGTCACGCAGAATCGCGATATGCTGGCCAGACTCGATCTGGCAACGAAAATGGCGGAGAGCAACATGAGCGTCCTCCTCGAGGGAGAAAGCGGCACCGGAAAGGAACTGGTGGCGCAGTTGATTCATCAACGCAGCCCCCGCGCCCAAAAAGCGTTGGTCAAAGTCAATTG
>Ga0247727_10014466_pt1 | contig 13110 bp, 17 predicted proteins | sample WisWelCaveWW1625_FD_202498 | JGI IMG/M metagenome (GOLD analysis project Ga0247727, IMG submission 202498) | Biofilm microbial communities from Wishing Well Cave, Virginia, United States - WW16-25 | ecosystem: Environmental > Aquatic > Deep subsurface > Groundwater > Cave microbial mat | place...
GCTTGAAGCTGCCGAGCGCTGCTGGAGGAAACCGTTCATTTGTGCGCTGAGCCGTTGACCGGCGTTGCACCGAGCAAGGCTCCTTGCGCCCGGCCAGGAGTCGCTCGCAGCTTAAGCGCCATCCGTTGGGCGGGCCATGCAAGCAATTCTGGTTCGTTGGGCAAAGGTAGTGTTCTATATCAAGTGATTTTCTAGCAAATTCAAAATTTGCAAAATTTGGAGTGGTCACACCCTTGCCCAACGGTAATGCAATGCTCACGCATTACAAAGATTGCGAAGAAGAAGGAGAGGACTTGCGCATTTATTTTTGGCAAATCACTAATTATGTTCACCCAAAACATGTTCGAGTTGCCGCTTTTTCTTATACAATTTTAGCTGGACAGGAAAACGAGCCAACAATTGCAAACGAATTGGAGATTATCCGAGAGCAAATTCCAAAAGCAACATTTGCTTTAGAACTTGGAAAGTAATCCAGTCAGAACCCTTACAAACAGGTTTATGTTTTCGTAAGTTAGAAGCCGCCCAACACCGCGTGCACTGGACAGGTGGGAGTCTGCGGCTTTTTCAAGCATTTTCCCCGCTTCGAGTTTATACTGCTCTCAGGCAGAGTCCACGCTCGCCCACCAGCGGGTAACGCAAACCGTTGGCTGGCTTCTGGCTGGCTTCGCTCCAAATCAAAAGTTGAAAAATAAAATATAGGTGGTTGACATTTAGTGCGAGACACTATAAAATAATACCGTGATAAAAACCTTCAACAACGCCGAAACTGAAAAGATTTATCAACGGCAACGCTCTCGAAAACTGCCTTCGGATATTCAGCAAGTTGCTTTGCGTAAGTTACGCATGATAAATAACGCAGTTACCATCAAGGACTTGCGTGTGCCGCCCGCTAATCGGTTGGAAAAATTGAGCGGCGATAGAACAGGTCAATGGAGTATTCGTATCAATGACCAATGGCGTGTTTGTTTTCGGTGGAAAGATACTGATGCTTACGATGTTGAAATAGCCGATTATCACTAACAAGTAGGTAAAAATGTCTGATAAATTAAATCCCATTCACCCTGGCGAAGTTTTACTCGAAGAATTTTTGAAGCCGATGAGTTTAAGTCAAAATCGGCTTGCTATTGATATTGGCGTTGATGCGCGGCGTATAAATGAAATCGTTCTTGGCGTTCGTAGCGTGACCGCTGATACCGCCCTACGCCTATCCCGTTATTTTGGGGTTTCGCCACAATTCTGGCTTGGTTTACAAGCAGAATATGATTTGGATGTGACTATGGATTCACTTGGAAATCGTCTCGACCGTGAAGTAAGACCTCGTGCTGTTGCATCGTAATCCGTTTTTAAAAACAAAGGTTCTGGTAAGTCAAAACGCCAGCCAACACAGCGTGCACCCGACTGGTGGGAGTCGGCGCGTTTTCAAGCAGTTTGTGTGGCTCGAAGTTGGTTCCGTCAAAGTGGCAGTGTCTCGTCCCGCCCACCAGCGGGTAACGCAAGCCGTTGGGCGGCTCGAGTCCTTACGTCAGGATGGTCAAGAAGCCATAAAATATGATGATGTGAATCGTGCAACCCGAAAGCAGCCTATATAAATATTGGACAATTCATTATGAGCGAGCAAGAATCAACGAACTCTACAGCGAAACGCATTATCGAGCTAAAACTAGCAGAAGCCTACATCCTCGAAAACCGTGAACGCTACGACAAACAAACCCTAAGAAAGCAATTAACGGAAATCGGCTTTGAAGTGGACATCGTAAATTTTTTGCTGGATGATTTAATAACTGACAGCAGCGAACTACCAGATCCACAGACAAGTATCGACACTTCGCCCTCTCATAAAGTAAATCAACTTATCGACCGTTTATTTGTTTACAAGGAGAATCACAAACAACTGGTGGAGCATATCATCTCGATAGGTACTGTTGCCATTCCAGAATTGCTAAAAGCCTTTCATGAAAGGGAATTCAGGCACGCTCAAAGTCAGACTGATACCGACCACAATACAGCGAGATTGATCGCAAAATCCATGGTGGAAATTGCCAAAAATGAACAAGACCTGCTTGTCAGAGATAATCTCGTTATGCAAATCATTGATGAAATGGCTGTTCATGTAAAATGGCAGATCGAAATTTCGCTTTCTTCTCGTGGAGACTTTGAACGCTATCAAAAAGCATTTGATGACAACCTTTTTCACAAAGCTTGCGAATCCGCTTTGGCAATGGGACAGTTGAAGGACTCTAGATCACTGCCCTATTTGCTGGACGTAATCAAGAACAGATATAGTCATCCAACAATTGGGGAAAATGCAATAATCGCCCTGGGGCAAATTGGCGACGAACAGGCTATTCCACACTTGATCGAGCTCATTAATAAGCATGAGTACAATACTCATTTTGCTATTGATATGTTGGCAAAGATGGGAAAAGTAGCTGCTGTGCCATCCTTGTTAAATAGTTTGGAAACTGTTGCGGGTATGGATATTGATGATACTCGGGCAAATATCATCTGGGCATTAGGGCAATTGCATGACCCAAAGGCAACATCGAAGTTAATCGACTGGGTTCAGACTCATAAAGATGATATGAAAGCCGTAGCAATACAAGCCTTAGGCAATATTGGCGACCCAGTGCTATTCCCATGCTTGAAAACTGCTTGAATGATGCTACAGTTTTGCATCGGCAGGATTGGGGAGGAACTTTTTGGCTTTTTCGAAGCTATCGCAGGAAAAAGATTTGTGATATGGCAACTGAGGCTCTGAAACAGATTGGAACACCAGGCGCATTAAGGGCAATTGAAAAATGGCATTCATCCCAGATGGATAACGGTGTTGCGTGATGAGTAACCGCCCAACACGGCGTGCACCCGACTGGTGGGAGTCGCCGCGTTTTCAGGCAGGTTTCTGGCTTGAGGCTGGTTCCGGCAAGGCGGCGTTGTCTCCTCCCACCCACCAGCGGGTAACGCTAACCGTTGGGCGGCTCTCCGATAAATGCAATAAGGTAGTGAATTATGATCGATGCAGATTACAAACAACGTCGCATATCTGGTGTTGACCATAGTCCGGGGCGATCATTCCTTGAATTCATAAAGATTTCAGGCAAGTGGTGGTTTTCGGTTTGGGTCCTCATTGTGCTCGCAGGTCTTGTCGCTTTGGGTCTTACTATCGCAGATGCTTCGCAACTCCCTGCCACTGTTTGGATCTCACTCTTTGCTGTTGGCTTTTTGCTTGCGCCTATTGTGGCGTTTCACTTCGTTCGCGTTGAACGCGATACCTACTACGCATTGTGGCATGATAAGGAAACTTTGATTAATGTGCTTGCATCGATGGAAGAATTGCGTAAGGAAGCCGCGCCTCTTCATATCAGGGGAAAGAGTCTCAGCACAACCAGATCAGTAAACAAGTGGATTAAGGAGGTTGACGATTGGACAGAGCGCGCAATTAACATCGTCAAGCTTCTTCACCCAGCTGAGGCAGGAAATTTGAAAACACTTGGTGTTTTTCAAGTTGAAGTGGCGGCAGGCACAAAGCCTTTCAATTCTAAACACGCATCTACCATCCGAAATCTTGTAAGGCGAATGGCAATCCTCGCAGATATTCGAGACCGATGGACTACTCGAACCGGTGTATGATATTCTGGCTTTCAAAATTTGGCAGCCGTCCAACACAGCGTGCACCCGACTGGTGGGAGTCGCCGCGTTTTCGGGCAGTTTGCGTGGCTTGAGGTTGATTCCGATAAAGTGGCGTTGTCTCGTCCCGCCCACACGCAGGTAACGCAAACCGTTAGGCGCAGAAGCAAAAGCGGTAAAGAGTGTGCATCAAAATGCCATCAAAGTCTGCTTCAAATCTCTTCATCTTGTTCGTTATTATTCTGACCGCCATTGGCATGGTGAGTTGCACAACTTTGGCTTCCGCACCTACAGCAACAAAGACTCCGACGAAAACTGCAATTCCCACGGCAACCGTTACAGTGACACCACAGCCATCACCCATAATAATGGTCACGCCAAGGGATTGGAAGAGCGAAGAGATAGAATTTCTTCTCATAATACAGGATAGTCTTAGAACAGACAATAGAGAAAAACTGGCGAGTTTAATCCATTATCCGATCACAATTTCTATGCTCGATGAGAGTGAACTAAAGATCGAAAACGCCGCAGAGTTTATCGCCAATTATGAAAAAATCGTTATCCCGGAATGGAAAGCTTTAGTCCTAGCTCAAGAACCTGCTGAATTGTTTTCGAACTGGCAAGGTGCAATGGTGCATAGAGGTGAATTATGGTTTACGGCAGTTTGCATCGACGAAGCCTGCGAAAACTCTCAATTTTATATTGTTGCCATCAGACAGATAGACTGGTCTAATTAACAAATGATAATGATGTGGCTGTAATTAACGACTTTCATCATCTTTATGTTGGTGAGTCCGGCGTTCGGTGAGTGCGCCTAACAAGGCGTGCACCCGACTGGTGGGAGTCGCCGCGTTTTCAAGCAGTTTTTTGGGCTTGAAGTTAGTTCCGTCAAAGCGGCGTTCTCTCATCCCGCCCACCAGCGGGTAACGCACACCGTTAGGCAGTCAGTCGAAGATCAAAGGTAAGTTTATGAAGTGGAACTCATTTCTTCCAATTCTTTTATTCGCTTCGCTGATAGGCGGTTGCCGAACTCTGCCAGCTTCAGAACCATTTGTTTCTGCAACATTAGAAGCAACACGACCTATTCAGCCATCCCTCACAGCTACTTCGAGATCGACGATAACAGTTACACCTACAGAAATTTCCAATTCGCCTATAGTGACTCCTGACCTTGCTGCAACAGTTATTGCTATTAGTTCCCCACGAATCATCTCATCATCTCTCTCTCCTAATGGAAAGTGGAGAGCGAGAGTTTTGGTTCATGACTGTGTGGTTGTCGATCCACAAGTAAATTCTCATCCGAATACAGTCGAGATGCTAAAGCTCGTTCGGGTGAGTGACCAAAAAGAATTTATTGTGGAGAATAACCTGCGAGATTGTTGGGATTATTTAGGAGGTATTGGTGGATTGGTGTGGTCGCCAAACGGTCAATACTTTTACTATACTAATCCTAGAGAAAGCGTACCAGAAGGTCTTTGTGCTTATTGGGCACGCCCGGTCAAACGTGTCCATGCTGATAGTCAAAAAGTGGAATTGGTTGGCGGGGGTCACTTGTCGCCAGATAATACAAAACTAGCATTTTGGCAGGACAATAACATAGTCATCTGGAGTCTCGATAAAGGTGAGATTGCACGCATCCCAGCGTTTATGCCTGAAGCCTTCAAAAATCAGATTGCTTGGTCATTTGATAGTCAATCCCTCGTATACTTACAAACGCAAGCAGGCTGCCCTCCTTTCGGAAAGTCATATGTGACACGCCTCGATCTATCTGGAATGACACAAAACCTGTTAATTGAGTCGGAAGACCCCAGTTTTCATCGGCTCACTTGGGATGCGCCTTCTCGAATTAGCCTATTTGATGAAAATGGCAATATATGGAGATTCAATTTAGTCAGCAAGGAACTCAGACTTGTGCCATAATGGCAGACTGCCTAACACAGCGTGCAGCCGACAAGTGGGATTCTGCGCGTTTTTTGAGCTTTTTCTGGCTTTGAGTTTTTCGGCTCCCCAGCCGAGTCTTGTCCCGCCCACTTGCGGCTAACGCCAGCCGTTGGGTGCCTCGATGCATTTGATGAACTATCCTTGTAAACTTGTGCTTGTATTCATGTTCGTGGCTGGCTGTTCAGCTCAACCAACCATGCCAACGGCTGATTTTCGCACATCACTTCCGGTTTCATCCCCTTATTTTCAACCTACCGCCACACTGGACGCACCAATTCAGGCAACCATCACATTTCAGCAAGATGATCTGGAGCGCCCAAAAGAAGATAAGGTTTGGATGAACTATCCAACAATGTACGCACTTGATTCCAAAATCCTTTTTTGTCTATGGAGACATTACGGCATCAGGCGGTGGTTCACTCAGGTCTATGCTGCTGAGATCTGATGATGGGGGAATCACTTGGCGTGAGGTCTTAGAACCCCTCTATGGGAGCAGCGTTCTATTCGCCTCGTTTGTCGAAAATGGAGAAGGGTGGCTTATGACCGGCTGGACAATAGAAGCCGTAGATCAGCTTACGCTCTATCATTCCACAGACTACGGAAATACATGGCAGGAACTTTCAACCGTACCGCGCTGGCAGTGGTATGGCTATCCTGCAAGGATGCAGTTTCTAAATCGCCAGCATGGTGAGATTGATATGGTTTATGTCGGAGGTGCGCCGAATACCGATCGAATTGCCAAGCTTACGACTGAAGATGGCGGCGCAACGTGGACAGAAGCATCTGCCATTCCACTGATTAGCGATGCGATTGATACGCTAAACAATTACCAAACATACTGCCTCATCGACAAATCGCGCAGGGACAAGACCACAGCTTATGGTTTTTGGACGATCAAAGTTGGGAAAGTCCACATGGCTTATACAAGAAACCACTTGAAAATGAAGGTTGGCATATCGTCTGCATCATTCCCAGTGAATTTCAGTATGAAAATGGGAATCTCATGCTGAGAAAGTAATAACGGCACCCAACACCGCGTGCAGCCGACTCGCTTCGCGCGTTCCGCGCTCGCGTGCGGCTGACGCTGGCCGTTGGGCAGTTCTTCGCAGGTAAGACATGAGTCTGAAAAATTTTGCCATAGTTTTCACTACGTTTATATTGGTCTCCTGCCTTTTTGTGAATCTCCCAACAGAAGCAGTCGAACCGACTGCGACTTTACTGTCTGTGCCATCTACCAGCGCACAAATATTGACGGCAACGTCAATTTCGACTTCAACTGATACTTCTGTTTCTACTCAAAGTGTTACTCTAGAAACACCAAATTTCAACCAAGATTCAGGTTCAATTGCCAAATTTCCAGAACAGATAGATGGAGTGGCATTGCATTATTACTATGATGCGAATAGTTTTTTCCCATCGTCGTGGCTCCGTGAGCCGATCAATTGCACTGGTAGGCAATTTGATTTAATAGAAGCGCCGAGGGTGTTTGCCAACATTGCCATATTTACTTTCTCGTATAGTTCAACTTTTCTAAAGCGGAATTTGACCGATATCTACATCCTAAACGACTTGGAATGTTATGGAAAATCCTATGGTGGGACGAGCGGAAGATCGTCGATTTATCTTGAGGTGGATACACAAGATGAAGGTTATACAGATCAATTCTTACTCGGCATGTTACATAGCGAATTCTCATCAATCTTAATCCGCAGCTACCAATTCCCTGAGCAAGAATGGCGTCAAATTAATCAGAATGGGTTTGCGTATTCAGAAAATGCATTGGAGGTCGTTGAGCAAGATCGTATACGAGAGCCAACAAAAGATTTGCTAGAAGCCGGCTTCTTAGTGCGCTACGCTACCACGTCGCTAGAGAATGATTTCAATATGTTTGCGGAATGGTTGTTTACGCGCGAAAAAGAGTTATGTGAATTGCGTACTCGTTATGAGAGAATAAACAAGAAGGCTCACCTAGCAATTGAATTCTATAAGTCTATCGGTTCGGAGGTCATATTCACAGACTGCAAGCAGCTTGCCTCTAATAGTCTTGATGGCTTCATTTTGGCACACTAAATCTTTATCGACAAAAACTGCCCAACACAGCGTGCACTGGACGCTAGGGTACGGTGCGGCTTTTCAAGCATTTTTCTGGCTCCAAGTTTTTTCTGCTCCCAAGCAGAGTCCACGCCCTCCCCAGCGCCAGTAACGCAAACCGTTGGGCAGTTCCTTCTAGAGCCTGTTATGGACTTTGAAGGCTGGTAAACTCTGGGGATGAGCCGAGAAACCTACCCCAGTGATGTGACCGGCGGCAGGGTTCGGTAGCATTCTGGCAACCTTGAATCATCTCGTGTTGGCTGATGCGGGTTATGTGGCAAGTCTTGGGGGTGGCCATGCCGTCTGGGCAGTGGCTGATAGTGAGACGAATGACTTGCAGGAGCTCGTCATGCGCGTTGAAGAAAATGGCGCTAGATGGAAGCAGTTTCTACACAAACCGATTGACGGCGAAAGTCTCGCGTTTTTGGATAAGGGTGCCTACGAAACACACACAGCAGTAGTTGTGATGCAAGCACTACATCATGCAAGTATCCATGGCGAGCAAGTGTGTAAGGCTCTGGAGGCATTGGGAGTTGAGCCGCCTGATTTGCAACCGTGGGCGTATGCGGATGAGACGGGTCGTAGCCGTTGGCTGTGGGATGAGGGCTGATTCGCGGCACTCGGCTTCAGGCTCGCTCATGTGTGTTTGCGCCGTTGGCTAACAAAGCGTGCACCTGACGTGTGGGATTCTGCGGCATTTTCGAGCATTTTCCTGGCTTCAAGTTTTTCCTGCTCCCAAGCAGAATCCACGCCCGCCCACACGCAGGTAACGCAAACCGTTAGCCGCCTAATCGGTCAGGAATCAGAATATGTTGGTGTGGCGAAGCAAGTTAGTGGAAAACAAAAGGGAATATCCTCCCCTTGAATTGCGAAATGGCACGGAATGTGCAGACTCTAGATCTTTCCGACGCACGTTTTAGATGAGAGGAGAAAAATGTCACTCGCAAAGGTGCTCTTTTCAACCCAAGGTAGAATTCCCCGCTCAACATTTTGGTATTACTTTTTGGGGTATTGGGTAGTCTCCATTATCGCCACCTTCATAGATATTGTATTCGGAATAATTGACCGCAGTTCAGGTCTCGGTTTATTTTCTGGAATACTTTCCTTTATTGGGCCAATAACTGGGATCATCGTCGCCGTTAAGCGAGGTCATGATAGAAACCATTCAACGAAGTGGCTTCTGTTGGGCAGCGTGATTCCAATCTTCAACATTTGGGTTATCATCGAACTTGCTTTCCTAAAAGGCACTGAGGGTGACAACGATTATGGATTAAATCCTCTGCGAAAGCGGGTTCTGTCTAGTGCAGGAGTTTAAGTGAAGAAAACGGCGGCTAACAATGCGTGCAGCCGACAAGTGGGATTCTGCGCGTTTTACAAGCAGTTTCCTGGCTTTGGGTTTATACTGCCCTCAAGCAGAGTCCACGCTCCGCCCACCAGCGGGTAACGCCAGCCGTTCGGCAACCCAAGAGCAAAAACAAAAGAGCCTTTGAATCGCCGTCTCGATTTTTCGTTGAGTTCAAAAAGCAAATTCTGGTTTGGTTATTTCTTTTTAGCGGTGGTCTTGGCAAGTTTTCCTTTTTTGTTCACTTTGTTTCTGGTTTTCCGATTGTCAGGTTTATAAGTTTGTCTTTGCTTTTTCAATTGTCGTTTTCGCGATTGGTCAAAGTTTTGGTTGAGTATGGCTTGCGAGTATTGGGCATGTCTTTCACTCAAGTCACTTTGGGAAAGGTTCCTTTTTCTGGTAATGTCTCTTTTCGGCGAAGTCAGGTGTCTAACATTGGCTTCTGTGTTTTAGCAAAAGTTGTGGCAGGTTTGGTTCATGCTGCTCGCAAAATTTCGTTTCTGCAGAAGAGGCCGTTTTTCAATGGGCAAGGGTTCTGTTTCGCAAGCGTCCTGGTAAGTCATATTCTTTTGGTCGGTTGCCAAAGTTGCAGTTCGTTGTAAAATCAAATCGAATTTGCGGTGTTGGCTTTTTGCAGCCATCGAGTCTGGCGTTCCGTAAGGTTGCCTAACACGGCGTGCACCCGACTGGTGGGAGTCGGCGCGTTTTCAAGCAGTTTGCGTGGCTTGGAGTGGGTTCCGATAAAATGGCGTTACCTCGTCCCGCCCACCAGCGGGTAACGCCAGCCGTTAGACCCCTGTTATTTATCAAAATAGGGTGTATTGACATAATATATACATCGGGCTATACTTCCGCGTGATGAGAGTCCAATACACTCTTCAAGATGTCAGCTTTGAATGGGATAGCAGAAAGGCAACTACCAATTTTCGCAAGCACAAGGTCAAGTTCGAATTGGCTTGCGAAGCGTTTTTTGATCCGTTTGTCTGCTATCTCGATGAACAAATTGTTGGTAGTGAGCTGCGCGAGAGACTCGTTGGATTAACGACCACTTGGTTATTGCTCCTTGTCGTGTATGTGATGCGAGGCGACATTATTCGTATCATTTCCGCCCGCATGGTGACAAAAGCGGAAAGAGAAATCTATGAAAACCAATAAAATTGCTCAACGATTACAAAAGAACCGTCCGATGACAATGGTAAGTATTCGTATTCCGAATGATGTCATTGAAGACTTAAAGCGTGTGGCACCCATGCTTGGCTTTTCTGGTTATCAAGCGTTAATAAAGGCTTACGTTGGTCAGGGGCTACGAGCAGATCTGGAACGTCTTGAAAGTAGTGTGGAAGTCTCTGCATTAATTGAGAGTCTGCGAAAGAAAGGCGTGAAAGAGGAGATAATCTCCTCCGCGATGGCAGAAGCTCAAAGCTCCGCATAGTCCGTTCCAAGCAAACGGTGGCTAACACAGCGTGCACCCGACTGGTGGGAGTCTGCGCGTTTTCAGGCAGTTTTCTTGGCTCGAGGCTGGCTCCGGCAAAGTGGCGTTATCTCGTCCCGCCCACCAGCGGGTAACGCCAACCGTTGGGCAGACACGCCCAGAAAGGAAATTATGAATACTCGTGAGTTTGTCGCAAAGGGTATCTCAAAAGTTTTTGAAGATTTAGCGATTGCGTTGGCTGATGAATACGCCAAAGAGTACGGCGAAGATATGCCAACTGGCTCGCTTGCCTTTGAAGTGATGAAGGCTGAAATGTACATGCTCAAACAATGGGCTAAATTCGCAGATCGTGAGTCTGCCCAACAAGGGCGTGCAGTGGATGCGCCGCAGGCTGGCGCATAAATGGACAGGTCACGGGCGGCGCACCACTAACGCCCGTGCCGTTAGCTGCCGAAAGACCGTGAGAATTTGAGGAATATTGAGATGGACAGCAATATCAAAAGCAGAAGGAAATCTACAATAACTGCCGTGCTTTTGGTTCTCTTGTTAATCAGCAGTTGTCAATCTAAAGTTACTCAGGTGAGCGACACCACAGAACAGCTTATCCTCAACATGCGCAACAGTGATGTGAAATGGGATGGAACGTTTGTGGGCTTGTTACCTGAGTTCAATGGTCCAACTCTTGCATTGCAAAAGATTGATGAGCCGATTGAGCCATTATTGGTAGAAGCGCTTCTAGATGAAGAAAGATATGTTGCGGCACACGTGTTGCTGACGGATCGCACGAAAGGATCTTGGACAGATACAGCAAAACATTGGAACGGATTGAGTGTCCATCTCTATGCTGATGGAAGTGTTTCGTACGAAGGTAATGATCGGAACAAACTTCATCAGCAATGGATTGAAAAACTTGCAAATTCAAAAGAGTGAAAACGATGAGCATCGGCAGCTAACAATGCGTGCACCTGACGTGTGGGATTCTGCGGCATTTTCAAGCATTTTTCTGGCTTCGAGTTTTTTCTGCTCCCAAACAGAATCCACGCCCGCCCACCAGCGGGTAACGCCAGCCGTTGGGCAACCCGTCTTGCAAAATTATGGTTTGATCTTTTGATAAAGTTTGGGGTTTGTAGCTTGGCAATCTTGCTTCTACAAATCAGCGTATTGGGTAAGGAACAAAATTATGGCACAAAAGAAGAAATTGCAAGTTTTCGTTTCATCGACTTACACAGATTTAGTGGAGGAAAGACAAGCTGCTGTTGAAGCGATTCTTAGGGCGGGTCATATTCCAGCTGGCATGGAGCTATTTGCGGCTGGTGATGAGACACAAATGAATGTAATAAGGCGATGGATTGATGAAGCCGATGTTTATATGTTAATTCTCGGTGGGCGATATGGCAGTATTGATCCAAAAAGTGGGATGGGCTATATAGAACTCGAATACAGATATGCTCTTGAAATAAATAAACCAGTATTTGCTGTTGTAATCGATGAAGACTACTTGAATAAAAAAGTAAAGAGGTATGGAAGCAATGTTATTGAAACCGCACATCCTGACAAACTAAAAAAATTTCGTGATTTAGTTCGCAGCAAGATGGTAAGGTTTTGGAGAGATCCAACAGATATTAAGATTGCAATCTTGGAGACGATGACCGCATTTAGTGACCGACCAGATATTTTAGGATGGATACCAAGTAATGAAGGCACAAATGTGGGTGCAATAGCTGAGGAACTATCAAGATTATATAAAGAAAATAAAATCCTCAGGGATGAAAATAGATTACTACGAGAAGGAAGGACTAATGATGTAATCCATGTGAGGCAAGAATCACATCAGCAGCTTAATGTACGAAAGGAAAAGAGAAATAGAATTTTTTATAGTTATAGCCATAATGACAATAAATGGCTTGATAGACTTCTGCTTATGCTCAACCCATTGATACAGTCGCAGCAAATCATCGCTTGGGCTGACACTAAAATAAAACCTGGAGAACAGTGGCGAGATGAAATTCAAGCTGCAATTGAATCAGCGGACATAGCTGTTCTTCTTGTAAGCCCACATTTTCTCGCATCAGATTTCATACTGAAAAACGAACTTCCTCCTTTACTTTCAGCAGCCAAGAAGAAAGGACTTGTTGTATTCTGGATAGCTATAGATCATAGCTTATTCGATCATACTGAAATTGCAAACTACCAAGCAGCGAATGATCCATCCAAGCCCTTAAGCGCTCTAAAAGGAGATAAATTAAATAAAGAGATTCTTGAAATTTCGCGAAAGATAATAGCTGCATTATCCCAAGAGTAAAATCTATTTAGCGGTTGCCAACAGGCAAAGTTCGTACAATAATTTTGTCACTTTATCAGTGCTTGTTTTAGATAGCAAGTCTTGCGTTCATATAGGTTGCCCAACAAAGCGTGCAGCCGACAAGTGGGATTCTGCGCGTTTTACAGATATTTTCCTGGCTTCGGGTTTATACTGCTCTCAAGCCGAATCCAGTCCCGCCCACTTGCGGCTAACGCCAGCCGTTGGCTTGCTGGTCAAATATCTAAAATACTTGGTTCATTCGGAGTTGCCGTGACACCCACCAGATGTGGGGTATCAAAAGCGATAAAATGAGAGACAAAAACGAGAAAAATCATGGTCAAAGCACAAGTAACGATCCCGCTGGATATTGCTGATATT
>Ga0247727_10014467_pt1 | contig 13110 bp, 8 predicted proteins | sample WisWelCaveWW1625_FD_202498 | JGI IMG/M metagenome (GOLD analysis project Ga0247727, IMG submission 202498) | Biofilm microbial communities from Wishing Well Cave, Virginia, United States - WW16-25 | ecosystem: Environmental > Aquatic > Deep subsurface > Groundwater > Cave microbial mat | place...
AAAGTCCGGTCGCCGTGACCAGACTGAACGAACTGATCAAGTAATCCGTGTAGAGGTCGAGGAGTTGGTCATTCATGACCCCACTTTACACCCGTTTTTACATTTTGTGCGTAACGTGAGTTACTAATGAAATTCAAAACCCGTTTTTTCCAAAAAACGGGTTTTGAATTTCATTAGCAAGAACATGAATCGAACGATGTTTTTATTGGGGTGTCAGTCCGACAATTTCAAGCGCCTGCGCGTACCCTTGCTGGGCGAGATCGGGCGCAACCAAACGCGCGATGCCGAAGAGGACGATTGCGCCATATTGAAGGGCGAAGCTGTTGAGCGCGCTGCCGAGCGCAAAGCAACTCAATCTTATCACTTTTTATTTGACCTTGAAACTCTGCCAATCGGAGTTGGTCTTGCCAATACTATTCTTGGCGGTCACACGCCAGTAATACGTTTGTCCTTTCGTCAAATCCCCCGTTGTCGCTTGCGAAAGGTCGAGGTTCTTTTTCTTGAACGCTTTGGGTCCAGTGGTCGAACCCTGTTTGACAATGACATCATACGCTGTCGCGCAATTTGGATCGTTCCAATCGAGCGCAATCTTTGGACCTTTAACTTTTTTCTTGTTGGCGGGTGTGAGCAGCGCGGGTTTGTCTGGTTTCCCTGTGCAAGTGGGTGGGGTCGGCGTGGAGGTCGCGGGCGGCGCGGAGTTTGTGGGTGTGTGGGTGGGTGTGTTGGTTGGCGTGGGCGGAACGTTCTGCACTTCCACCGCGCCGATGTCACACGCGACGCCTTGTCCGATCCGTGTAAAGCCGCGTTGGTCGGTGGAGGGACAACCATTGCCTGTGCCATTATCAATGGCAGGACTGCCCGTTTGTGGCAAATGCGTTTCCGTGAAACCGCCGTTGTTGGCGAGAGGACCAAGCATGGGATTCACGTTGTCATGCCCCGCCCCAAAATTGCAGCTGTCGTCTGACGACAAATTGAACCCGCCGTTTGTTACGATGCCGTCACAATTTACACCAGACACTCCACGCAGCAGGATCGTATTCTTGAAGGAACCGTAATTGTTGGTCCAAAAGCCGCCGCCGCCGGCTCCAGAGTTGTCTGAAAAGGTAACATTCGTCAGGGTGACTGCTCCGCTTGCATTAAAAATGCCACCGCCGCGATTTGCAGCGTTGCCACTCACGGTGACGTTGGTTAGGTCAATGGCACTCGCATAGCTGGTAATGCCGCCGCCATCGTCCGTTGCTACATTGTCACTTAGCGTGACATTCATCAAAGTCAGTGTGCCTAAATAGGTAAAGATACCGCCGCCGATCACTGGCTCTTTATTGCTGCTCACCGTAACATTATTCAGGGTGACAGTGGCTTGGTCATTATGAATGCCTGCCCCATAATTGACAGCTTTATTGCCCTGAACAATGGAATTGCTCAGATTCGCGCTCATCCCAGCATACACATACAGCGCCCCACCACTATCCGTGGCTTGACTATTCTGCAAAGTAACGTTGTCGGCGTCGAGCGAACCGCCATTGTCCACTAAAAGCAAACCCCCTTTGTTTGAATAACCGTTCGTCAATGTAATGTTCTGGAGCGTCAACGCGGCTTGAATGACGAGAAAGCGAAAGCCATTGTTTGCGCTGATTGTGATTTGCCCTCCGCCGTCAATCGTGCTTGGGCGCGCAATATTTGGCATGTCACGCGTCAACACAATCGTGACTGTGCCGCAGTTGAACGTGAGCGTGCCGCCTGTGCCGCTCGATTCCATCGCGTACAAATCCCAGAACAATTCATTGTCATTACTGCAATCGTTGACGACTTGATCGGCGGCGAGGGCGACGCGTAGGTTGGTAAAGAGGGTGAGCGCAATGAGCGCGATGGCGAGCGCAATGAATACGCAAATTCGTTGAAACATAGCTATTTCTCCCTTTATTCTTGCGCCGCGCGCTGTGCTTCCAGTCCGGGCGCATATTGAGTGAAAAACTCTTGCATCTGCGCGAGCGTCGCAAGCGGGCGCGTTTCATGACTTTGGAGATGAATCACTTGCCCGCGCCATTCTTGCCCATCCACCTCGCGCCAAAATCGCACCAGAAAGCTGCTCCAGATGATTTGCGCGGTCAGTTCGGTGTCGTTTGCGTTGTCAGCGTCGGTTGTCATCTTAGAATATTTTAGCAGGCACGCGCTTCCAGAGACGCTTCCAAAAGCGCGTCTAAAACAAAAATCCGTCCTTCCACAAATGGCAAGAACGGATCCGTGCTTACAAGTTTCCCACCGCGGCGGAGTTAGACTTGTTCGCCGCGCTTGAGTCGTTCGTACAATGTTTTCGTTTCGCGCGCGGGCGGCGCGCCGACTTCGCGCTGCAACACCTCTGCCATCATTTGATAATGGCGCAGCGCCTGACTCGTTTCGCCCTGCCGAGCTAAACAGCGCATCAACTCGCGATGCGCGATTTCCAAATAATTATCCTGCGCGAGAATCCGTTGATAGACCTCTGCCGCTTGCGCGTAATCCGCTTGCTCAAACAAATATTTCCCCAGCAGCAATAGCGCGTCCAAAAACTCTTTGCGTAATTCCTCGCGTCGAAACACAATCCAATCGCCGCCTTCCAAGTCGGCAAGAAAATCACCACGATATAATTCGATAGCCGCGCGCAGTTCTTGAAGCGCGCGCGCGCGCTGACGAATCCCCGCGCAGCATTTGCCGCGCCTGGGCAAGCTGTTGCTCGAACGCGTTGACATCATAGAAATAATCGAGCGCGCCATGCAAACGATACGCATCATTCTCAAAGGTAATCCAATCGGCATGTTCGAGCGCCTTGCGGACAAAGTGCATTGTCCGATGAAACGCGCTTCGCAGCTGCGCGGGCGATGCGTCTGCCCACAAGTCCAACCCGATTTGCGCTTTGGTGGACGCGGGATGCGAGAGCAAATAAAAAAATAGTTCCTTGCTTTTCGCGTACGTCCAATCGGACATGCTCAATGTGTTTCCCTCGCGCTGCACAACGGAACCGCCCAAGCCAAAAATTTCGAGCGCGGGACGCGGTTTTGTTTCAACGCGCATCTCACGCGCGCCTGTCCGCGCAAGCGCATCAGTCAGTGCGAGCGCATCGGCGATTGTCTCATCGAGCGGCGTGGCGCGTCCACGTTCAAACGCTTGCATAAACGCGCGTTCGCCCAACGCGGCGCGCGTCTGTTGTTCTACGCGTTCGATGCTGGATCGTTCGGGCAAATGCGGCGGCGTTCCCGCCTGTTCGCGCAAGAACGCTGCGCCGCCGAGAAATTGCGCCGCGCGCGCAGAGTCGCCGCGCAGCGCGGCGAGCCCCGCGCTTCCTTCCAACGCGCGCGCAATGCTGCGTTTGTTTCCCATCTCGCGATAAATTTTCAGCGCATCGCTTTGCAGCAATGCCGCGCGCTGCCATTCGCCCATGTCAAGCAAGAGCGCGGCAAGATCGTTCGAGGTGAGCGCAATCCCTTCTTTTTCGCCAATCTCTTGATGGATTGCCAACGCCTGTTCATGGCGCTCCAACGCGCGCGCGAATTGCGCTTGGGCGCGGGCAACGTCGCCCAAATTGAGCTGCGCCAAAGCAATGTCGCGCTTGCTGCCAATCTCTGTTGCGGACTGGAGAGATTCATTCAAGCACAACAGCGCGCGGGCATACTCTCCTTGATTGTATGCAGTGACGCCAAGATTGTTGAGCGTGTTGGCGATGCCCATTTTCCCGCCAAGCTCGCGGTAGTACGCTAAACTTTCTTGAAAGAGAGTTTCGGCGCGGGCATACTGACCGCGATCACTCGCAATCTCGCCAAGAATGTTGAGCGTGATGGCGAGACCGCCACGGTCGCCCTTTTGCCGTTTGAAAACCGCGCTCTCTTCCAGATAGTGCGCGGCGCGCGTGAGATCGCCCTGCATGTGTGCGGCATGCCCAAGATTGTGCAGGACGCCAGAGACGCCGAGCAGGTTTCCATCTTGAAGGTGGAGGACACGCGCGCGTTCGTAAAATTCAAGCGCGCGCGCAAAATTTGATTGATCGGCGGCAATGACTGCGAGGAGGTTTACCGTGGACGCCATGCTTGCGGTCACATCGTCAACCTGCTCCAAAACGGCGAGGGATTGTTCCGCGACAAACGTTGCGCGCTCGAGTTCGCCCTGACGATACAGGAACGCGGCGAGGCAAAAGAGAGCTCTCCCACGCACACTGGGCTTGACCGCATTCTCTAGCTGCGCGAGCAGCTCCTCGAACCATCTCCGTCCTTCCGAATAATTCGCGCGTATTTCCCATGGATTCCAAAACGCGTTGGCGAGACGCAGCCCCGCTTCAATCTCTTTGCTCGTAATTGCCCAACGCAGCGCCGCGCGGGTATTATCGCGTTCCTGATCGAGCCGTGTGAGCCAACGCGCGGCGTCTGCGCCATACAATTCAGGTCCCGCGCGCAGGGCGAGTTCAATACACCAATGGAGATGGCGCGCGTGCCGCGCGTTCAATTCGTTCGCGTCGTTTGCTAATTTTTCGCGCGCATATTCGCGCACCGTCTCCAACATTCGATAACGCGTCCGCGCGCCCTCCGCGCGTTCCGCCACAACGACAAGCGATTTTTCTACAAGATTCGAGAGCAAATCGAGAATGAGTGAGGGAGCGAGAGAGTGATCGAGTGAGGCATCCTCGCGCTCACTCTCTCCATCTCTCTTTCTCTCTATCTCTCCCTCTCTCTTTCTCTCTATCTCTCCTCCATCCCCACACACCGTTTCCACCGCACGCAGTGTGAATCCTCCTGCAAAAATGGCGAGCCGTCGAAAAAGAATTTGTTCGTCCGCCGCGAGCAGATTGTAGCTCCAGTCCATCGCCGCGCGCAGTGTTTCGTGGCGCGCAAGCGTCGCGGCAGGAGTGCGCGTCAAGAGGCGAAAACGATCGTCGAGTCGTTCGGCGATTTCGCTTACGGTCAACATTTTCACGCGCGCCGCAGCGAGTTCAATTCCAAGTGGCAAGCCATCGAGACGTTCGCACACGCGCACAACGGATTCGACAGTGACTGGCATGAGAACAAAACTCGGCATGACCTCGACAGCACGTTGCACAAAAAGACGCACCGCTTCTGAATCGAACGCGGCTTGTTCGGATAGAGTATTGGGGAGCGCAAGCGGCGGCACGGTATAAACCACTTCGCGAGCGATGCCCAATGGCTCGCGGCTTGTGGCGAGAATTTGGATTTCGGGACACGCGCGCACAAGCGCAAGCGCGAGAGAGCTGCACGCGATGAGCAGGTGTTCACAATTGTCGAGAACGAGGAGCAGTTGCTTGGGCGGAAGCTGCGCGGTAATTGTTTCGAGGAGAGGCGCGTCGGGCTGCTCGCGTAGTTCCAATGCTGACGCCACCGCGTTGACAACAAGCGTTGGATCCGAAAGCGGTGCAAGGTCAACCCACGTAACACCATCTTGAAATTCAGGCGCGATCCGCTTTGCAACCTCCAACGCCAGACGCGTCTTGCCTGCGCCGCCCGTACCCGTCAACGTGAGGACACGCGCGGTGGTGAGCAAATTGGAGAGTTCGACAATTTCGCGTTCGCGTCCAACAAACGCGAACGGCACAGCGGGAAGTTGGCGCATCGTCATACGCGGTAAGTGTAAAGGCGTTTTTGAAAGCGGACAAATGATTTGAATAAAAAAACGAGAGACGATGTGCGTCTCCCGTTTCTGTCACTCAATTGCGTTATTTGCTCTTGGCGAGCCACGCGCGCATCCAGCCGAGATGTTCGTCGTAATGTTCGTAGGTGTCGCCTGCAACGAGGGTGATGAGCGGACGCCCATTGCGCGCGGGAAAATGCTGCGGGTCAAAAATTTCGTTTTCACTCATGCCATCAAGCGTTATCGTCACGCGCGAAAATGTGGCACGGAAATCATTTAGCACATCTTCCAACGCGCGATCTTTATTTTGTTCGTAGAGATGCGCGTTAAAGCGATGCATTTGCGCGTCCGCATTGTCGCCCTCGATTTCAAATCCTGGCGCCCAGCGCGTCACCGTTTCCCCGCGTTGATATTTGCCCAGCCAATCGAGCAGCAACGTTTGCCACGCGATGAGATGCGCGAGCGAATCCTTGACGCTCCACCCGCCATCCAATTCGGGCGCGCTCATTTGGGCGAAGGAAAGCGACGCGAGCAAATCCGCCATTTCGGCGTGGCGCGCGTGGATGCGCTGCAATAATTCTTCTTTTGTCGCGGGATAGATTGATGGCGGACGCGCGCGCCATTCCAAAATCCAACCCTGATGCTCGGCGTAATGTGCATAGGTGTTGCCGCCGATCATGTCCGACGCGGGACTGCCATTGCGCCACGCAAAACGATTCGGATCAAAAAGATCGCGTTCGTCCACTTGCGCGACAAATTCCAACATCGCGCGATGGGTCGCACGAAATTCGCCCATCACCTCATGGAGCGCGCGATTCTTATTTTGTTCGTACAGATGGCGATTGAGCGCGTGCATCACAGGTTCGCGTTCCGCTTCGGTGTCGTACTGAAATCCTTCAATGAATCGTTTGACCTGTTCGCCTTCCAAAGAGCGCGTCATCCAATCCATCGCCATCTTTTCCCACGCGACGATATGCGCGAGCGAATCTTTGACGCTCCAGCTGTCTTGCAAAATCGGCGCAACTTTTTCCTCGTCGCTCATGGAAGCTAACACGCGTACCATGTCTTGATGCGCGCGTTCGATTTCATTCAACAGTTCTGGTTTTGTGGTGGGTTCATTCATTCGATGCCTGCCATTCGTAAAAAGGTGTGAACGAGATTGTCCCAAACGCTCGGCGCGAAAATTTGCAGCACACTGATTACTGCCAACGCGCTGCAAAAGAGGAACAAAAGAAAACCGCCAAAGCGTCTGGGCAAACTCAAGAGGAAACGCACAACGGAATGATGTGCGCGCACGTCACTGACAAAAATCATGGTGAGTGAAAAAAGAATGCCAACGAGACTGCCACCCAATAACAAAATGCTCAATCCTTGCGGCGTGGCAAAAAATTGTTGGACGCGTAAAAGAATCGGTGAACGCGGAGTGAGCGCGGACAAGATGCCGTACCCGAAAAGTACGAGTCCGCCACCCGCAAACACCAGTCCCCACGCGCGCGCCAAAAGTTCTTCCACGCGTTGCGAAAGGCGAAGGTTGTTTTGGAAAATTGTGAGCTCTCGGCTCTGAATCGCATTTGCGCCCCACGCCACAATCCCCGCGCCGAGCGCGGCGAGTCCGAGATTGAGTAGGAGCGCCACCTTCAAGAAATTGCCCACGCCCATGAGGGCAAAGCCGACGAGGGCAAACCCCGTTCCCAAATCGTCCAGATTCTTGATCCATCGTTCGAGCAGCGAGAAAATTCGGTTCATGCTTTCTCATAGACCATTCAAGTACAAGTCGCAGAGTTTGTCATTCTGAGACCCACCTCACGCGCAGGCGTGATGTTTAAGGACAGAAACGGGTGCGTTGTCATTGCGAGGGACGAAGCAATCTCGGTTGTCGCGTAGAGATTGCTTCGTCGCAGAGGGCGCTCCTCGCAATGACAAGCGGGAGTTTCTGAGCAGATCTACATCACGCGCGGGCGTGATTTTCAAAGACAGAAACGGGTGCGGTGTCATTGCGAGGGACGAAGCAATCTCACTCGCGAGTCAGACCGAGATTGCGGCGATGATTACATCGCATCGCAGAGGGCGCTCCTCGCAATGACAGGCGGAAGTTTCTGAGCAGGGACGAAGCAATCTCGGTTGCCGCGTTGAGATTCTTCACCCTGTTCAGAATGACATTGTGCCGCCATTAACTGTTTTCTGTATTACGGCGCGGTTGTTTTTTCGACATGCTGGTTTTCTTGGCAATCAGTTTCGATTTCGGCTTTGTCGTTTTGGCAGTTTTCTTGGCAACTGCTTTCGATTTCGCCTTTGTCGTTTTGGCAATTTTCGCGGTTTGTCTTTTCGCGCCGCGTTTGGGTGTGACACGCGGCGCAGCTTTTGGTACGGAACGTTCGCCGTAACGTTCCCCTCCCCGCGCGGATTTGGCATCCCGCGCGGATTTGGCATCCCGCGCGGATTTGGAACGCGGCGCGGATTTGGAACGCGGCGCGGATTTGGAACGCGGCGCGGATTTGGAACGCGGCGCGGATTCGGAACGCGGCGCGGATTCGGAACGCGGCGCGGAGCTGGAACGCGGCGCGGAGCTGGAACGCGGCGCGGATTCGGAACGCTGCGGCGAGCGTTCCCTACGCATCCCCGCCAATAATTTCTCCACCTGATATTCCGATTTTGCTTCCGCCGCGCGCCACGCGTTCCATTGCGCGTGTTGTTGAATCAAAGCTGCGTTCTCTTTTGCCGTATTCGTTTTGTCGCGCAAAATTTTCATTGCGCCAACCACTTGCAGCCAATTCGTCAAGGTGTTGAACTGTTCGTGATTGAACCACTCGATTTCGTTAAAGGTGTTGACGTTGAGGAATTGGGAAACGTTCGCGTCCGCGAACAAATTTTCGATTTTCGATTTTCGATTTTCGATTTGTGATGGCTGAGTCAGAGCGATCTTGATGAGCGCGATAAGCTGCCATACGCGCGCATCGGGTACGCCTGCCGCGCGCAACGCGTCGCCCAACAATCTGCCCAATTGCCAATCATCCATCCATGCCGCCGCTTGAGCGCCATCGCCAAACGTTTCAAGCGCGTGCGCGAACGCGAACGCGGTGAGACCATCGCGGGTAGCTGTGTCTGTAAGGCGATTTGCCAAATCGCCCCACGCGCTCGTCAATTTTTTCGACGCGCGTTTCGGCAAAACATCTTCGTTCAGTTGTTTTACACCGCGCAAATTCTTTTCGACATTTTCCGCAAACGCGTTTTCGTCCACATCCGCCACGCCAAACTCTTTCACCACTTGCGCGAACGCAACCGCCTTTTCCCTCTCTCCCTCTCTCCCTCTCTCCTTCTCTCCCTCTCTCCCCACCTCCCTGTTTTCTCTGATTGTCTCCCCACTCACCATCTCCCGCCACGCGGCATGCAACGGCGTGAGTTGAATATCGCGCATCGCTTGTTCCACATTTGGCACGCCGCGTCCGCGCAGACGATCATGCAGATTCTTGTACGATTTTTCGGGGGTGTCCGTGACTTGGCGAAAATCGAGATAGACGGCGTATTTGTATGCGCCAAGAGAAATGTCAAAACCCGCGCCGAACATTTCGCGGGGGGAACGAATAAATTCGTTACTACTGATCGCGTCGCGATAAATTACAAGGGTGTTTTCCTCGTCATGGAGATTTAATCCTTCGGCGAGTGTTTTTTGGGTCAACTCGTCTTTAACTTTGTCGCGCGACGCGGCGGACAGTTTGATTGTGCCGCGCGCTTCGGTAAAGGAATTGTTGTACGCGATCAGCGCTGTTTCGCTGCCGACGCGATTCGAGTACACGTAAACATTTTCTTCTACTGAACCATCCGCGCGATAGACATCGTAGAGCAAAAAATTTTCGACGCCCGCGAATAAATAACGTTTGTGCAAGAGGGGAAACACTTCGCGTTGATGACGTTCGAGCAGCCAATGATCGGGCGTCTCGTCGAGCATCGCGCTCTTGAACTCCATCCCGTACCGTTCGGTGAATCCTTCGATTTGCCCATGCCCAAACATCGGCAGACCTGGCAGAGTTGCCATCATTACCGCGACGCCAAAGTATTTATCGCCTTTGCCGAATTGATCTACCGCCGTACGCTCGTCGGGATTGTTCATGAAATTGACGTAGCGTTTCAACACTTCGGGATCAAACTCGATCGTGTTTTTGATGACGAGACGGTATTCCTGATTTTTTTCATCGCGCAGCATGTGCATAAACGCGCTGTTGTACACACGATGCATCCCCAACGTCCGCACAAAATATCCTTCCATCAACCAAAACGCTTCGGCGAGCAGCAGCGTATCGGGCGCTTCCACCGCGACGCGATCCACTACCTCGCGCCAAAATTCTTCGGGCATCGCTTCGTCGAATTGCGTTTTGGTCATGCTGTATTCACCGCGCGAAGGAATCGTATTCGTTTCCCCAGGCGTCGGATACCACAAGCGTTGAAAATGTTTTTTCGCCAGCGTCATTGCCGCGTCAAAACGAATCACGGGCGTCAAGCGCGCGACATTCAAGATCGTCTGAATCACTTGCTCGCGCACTTGCACTTTCAAATAATCCAACTGCGCGGTATCGTTCCACGGAAAACTTGTGCCGTCGTTACCGTGATAAATGTAACGCGCGTCGCGCACCTCATCATCTGTGCGCTTGAACACCACCGCTGCATCGGTTTTGTCAAAATAGTGATCCTCAATCTGAATCGCCACATTCGCATCGGACGACAAATCCGCGCTGTGAAATTGATACGCGGGATACGGCGGCGCTTTGCTTGAGATGAACCATTCGGGATGTTCCATCACCCACCGCGAATCAATGCCCGTGTGATTCGGCACCATGTCAGAGGCGAGACGAATGCCGCGTTTCCACGCGCGCTGTTTCAAATTTTCCAACGCGTCCTTGCCGCCGAGTTCATTTGCAATTTCGTAATCGTACAACGAGTAAGCTGAAGCAATCGCGCCCGTGTTGCCCATGAGATGTTTGATTTTCGCGGACGCTTGACTGCGTTCCCACACGCCGATAAACCACAAGCCCGTGATGCCGCGCGCGCGCAGTTCGTCCAATTCCTCATCGGGAATTTGATCAAGCCGCGTAATTTCGCGCTGATATTTTTTGGCGAGTTGTTCGAGCCACACATACGTAGATTTTGCAAGCAGCACCAGATTCGGCATCCAATCCAAATCCACGCTGAATTGTTCGGGTTCGGGTTCAAACCAAACTGTTTGTCCCGTTGTCTCATCAATGCGTTCCTGAAATTCACGTCGGAAAAATGGAACGGGCGGTGTCGTCGCCGTGAATCCCCCGCCGCCGCCGAACGGCGCGGCTTGTTGCGTCCATAAAAATTTTTGTTCTTCTTGAATGAACTGCATCCCGCCGACGACGCGCGAGAAAAAGCGCGACATATCAAAACGCCCCGCCGTCGCGTTCCAACGATACAACATGAAATCCAATTGCGCGCTCAATGAATCGGGCGCGTTGAGAAACGGCGCGCGCAGCGCGTCAAACAACGTTTGTCCCGTCGCGCCCATCGGTTCTTGTCCCGCGAAAAATTCGCGCAAATTTTGGACGATGCGTTGATACGCCGTTGTTTCCAACAACGGCGTATCATCAAACAATTCCTTGAACGGCGACGCGGCGGGATTTTGATTTTGCAAGTACACCAAAATCATTTCTTCCAAAACAATTTCGCGGTTCAAAATGCCGTCCGTGCTGCCATTCAAATACTGTTCAATGGTCAACTGTCCGCGATACACGGGCAGCGGCGGAAATTCGTCAATGAATTTTTGCAGCGTCGTCTCTACGTCTTCGCGTCCCACATTTTCGTACAACGCATTGACCGCCTGCGCCAACCCATCGCCGCGTTGTTGCCGATACTGCTGCAACACGGCGTGCAAAATTTCGTGAATGAGTCCGAGCGCGTTGAGTTCGCCCGCCTGCACCGCGCCATCCGAACCGCGCGCTTGATTGATCTGCTGTGCCAATAATCGCGCCGAATAAAAATTGGCAAAGACGACATTGCCCCGCAGCGAAAACAGCGCATCGTCAACGTTATACCGCGCGCGGGCGGCGCGGGAGATGTGGAAGTGGAGGTGGGGCATGGGTGTGTTTGTGGACGAATGGGTTGATTGGGGTTAGACCCAATGGAGGTGGGTAGGTTTAAATTGGTGGACGAATATGTTGATTGTTGCCAGACCCAGCGATTGCAAATCGCTGTCTGAAAAAGGTCAAATCGCGCGGCGATTCCCAATGCGGAGCATTTGAACTTTTTTCAGACGTGAATTTCTAATTCATGGAAGGCATGGCATAAAAACGCGTTTGGTCAATTCAAAATGATTTTGCCAATCGCATCGAATTTGATTATATTTGCAGCGCGAGACGTAAATCCAAATTACAGAGGAAGGTGGTTGATCCACCCTTCCCGATTTTTTTCGGAGCGACTGAATTTGGGGGTCTCGCTTTTTTATTTTTCTACTATCATTATCATCCTGTTGCTTCTGCATTGTCCTGTGAATCGCCACACTTTTCGCACCAAGGTTGATTTTGATAGTTGTAATGCTTGCAACGTCCACATCGCCACCAAGCATCCCTACGACGATTGCGGGGTTGAGTTGGGCAATCAGGGTTTTGACATGTCAAATCGGAATCATCATTGTCATAACGACAATAGGGCTCTTTGCATCGCCAAGCCATATTGACCTCCTTCACCTCTTTCCAAGCACAAGCAAACGTCCTTGTGCTTTGTGAATCACTGCCATCACTTCTTTTTCTTTTGCTGCTTCTCCCAACTTTTCAACGTTTGCGTTTGCAACTGGGCTATACAAATCTGGACGCCCACCAAACAAGGACCAGTCTTTTATCCAATCGCCAAAATCAATCAGGGTCTGTCCCATAAATATAAATTCATTGGGGTCTGTGTTCGTTTCGCAGAGATTCCTAAAGATCACAATCAACCTTTCCAATTCATCCTTGAATTTGGCTTGTTTGTTTGCAGCCCACCCAGACTGTGCAAGTGTGCTTATTGACTTCACAGCGGTACCCAAAACTGTGCCAACCGCCGAAAGGACGACTTGCTCTGCAAGGTCGCCGCGATTGTGCCCTTCAAAATGAACAAAGTGTCCAGGACGAAGATTGATAAGTTGAACGCCTTCTACAGCGACATCAATCAGAACAAGTTGAGCGCGAAACTCATTTGGATCTTGCTGTAGAGCAATTCTCGCATATCGTTCTGCCTCCGAGTCTTTACCCATTTCATTCATCATCGTTGCAAGTAGAGCATAAGCAGGAGGAAATGGTGCATTGGCTTTCTTCACTGCAAGAGCAACCTCTGAAGCAACATCTAACATGAGAGTATCATCTAACTTGCCCGAGCCGCCCTTTTTAAGTAGGTCAATAGCGCGGTCAAAATATAATGGACCCGTAAATTCAGACAGTCAAACGGGTTGAAATAAGATATAAAATAGCAGCCATGCGAAAACGTTATTCCCCCCAATTCAAAGCCGACACGGTG
>Ga0247727_10014468_pt1 | contig 13108 bp, 10 predicted proteins | sample WisWelCaveWW1625_FD_202498 | JGI IMG/M metagenome (GOLD analysis project Ga0247727, IMG submission 202498) | Biofilm microbial communities from Wishing Well Cave, Virginia, United States - WW16-25 | ecosystem: Environmental > Aquatic > Deep subsurface > Groundwater > Cave microbial mat | place...
GTTGGGCGATATTTCGGAGACAAAAGGACACTAGAAAACCTATGATTCTAGTGTGGTTTGCGTCTCGCAAATGCCTTGTAGAACCTAGCCGCAGAGGGGAAGGCATTTGCGAGACACCACACTAGTGCCGCGGCCATCCGCGCCGCAATAAGGTCGATGGGGGCCGACGCCCCGCCATACTGCTGCACCGACTCAGGCTAAAATGCCGGCATGACCCCGGTCACGACATTTGCCGGCAGGACGGTGGCCGTGTTCGGCCTGGCGCGGTCGGGGCTGGCCGCGTGCGAGGCGCTGCGCGCCGGCGGGGCCAGCGTGATAGCGGCCGACGACACCGCGGCGAGTCGGGAGAAGGCCGCGGCGGCCGGCTTTGACGTAGAGGACTTGCGGCCGGCGGACTGGGGCCGGTTCGCCGCGCTGGTGCTGGCGCCCGGCGTGCCGGTGACGCATCCCGAGCCGCATTGGACGGTCAAAAATGCGCAGGCCACGGCCGTGCCGATCATCGGCGATGTAGAGTTGTTCTGCCGTGAGCGGGCCGCGCGCTGCCCCGACGCGCCGTTCATCGCCATCACCGGCACCAACGGCAAGTCGACCACCACGGCGCTGATCGCCCACATTTTGCGATCCGCGGGGCGGGACGCGCAGATGGGCGGCAACATCGGCACCGCCATCCTGGCGCTCGAGCCGCCGGCCCCGGGCCGGGTCCACGTGATCGAGATGTCGTCGTTCCAGATCGAGCTGACGCCGTCGCTGCAGCCGAGCGTGGGCATCCTGCTCAACATCTCGCCCGACCATCTCGATCGTCACGGCACCATGGAAACCTACGCCGGCCTCAAGGCGCGCCTCGTCGAACAGGCCAGCCGCCCCGTGATCGGCGAGGACGACGACTGGTGCCGGGACATCGCCGAGCGGCTGCGGCTGGCGGGACGCAGCTGGGTCGATATTCTCTCGGCGCGCGCGCGCGTCGCGCACGGTTGGTACGCGGAGGGCAGCCGCCTGATCGCCAAGGCGCCGTGGACCGGGCCGCTCGGCGCCTTCGCCGACCTCGCCGGCATCGGCCCGCTGCGCGGTGCGCACAACGTCCAGAACGCGCTGGCGGCTAGTGCCGCGGCGCTGAGCTTGGGCATCACGGCGAGTGACGTGGCGGCCGCGCTCGGGACGTTTCCCGGCCTGTCGCACCGGCTCGAGGAGATCGGCCGGCAGGGGCGCACGCTCTTCATCAATGACAGCAAGGCCACCAATGCCGACAGCGCCGCCACCGCGCTGGCGGCCTTCGCCGGCGATATCTTCTGGATCATCGGCGGCAAGCCGAAGCAGGGCGGCATCACGACGCTCGCGCCCTACTTCCCGCGCATCGCCAAGGCCTATCTGATCGGCGAGGCGAGCGCGGAGTTCGCGGCGACGCTGGAGGGCAAAGTCGCGTTCGAGCGCTGCGGCACACTCGATGTCGCTGTCGCCGCGGCAGCCCGCGACGCAGCGGCGAGCAGCGCGCCCGAACCCGTCGTCCTCCTGTCCCCCGCATGCGCCTCCTACGACCAATTCCCCAACTTCGAGGTGCGCGGCGACGCATTCCGCGCGCTCGTCGCGGCTTTGCCGGGCATCCATCTTCGCGATAGGAGCGGGAGATGATCGCAGACGCAAGGATTTCCCCTCCCCATCGTGCCGAAGGCGCGTCTCCGACACGACTTGGGGAGGGGATAGGGGTGGGGGGAAGCCCGACGTTCAAGGTTCTGCAATCCCCCCCTCCCCGGCCCTCCCCCACAAGGGGGGAGGGGGAATCCCCATGAGGATCTCGCGGGCGGAGCGCAGTCTGCTGGCGGACTGGTGGTTCACGGTCGACCGCATGCTGCTGGCGGCCATCCTGGTGATCATCGGCGTGGGGCTGCTGCTGTCGCTGGCGGCGAGCCCGTCGATTGCCATCAAGCGCGGCCTGCCGACCTTCTATTTCGTCGAGCGGCACCTGATTTTTGCGCTCGCCAGCACGCTCGTGCTGCTCACCGTGTCGCTGCTGTCGCCGCCGGCCGTGCGCCGCTTGGCGCTCGCCGTGCTGCTCGTGGCCTTCGCGCTGATGGGGCTCGTGCTGCTGATCGGCGCCGAGATCAACGGCGCGCGGCGCTGGCTGCATCTGGCCGGCTACTCGCTGCAGCCCTCCGAGTTCGCCAAGCCGGCGTTCGTCGTGCTGCTGGCCTTCCTGCTCGCGGAGGCGCGGCGCCGCCCCGACGTGCCTGCCGCCGCCATAGCCGTGCTGCTCTACCTCGTGCTCGCCGCGCTGCTCGTGCTGCAGCCCGATATCGGGCAAATGCTGCTCGTGAGCCTCGTGTGCTGCGCGCTGTTCCTGCTGGCCGGGCTGCCGCTGCGCTGGTTCTTCACGTTCGCCGCCGTGCTGCCCGCCGCCGTGCTCGCCGCCTACACGAGCTTTGGCTACGTGCGCTGGCGCATCGCCCGCTTCCTGCATCCCACCGTCGGCGACAGCTTCCAGACCGACCGCGCGCTGCAGTCGTTCATCGAGGGCGGCCTGTTCGGCAAGGGCCCCGGCGAGGGCACGGTGAAGACGGTGCTGCCCGATGCCCACACCGATTTCATCTTTGCGGTGATCGCCGAGGAGTACGGCGTGCTCGCCTGCCTGGTGATCGTGGGGCTGTTCGCCCTGGTGGCGGTGCGCGTCTTCTCCCGCCAGCTCGACGAGCCCGACGCGTTCGCCCGGCTGGCCGGCGCCGGCCTGACGCTTCTCCTCGTGCTGCAGGCGGCGATCAACATGGCGGTCAATGTCGGTCTGGTTCCCGCCAAGGGCATGACGCTGCCCTTCATTTCCAGCGGCGGCTCGTCCATGCTGGCCGTTGGGCTGGGGGTCGGCATGCTGCTGGCCGTCACGCGCCGCTGGCCAGGGTCTGCGCGCGTGAAAAAGCCCGGATTCGTCGCTAAGCCCGCCGGATAAAGCGGTTCGAGTTGGCAAGGACGCTGGGATTGCAGAGGCACGTGAGCGCCAGATCCGTCATGCTTGCGGCCGGCGGTACCGGCGGCCATCTGTTTCCCGCCTTCGCCCTGGCGCAGGAGCTGGGCCGGCGCGGCATTCCCGTCGACCTGGTGACGGACATGCGCGGCGGCCGCTTCGATGGCGAGTTTCCCGCCCGGGCCGTCTATCGCGTCCCCTCCGCGACACTCGCCCGGAAGTCACCGCTAGCGGCCGCTGAGACGGTGTGGATGCTGGCGCGGGGCATCGCCGCGGCCTTCCGGCTGATGGGTCAGGTGAAGCCCGCAGCGGTGGTCGGCTTCGGCGGCTACCCGGCGTTCCCGCCGCTGGTCGCGGCCCGGCTGCGGCGCATCCCGACGGCGCTGCACGAGCAGAACGCCGTGCTCGGCCGCGCCAACCGCATGCTGGCCCCGCGCGTGACCGCCATCGCCACCTCGTTCGAGCTCACCAAATACCTGGAAGGCCCAGCGCTCGCCCGCGCCCGCCTCACCGGCAACCCGGTACGCGACGCGGTGGTCGAGTGGTCGCGGCAGGACTATCGCGCGCCCAGCCACAACGGGCCCTTCTCGCTGCTGGTGTTCGGCGGCAGCCAGGGCGCGCGCTTCTTCTCCGATGCGCTCCCCCCGGCGCTGGCCTTGCTGCCCGACGAGCTGCGCACGAGCCTGTTCGTGGTGCAGCAGTGCCGCGAGGAGGATCTGGGACGCGTCGAGGCCGCCTATCAGGCGGCCGGCGTGCGCGCGCACCTGGCTACCTTTTTCGCCAATCTGCCCGAGGAGATGGCCAAGGCCCACCTCGTGATCGGCCGCGCCGGCGCATCTACAACAGCCGAGCTCGGCGTCATGGGCCGGCCGGCGATCTTGGTGCCACTGCCGCATGCTGTCGATAACGACCAGCTGCAGAATGCAGCGCGGCTTGCCGAATCAGGCGCGGCTTGGTGCATAGAGCAGAAGGATCTGACGCCGGAGCGTCTTGCCGAGGCCCTGAGCCGTCTGCTGGCATCGCCGCAGGTGCTCACCGAGGCTGCCACCGCGGCCAAGCGTCAGGGCCGTCCGGATGCGGTGGCCCGGCTCGCCGACCTGGTCGAGGAGCTGGTAGGCAGCGGCGCCAAAAGCGCGTAAAGGCTTGGCCCAACAGGCGCGGTTAGAGCAGGATCGCTTCGGATTGCATCACTTTGCCTCGATCGAGACGTGGCGGCCGAAGCGTGAATCCTGCTCTAGTCATAGAGTTGAGAGCAAGATTCACGTTCCATGATCGAAGCCAAGTGCTTCGATCAGAAACGATCTTGCTCTGGCGCCGGGGAAGACACTGAAGGGCTGCGAACCGATGCAAATGCCTGGCGAGATGGGGCCCTTGCACATCCTGGGCATCGGCGGCATCGGCATGAGCGCCATCGCCGAGATCCTGTACGCCAAGGGTTACACGGTCCAGGGCAGCGACCAGAAGGAAAGCGCCAACGTCCGCCGCCTGCGCGCCAAGGGCATCCGCGTGTTCGTCGGGCACGATCCGATCAATCTGGTCGGCGCTCGCAACATCGTCGTCTCCACCGCGGTCAAGCCCACCAATCCCGAGTTCGTTGCCGCCCGCGCCAGAGGCCTGCCGATCATCCGCCGGGCCGAGATCCTGGCCGAGCTGATGCGGCTCTACTCGACCATCTCGGTCACCGGCACGCACGGCAAGACCACCACCACCTCGCTGATCGCGCACATTTTCACGGCCGCGGGGTTCGACCCGACCGTCATCACCGGCGGCATCATCAACGACTGGGGCTCGAACGCGCGGCTCGGCAACGGCCAGTGGATGATCGTGGAAGCCGACGAGTCCGACGGCACCTTCATCAAGCTCCCGACCCAGATCGGCATCGTCACCAACATCGATCCCGAGCACCTCGACTACTTCAAGACGGTCGAGAACATGCACCGCGAGTTCGAGGCGTTCTTCCGCAGCATCCCGTTCTATGGCCTGGCGGTGGCCTGCATCGACCACCCCGTGGTGGCCGAGATGATCGAACGCCTGGAGCTGCGGCGCGACGGCCGCCGTCTCCTCACCTACGGCACCACGCAGGGTGCCGACCTGGTTCTGAAGTCGGCGCGCGTCGAGGGCGCCGTCACCCACTTCGATGCCGACCTCGGCTCGCGCGTGAAGGGCGGTGCGCGCCAGCTCCGGGGCTGGACTATCCCGCTGCCCGGCCAGCACAACGCGCTCAATGCGCTCGCAGCCATTGCCACGGCGAGCGAGGCCGGCATCCGCGATGAGACCACGCGCGCGGCGATTGCCGGCTTTTCGGGCGTCAAGCGCCGCTTCCAGCTGACCGGCAGCGCCAACGGCGTCGCCATCTACGACGACTACGGCCACCATCCCGTCGAGATCGCGGCCGTGCTCAAGGCGGCGCGCGGCGGCGCGCGGGGGCGCGTCATCGCCGTGGTCGAGCCGCACCGCTACACGCGCGTGCGCGATCTGTTCGGCGAATTTGCCGCCTGCTTCAAGGACGCCGATTGCGTCATCCTCACGCCGCTCTACTCGGCGGGCGAGCTGCCGATCGATGGCATCGACCACGCCGCGCTGGCCGAGGCGATCCGCGCCACCGGCCACGGCGCCGTGCTCACGGTCGCCAGCGAGCGCGAGATCGCGCCGGCGCTCAAGCGGCTGGCGACCCCCGGCGACATGGTGGTGTGCCTGGGTGCGGGCAACAGCACCGACTGGGCGCACGCCCTGCCCGACTGGCTGGCCGGCGAGCCGCTGCGGGCAGAAGGAGCCGCATGAAGCCGGTGCGGCAATCAAGAGGGCCATCACCTGTAGGTTGGGTCGAGCGAAGCGATGACCCAACACTCTTCGTCATCCCGGCATTCATTGCCGGGATCCAGCGCGCCGCACACTCCCGACCGATCGGAGCATGCCGGTCGCTGGATACCGGGGACAAGCCCCGGGATGACAGCAGTGTTGGGTCTGCGCTGACGCTTGACCCAACCTACGACGGCCAATTCTGCGACATCCCCATCGGACTCCCTTCAAGGGGAGGCAACGCACGAGGCGGGCCGGCATGAGCTTTCCCGATCTGCTGCCCGAGATCGCCGCGCGGATGCCCGATCTGCGCGGGCGGGTTGCCGCCAATGCGCCGCTCGCCGACATCACCTGGTTCCGCGTCGGCGGGCCGGCGCAGGTGCTGTTCACGCCGGCCGACGAGGCCGACCTCGCCTATTTCCTGGCGCATCTCGCGCCGGAGCACCCAGTCGTCGTCATCGGGCTCGGCTCCAACCTGCTGGTGCGCGACGGCGGCGTGCCGGGAATAGTCATCCGCCTCGGCCGCGGCTTCTCGAGGATCGAGGTCGAGCCCGGGCATCACCTGCGCGTCGGCAGCGCCGTGCCCGACGTCAAGCTCGCGCGCGCGGCCGCCGATGCCGGCATCGCCGGCTTCGCCTTCTATCGCGGCGTGCCGGGATCGGTCGGCGGGGCGCTGCGCATGAACGCCGGCGCGCACGGCCGCGAGACCAAGGACGTGCTGGTGGAGGCCCGCGCCGTCGATCGCAGCGGTGTCGTGCAGACGCTCCCGCTCGCTGCGATGGACCTCACCTATCGCCACAGCAGTGTCCCCGCCGACTGGATCTTCAGCGAGGCGCTGTACCAGGGCTCGTCCGGCGTGCAGGCCGAGATCCTCGGGCAGATGGACGAGGTGGCGGAGTACCGCGAGGCCAACCAGCCGATCAAGGAGCGCACGGGGGGCTCGACCTTCAAGAACCCGCCGGGCTCGAGCGCCTGGAAGCTGATCGATCAAGCGGGCTGCCGCGGCTTGCGCGTCGGCGGCGCCAAGGTCTCCGAGATGCATTGCAACTTTCTCATCAACGACCGCAACGCCTCGGCCGAGGACATCGAGCGCCTGGGCGAGACCGTGCGGGCCCGCGTCCAGGCCAGCGCCGGGGTGACGCTCAGCTGGGAGATCATCCGCCTCGGCGTGCCCAGGGACGGCCGCCCGACCGGCGAGGCTTTGGCGGAGGAATTGGCGCAATGACCACCTCCAACGGTTCGCGCAAGTTCCAGCACGTCGCCCTCCTGATGGGCGGCCTCTCGGCCGAGCGCCAGGTCAGCCTCGATTCCGGCGCGGCCTGCGCGCTGGCGCTGGAAAGCGCGGGCTATCAGGTCACCCGCATCGATGCCGGCCGCGACCTGGCGCTGCGCCTCGCCGACGTGAAACCCGAGGCCTGCTTCAATGCGCTGCACGGCCGCTGGGGCGAGGATGGCTGCGTGCAGGGCCTGCTCGAGCTGATGGGCATGCCCTACACGCACTCGGGCGTGCTGGCTTCCGCGCTCGCCATGCACAAGGAGCGCGCCAAGGAGGTCATGCGTGCCGCCGGCATCCCGGTGGCCGACGGCCGGGTGGTGCAGCGTTCGGAGGCGGCCAAGGCGCACGTGCTGCCGCGACCCTACGTCCTCAAGCCGGTCTCGGAAGGCTCCAGCGTCGGCGTCTACATCGTGCGCGAGGACCACACCCATCCGCCCCAGGAGCTGAACGATCCGGGCTGGGCGTTCGGCGAATCGCTGCTGGCCGAGCGCTACATTCCGGGCCGCGAATTGACCTGCGCGGTGATGGGCGACCGGGCCCTGGGCGTCACCGAGATCGTCCCGGCGGAGAGCCTGCGCTTCTACAACTACGAGGCCAAGTACGTGGAAGGAGGCTCCCGCCACCTGTTGCCGGCGCCAATTTCATCGAATGTTTACGAATTGGTGCGGAAGTTAACGTTGACGGCTCATAAAGCATTGGGCTGCCGAGGCGTTTCGCGGGCGGATTTTCGCTACGACGACACGGCGGGCGGCTCGGGCGAAGTGGTCTGTCTCGAGGTCAACACCCAGCCCGGCATGACGGCGACGTCGCTGGTGCCCGAGCTGGCGGTGCATGCAGGGCTCACATTCGCAGAGCTTGTGAGCTGGATCGTGGAGGAGGCTAGTTGCAACAGATAGGGACCGGCCCTGACATCTGGAGGCGGGCGAGCCAATCGCCAGCGCCCCGCCCGGTCCTGGAAGCCTCTGCAACGCTCCGACGCCCCACCATCCGCCGCCGCACGACCAAGCGCGGCAAATTCAAGCTGCTGCTGCAGGCGCTCGCCATCGGCCTCATCTGTGCCATTGCGACCGCTCTGTTTACCGCGGCGCAGAGACCGCTCGGCCACTCCGCTGGCTTCGTCGCCGAGATCGAGCGGTGGCTGGAGCTCATGGGCCTCGGCCTGCAGCAGGTTTCGCTCGGCGGGCACCGCTTCACGCCCGACGGCGACATCTTCGATGCCATCGACTTGGGTGCAGCCCGCACCCTGCTGACCTTCGACAGCCGCGCCGTCCAGGCGCGCATCGAGCGCCTGCCCTGGGTCGAGCGCGCGAGCATCGAGCGCGTGCTGCCCGATCGCCTCGAGGTGCGCATCGCCGAGCGCACGGCGTTCGCGGTGTGGACGCTGGGCCCGCGCCAATTCCTGATCGATAGGAGCGGCCGCGTGCTGGGCGCCGTCCCGCAGGCCTCGGCGCCGGCGCTGCCACGCGTTGCCGGCGAGGGTGCTCCCGATCAGGCCGCGCAGCTGTTCGCGCTGCTGGCGGGCCATCCCGCGGTCATGCGCCGGGTCGAGGTCGCCGAGCGGGTCGGCCAGCGCCGCTGGCGGCTGCGCCTTGCCGGCGGCGGCACCATCGAGCTTCCCGCGGACGGCGCCGCCGACGCGCTCGCCCGCGTCGCCGCGGTCGGCGGCGTGGTGCGGACGGGCGCCAGCGTCATCGATCTGCGGGTCGCCGGCCGCACGCTGGTGCGCGAGGCATCGGGCAGGCTGGAGGGCGCCGGCGCGCTCGACGCGCTGCTGGCGAGTGGCATCTGAGGTGGCGTGAGGAGCGGGTTGCAGTGGCAGCGGGTCTCGGAGCGGGCAGGCAGGCGCAGGGCGTCATCGGGCTGCTGGACATCGGCACCAGCAAGACCGTGTGCGTCATCATCGCCGTGCCGCGACTGGGCCGGCGGCTGGAGGACGTGCGTGTGCTGGGCACCGGCGTGCAGCCCTCGCGCGGCCTCAGGGACGGCCTGGTCGTCGAGCTGGACGAGGCCGAGCAGGCGGTCCGCGCGACCGTGGCTCAGGCAGAGCGGGCGGCGGGTGTGAGAGTGGAGAATGTGCTGGTGGCGGTGGCGTGCGGCGAGCTCGAAGCGAGCCGGTTCACTGCCAACACCAGGATCGAGGGACGGGTGGTCACAGAGGTCGACATCGAGCGCATGATGCGGGGCGCGCGCAGCTATGCGGAGCGCGACGGCCGCGCGCTGCTGCACATGAACTGCCTGGCCTACCGGCTGGACAGCGCGACCGGCATCACCGATCCGCTGGGATTCGCCGGCAAGGTGCTCAGCGCCGATCTGCACGCGGTCACGACCGAGGAAGCTCCCTTGAGCAACCTGCTGCAGGTGATCGAGCGCGCCTATCTAACGCCGGCCATCGTCGTGCCGGCGCCCTACGCCAGCGCGCTGGCCGCTACGACCGAGGCGGAGCGCCAGCAGGGCGTGATCTCGGTCGACATCGGCGCCGGCGCGACCACGCTGGCGATGTTCGCTGCAGGACATCTGCTGGCCACTGACGCGGTTCCGATCGGTGGCAACCACATCGCCAGGGACCTCGCGCATGCCCTATCGGCACCCGCGTTCGAGGCCGAGCGAATCAAACGAGAGTATGGCACTGTGGCAAGAGCTGCGGGCGATCACCACGAGGTGGTCCTGTATGCGCAGGCCGGCGCAACGCCGCCGGCGCTGGCTCAGACCACCAAGGGGCACATCAGCGAGATCGTGCGTGGCCGCATGCTGGACCTGCTCGGCCGCGTCGCCCAGTCGATCGAGCGTTGTGAGGTCGCCGGCCAGGCGGCAATGCGTCTGGTCTTGACCGGCGGCGCCGCGCAGCAGGCGGGCCTGGGAGAACTGGCGGCCGACGTCTTTGCCCGGCCGGTACGGGTTGCGCGCGTCGAGCCGCTGGACGGCATGCCGGCCGGCTTTGCCAGTCCGGCGTTTTCCGCGGCCGTCGGTCTCGTTCGCGTTGCACTCGATCCGGCTGCCGGCATGCGGCGTGACCGGGGCGGCCCGGGGCCGTCCGGTTATCTGGGGCGGATGGGACAGTGGCTCAGAGAGAGCTTTTGAGGGGCTCGCGATGATGAAACCGCGCATCGTGGTGATTGGTGTCGGGGGTGCCGGCGGCAACGCCGTCAACAACATGATTTCGGCCGGGCTGTCGGGCGCCGAATTCATCGTCGCCAACACCGACGCGCAGGCGCTGGAGGCTTCCAGCGTCGAGCGCCGCATCCAGCTGGGGCTCAGGCTCACCGAGGGGCTCGGCGCCGGCTCCAAGCCCGAGATCGGCCATGCCGCCGCCGAGGAGGCCGTCGACGAGATCCGCGCGGCGCTCGAAGGCTGCCACATGGTCTTCATCGCGGCCGGCATGGGCGGCGGCACCGGCACCGGCGCCGCCTCGGTGATCGCCCGTGTCGCCCGTGAATTCGGGGTCCTGACGGTCGCAGTCGTCACCAAGCCCTTCCAGTTCGAGGGCTCGCGCCGCATGCGCATTGCCGAGACCGGCATCGCCGAGCTGCGGCAGTGGGTCGACACCTTGATCGTCATCCCCAACCAGAATCTGTTCCGTGTGGTCACCGACCGCACCACGTTTGCGGAAGCCTTCGTGATGGCCGACCAGGTGCTCTATTCCGGCATCGCCTGCATCGTCGACCTGATCGTCAAGGAAGGCCTGATCAATCTGGATCTCGCCGACGTCAAGACCGTGCTCGGCGGCATGGGCAGCGCCATGATGGGCACGGGCGAGGCGACCGGCGAGCAGCGCGCCATTGTCGCCTCCGAGGAGGCGATCGTTAATCCGTTGCTCGACGACATCACGCTGAAGGGCGCGCGAAGCCTGCTGCTCTCGATCACCGGTGGGCGCGATCTGACCCTTTGGGAGGTGGACGAGGCCGCCAACCGCGTGCGCCAGGAGGTCGATCCCGATGCCAACATCATCGTCGGCGCCACCTTCGACGAGGCGCTGGGCGACAAGGTGCGGGTGTCGATCGTGGCGTCGGGGATGGGCCGGTCGCAGCTGGCCGCGGAGGCGGGGCTGCGCCCGCCGCCCTCGAAGCACAAGCCCGCACCCCAGGGCCAGCCATTGCCGGTGCAAGCGCCCGGCCATGCCAATGCGCCGCCCGATTTCCACCGCCGGCTGAGCGAGGCGATCGACGATCTCAACGGTCAGCCCCCGGACGGCGGCGGCAGCCAGCCGGCCGGCGAGACGGGCTGGCAGGCGCCGGGCGACGTCTTCATTCAGGAACGTGCCGGGCTTTCCCCGCTTTCCCCGCCTCCGTCGGGGACGCGTGCCAAGAATCGCGCTAACGGCGAGGACGCGGCGCACGACGCGGGGCGAGGGGGCCGACGTCATCCCGGCATCGAAGACTTTCCCCCGGTCGCCCAGCGCGACTATTGGGCCAAGTCAACCGAGAGCGATCGCCCTCCCACGGAGGCTCCTCACGTGTATCAGCGGCAACCCGAATCACCTCCAGCGAAGGTGGGCTTGTTTCGGCGCTTGACGGGGGGCGGGCGGAGCGCCTCTTCCACCGATCGGTTGCCGAAGCAATCGGGCAAGAAGAACGGCAGCAGTGAGGGCGAGGAACAAGTTGATCTGCCGGTGTTTTTCGGGCGCGGCAAGCGTTGAGCGGTATTCGGGGCAGAAATCGGGTGCGGCTGAGCGGTAACACAGTGAAAGAAACCGTGATTTGTCCCCAATCCACACAGCACATATCGTTCGATTCATAAACCCGAGCGGAATCAAGCCACCGGGCCGAACCAAGGCACGGGATTAACGGGGGCACACACCGCAACGGGTGGGACGACGGGGGCATAGGATATCCGACAGAAGACTCGGGTGTCCTGTGCCGACAAGGGGATCGAGGGATCACGATGTCGAAGCGATTTATCGGATCGCGTCAGACGACGATCGGTCGCGAGATTGAGATGGCGGGGACGGGGGTGCACAGCGGTGCAGCCGTCTCGATGGTTCTGCATCCCGCCGAGGCCGACACCGGCTACCGCTTCCTGGTCAGCAAGCGCGGTCGCATCATCTCCGAGATCCCGGCAGATGTCCGCTATGTCAAGAATTTGACCCTGTGCACCGTCCTGGGCGACGACCAGGGCGTCACCGTGGGCACCGTCGAGCACCTGCTGGCCGCGCTGCGTGGCCTCAGCATCGACAACTGCTACATCGAGATCGACTCCCGCGAAGTGCCGATCATGGACGGCAGCGCCGCCGCTTTCGTGCAGGCGCTCGACGACGCAGGCGTTCGCGAGCTGTCGCAGCCGCGCAAGTTCATCAAGGTCCTCAAGCCAGTGCGCGTGCAGGAAGGGGACTGCTGGGGCGAGCTGACGCCGCACTCGGGCTTCCATCTCGACGTCGAGATCGACTTTCCGACCCCGCTGATCGGCAACCAGCGTCTCGCGCTTGAGCTCAGTTCGGGCGCCTTCCGCAACGAGATCGCGCGTGCCCGCACCTTCGGCTTCATGCGCGATGTGGAGAACCTGTGGAAGGCCGGCTTGGCGCTGGGCGCCTCGCTGGAGAACACCATCGCGCTGGCGGACGATCGCATCATGAACTCGGAAGGCCTGCGCTATCCGCAGGAATTCGTGCGCCACAAGCTGCTCGATGCGATCGGCGACCTGGCCCTCGCCGGCAGCCCGATGCTCGGCGCCTATCGCTCGGTGCGCGGCGGGCATCGCCTGAATGCGCGCGTCGTGCAGGCGCTGTTTGCGGACCAGGAAGCCTGGACGCAGGTACGGGCGCCTTGGGTGCGCGACACTGTCCCCATGGACGTGTCTGCCGGCGTGGCTGCGGTCAACTACGCCGCCGACCGCTCGTGAGAGACGCCGGCGTGGCTGGCCACCGCTAGTGTCCTGTCTCCGAAATATCGTCATCCTTCGCGGCACGGTTGGGCGATACTTCGGAGACAAAAGGACACTAGAAATCCTATGATTCTAGTGTGGTTTACGTCTCGCAAATGCCTTGTAGAACCTAGCCGCAGAGGGGGAAGGCATTTGCGAGACACCACACTAGTGGCCTGAATCTCCTAAAGTGAGGGATACAGGCTCTTCAACTTCACACGCGCGTCGGCGGT
>Ga0247727_10014469_pt1 | contig 13108 bp, 8 predicted proteins | sample WisWelCaveWW1625_FD_202498 | JGI IMG/M metagenome (GOLD analysis project Ga0247727, IMG submission 202498) | Biofilm microbial communities from Wishing Well Cave, Virginia, United States - WW16-25 | ecosystem: Environmental > Aquatic > Deep subsurface > Groundwater > Cave microbial mat | place...
CCAACAGCCGCACCACGGGCTGGCCGAGCGCCTGGCCGAGCGCGTCCCAGGCGCACATATCGATCGCCGACATGGCGAACAGCACGATGTTGTGCACGCCGAGCAACGTGTAGCGCGCGCGCAGCTTCCTGTCGATCTCGAAGGGCGCCACCGCATCGCCCTTCAAGAGCTCGGCCATCGCTTCCACGAGCGCGGCGATGGGCCTTAAATTATTCTTGCCAATGGAAAACAAGTAAGACCTGCCAACGATGCCACCCTCCGTCCTCAGATCCACCAGCAGGAGCGGCGCCACGCTCACCGCGCCGGTGCTGGTCTGCAGCGGCCGGCGCATCGGCACGGCGACCGCGCGCACCGAGACCGACTTTATCTTCAGTCCGGTTTTCACGGCTCAGGGTTTTCCGCCGGGGCCCCAGATCGAAGGCGGCGCGGCGCGCGGATCGCGCGCTCCCCAGCGCCCGGCCTCCACCTGGTGCAGGAAGTTCTCCAGCAGCGAGTTGAACAGGGCCGGCTCCTCGAGATTGATGCCGTGCCCGCTCCTGGGCAGGATCGCGAGGCCGGCGGTGGGGATACAGCGCTTCATCAGCAGGCAGGCTTCCAGGCAGGGTTCTTCCTCGTCGCCGGCCAGGATCAGCGTCGGCACGCGCATGCGCTGCATCTCCCCGGTCAGGCCGTAGAGCGAAGGCCGGCGCGCCTGGTAACCGAGCATGGTATTGGCGGAGCCGAGCACGGAATGCTCCGCCAGCTGCCGCGCATACTCCTCGAAGCCGCGCGGGTCCTTGTTCTGCAACTGCACGCGCGTCGGGCCGTGGCCGTAGGTGGCGGCAAAACGCGCCATGCCTTTTTCGCGGATGAGCTTCGCGTTGTCGCGCGCCGCGGCCTGGAAGTCAGCGTACTGCGCCGGGTGCGCGCCGTAGCCCCCGCCCGCGACGGTGATCGAAAGAGCGCGCTCCGGATACTGCATGCCAAAATGCAGCGTCGCGAAGGCGCCCATGGACAGGCCGACCACGTGCGCCTCTGCAAGGCCCACCCCATCGAGCACGCAACGGATGTCGTCGCGCGCGCGCGCCTGCGAGTAGCGATCGAAATCCTCCGGAACGTCGCTGGGCGGATAACCGCGCGCGTTGTAGGCGATGCTGCGGTAGCGCCGCGAGAAATGCCGCAGCTGCGGCTCCCAGCTGCGGCCATCGCCCGCAAACTCGTGCACGAACACGATGGGCGTGCCGCTGCCGGCTTCTTCGTAATGGAGTTTTACTCCGTCGTCCGTGGCAATCGAAGGCATGTTGCTAGACTATCAAACTATGGAACTCCATCTCAAAGGCAAACGCGCCCTCGTCACCGGCGCCTCCAAGGGCATCGGCCGCGCCTGCGTCGAGCTGCTCGCGGCCGAAGGTTGCACGGTGCTCGGCGCTTCGCGCAGCATCGCAGCCGGCCCCGCCGCCAAGCCGGTGGATCTTTCGCTGCGCGGCGTGGCAGAGGAGCTCGCCGCCTGGGCGGGCGACCTCGAGATCCTCGTCAACAACGCTGGGGCGATCCCGGGCGGCGACCTGCAGCGCGTGGACGAAGAAACCTGGCGCAAGGCCTGGGATCTGAAGGTATTCGGCTACATCAACCTGACCCGCGCCGTCTACGCCGCCATGAAGAAACGGGGGCACGGGGTGATCGTCAACATCCTCGGCAACGCCGGCGAGCGCCTCAATCCGGCCTACATCTCGGGCAGCACGGCGAACGCCGGTCTGATGGCCTTCACGCGCACCCTTGGCGGCGTCTCGCATGCCGACGGCATCCGCGTGCTCGGCATCAACCCCGGCCCGGTCGCCACCGACCGGCTGGTCAGCCTGCACAAGCAGATGGCGCAGACCAAGCTCGGCGACGCCAATCGCTACCAGGAGTTGTTCAAGGAAATGTCCTTTGGCCGGCCCGCGACGCCGGAAGAAATCGCCTCGGCGGTCGCCTTCCTCGCCTCGGAGCGCTCGGCCTATACCACGGGCTGCATCCTTGCCATCGACGGCGGCCTCGCCGCGAGATGGAGCTAGCCGGGCTTGTTCAGCTGATAGCCGAAGCGCGGAAAATGCACGTGCACCGTCCCTGCGCGCGGGTCTACGCGGCGGATCACGATCTCGGACGTGGACGCGTGCAGCAATTCACCGGCCACCGGGTCGAGACCGCTGTCCACCGGCATGGCCTGCGCCCGCGCGCCGAGTTCGATGCCGCCCGTTTCCAGCGCGACGGCGTCCTCCACCACTACGGGTTTCGAACTTTTGGCGATCTGGATCGCATCGGTGCTGCTGATTTCACTGAATTTGCCGTGGCCAATGGCGGCCATGCGCTCGACGAATCGCTTGGTCTTCGGATAGGGATCGAGCAGGGCCCGTGTGTCCGCCGGCTTCCAGAGCGGCCAGAGGGCGTTGTAAAGCGAGAAATCGGCAATGCAGGCTTCATTGCCGAAAAGAAACGGCGCGTCGAATTGCGCTTCGACTTTCATCAGCATGCCGGGCAGCAGGCCCTTGCACTCGTGCACCGGCCCGCGGCGTATCGTGCCGCCCTGGCGCATCGCCGCGCGGTCCTTGCCGAAATTGGCGAGGTATTCCGGCGTCGCCTCCGACAGGTAGAGCTTCATCATGCCGCTGCCGGGTTGGTAGGCGATCGGCACGGTAATGCCGAAGAGCGTCAGGTCCGCAAAGTGCGCCGCTGCCTGCACTGCAAGCGTGTCGCGCTTGGCGAACAGCGACGGGGAAGGCTGCAGACGTTCCAGCACCCGCGCGATAAGGGCGGTGTCGCAGTAGATGTCGGCGCCGATCTGCAGGATGGGCGTCTTGCGATAGCCGCCGGTGAGCGCGACCACGTCGGGCTTTGGCAGGACCGGGGGGATCTGCACGGATTTCCAGGCCACGCCCTTGAAGCCGAGCATGGCGCGCACCTTTTCCGCGTACGGCGAAAACGAGTAATGGTGCAGCACCGGTTCGGTCATAATCCGCCCTTGCCGAAAACATTCATGGTAACCCGATGAAAGCTGTGCTCTGCAAGCAGTTCGGCCCGCCGGAATCGCTGGTGGTGGAGGACTTGCCTTCGCCCAGGGCCGCTGCCGGCGAAGTGGTTGTCAGCGTCAAGGCGGCGAGCCTGAATTTCCCCGACGTGCTCATCATCCAGAACAAGTACCAGTTCAAGCCGCCCCTGCCTTTCACCCCGGGCAGCGAAATGTCGGGCCTGGTGAAGGAAGTCGGCGCGGGAGTCGTAGGCTACAAGCCGGGCGACCGCGTGATCGCATTCACCACCTACGGCGCCTTCGCCGAGGAAGTCAAAGTGCAAGCCGGGCGCCTGGTGCCGATCCCCGAGGGCATGGACTACAACAGCGCGGCCGCGTTCCTGCTCACCTACGGCACCTCCGACCACGCGCTGCGCGACCGCGGACAGCTGCGCGCCGGCGAGACGCTGCTGGTGCTCGGCGCCGCGGGCGGCGTCGGGCTCGCCGCGATCGAAATAGGCATGGCGATGGGCGCGAAGGTAATTGCCTGCGCTTCCAGCGCCGACAAGCTGGCGGTCTGCAGGCAGCACGGCGCGGACGCCGGCATCAACTACGCCACCGAGGACATGCGCGAGAAAATCAAGGAACTCACAGGTGGCAAGGGTGTGGATGTCGTCTACGACGCGGTCGGCGGCCCCTATACGGAACCCGCGCTGCGCTCGACCGCCTGGCGCGGCCGGCTGCTGGTGGTCGGCTTCGCCGCGGGCGACATCCCGAAGATTCCGCTCAACCTCACGCTGCTCAAGGGCTGCTCGATCGTGGGCGTGTTCTGGGGCGATTTCGCGCGCCGCGAGCCGAAAGCCTTCGCCGAGAGCATCGGCCAGCTGGGCAAATGGTTCCGCGAAGGCAAGCTCAAACCCCACGTGTCGCAAACCTTCCCGCTCGAGCAGGCAGTCGAGGCGCTCAAGCTGATGGCGGCGCGGAAAGTCAAAGGCAAGGTGGTTCTCACCACCGGCGCCTAGGGTTTGGTTCCGTCCCCTTCTCCGAGGGGCAACTGCATCAGCACTGTGTCCACCCAGCGGCCGAACTTGTAGCCGCTCGAGCGCAGGTTGCCGGCGCGCACGAAACCCAGGCTCGCGTGCACCGCGATCGAGGCCGCGTTGGCGCTATCGCCGATGACCGCGATCATCTGGCGGTAGTTGAGCGCCGCGCAGCGCGCGATCAATTCCGCGAGCAGCGCCTTGCCGATGCCCTTACCCTGCCTGCCCTCTTTCACGTAGATCGAATCCTCGAGCGTGTAGCGGTAGGCCGAGCGGGTCCGGTAGAGCGTGCAGTAACCGTAGCCCAGCACTTCGCCCTTTTCCTCGGCCACCAGGTAAGGCAAGCCCTGCCGGGCCAAGTCCTCGTAGCGGCGCCGCATCTCCTCCAGCGGGGGCGCCTCCTCCTCGAAGGACGCCAGGCCGTGCAGGACGTGGTGGGCGTAGATGGATTGGATCGCGGGCAGGTCTTGCGCTGCAGCAGGTCGGACGAGCATGAAACGATTATATTGGCAGCATGACGATCCAGGAACATCGTGCGCAGGCGGTCGGCAGCCTGATCGGCCGCGTGCGAGCCATCGAATCGAAAGAAGGCGTCACCCGGGTATCGCTGGACAAAATCAAGGCGGAACTGACGGCGCTCGCCAGCCGCGCCGAGCTTTTCCCCGCGCCGCATTTCGCCAACGGGCCGGGCCGCGCGGGCACCATTTACCACCTCGCCGAGGACCCCGACGGGTGCTTCGCGCTGTACGGCTCGGCGGGCGTGCCCGGCAAAGCGCAGCCGCCGCACAACCACACCACCTGGGCGTCGATCGCCGGGGTCTACGGCGACGAGCACAACGTGTTCTACGAGCGCCTGGACGGCGGCGAGACGCCCGGCGAGGGACGCTTGCAGAAGACGCACGAACTGACCATCCGGCGCGGCAATGCCTGCGCCATGCTGCCCGATGACTTCCATACCATCGAGGTGACGAGCAAGAGCGAATCGCTGCACCTGCACCTGTACGGCAAGACGCTGGAGGACCTGCCGGACCGGATCACGTTTCCCTCCAGCTCCGGCGGCAAGCTCGCGCGCTTCATGGCCAAGCCGGAGATTTACTCGCCGCGCATCGCGCCGCAGGAACTGCGGGCGCTAATCGCCGCAGGTGGAGAGCTCGCAATCCTGGACGTGCGCGAGGAAGGCGTGCACGCGCGCAACCACCTTTTCCTCGCCACCTCGGCCCCGCTTTCGCATCTCGAACTGCGCATCGGCCGCCTGCTGCCCCGGCTCGCCACGCGCATCGTCCTGGTCGACGACGACGAAATCCTCGCGCAGCGCGCGGCGCGCGTGCTGCGGCGCATGGGCTACCGCGACCTGCACGTGCTGGCCGGCGGCAACACCGCCTGGCAGGCGGCGGGCTACGAGCTGTATTCCGGCGTGCACGTACCCTCCAAGGCCTTCGGCGAGCATGTCGAACACCAGAACCACACGCCCCGCATCGCCGCGGCGGAGCTCAAGGCGAAACTGGACGCAGGCGCAGACCTGGTGGTGCTCGACTCGCGCCCGATGAGCGAGTACCGCGTGATGAACATTCCCGGGGCACTCGACTGCCCGGGCGCGGAACTGGTCTACCGGGTGCACCAGGCCGCGCCGCGCCCCGAGACCCTGGTGGTGGTGAACTGTGCCGGGCGCACGCGCTCCATCATCGGCGCGCAAGCGCTGATCAACGCCGGCATCCCGAACCAGGTGGTGGCGCTGAAGAACGGCACCATGGGCTGGCACCTCGCGGGGCTGGAACTGGAACATGGACAGACGCGAAGCGCTGCGGCGCCGGCGGGCAACGCGCTGGAGAAAGCGAAGGCAGCGGCAGCGAAGGTTGCGAAGCGCTTTTCGATTCGTTTTATTTCAGGTAAAGAACTCGAGAAGATGAAAAGCGACCCCGGTCGCACCCTCTACATCTTCGACGTCCGGTCCCCCGAGGAGTATGCCGCCGGTCACCTGCGCGGCTCGATCTCGGCGTCGGGCGGCCAACTGGTGCAGGCGACCGATACCTACGCCGCCGTGCACGGCGCGCGCATCGCGCTGCTGGACGACAACGGCGTGCGCGCGACGATGACCGCGTCCTGGCTGCTGCAAATGGGCTGGACGGATGTTTTTGTCGTCGAGGGTGCAGTTTTTGATTCAAATGATTTCGAATTCCTGCCGAATACACCAGCCTGCCCGGTTCTTTCACCCCGGGAACTCGAAAAGAAAGACAACACCCTGATTCTCGATTTCGGCTCCAGCCTGCAATACCTCAAGGGCCATGTCCCGGGGGCGGCGTTTGCGATTCGCTCCAGGCTTGAAGGCCATAGGGATGAATTCAAGTCCAACCCCATCGTCTGCACTTCGCCCGACGGGCTCCTCGCGCGTTACGCGGCCGCAGACCTTGCGGTGCTCCTCGGCAGGGAGGTCCAGGCATTGGACGGCGGCACCGGCGCCTGGCGCGCGGCCGGCCTGCCGCTGGAGAGCGGCGAAACGCGCATGCTCGAGCCGCCCGAGGACGTGTACTACAAGCCCTACGACCACCAGGCGCAGATCGAGGCGGCGATGCACGACTACCTGCAGTGGGAGGTGGCGCTGCTGGAGCAGATCCGCAGGGATCCCGATTGCCGTTTCCGGAATTTTTCCGCGCAGTAACGCTGTAGAATCGCGGGCCTTTTCATCGGCCCATGATTCGATTCTCACAACTCAGTCTGCGCCGCGGCGCCAAGCTGCTGCTCGAAGGCGCCGACGCCACGCTCAACCCGGGCGACCGCATCGGCCTGATCGGCGCCAACGGTTCGGGAAAATCCAGCTTGTTCGCGCTGCTTCGCGGCGAGCTGCACGCCGACAAGGGCGATGCCGAGTTCCCCGCGCACTGGCGCGTCGCGCATGTGGCGCAGGAGACGCCCGCGCTCGACCGGCCGGCGGTCGAATTCGCGATCGATGGGGATGCTTTTCTCAGGAATCTAGAGAGCCGGCTGCTTGACGCTGAAAAAGACAACGATGGGGCGCTGATCGGCGAGCTGCATGCCGCGCTGGGCGACGCCGGCGCCTACACGGTGCGCTCGCGCGCCGAGCAACTGCTGGTCGGCCTGGGGTTCAAGCATGAGGAATTGACGGTACCGGTCTCGAGCCTCTCCGGCGGCTGGCGCATGCGGCTCAACCTCGCGCAGGCGCTGATGTGCCCCTCGGACCTGCTGCTGCTCGATGAGCCGACCAACCACCTGGACCTGGACGCGATCCTCTGGGTCGAGGAATGGCTCAAGCGCTATGCCGGCACCCTGCTGATCGTCTCGCACGACCGCGATTTTCTCGACGGCGTGGTCACCACGATCCTGCACATCGACCAGCAGAAGCTCAGGCGCTACTCGGGCAACTACTCGGAGTTCGAGGTGCAGCGCGCGCAGAGCGTAGTGCTGGCGGCGAGCCAGCGCGAGAAGCAGGAACGCGAGCGCGCCCACCTGCAGTCCTTCATCGACCGCTTCAAGGCCAAGGCCACCAAGGCGCGGCAGGCGCAGAGCCGAATGAAAATGCTCGCGAAAATGGAAGACCTCGCGCCGCTGCATGCCACCGCGCCCTTCGCGTTCGAATTCCGCGAACCGCTGCGCGCGCCCAACCCGCTGCTGGTGCTGGAGGGCGCGAACGCCGGTTACCCCGGCAATACCGTCCTGCGGGACATCAATTTCTCGCTGCAATCGGAGCAACGTTACGGCCTGCTCGGGATCAATGGCGCGGGCAAATCCACCCTGATCAAGACTATCGCCGGCGAGCTGCAGCCGCTGAAGGGCACCGCGCTCTTCAACAAAGGCCTCTCGGTGGGCTATTTCGCCCAGCACCAGATCGAGATGCTGCGCGACGACCAGTCCCCGGCCTGGCACCTGCAGCGTATCGCGCTGAGCACGGGAAATGCGCCGCGCGAGCAGGATCTGCGCAACTTCCTCGGCGGTTTCAACTTCCCCGGCGACATGGCGACCGGCTCGATCGAGAATTTCTCCGGCGGCGAAAAGGCCCGCCTCGCGCTCGCGCTGATCGTCTGGCAGCGACCCAACCTGCTGCTCCTGGACGAGCCCACCAACCACCTGGATCTGGAGACGCGCGAGGCGCTCACCGTGGCGCTGGCGCAGTTCGAGGGAACCCTAGTGCTGGTTTCGCACGACCGCCACCTGCTGCGCGCGACCACCGACCAGTTCCTGATCGTCGCCGGCGGGCGTCTGCGGCCTTTTGACGGAGACCTCGATGATTACCGCGATTGGTTGCTGAAGAGCAAACAGGAAAAGCCCGCTGACCTGCAGAAGGAGGCCATCCCCGGGAGCAACTCGAAAACTTCCTCCAGGAAAAACCTGGACGCGCGAATCAAGCGCCTGGAGGAAATGATCGGGCGGCTGCAAGCGCAGAAATCCGCCATCGAGGTGCGCCTCGCAGACCCGGCGATCTACCAGGACACTTCGAAAGCCGCGCTGCAGGCCGCCCTGCTCGACCAGGCCTATGTCGGCAAGGAGCTGCGGCAGCTAGAAAGCGAATGGCTCGAGAAGCAGGAAACGCTCGAGCTCAACCGCCTCCAGCAGTAACTTCCGCGGCTGGCGCCACCACCTCGGCCGGCGGCAGCTCCAGCAGCGGCGGCTCGGCGGCCTGGTCCTTGCGGACCTTGTGGTAGGCCATGCCGGTGCCCGCCGGGATGAGGCGGCCGACGATGACGTTTTCCTTGAGGCCCCTCAGGCCGTCGCGCTTGCCCATGATCGCCGCCTCGGTCAGCACGCGCGTGGTCTCCTGGAAGGAGGCCGCGGAGATGAACGAATCGGTGGACAGGGAGGCCTTGGTGATGCCGAGCAGCATGTAGCGGTACACCGCAGGCTTCTTGCCCTCTTTTTCCGCTTTCTCGTTCTCCTCCAGCACATCGGCTTTTTCCGCCTGCTCGCCGGTGATGAACGTGGTCTCGCCAGGATCGGTGACTTCGACCCGGCGCAGCATCTGGCGCACGATCACCTCGATGTGCTTGTCGTTGATTTTCACGCCCTGCAGGCGATAGACGTCCTGCACCTCGTCGATGATGTAGCGCGCGAGCTCTTCGACGCCGAGCAGGCGCAGCAGATCGTGCGGGTCCACCGGACCATCCACGATCATCTCGCCCTTGTTCACCGCCTGGCCGTCGTGCACCAGCAGGTGCTTGTCCTTCGCGATCAGGTACTCGTGCTGCTGCAACTCGGGATCCGTGATCACCAGGCGCTGCTTGCCCTTGGTGTCCTTGCCGAAGCTGACCGTGCCGGTGACCTCCGCGAGCATGCCGGCGTCCTTGGGTGAACGCGCCTCGAACAGCTCCGCCACGCGCGGCAGTCCGCCCGTGATGTCGCGGGTCTTGGAGGTCTCCTGCGGAATCCGCGCGAGCACTTCGCCCACCGACACCTGCTGGCCGTCGCGCACCGCGATCACCGCCCCCACCGGGAAGCTGATGTTCACGGCGTGGTCGGTGCCGGCGATCTTCACCTCGTCGCCCTTGTCGTTGACCATCTTGACCGAGGGACGCACGCCCTTGGCCGCCGCGCTGCCGCGGCGCTTCGGGTCGATCACCACCAGCGTCGACAGGCCGGTCACGTCGTCGATCTGCTTGGCCACCGTCGTCCCTTCCTCGACGTTCTCGAAGCGCACCGTGCCGGCGTACTCGGTCACGATCGGGCGGTGGTGCGGGTCCCAGTTGGCGAGATTGTTGCCCGCCTTGATCAGCTTGCCGTCGGTCACCGAGAGCAGCGCTCCATAAGGCACCTTGTGGCGCTCGCGCTCGCGATGGTTGTCGTCCTCGATGATGATCTCGCCGGAACGCGAAATCACCACCTTGTCGCCTTTGGCGTTCTGCACATAGCGCATGGTCGAGGTGAAGCGCGCCGTGCCGGCCGATTTCGCCTCGACGTGGCTCTGCACCGCGGTCCTCGAGGCGGCGCCGCCGATGTGGAAAGTCCGCATCGTCAGCTGCGTGCCGGGTTCGCCGATGGATTGCGCAGCAATCACGCCGATCGCTTCGCCGACGTTCACCGGCGAGCCACGGCCCAGGTCGCGGCCGTAGCATTTCGAGCACACGCCCCAGCGCGTATCGCAGCTGAGCGCGGTGCGCACCTTGACCTCGTCGATGCCGAGGTTGTCGATGGTATCCACCGCGTCTTCATCCAGCAGGGTGCCGGCCGGAAACAGCACGTCCTGCGTCTCCGGGTGCAGCATTTCGGTCGCGACCACACGGCCGAGGATGCGCTCCTTGAGCGCTTCCACCACCTCGCCGCCCTCGACCAGCGCCTTCATCGAGACCCCGTTCTGCGTGCCGCAATCGTCCTCGGTCACCACCAGGTCCTGGGTCACGTCCACCAGGCGCCGCGTCAGGTAGCCGGAATTGGCGGTCTTCAGCGCCGTGTCGGCGAGGCCCTTCCTCGCGCCGTGCGTCGAGATGAAGTACTGCAGCACGTTCAGGCCTTCGCGGAAGTTCGCGGTAATCGGTGTCTCGATGATCGAGCCGTCGGGCTTGGCCATCAGGCCGCGCATGCCGGCAAGCTGGCGGATCTGCGCGGCGGAGCCGCGCGCGCCGGAGTCGGCCATCATGTAGATCGAGTTGAACGCCTCCTGCCGCACCTTCTTGCCGTGGCGGTCGGTGGTCTCCTCGGTGCCGAGCTGCTCCATCATCACCTTGCCGACCTGCTCGCCGCAGCGCGACCAGATGTCCACCACCTTGTTGTAGCGCTCGCCCTGGGTCACCAGGCCGGAGGTGTACTGCGATTCGATCTCCTTGACCTCGGCTTCGGCCGCCGCGATCAGCTCCTGCTTGGCGGCCGGGATGTGCATGTCTTTCACGCCGAACGAAATGCCGCCGCGCGTCGCGATGGTGAAGCCCGACTGCATCAGCTTGTCGGCGAAAATCACCGTTTCGCGCAGCCCGCAGCGCCGGAAGCCGACGTTGATGAGGCGCGAGATCTCCTTCTTCTTGAGCGGCTTGTTGAGCAGGTCGAACGACAGCCCCGGCGGCAGGATCTCGGAGAGCAGCGCGCGGCCGACCGTGGTCTCGTAGCGCGTGACCTTCTCCTTCTTCTCGCCGTCGGCGCCGATTTCGACCTCCTTGATGCGCACCCAGACCCGCGCGTGCAGGTCGGCCTGGCGCGTCTCGTAGGCGCGCGAGACCTCGCCCACGTTGGCGAAACTCATGCCCTCGCCTTTCGCGTTGATCCTCTCCCGCGTGGCGTAGTACAGGCCGAGCACGATGTCCTGCGACGGCACGATGATCGGCTCGCCGTTGGCGGGCGAGAGCACGTTATTCGAGGCGAGCATCAGCGTGCGCGCTTCCATCTGCGCTTCCAGCGACAGCGGCACGTGCACCGCCATCTGGTCGCCGTCGAAGTCGGCGTTGAAGGCGGCGCAGACGAGCTGGTGCAGCTGGATCGCCTTGCCCTCGATCAGCACCGGCTCGAAGGCCTGGATGCCGAGGCGATGCAGCGTGGGCGCGCGGTTCAGCATCACCGGGTGCTCCCGGATCACGTCCTCGAGGATGTCCCAGACTTCCGGCACCTCCTGCTCCACCAGGCGCTTGGCCGCCTTGATGGTGGTGGCGAGGCCGAGCAGCTCCAGCTTGTTGAAGATGAACGGCTTGAACAGTTCCAGCGCCATTTTCTTCGGCAGGCCGCACTGGTGCAGCTTCAACTGCGGTCCGACCACGATCACCGAGCGCCCGGAGTAGTCGACGCGCTTGCCGAGCAGGTTCTGGCGGAAGCGTCCGCCCTTGCCCTTGATCATGTCGGCGAGCGACTTGAGCGGCCGCTTGTTGGCGCCGGTCATCGCCTTGCCGCGGCGGCCGTTGTCCAGCAGCGAATCCACCGCTTCCTGCAGCATGCGCTTCTCGTTCTTGACGATGATCTCGGGCGCCTTGAGCTCCAGCAGGCGCTTGAGCCTGTTGTTCCTGTTGATGACCCTGCGATACAGATCGTTCAGGTCCGAGGTGGCGAAGCGGCCGCCGTCGAGCGGCACCAGGGGACGCAGCTCGGGAGGGAGCACCGGCAGCACTTCCATCACCATCCAGTCGGGCTTGATGTTGGAGTTCTTGAAGCCCTCCAGCACCTTCAAGCGCTTGGCGAGCTTCTTGATCTTGGCATCCGACGATGTTTCCTCCAGGTCCTTGCGCAGGCTCTCGATCTCGCGCTTCAGGTCGATCGCGCGCAAGAGCGCCCTCACGCCCTCGGCGCCCATCGCGGCGGAGAAATCGTCGCCGTACTCCTCGACCTTGGCGAGGTAGTCGTCCTCGGTCAGCAGCTGGCAGCGCTTGAGCGGCGTCAGGCCCGGGTCGGTCACCACATAGGCTTCGAAATACAGCACCCGCTCGATGTCGCGCAGCGTCATGTCGAGCACCAGGCCCAGGCGCGAAGGCAGCGACTTCAGGAACCAGATGTGCGCGACCGGGCTCGCGAGCTCGATGTGGCCCATGCGCTCGCGGCGCACTTTCGCCAGCGTCACTTCGACGCCGCACTTCTCGCAGATCACGCCGCGATGCTTCAAGCGCTTGTACTTGCCGCACAGGCACTCGTAGTCCTTGATCGGCCCGAAAATCTTGGCGCAGAACAACCCATCCCGCTCCGGCTTGAAGGTGCGGTAGTTGATGGTCTCGGGCTTCTTCACCTCGCCGTAGGACCACGAACGGATCTTCTCGGGCGAAGCGAGCCCGATCTTGATCGCGTCGAATTCCTCGTCCTGCTGGACCTGCTTGAAGAGTTCGAGCAGTGCTTTCATCAGTATCTCTCCAGGTCGATGTCAATACCCAGCGAACGGATTTCCTTCACCAGTACGTTGAACGACTCGGGCATGCCGGCGTCGATCTTGTGGTCGCCCTTGACGATGTTCTCGTACACCTTGGTGCGGCCGTTGATGTCGTCGGACTTGACCGTGAGCATCTCCTGCAGGGTGTAGGCGGCACCGTAGGCCTCCAGCGCCCAGACCTCCATCTCGCCGAAGCGCTGGCCGCCAAACTGCGCCTTGCCGCCCAGGGGCTGCTGCGTGACCAGCGAGTACGGCCCGGTCGAGCGCGCGTGCATCTTGTCGTCCACCAGGTGGTGGAGCTTGAGCACGTGCATGTAGCCCACCGTCACC
>Ga0247727_10014470_pt1 | contig 13107 bp, 10 predicted proteins | sample WisWelCaveWW1625_FD_202498 | JGI IMG/M metagenome (GOLD analysis project Ga0247727, IMG submission 202498) | Biofilm microbial communities from Wishing Well Cave, Virginia, United States - WW16-25 | ecosystem: Environmental > Aquatic > Deep subsurface > Groundwater > Cave microbial mat | place...
CTGTGCGCGATGCCACGCTCAATGCAACCGGAATTCTTCGCAAACTCAACCTTGACGCCCCACCGACAAACCGGGATTGTCATCGCAAATTATCGACTGTTGCAGTTCAATTTTGAAACCGCCCCCTGCATTTCGGTGCAGCCCTCTGCGCGCACCAGCTCCAGCAGCTCCTTCGTCTCGACGCCCTCTGCCGTCGTCGTCTTGCCCAGGCTGTTGGCCAATCGGATGACGGAGCGCGCGATCGCGCCGGAACCCTCTCTTGCGTGTGATAGCTCATTGACGAAGCTGCGATCGATCTTAATGTTGTCGAATGCAAACTCGCGCAAGAAGCTCAGCGATGAGTAGCCGGTGCCGAAGTCATCGAGGGCAATCCGGACACCCAGATTATGCAGCTGGCCGAGCACGGCGAATGCCGTCTCGCCGTCTTGTATCATGACCGACTCGGTGACCTCGAGCTCGAGCCTTTGTGGTACGATCCCCGAGCTGGCGAGAGCGCTGATAACCACGGACACGACTTGGGGGCTCTTCAACTGGGCGGGTGACAGATTGACCCCGATCCTTAGCCTGCTAGGCCAGGTCGCAGCCTCGGCGCACGCGGTCCTGATCACCCATTCGCCAATTGGCACAATCAGTCCCGTCTCTTCCGCAAGCGCGATAAACTCAGTCGGCGAGACCATGCCGCGCTCCGGATGATGCCAGCGCAACAGGGCTTCACAGCCGGTGATTTCGTTGCTCTGGAGATTGAGGAATGGCTGGTAATGGAGCTCGAACTCGTCGTTGACCAGGGCATTGCGCAGGTCGCGTTCGAGCTTGCGCCGAGCCTGCATCAGTTGATCCATTGCCGGCTCGAAGAAGCGAAATGTGCCGCGCCCATCGCTCTTGGCGCGATAGAGCGCGAGATCCGCATTCTTCAAGAGTTGGTCGGGATCGGTGCCATCGCTCGGCGCGACGGCGATGCCGATGCTTGACCCGATGACCACATGGTGGTCTGCGAGATCAAAGGGTTGGTTCAGTGCCGTTTGAAGTCTCTCGGCGAGAACGGTTGCTTCGGTAGCCGCGTCTGCCACATCCTCGACAATGGCAAACTCGTCACCTCCCAAGCGGGCGACCGTGGTCCCCTCTCTCACGCATGCGCTCAAGCGCAGGGCAACGGCCTTGAGCAGGACGTCGCCCACGGGGTGTCCGAGTGTATCATTGACCTCTTTAAAGCAGTCGAGGTCGAGTACAAGCACGGCTAGGCCGCGATCCCCCCGGCGCGTGCCCGTGACAGCGTGCTCCAATCGCTCTCGCAACAGCACGCGATTGGGCAGGTCGGTCAGCGCGTCATGATGCGCCATGTGATGCATTGTTTTCTCGGCTTCTCGCCGAGCCGTAATGTCTTCGAGTACTGCAATCAGGTGTTCCGGCTTGCCGCAAGCATTCCGCACAACCAGCCTGGTTGTGTCGAGATATCGGACGCCGTTCCGAGGCGTGGCCACTGCAAATTCTGCTTGCACCAGGTCTTCGGTGCCGTTCAAGGATTCCATATCGTACTTCAGGACCAATTCAGCGCTAGCAGGCGGGAGAACCTGGTCGATCGTCTTGCCGGTTATGTGTTCGCGTGGGAGTCCAATGAATCTCTCGTACGCTCGATTTACCAGAACGAACTTCAGCGTTTTGGGGTCTTTGACGATGACGGGCACCGGAAGATTCTCTATCACGGTGTCGAGAAACGTTTGCGTGCGTTTCAGTTCTTTTTCGGCCAGAGCACGGGCCGTGATGTCTTCGTGGATGGCCACCCACCCTCCTCCCGCCATGGGCTGACGAGTTACGCAGATCAGGCGCCCGTCCGAAAGCTCATCGGTTCGGCTCGAGCTCGCATCGGATGGTAGCTCGCCCAAAGTCGCGATCTTCCGCTCAGCGGCGGCATCGCTGTTGTCCCCTTTCAGGATGCCGCGCGAAACGCGGTGGGTGATGATGGCGTCATGCTGCGTTCCGGCTTTCAGCAGTTCCGGCGGCAGCTGATAGAGCTTGGCATAGGCGTCATTGCAAACAACCAACCGCTTCTTGCCGTCGAACATGCACAAGCCGGCGCCCATGTTGCTGAGGGCCGCATCAAAGCGCAAATTCTGCAAACGCAGCTCTTCTGAGAGGCTCTCCTGCTTTCGCCACCACCAAGACACGACCAGAGCGAACAACAGAACGAGAAGGGCGCTGGCCCCCGCCATGGTGTTGGACAGATTGGCCAAGCCGCGCCAGCTGCGCAGCGCGCTTTCCTCGGTCTGACTGATGGCAATGCGCAGTGGGTAGTTCGCGAGCGGCCTTGCCGACACAACCCTCAGCTGGCCATCGAATGGGCTCTTGTTCCGCGCGACTTTCGCCATCCTTGTGCGCGTGACGGCCGCCACCGATGGTTCGATCTTGCCGACCTCACTGCTGCGTGGATAGCGCGCCAGCAGCATGCCGTCCTGACGAAACAACGCAACTGCGCTCCCTTCCACAAGCGAAATGGTTTTGAAAAACCCCTCGAAGTACTGGAGCGAAACGGCGCCGAGCACCAAGCCCATGAAGTCGCCATCGGGGGTGTTGAGGCGCCTGGCCAGATAGATTGTCGCGGTTCCTGTGCCTCGGTTGTGGACCGGCTTGCTGATGAACGTGTCCAACGTGGCGTCGGCTTTCAAGGCCTGGAAGTAGTCGCGATCGGTCACGTCAACATTGGGGATCGGCCAGTAACGGGAGAAGTTGATCAGCTTGCCCTGCGCGCTGATGACGGTGATGGCGTCGACATGGGCCATGCCGCCGCTCCGCTCCTTCAGCCATTGATGCATTGCATGATTGGCCAGTTTGCTTTGCAAAGCATCGCTGTCGTTGATGGCAAGACCGGCGAAATGGTTGGAAACCACCGACAAGGACAAGTCGAGCACCTTGAACGAGCGGTCGGCCTCCTCGGCGAGCACAATGCTTTGACTTGTCAGGTTCGCTTCCACCGCCCGCAAGGTGTTTTCGCGGAGGCCGCTCAGCGTGATTTCATTGCTTAGCAGGATTGTGCCGCTCAGCAGGACCGCGCCGACGAAGAGCGCAAGACGCGGCCGCGGGCGTTTCTGAGCCAATTGGCTGATCTTCACGCGATGTCCCCAGGTAATGCCCCAACCACTTCGTGCGCTGGCGCATGCTGCTAACTAACGGCTGGCGACAGCCATTGCGTCCGCGCAGAGCAACCGAGGTTGCAATCTTACGCAGCGGTCGCAAACATTGATTGAAGTGCCCGGCGCCGGTCGAAGCGTTGCCGCGCCAAAGTGCGGGCAAGGTCAACGCAGGGTAAATTTCCGCGAATTCGGCTCTGGCGTACCTTGCGCGACCAAGTTGCCCGTTGTCATCTCAACAAGATTTTTCTGCTAACGATAGAGCCTTCGCTCCGAGAGCCCCCTTGGCAGAGAGGCAACGATGTCGGTGGCACGAACCTTCGCAGGCGCTCTCGTCGGGCTTTTCCTTATTGCAGGCACCACCGATCGGGCGGCCGCTGAGGCGAACTACCCAACGCGCCCGATCACGCTGATCGTTCCCTTCGCTGCCGGCGGCCCGACCGACATCGTCGCCCGCACCATCAGCCAACACATGGCCGGCACGCTGGGACAGCCGGTCGTCATTGAGAATATTGCTGGAACGGGTGGCACGATCGCTACCATTCGCGCCAAGCGTTCAACGCCGGATGGCTATACAATTATTATCGGCCACCTTGGCACGCACGCAGCCGCGGTCGCCGTCTATCCCAATCTGGCGTACGATCCGTCAAGCGATTTCGAGCCCATTGGCATGGTCGCGGGCACGCCGGTTCTGATCCTCGCCAGAAAGGATTTCCCCGCCAACGACCTCGTTGCATTCGCCAGCTACGTGAAGGCGAACAGAGCAAGGATGGCGCATGCCGGCATGGGCTCGGTATCGTACTCGTTCTGCATATTCCTCAACCACTTGATCGGCGCAACACCCGAATTCACCGCCTTCAACGGCACCGGACCAGCGATGAAGGCGTTGCTCGCCGGGCAGGTCGACTATATGTGCGATCAGATCGTCACGGCAGTGCCGCAGGTCAAAGCCACAGCCATCAAGGCCTATGCGATCGGCACCACTGAGCGCAGCCCGGCGCTCCCGGACGTGCCGACCTCTGAAGAGGCAGGTCTGCCGCAATTCCGAGGCTCGGCGTGGAATGCCTTGTTTGCTCCGAAGGGCACGCCCAAACCCATTGTCGAACAGCTCAATTCCGCGCTCAGCAAGGCGCTCGACGACGACAGGACGCGCAAGGAGCTGGTGGCGCTCGGTAGCGTACTTCCCGAAGGCGACGCGCGCTCACCGCGAGCACTGGCCGATCTCGTCAAGCGTGAAATTGCCAGATGGTCTGGGATCCTCCAGCCGCTTGCACGCTGAAGCGTCGGGCGAAGTCTCGTCTGACCGTCGCCGCGGGGAGTTAAGTCTCTTGTAAACCCAATAGTGTAGGCTCATTCGCTGAAAGGTTCGCAGGTAGCCATGAGCAACGCGGCCACAAACGCGGGTCGAGCTGACAAGCGGCGCTTGGCGCGCCATCGCATCCTGAAGGGCGGCCTGATCACGGTCGCCGGTCATCACACCGCCATACCCTGTACCGTGCGCGATCTGACCGAATCCGGTGCGCGCCTCAGATTGCAGGATGCGGCGTCGCTGTTGCCGGAACCCTTCGAGCTCATGATCGAGATCGACGGCCTCGAGGCTGAATGCCAGGTGGTGTGGCGCAGAGGCGGCGAACTCGGCGTTTCATTCTCGAAGACTCGACGCGGGACACCACGTCGGGCCCAGATTGTGCGCCCCCTCGCGCGGTAAACCTATCCTGCTGTCTGCGTGGCCACTGCCAGCCGGCGTAAGCGCGCCGGCGACGGCGAGCTCATGGGCGCTATGCAGCGACAGCGCTGTTGTCGATCTCTCGGGCCCGCAACTTGGAGAGGAACAACCGCTCGATCTCATGCGCCGGCCGGGGTTCGCTGAACAGAAAGCCTTGTATTTCGGTGCAACCCTCGGCACGCAGCCGATCGAGCTGGTCCTTGGTCTCCACGCCTTCCGCAGTCGTCGCCATACCCAAGCTAACACCCAGCTGAGCCATGGAGCGGACAAGGGCGATGGCATTGATGTTTGCCGCCGAGAGATCGCTGACGAAACTGCGATCGATCTTGATCTTGTCGAAGGCGTACTTGCGCAGGTTGCTCAGCGACGAGTAGCCGGTACCAAAGTCATCAAGGGCAATTCTGATCCCCAAGTCGCGCAGCTGCTTGAGGGTCGTGAACGCTCCCTCGGCATCGTCCAACATGACGGACTCGGTGATTTCCAGCTCCAGCCTGTGTGCCTCCAGCCCCGACTGCGCCAGAGCACTGACGACCATCTGCACCAAGGTGCGGCATTTGAATTGCGCTGGCGAAAGGTTGACCGCGACTTTGATGTGGTTTGGCCAACCCGCGGCCTCCATGCAGGCCTGTCGCAGCACCCACTCTCCGATCGGCATGATGAGCCCGGTGTCCTCGGCAAGTGGTATGAAATTGGCCGGGGAGACCTTACCGCGCCGAGGATGGTTCCAGCGCACCAGGGCCTCCAGTCCGCAGATTTCGTCGCGTTCGAGGTTGATCAGGGGCTGGTAGTGGACCTCGAGCTCATTGTTGGCCAGCGCAGCGCGCAGATCGCGCTCGAGTCGTTGGCGTTCCTGTAGGCGTTCGTCCATGGCTGGCTCGAAGAAGCGGTAGGACGCGCGCCGTTCGGACTTGGCGCCATAAAGCGCAAGGTCGGCATTCTTCAAGAGCTCGTCAGGGGCCGTTCCATCCGCCGGCGCCACGGCAATGCCGATGCTGGCCCCTACCGTCATGTGATGGTCGCCGAGATCGAATGACGTGCTCATCACCTGCTCGATCCTCATGGCCAGTGCCGCAGCTTCGCTGGCCGGGTCAGACACCTGCTGGAGGATGCAAAATTCATCGCCGCCCAAACGGGCAAGCGTGTCGCCCGCTCTGATGCAGCTGCGCAGCCGATCGGCGACGGCCTTGAGCAGCTTGTCGCCGACCGGATGGCCAAGGCTATCGTTGACCTCTTTGAAGCGATCGAGATCCAGCACGAAGACGGCCAAACGGCGATCCCCGTCGCGCACGCCGGCCAGCACCTGCTGCAACCGTTCCCGCAACAACACGCGGTTGGGCAGATCGGTGAGCACATCATGTTGCGCCAGATGCGCAAGCTTTGCCTCTGAGCGGCACCGTTCCGTGATGTCCATGTAGGTGGTAATGAAGCCGCCGTTATCGATCGGAGCCCCCCGCACGTCCAGCACGGTTCCGTTCGGGCGCTCACGTTCGAAATGGTAGGTCATCCGGTCCTTGGCGAGGGCAAGCTTCGATGCCACCTGTTCCTCGATATCGCCGGGGCCGTATTCGCCGCGCCGGGCATTGAAGCGCAAGAGGTCTTCGAGCAGCGGAGGCCCGTTGGCGAAGAAGTGCTGAGGAAGGTCCAGGATTTCCTTCGCACGGTCGTTGCAGACGACGACGCGCAGGTTGCGATCGAAGAAGCCGATGCCGCCAGGAAAATTGTCGATGATCGCCTGCAAGTCCGTGGTTCTATCGCCGAGCAGCTTGAAGGCTTGGCTGCGCTCCACGGAGAGGCGCGCATTCATAGCGATGACGGTGAACAGGAAGCCAGCGTAGCTGAGCGTCAACCAGCCCAACAAGGTATAGCCGTAAGCCGCCAGCAAGAAGCACTTGAGGGCCGCCGGCAGCAAAATGACAGACATGTAGGCCACGGCCGCCGGGAAGACGGGTGCGAGATAAATGCTGCCGCTGGCAGCCATGCCGGCGCACAAGGCAATCAAAATGAGCTCAGCGCTGTGCGGCACCGCACCGAGGTAAAGCGTAACGACCAGAGCCCACGGCAGTGCCAGCGTGATTGCCGCGAGCGTCGCCCTCTTGAGGAGGCGCCGGCTGACCCGTTTGAGTGAGCGCGATCGGCCCCTCAGCCAACGGCAGCCGACGTATGCGCCGATCAGACAGGTCGCAGCAAACCAAGATAGAAGCTCATGGAGCGGCACGCTCCCCAAAAGGGTGAGAGCTGCGATCGTCGCGTTGATGGCGGCGGCAAGAAGCGCAGCCGGCGTCGCCCGGTTGATGGCGGACACTTGGTCAACGCCGATCTCTGCTGCGCGCGGCAATCGCCATGTCGTTGGTATGACCTGCACAGCCACGCCCCCCTTAGTTAGAGCCGCGCAGCTTCTTTATCTTGAAACGGAAGTTCGATAGATGGTGAGCGGCCGGCCTGGTCTGCAAGATCGCTCGATGCGAGTAGCCCTCCAGCGGATGGCGCGTCTTCACTGTGGTCTTGGGATTCGGAGAAACAAAACGCGCTGCGACGGCTGGATTTCGCGCGATAGAGCGCAACATCCGCCATCTTCAACACGCTGTCGTGGCTCAATGTCAGCTCTGGAGCCGCGGTAATGCCAATGCTTACACCAACGTTGACTCCACGGTTCTGAATGTCGAACGGCTTGTCGATGAGCGCTATGAGTTTGCGTGCCAATGCTTCCGCAGCGTGCCAGTGGCTGGTCATGCCCGCCTGAATGATGGCAAACTCGTCGCCGCCGATGCGTGCCACCGTATCGGTCTCGCGAATGGAGGAACCGATGCGCTCTGCCAGCTGCTTGAGTAAGGCGTCACCGGCTGGATGGCCCAGGGCGTCGTTCACCGCCTTGAAGCGATTGAGATCCAACAGAAGCAAGTTGAACTGTTCGCCCCAGCGGCGTTGGCGGGCCCGCGCTTCTTCCAGCTTCTCCATGAAGCGTCCGCGATTGGCAAGGCCGGTCAGAGCGTCATGGTTGGCCAGGAAGGTCATCCTTTCTTCTGATCGTTTCCGTTCCGTAATGTCCTCGACGGAGATGATGAGATATTTGGGCTTGCCGCTCTCGTCGCGGACAATCATTCGCGTCGCGGTAGTAACGCGCACGCCGTGTGCTGGCGTCTCAACGACGATGTCGCGCGTGACGATTTTGTCCTCTGACCGCAGAGCCTCTTCGTCGTACTTGTCGAAGAGCTCGGCGGTGTCCTTACGGAAGATCTGGAAGGCCGTTTTGCCCACCACCTGCTCGCGAGGGACGCCGATCAGCTGCTCGTATGCTTGGTTGACCAACAATATCCTTCGCGTGATCGGTTCCTTCACAATCATCGCGACTGGAGCGTTCTCAATGACCGTATCGAGGAACCTCTTGGTGTCGGCCAACGCCTCTCGCGCCTCTTTCTCGGCCGTTACGTCGAAGGCGATGCCACGATAACCGCAGAAGTCTCCGTTGCTGTGGAAGACCGGCCGCCCGATCGTGCGCATCCAGAACCATCGCCCGCCTTGATGGCGCCTGAACTCAAAGGGATCGAACGGTTGATGCAGCTGCAATTGCCGGAAATGATCCCGCCATTGCGCTGAGTCCGGATCGATGCTGCCAACCTCGGCGCGAGTCTTGCCGTAGTGCCACTCCGGCGCTCTGCTGGCATACGTGCGCACGCTCTCGCTTAGGTAGGAGAAGCGCAAATCGGCATCCATCTCCCAGAGCCAGCCCTTGAGAAGATTGAGCGCATCATCCAAGCGTTCCTGGGCGCAACGCGCTTCTGGGAGCGGCCGCGTGCTTTCTAGCAGCTCGCGGGGGCCCATCTCGCGGGCGACCTGCACTGTCTTGGTCAACAAAGTTACTCCTGACTGGATGCGCCTATTGTCCGCCATCTAGGCAATGAACTGATGAAATAGCGGTTTCGTGCTGGCCTCTTGCTTGGCGTATTGGTTGATAAAGCGTTATCAGCATTTCCTTGTTGGGTACGTCGGCTGTCTCGACTTCGAACCCGACTTTCAGGCGATCGGCGCCTGTGGCTTCGGTAGGCGGAGTACGCAAGGGTGGTCGGGTGCGTCGGCGGCGGCGAAACGCTGCCAGAATCAAACAAAGGGATCATTCGGAGCGTGGTAAGCGGACAGTCCCGTACCGTCCCATGGCCATTGGTGGGCCAGACGGCTGCCTTTCGAGGTGCCGCGCGGCGATCAGGGTGAGAAGCAATGGTCGCCAGTGGTCCCCAACACGGACGGAAGCACTTCTGTAGCCTGCTGAGCACGCACTGTTGTTATCGGGTACCACGGTAGAATCGGGTCACTTTGAGACCTGAACACCACGCTGCGCAAGGCTGCCGGGTTGGTCTCTTGCTCGTCCGTCAGCGGACACTCGGCGCGCGCGTCGTGTCACTCAAACGAGGGTTGCGTGACCGCGCGGCGAGCCCGTTCGGCGGGTCCATCACGCGGTCACATAAAGCCGTCACTCTATCTATGGATGGCAAACATCTATGGATGGCAAACGTGCCCCATCGGGACGATGCGTGGCGGCTCGATGCTCTTGCTTTGTTTGAGATGTCGGATACTGGTGTCCCGATAATTGCACTGAGCCTACTTGATGAGGAATTTTTCGAGCGCTTTGTTTCTTGCTTCCTTGCCGTCGAAGCTGCTGTCTTTCTCACTATAACCTTCAGCGCCTTTGAGTGCATCTCTGAGAGCGCGAGGTATCCGTCCCTTGCCCGACCATGCAGAGCCGTCAGGGAGACGGTATTTCATCTTGGCAGGGGAGCGGCTTCCATCTGTCTTGGGCTTTCGGCCGTCCTCCTTTCTGATCCCGATCACTTCCATCATGGTGAAGCCTTCTTCCTCGGCTTCGGTCGTCCACTTGGCTCGCAGCTCTTGTAACCTGCCCTCTTTCCTTTCCACCTGGAGGGCTGCGGCGTCTTCTAAGAGCTTCTTCAGTTGCTTGCCCGAAAGGGCTTCGAGTTCTTTCTTCGTTACCATCGTCGTCTCCTCGGTGTTGGTGGTGTTGTCTAGCATGGGCTTACTTCGTAAGCGCTGCGCTGGTCACACCTTGACGGTGGCGACTGGGATCTTGGCGTAGGCCCAGGGCATCAGCTCGTCGATGCGGGCGTCTGGCCAGAGATTGACGAGCTTGCTGAGCGTGTCGGTGAGCCAGGCCTGCGGGTTGACGTCATTGAGCTTACAGGTCTCGATCAGCGAGGCGATGATCGCCCAGTTTGTGCCGCCTTCGTCCGAGCCGGCGAAGAGGGCGTTCTTGCGATTGAGGGCGATTGGCCTGATGGATCGCTCCACCGTGTTGGAGTCGATTTCGATGTGCCCGTCGTTGAGGAAGCGGATGAGCCCTTCCCAATGACTGAGGCCGTAGCGAATGTCTTCCGCGATCTGCGAGCGTCCCGAGACGCGAGCGAGCTGCTGTTGGAGCCAGATCTTGAGGTTGTCGATTAGTGGCTTCGTGCGCCCCTGGCGCTGTGTGCGGCGCTCGTCCGGCGAGCGACCGCGGATATCCGCCTCGATCTTGTAGAACTCGCCGATGCGTTCCAGCGCCTCTGTCGCGATTGGCGCGTTGCCGCCCTTGGCGATGTCGTAGAACCGGCGGCGGAAGTGGCTCCAGCAGAAGGCGAGCGTCAGCGGCCCGCCAGCGCGCTTGGCGTCGGTCAGCGCGTCATAGGCAACGTAGCCGTCGACCTGCAGGGTGCCGCTGAAGCCGGCAAGATGGCGAACGGCATGCTCGGCGCCGCGGCCCGGAGCGTAGAGATAGGCAACGGCCGGCGGATCGGTGCCGCCCCATGGACGATCGTCGCGGGCGATGGTCCAGAGGTAGCCCGTCTTGGTGCGTCCGCGCCCCGGATCGAGCACCGGACAGCGTGTCTCGTCGGCGAACAGCTTGCTCGACGCCTTCAGGATTCGGACCAGCCGGGCGTGCAGAGGCTCGAGCTCGACGGCGGCGAAGCCGACCCAGTGAGCCAATGTCGAGCGATCGATATGGAGGCCCTCGCGCGCGAAGATCTGGGCCTGCCGATAGAGCGGCAGGTGATCCGCATACTTGGCCACCAGCACATCGGCGACCAGTGCCTCGGTGGGCAGCCCGCCTGGGATCAGCCGGTTGGGTGCCTGTGCCTGCACGACCCCGTCGGTGCACGACCGGCAGGCGTACTTCGGCCGCCGCGTCACGATCACGCGCAGCTTGGCGGGCACCTTGTCGAGGCGCTCGGCGACATCTTCGCCGATAACGTGCAGGGCACCGCCGCACGCACACGTCTTGGCCTCCGGCTCGACGATGACCTCCTCGCGCGGCAGGTGCGGAGGAAGGTGGCCACGGTTGACGCGCCGGCCCTCGATGCCCTCGCGCCGGACGATCGCGCTCTTCTTCTCGGCTGTCGCGTCCTCGGCGCCGAATGCTGTCTCCACATCCTCCAAGGCAAGGGCCATTTGCTCAGCGCTGATGCGCTCAGATTTGCGGCCGAACTGCGCACGACGCAGCACATCGATGATGTGATCGAGCCGCTCGTTCTGCTCGGTGAGCCGTTCCACTTCGGCGGTCAGAACCGTTTGCTCGTGCTCCAGCCGGTCGCGCTCGGCTGCAAGCTTGGCATTGTCGGCATGCGCGGCCTCGGTTTCGGCACGCACCCCCAAAATGAGGGCCTTCAGGGCCTCTACGTCATCGGGGAGATCATCGAGCGACAGCGCCATGGCGGCACTCTCGCTGATTTGCAGGCCTGCCGGCCACGTCGCAATCAGCCGAACATGTGGATCATTGCGTGGCTGTGGGCCGGGCGACACGGCGCGCATGGACCCGTGACCAATCCAACCCCTCGAGCAGCGCCGAGAGCTGCGCCGGTGAGAGACGCATCACGCCGTCTTCGACTCTCGGCCAGCGGAACTTGCCGCCCTCCAGCCGCTTGGCAAGCAGGCACACACCGGTGCCGTCCCAGAACAGCAGCTTCACGCGGTCAGCGCGTTTGGGACGGAAGACGTAGATCACGCCCGAGTAGGGATCGGCCTTGAGTTCTTCCTGAACGAGCGCAGCCAGGCCGTCCATACCCTTGCGGAAGTCGACAGGCTTGGTCGCGACCAGCACCCGCACGCTCGTCGGCGGCACGATCATGATGTGGGCTTTACGGCGCGCAGCACAGCCATCAGCATCCTGGCATCGACGGCGCCGACAATGCGAACAACTGCCGAGCCGAGCGTGATCTCGATCGACAGGGTTTTGTCGTGTCTGCCGGGTGGCTTGGCGAGGTCGGTCGGCTGGGTCGCCGGGTCCTCCAGGACCGCCGGCGCAAACAACGGCGGTGCGATCGCCCTGGCGGCTGCCGTCTCGGTGCGCAATTTCGCCCGCCACCCGAACAACTGCTGCGGGCTGATCCCGCGCCGCCGTGCCACCTCGGACACAACCGCCCCGTCGGCGAAACTCTCGGCAACGACGGCGAGCTTCTCATCTGGCGACCATTTGCGGCGCCGCTCGACGCCCGTGATCACCTCGATCCGCTGCAGCCGCGCCGGCTTGCTTTCGACCTTATGGTCGACACTATGGTCAAAACGATCGCGCCCCATGGGACGCAACCGTCACTGATCCGCGGCCCTTCGAAAACGTGGGATCGACGCAGCGCTTACCTTACTTCTCCTTTCTAGAGTGGTAGTCGGTGGCTGCCTCTAAAAATTCGTCGTGCGCGGTGAGGTAGAGCTTACGCACCTTGTAACGCTTGAGGCGGAGCGTTATTGAGAATGGGTTGCGCCTGATCTGGTTCTTAAGCTTGAATTGCTCATCAAAGAGTTTGCCGCTCCTCTTCAGTGTCTCGCGATAGCGAGCAATGATTGGGTTCTTTTGGCGCTTGGCAAGAATGACGGGCTTTACCGGAGGCGCGATTGGGAGATTTGGCGGTGCCCCAGAACCAAATGCTTGTGCGGAGCCGTGTGCGGGGCCGAGATACTTGTTCTTTGTCTTTACCTTCCCGCACTCTCGATACGTCATTTGAAGGTAGAGGTAGTAGTGGCCGTTGATTTTCTTCGTGACGGTGTACCAGCCCATGTGTCCTCCTTTTTGGAGAGGACGTTGAATGTACGCATGTTGTGGTAGCTGTCGATAGAGCACAGACGAGCAAGGTAGAACCTTGAAAAGAAAAGCCGTGCCGCGTCCCAGGATGTGGTGTAGGAGGCGAGGGGCGGCGTTGCGCGGAAGGAGCCCGTAGGGCGACTGGAGAGCAACGCCGCGTAATCCCTTTTCCCCAAGTCGTCCACAGCGGCGCCGGGGAA
>Ga0247727_10014471_pt1 | contig 13106 bp, 9 predicted proteins | sample WisWelCaveWW1625_FD_202498 | JGI IMG/M metagenome (GOLD analysis project Ga0247727, IMG submission 202498) | Biofilm microbial communities from Wishing Well Cave, Virginia, United States - WW16-25 | ecosystem: Environmental > Aquatic > Deep subsurface > Groundwater > Cave microbial mat | place...
GCCAGCCTGCTGAGTGTGACCGGCGAGATGTGGATCCAGGCGGCGGTGATCCTTCTGGCGGGCAGCATCGTGCTGGCGGCGGCCCGCCGGCTGCCGCAGATGGAGGCATTGGCCGTGGCCTGGCTGGCGTCGCTGCCCATTGCCCCTCACATCTACATAGCTGATTACCTGCTGGCGCTCCCCTGCTGCCTGCTGCTTTCCCGGCTAGGCATCGTTTGCATGGCCTCGAGCACCCTGCTGCTGTTCCCACTGGTTCCGATTCTGGTGCCCTACGGCGAGCGATTCGTGCTGGCGGCGCCGTTGCTGGCGCTGGCGTGCGCCGCCGGCGCGGCGGCCGGGCCCTACACCCGGAGCTGGAGATGGAGCTGCTGGAAGGAACGCTTCTCCATGCTTCTGGGGAGACGGGCGGGAGCCTGAATCCGGGGTAGTGGGTCAGTTTCCGAATAGCGCGCTACAATGGCAAGTGAGTGCGCGGGGCCTTAGCGAGAGATCGCTTCATCTTCGCGACTCCCGTCAATTGACCCTCGCGACTCTTTCGCATCGGTTGATACGAAGCTCAAGCTACAGTAATGTAAAGGGGTTGGCCTCTTGCAGCATTGATCAGCGAGAAGATGTGCAGTGCCCTGCACGTTAAACACTGGACAGGAGTTCATGGCGATCCAATGAGCACCAGCCCTAGCCGAAAGCCACTGCCGTCGGCCATGCCGAAGGAAGTCGGTGACCTGTACCTCGACCCGAAGAACCCGCGTCTGGCCGGCCAGTCGCTGACGTTGAACGATCAGACCGAGATTGCCAAAGTGCTGTGGAGAGAGATGTCGGTGAATGAGTTGATCGACTCGATTGCTTCAGCGGGCTATTGGCAGCACGAGGAGATCTTCGCAGCCGAGGAAGGTGGCAAGCTGGTCGTGATCGAAGGCAACCGTCGCGTAGTGGCGGTCAAACTGCTGACCGATGAATCCCTCCGTCGGGCCGTGGGTGCCACAGCGATTCCTTCCCTTACGAAGGCCGCTAGAGAGAAGCTCAAAGAGCTTCCCGTTGTCGTCTGCTCACGAGAGCAGATTTGGGAGTACGTCGGCTTCAAGCACGTGAATGGTCCCCAGGAGTGGGACTCGATTGCGAAAGCACAGTACATCGCCCGCGTCCACAACGACTACAGTGTGCCTCTTGAGACAATCGCCAAAACTATCGGTGATCGCAATGAGACGGTTCGGCGCATGTATCGCGGCCTTATGGTTCTGGAGCAAGCTGAACGGGAAGGCGTTTTCAACCGCGACGACCGTTGGGCGAAGCGATTCGCATACTCTCATCTCTGGACCGGGCTTGGCTATGCGGGCGTCCAGGACTTCCTCGGGATCAACACAGAAGCAGCATTTCGAGAGAATCCGGTTCCGAAGAAGCATCTTCCGGACCTCAGCGATCTCCTGCTGTGGATGTATGGCAGCAAAGAGCGAAATGTCCGGCCAATCGTGCAGAGTCAGAATCCCGACCTCCGGAATCTCGACGAAGCACTTCGAACAAGAGATGGTGTAGCTGCACTCAGGGCGGGTCTGCCACTCCAGATCGCGCTGAAGGCAAGTCAAGGGGACGAGCGACTCCTTCGGGAAGCGCTTGTAAAAGCCGAGGTTGCCCTAAAAGAGGCGACTGGACTGATTCCCAACGGCTTCCAGAGACAAAGCGACCTGAAAGACCTTGCCACCGCGATCGCCACGATCGCCGAGAGCATCTGCGCGCAAATGGAAACCGCCAAGCGACGAGCGGTAAAAAGGATGCCGGCCGGACGGAGCGCGAGGCGATGATTTCGTTTGAAGACATGCCATCCGTCGGCGCGTCCCCCGAACGGTTAGCCGACTGGATGGAGGTCAGAACCCTGATTTCACCCAACAGGCGATTCTCTCGTTCCGAACTCATCGGGGCATTGGGGATCTCCGGCTCTGCTGACTGTCAAGATGATTTTGACGATGCGGAGGAACAGACGTCTCCAGATGAAATTGTCGAAGGTGTATCGGACTCTGTTTTCGCTGAACTCGACGACCGCCAGAAAGCCACAGGCGGGGACAGCGGATGCTATCCCTTTGACTTGTCAGGGAACTTGCTTGAGGCCCGAGGCGACGCAAGAGAGTCTGCCTACTTGTTTCTTGTCCTGCTGACGAACTGGTCGAAGGAAAACAGTGCACAGTTCAAACAGGGAGTGAAGGTGTTCGAGCAGCTCTCGGCAGAGGCGGCAAGGAACTATCTCGGAGGATCATCCACACTTGGAACTCGATCTGCAGTATTTGGATTTCCCCGAACCGCAATCGCCAAAGGTTTCTCGGATGCGTTGAACCAACTCTGCCAAGACGTCGGCGAAGGTGGCGGGGTACTGCGCACGCGGCCTAGGGTGGCCTACCAGAAGGACGCGAAACTAGACGTCGTCGCGTGGACGAGCTTCCTCGATGGCCGGTGCGGCAAGCTCATCGCATTCGGCCAGTGTGCCGCAGGTATCAACTGGAATGCCAAGACTGGGGAACTCGGCAACCCGGCGGACTGGTGGAAGATCTGGATTCAAGAGCCGCCTGCGGTCCCGCCGATCAAAATGTTCTTTGTGCCCCATCGAGTGTCTCGGCAGGATTGGTTCATAACGTCCGCTGTGGCCGGCATTCTCTTCGACCGATGCCGGATTGCGCATTTGGCTTGCGATGCGCCGAATGTACTGAAGGCAGCACACTCAGGCTGGACATCAAAGGCGCTCCGCCAGTTACGGGCACAATGAGACACCGATTCCATTCTCTCTGTCCGTACTTCGCTATGTTCCCCGAAACTTTCGTGGAAAAATGGATCAATCTTGTTGTGCCGAAGGGAGCGACTGTGCTCGATCCGTTTTGCGGTCGTGGCACGACCCCATTTCAGGCTCTGCTGATGGGCCGGATGGCGGTCGCATGTGACATCAATCCCGTAGCATACTGCGTGACTCGAGCGAAGACGAACCCGCCCGGGGTCTCCAATCTCCGGCGCCGGCTCTCAGTTTTGGCTGGGAAATACGATGGCCGAAGAGTCGCACAGGAGCGGACACGGTTGCCCGAGTTCTTCCATCACGCATTCCACGAGGAAACACTCAGTCAAATCCTGTGCCTGCGCAGAGCCCTCAAATGGAGGACAAGCAATACGGATTGCATGCTGGCGGCTTTGGTGCTCGGGTCGCTGCACGGTGAATCGCTGAAGTCCTCGGCCTACTTCAGCAATCAAATGCCTCGAACGATCAGTCTGAAGCCGGCCTATGCCGTCCGGTTCTGGCGGAAGCGCCGCCTGGAGGCGCCCCGGCGGGATGTTTTCTCGCTGCTTTCCGATCGGATCGACTTCCGCTTTGTGAGCGAACCCCCGGCGCTCAGAGCGGAGGTTCTGCAGGCGGACATGCGAGAGCTTCCGCGACTACTGCACGCTCGCGGGAATACTATCCGCCATGTTATCACTTCCCCACCATATTTCGACATCACCAACTTCGAAGAAGACCAATGGCTCCGGCTTTGGTTCTTGGGGAACGAGCCGAATCCGACCTATCGGAAGGTCTCCCGCGATGATCGGCACTCTTCCCCAACGCGATACTGGGAGATGATCTGTGACTTCTGGCGGAGTCTCGGCCAGGTACTGGGTTCGAAGGCACACGTAGTAATTCGGCTCGGAGCCAAAGGCGAAGACCCAGAAAGGGTGGCCAAGCGTCTTCTTGCCGCCGGCGCCTTTTCGGGTCGGCGGGTTGAATTGGTGGGCGACTTTGAGGTAAGCAACATTACGAATCGCCAAACCGACAGCTTCAGGCCTGGATCAAGCGGATGCTTGCAGGAGATCGACTTCCACTTCTGCGTCATCTGATACTCCTCGGCCTTGCCAATCCGATTCACTTGGTCGTCTAGTCGGCTTCTCGGAAACTGACCCACTACCGAATCCGGCGTTACTTACGCTCGCGCCGCGTTCCCCATCGTCACGGCCGGCGGAGGCGGCGCCAGGGGCCGCGGCTCCCCCGCCTGCTCGAACTTGACGCTCACCAGCTTCGACACCCCCGGCTCCTGCATCGTCACCCCGTAGAGCGTCTGGGCCACCTCCATGGTGGTCTTGCTGTGGGTGATCAGGATGAACTGCGTGTGCTGGCTCATCTCGCGGATCAGCCGCGTGAAGCGCGCGATGTTGGCCTCGTCAAGCGGGGCATCCACCTCATCGAGGATGCAGAACGGGCTCGGCTGATACTGAAACACCGCCATCAGCAGCGCAATCGCGGTTAGCGCCTTCTCCCCGCCCGATAGCAGCAGCACGTTCTGAAGCCGCTTGCCCGGCGGCGAGGCCACGATGTCGATCCCGCTCTCGGCGATGTTGGTCTCATCGGTCAGCCGCATCTCCCCGATCCCGCCGCCGAACAGCGTCACGAACGTCTTCCGGAAGTTGGCGTTGATCTCCTGGAACGCCTCCAGGAACTGCTTGCGCGACACGCTGTCGATCTCGCTGATGGCCTGTTGGGTGTCGCGGACCGAGTCGATCAGATCCTGCCGCTGGGTATCCAGGAAGTCATACCGCTGCTGCGCCTCCTGGTACTCCTCGAGCGCCAGAACGTTGACCGGCCCGAGCGCGTCGATCTTCTCCTTGAGTCTCAGGCAGTCCTGCTCGGCGGCGGCCAGCTCCTCGGGCCCGAGCGGCGGCCCCTGGTCTGCAGCCGCCTCGGCGATCGGGCGGCCCAGCTCGCGCGCGCAGGTCTCCTCCAGGTGCTTCAGGTCCGACTGCAGTCGCACCAGCTCGATCTCGATCGCCGACCGCCGTTCCCGAACCGTCTCCAGCTCCGCCCGCAGCGCCTGAAGTGATTCCTCGATCTCGACAACGCGCGCCCGCCGCTGGTGGAGGGTCGATTCGAGGATGCTCGACTGCTGATCGAGCTCCGTCTGGCGCCGGTCGAGCGCCTCAATGCCGGTCGCCAGGCCCCGGTTGTCGTCGAGGAGGCGGCCGCGCTCGGCTGCCCAGGTGGTGATCTGGGCGGCGATCTCATCGCGCCGCCGGGTTTCGCCGGCCAGCATCTGCTCCACCCGGACCGCCGCCGCCAGGGCCGCCTTGCGCCGCTCCTCGAGCGCCGCCACCTGCGCGCGCAGCTCGGCCTGCTGCTCGGCGGCGGCGGCCATCTCCGCCTGGTCACGCGCCATCGCGCCCCTCGCCGCGGCCAGTGCATCCTCGGTCGAAGCGCGCACACGTTCCCGCTCCTCGACGTCCCGCTGGTTCGACGCCCGCTCCCCCGAGGCCCGCTCCGACTCCTGCCCCAAGCGCTCCAGCTCCAGACGCGCCACTGACAGCCTCGAGTTGGCCCGGTTCAGCCGCTCATGCACCTGCCGCAGCTCGTGCTCGGAAGCCACCGCGCCCTTCTCCCGGTCCTGCATCTGGGCCCGCAGCGTCTCCAGATCGGCCGCCTCCCGGGTCATGGCCTCCTCGACGCCCGCCAAGGCCGCGCTCTGCACCTCGAACGCATTCACCGCCGCGGCCAGGCGCGGCGTCATCTCCCGCAGCTCCCGCTTTAAGGCCAGCGGCCCCGAGGAAGTCTTCCGCCCGCCGCTCAGCGAATACCCGTGGTAACACGTCCCGTCGGGCGCCAGGAAATAGAGCTCCCGATACCGGCACGCCAGCCCCCGGGCCGCTTCCTGGCTCTCGGCCAGGTAGCAGCGGCTGAGGCGCGGCAACAGCGCAGCGGCCGATCGCCCCATCCCGTTGGTGAGGCGCACATGGTCCCCGAGCCGGCCGGCAACGCCGGAAGGACCCGGCGCCTCGGGTTCCTCGAGCGGCTCCCGCTCCTCCGCCGGCGGCGCCAGGAACGTGGCGTGACCCTCCATCTCGGCCTTGAGCAGCCGCATCCCCTGCTCGGCCTGGTCCCATCCTTCCACTACGACATACTCCAGCTCCTCGCGCAGAAACTCCTCGGCCGCCTTCTCGTAGCTTGCATCGACATCCACGAAATCGGCCAGGATCCCCTTGGTCCGGAACTCCCCCATCCGTCCCTGCCCGATGGCGGCAAACAGGTTCTTCACCGTCTCGGTGGTGTAGGCGCGGTGCGAGAGGATCTCCTCGAGCGATTCCCGCCGCGCCCCCAGCCGCGCGATCTCGTCCCGCAGCGCCTCGGCCTTCTCCCGGCGCTGCTGGGCTTGCTGGCGGGCGTCCGCGAGCGCCGCTTCCATGCGCCGCCGCCGCTCCTCGAGCGTCTCGAGCTCCATCTGCTGCTGCTCGAACCGGGCCAGCAACTGCTCCCGGTCGCCGGAGAGCTGCTCGACTTCCTGCCGGGCCGCTGCCGCTTCCGCCTCGCCCCGCCCCGCCTGCCGCTCGACCCCCGCCAGGAACTCCTCGATCTGCGCCAGTTGATTGCGCAGCGTGGAAGCCTCCCCCAGCAGCCGCAGCACGGCCAGCCGCAGCCGTTCCTGCTCGCCCTCCTGCTGCTTCACCCGGAACTGCAGGTTGTCCAGCTCGGCGGTCTTCGAGTTCAAGCCATCCCGGGCCCCCTGGGTCTCGGCGCCTACCTGTTCGGCGGCGGCCCGCTCGCCGGCCAGCTCTTGCGCCATCTCTTCCACTCGCCGCCCGATGGCCGCCGCCTCGGCCTCGGCCTGGGAGATCCGCCCCCCGTTTTCCTCCGCCAGCTTCGCCTGGTAATCCAGACGCTGCCGCGCCCGGTCGGTCTCGATGGCCGCGCCCGAGGCCGCCTCGCGGGTCCGCTCCAGTTCCGCCTCGAGCTCGTGGCTTTGCTTTTGCAGCCCGGCGTGCTCCGCCTCCTGCCCCCCGACCGCCGCGCTCCGCCGCCGCAGATCCTCGCCCGCGACGTTCAGATCGACCGCCGCCTCGACCGCCGCCCGCTCCATCTCCCGGTGCCGGTTTCCGAGCACTACCCCGAGCTTCGCCGTCATCTCCCGCCGCAGTTCCTCATAGCGCCGCGCCTTGGCCGCCTGACGCTTCAACGAATTCGCCTGCCGCCCCACCTCCTCCAGGATGTCGGCCACCCGCGCCAGATTCTGCCTGGCGCTCTCCAGCTTCGCCTCCGCCAGCCTCTTCTTCGTTTTGAACTTGGTGATGCCGGCCGCTTCCTCCACCACCGCCCGCCGGTCATGCGGCCGCGAGCTCAGGATCTGCCCGATCCGCCCCTGCTCAATGATGGCGTAGCTCTCCGGCCCCAGGCCGGTCCCCATGAAGATCTCCTGAATGTCCCGCAACCGGCACATCTTTCCGTCCAGCAGGTACTCGCTTTCCCCGCTGCGGAACAGCCTCCGCGTCACTGTAATCTCGCCCGGCTTCTCCTCGGCGCCGTTCCCGTTTCCGCCCGCGCTTTCCACCGCTGCCGTCCGTGCCGATCCGTAAAAGTAGACTTCCGGATCCACCAGCGTCAGCGTCACCGAAGCCATTCCCAACGGCTTGCGGTCCCGCGTGCCGTTGAAAATGACGTCCTCCATCCGGGTACCTCTCAGCAGTTTGGCCGACTGCTCCCCCAGCACCCAACTGATGGCGTCGCTCAGGTTTGACTTCCCGCAGCCGTTCGGCCCTACAATGGCCGCCACGCCGCCTCCGTTGAAGCGCAGCTCTGTCTTCTCGGAGAACGACTTGAAGCCCAGCAGTTCCACCTTCTTCAGTCTGAGCACAACACTCCTTCGGCTCCGGCGCCCTCAAGAGCCCCTCAGCCTCATCCTACTCCGACCGGCTGCTGCTGTAAAGAAGTTTAGATGCCGTATTTTGTATACTTTAGCCGAGAGACCCCAGTATATAGTGGTATAATCGACGCCGATGCGGACTCTGGTGGTCTTGCTCGCCCTTTTGCTGCTCCCCGCCGTGGCTGCTCAGGATCGGCTGGCGAACCTCCGCCAGCTCACCAGCGGCGGCCAGAACGCCGAGGCTTACTTCGCGCCCGACGGCCGCCGTCTCATCTTTCAGTCCACCCGGGAAGGCGTGCCGTGCGACCAGATCTTCATCATGAACACCGACGGCGCCGGCCTGCGGCGAGTCTCGACCGGCGGCGGCCGCACTACCTGCGGCTACTTCCTGCCCGACGGCAAGCAGATCGTCTACGCCTCGACCCACCAAGCCGGCAACGCCTGCCCGCCGTCGCCTGACCGCAGCCGCGGCTACGTCTGGGCCGTCTACCCGAGCTACGACCTCTACCTCGCCACCGACGCCGGCCAACTCGGCCGCCGCCTCACCACCGAGCCCGGATACGACGCCGAGGCCACCGTCAACTGGAAGACCCGCCGCATCGTCTACACGTCGCTGGCATCCGGGGATCTGGACCTGTGGTCGATGAATCTCGACGGCACTGGCCGCCGGCAACTGACCCGCGAGCTCGGCTACGACGGCGGGCCGGTATTGTCCCGCGACGGCAAGAAGCTCGTCTGGCGGGCCCACCGCCCCGGGGCCCCCGCCGCTGTCGATCTCTACCGGAAGCTCCTCGGGGACCACCTGACCGCGCCCATGAAGATGGAGTTGTTCGTTGCCGACGCCGACGGCTCCAGCCCCCGCCAGATCACCAGCCACGGCTGCGCCGCCTTCGCCCCGACCTTCACCCCGGACGGCCGGCGGATCCTGTTCGCGTCGAACAAGAACAACTGCGACGGCCGGCAGTTCGAGCTGTTCCTGGCCGGCCTCGACGGAAGCAACCTCGAGCAGGTGACCTCCTTCGGCGGCTTCACCTCGTTCCCGGAGTTCTCCCCCGACGGCCGGCAGCTCGTGTTCACCTCCGACCGCGGCGCCAAAGAGCGCTACGAGTTCAACATTTTCGTGGCGGACTGGAAGTAGGGAATCGTCGCCAAGTAACTGTGCCAGTTCGTGTGTTCCGAGCCGCGACTGAAAGGAGCGGTTGGAATCACCGCCGCTTGGCGGTCTTGGTGGCCGGGCGCGCGGATGGCGCGGGCTGGCCCAGCCCCTTCAGCGCCTCGGTCGCCTGGCCAGCGGCCGGGCTGCGCGGGAACTTGCGAACCAGCTCCCGGAACTCCCGGGCGGCCATGTCCCGCTTGCCTTGCTTCAGCAGAGACAGGCCCTTCCGGAATTGCGCGTCCGGCGTGCGCCTGTTCTCCGGGTATCGTTCGAGCACCACGTCGTAGGCCGCCACCGCCTCGGCGAACTGGCCTTGCTGCAGGAAGATCTCACCCAGATAATACTGGGCCTCGGCGGCTTGGTCGGTGCTGGGGAACATCTTGATGTAGTCGGCGAATCCGGGTCCCGCCAGGTTGTAGTTGCCCGCCTGGAAGTCCCGCATGTTGTTCCTCCACAGCGTCTCAGCCGAGACCGGCGGGGTGGCGGGCTGGCTCGGGACGGATGCCGTGGGAGCCGGGGCCGGCGGCGGGATCGCGGATACAATATTCTTGATATCCACCGCCTGCTGCTGCAGCTTGGCCAGCCTGCTGTTCAGCTCCTCGACGGTGTCCCGCAGCGCCTGGAACTGGCCGGCCAGCGTATCCACGCGGACGCTGACGTTGGCCACCGGCGCCACCAGCACCTTCTCCTGACCGAGGACGGTCTTCTCGAGCAGGACCAGTCCGGTCGACAGGCGGCCCGCGGCCTCCAGGTTCTGATTCAGAAGCTGCTGCGTTTTCGCCAGCTCGGCGTCAAAGCCCCTTTGCAGCGATCGGACCTGCTCCTGCAGTTGGGCGATGTCCCGCTGCAACTGGAGAATCTCCTTGGCTACCGGAAATGCCGGCGCCGCCGCCAACACGATCGCCAGAATCAATCGGTGTGCCATTCCACCTCCCCTATCGCGCCGCCAAGGGGCCGGGCTTACCGCGGCCCAGCCCCGCTGACGGCTGACGACTGAACACCGGAGACTAGTTGCCGGCCGTGAAGTGCACTCGCCGGTTCCGCTGCCAGCAGCTTTCATTGCCCTCGCTGCACTGCGGCCGCTCCTTGCCGTAACTGATGACGCTCAGCCTGTCGCCCGGGACGCCGAGCTGCACAAGGAACTCCTTGGCCGCGGTAGCCCGCCGGTCACCCAGCCCGAGGTTGTATTCCGCCGAGCCGCGCTCGTCGCAGTGGCCTTCAATGACCACCCGCGCCGAGGAGAACTCGCGGAACATGGCCTTCAGCGCGTCGGAGTCGGCCGTGAGCGTGCTCCGGGCGTCGTCCCGGATGTCCGCCTTGTCGTAGTCGAAGTAGGCATCCTGGACGCGCCGTCCCAGCTCTTCGGTGAAGACCTTGGGCGGAGCCGGCGGCGGAGGCGGCGGTGGAGCGGCCCGTACGTTCACCGAGGCGGTGGCGCGATCGGTCCCGCCCGGCCCCTTCACCACGAGCACGTACTGGGTCGTTTCGGTCGGCGATACCTGCCGCTGCCCGCTGGCGGCAACGGTGCCGATGCCGGGGGTGATCGAAGCTCCGGTGGTCTCGGTCGAGCTCCACCGCAGCGTGGACGACTGGCCGCGCTCAATCGAGCCCGGTTCAGCCGTCAGTGTCGCCGTTGGCGCCTTGGGCGCCGGTGGCGGCGCGACCGGGGCCGGAGCAGGCGGGGGCGGCGGGGGCGGCGGCGGCGCCTTCTTCTTGCAGCCCGCCGCAAACAGCACCAGCCACGCGCTCAGCAGCATCAGCAGCAGCTTTCGATTCCGTCTCATCTTTCTCCATCGCCTCCTAAAAGGTAGTGTTCAGTGTCCTTCTGACTCCCTGTGTTTCGTCACTTCACCCCCCACACCGGCGCTTCATTCCGCCCCTGGAGGGTCAGTTGCTTGGCCTGCGATCCATCGGCCAGCATGCTCCAGATCTGGTTGCTCCCGCCGCGGTTGGAACAGAACACGATATGCCGGCCACCCGGTCCCCAGGAAGGGTGCTCGTTGCGTCCCGCCCCAAAGGTCAACTGGGTCAGCCCCTGCGTGGCCACCTCCAGGATGAATATGTTGTAGTTGCCGGGCTCGAACCCGCGCGTCCAGGCGAAGGCGATCCGCTGCCCGTCCGGAGACCAGGCCGGGTTCACCGCGTCGCCCCCTCCCGCCGGGTTCAGCCGCTGCACGTTGGTCCCTTCTGCATCCATCATGTAGATTTGCGGCGGGCCCGCCCGGCCCGACACGAACGCAATCTGCGCCCCCGTGCGCGGATTGAACTTCGGCTCCATCTCGATCGCCAGCGAGTTGGAAACCCGTCTCAGGTTGCTCCCGTCGAGGTTGGCAATGTATATCTGCGTCCGCCCGCTCAGCGATGAGGCAAACGCGATCCGCTTCCCGTCCGGCGAAAAGCCCGGCGTCGCGTTGAGCGATGCCACTTGATTATAGAACGTCAATCGCCGGTTGGTTTCGAGCGAGTAAATAAAAATCGCGGGATTCCCCCGGGCGAAGGTCGTGAAAGCGACCATGGTTCCGTCCGGGCTCACCTCCGGGTTGATCGTCGTCGACTTGTACTGCGTGATGGGGACCTGGTTGCTGCCGTCGTAGTCCATGGCCCAGATCTCTTTGTGACCGGTCCGGTTGGAGACAAAGTAGATCCGGCTGCCGGCGATTCCTGGTCCGCCGCCTAGCCGCTGCAGGATGTCGTTCGAGTACTCGTGAGCCACTCGCCGCGCTCCCGCCACGTCGTTGGAGCTGAAATAGCGCTTGCCGAAAACGTGCGCCGCCCCGGCATCGGGCTTGGTGACGTCGTAGAGCCATGCGGAAAGCGCGAACCGGTCCTGCTGCACGGTGGTGGAGCCGAACGCCAGCACGTTGGCGGTTACCGGCGGCTGGGACCAGTCGGTCAGCCACGGACCCATGCGAATCGGCTCGGGCGCCGGCGGCGTCTTTTCCCCGGGGCGCAGACGGCGGAACTCGGGCGCCGGAGGCATCCGCGGCGGCCGGAAGTCCTCCGGCTGCCGGGGTGTCTCGGCCGGGTAGAAGCTCTTCGACACCATCTCGAAAACCCCGGAGCTCTCCAGGTCGTTCCACAGCGTGGCGTTAAAGGCCTGGTTGACTTCCCCCGCCACGCCGGTCCCGCGGAACTCCGCCGCCGCAATCCGCACCTTGCCCCGGTCGCCGATGATCTTCAGGGTGATGTCGGGCTGCTGGGCCCACGCGAGGCCGATCCATGCCGCCGCCAGCGCCGGGGCCCAGGCTCGTGTTGTGGTCATCGTTTCAGTTGAAACCAAACCTCGGTCGAAACCGAGCTTCTGCCCAGATCCGTCGGTAAGGGCGGAACGGGGCTGGCGTTGGTGACCGCCCGAGCGGCGGCGAAATCCACCGTCTGGTTGCCGCTCGACTGCGTTACCCGCACGTTGCGCAACGTTCCATCCTGCAGTATTTCAAAAAATACCACAGTTCGGGGCGATGAGCGAATGCGCACGTCCACCTGGGTGAGTTCCCGCTGCCATTGGCCCCCGATCCGCCGCTGCAGCGCCTCCACATACCAGCCATACCGTGATCCCAACGCGCTCCCCGGGCCGATGCCCACCCCTTCCCCAAACGACGGCGTCGGCTGCACGCCGGTGTAGGAAGGCGTGTTCACTCCCAGTCCCGTCGTCGAGTAGAGCTGATTGTCGCGGTCCGGCACGTAGGGTCGAAACTTCCGCTCCGGCGCCTTGCGTTCGGCCTTCAGCTTCGTGGGTCCTGGAAGCGGAACGGCGTCCTCAGCCGGCTCGGCCTTTTGGGCCGGCTTGCCGGTCTGGGGCGGCAGGGGCGCGGTCGAGCGGGTGTCGTTGGCCACCGGGTTGGTGTAGACCGCCTGGGCCGGCGTGAGCGGGATCTGCTCGACGACGCTGATCGGCACCACGCCCCCCTGTATGGCGTGGGGGTCGCCGAACAGGATCACGTTCCGCGCCGCGAGCCACGACCACGTCCACGCCAAACTGGCCAGGGCCACGTGCATGACGGCCGACCCCAGGAACGGCCTCCCCAGCCGCTCGCGTTCCGACAGCGGGTCCCAGACCCCGGTCATGGTCGCCTCTTGCGCTGCGGCTCGGTCTCGAGCGGCTGCGTCACCACGTTGACCTTTACCCCGGCTCGTCCCAGCTCGGACATGACCTGCGTCGCCGTCTCCCAGATCACGTTCCTGTCCACCCTCAGGTACACGTTGCGGTCCTTGCCCAGCATCGGCTCGAGCTTCCTGGCCAGCTCGTTGACGTTCACCGGCTGGTCGTTGAGGAACAACCCCGACCGGGTCGAGATGTTGACTACCGGCAGCTCCTTGGTGGATTC
>Ga0247727_10014472_pt1 | contig 13105 bp, 14 predicted proteins | sample WisWelCaveWW1625_FD_202498 | JGI IMG/M metagenome (GOLD analysis project Ga0247727, IMG submission 202498) | Biofilm microbial communities from Wishing Well Cave, Virginia, United States - WW16-25 | ecosystem: Environmental > Aquatic > Deep subsurface > Groundwater > Cave microbial mat | place...
CGTTCCCTGACGGACCTCGACGCATGAGCGCCTGGCGCCTGATCTGCGACGAGGGCGCCTCGGCGGCCGAGGGGCTCGCTGCCGACGAGGCGCTGATGCTGCGCTACGGGCGCGGCGAGCAGCCCGAGTCGCCCGCCGCGCTGCGGCTCTACACCTACCGCTCGCACTGCGCGCTCGTCGGTCGCTACCAGAGCCTCGAGGACGAGGTCGACCTCGACGCCTGCCGGGAGCTCGGCTTCGACGTCGGCCGGCGGCCGACCGGCGGCGGCGCGATCGTGATGGGCGCCGGACAGCTCGGGGTCGCGCTGACGACCCGCGTGCCCGCCCAGGAGCCGCCGCGTGAGGTGCTGCGGCGCTACGCCGACGGCGTGATCGCCGGCCTCGCGCGGCTCGGCATCGAGGCGAGCTTCCGCTCCAAGAACGACCTCGAGTGCGGTGGTCGCAAGATCGCCGGTCTGGGCCTGCACCGCGACGATCGCGGCGCGCTGCTCTTCCACACGAGCCTGCTCGCCGACCTCGACGTGCCGCTGATGCTGCGCGTGCTGCGGATCCCAGGGGCCAAGCTTTCCGACAAGGCGGTCGCGCGCGTCTCCGAGCGGGTGACGACCGTCTCGGCCCAGCTCGGGCGGCCGGTGAGCGGCGCCGAGCTGCGGCCCGCGCTGCGCGACGGCTTCGCCGAGGCGCTCGGGATCGAGCTGGTCGACTCCGAGCTCGACTCCGCTGAGCTTCAGCGCCGCGACGAACTCGTGCGCACCTGCTACGCGAGCGAGCGTTGGCTGCGCCAGCGCAGCCCCCTGCGCGACGGCCGCGCGAGCGCGCTGCTCAAGACGCGCGAAGGGCTCGTGCGTGTGTACGTGGGCGTGCACGGCGACGCCATCAAGAGCGCGCTGATCGCCGGCGACTTCAACGTCCTACCGCCCGGGATCACGGGTCTCGAGGCGTCGCTGCGCTGGTGCGCCGCAGACCGTGAGCGGATCGCGGCGCTCGTTGCGCAGAGCGGCTGCGACGAGCAACTCGGGGTACCGGCGGGCACGCTCGCCGACGCGATCTGGGAGGCGACCGGCACGGCGCTGCAACGCGAGCACGCCGCTCACCCCGCGCGTGCCGAAGGCTCCTGCTACTTCCCTGATGACGATGGCGCGGCGAGCGAGCCCGCGCCCGACCTGGTGGAGGCACAATGAGCGAAACCCTTGCCCTGCCAGTCGCCGGCGCGGCCAGCGCCGAGACCGGCACGAGCCCCGACTGGGTGCGGATCAGCTACGCGAGCGCGCTTGCGCTGCGCTTCCGCTCGGGCCGTTTCACCCGCGAGTTCGACTTCGGCGGGATCAACCTGCTGCTCTCCTACGACCAGGGCTGCCTCTCGGACTGCGGCTACTGCGGCCTGGCCCGCACGCGGCCCGGTGACTACGAGGACAAGTCCTTCATCCGCGTCGAGTGGCCGCTCGTTGAGACCGACGAGCTGGTGCGTCGTCTCGTGCGCCACGAGCAGAACATGACGCGCCTCTGCATCTCGATGGTCACGCACGGCTCGTCCTACCGCGACACGCTCGACATCACGCAGCGCATCACGAACAACGTCTCGACGCCGCTCTCGCTGCTCGTCGCTCCGCCGACGCTCAACGAGCAGCGTCTGCGCACGCTGCACGCGGCCGGCGCCGACATGATCGGCATCGGCCTCGACGCGGTCACCGAGGACCTCTTCCGCTCGCTGCGCACCGATGTCCCGCACGGCGGCCTGCGCTGGCCCCAGTACTGGGAGATCGTCGGCCACGCGCGCGAGATCTTCGGGCCGTGGAAGGTCAACTGCCACACGCTTGTGGGGCTCGGCGAGAACGACGCCCAGCTCATGGACATCTTCGGGCGCCTGCTGAACCGCGAGATCTTTTCGTATCTCTTCTGCTTCAACCCCGAACCCGACTCGCGCATGGGCGATCACCCGAAGTCCGACGTGACCCGCTGGCGGCGCATCCAGCTCGCGAAGTTCCTGCTCGAGGAGCGCGGGCTCGACCCGGCCGCCTTCGTCTTCGACGACGACGGCTTACTCGCCCGCATCCACGCCCCGGCTGAGCTGGTCGACGAGGTCGTCCACGACGGCTACGCCTTCATGACGAACGGTTGCCCGAGCTCGGGCGGCGAGCCCGGCTGCACCCGCCCGATGGGTAGCTGGCGCCCGACCGAGGCGCCGCGCGACTATCCCTGGCAACCAACTGACGAAGACGAGCGCGAGATCCGCCGCCAGCTCCGCCTCGACGATCTTGTGCGCCCGGGACCCGGGCCCACGCGCCCACCCGAGCACTGCGCCCCGCCGGCGGCGGGGCGCTTCCTGAACCCAAAGGAGAACACAGCATGAACATCGTCGTACCGATGATGCAGACCGTCGACCTGGTCGAGGAGCTCGAGCTCAACGACGCGGGGACCGACGTCGAACGCGAGTACCTGAAGTTCGTCGCCAACGAGTGGGACGAGCAGGCGCTCGAGGAGGCGCTGCTGATCAAGGACGCGAGCGGCGCCACCGTGACCGTCGTCGGCCTCGACGAGGTCGATGTCGACGGCACGCTCTACACCGCGCTCGCGCGCGGGGCCGACAAGGCCGTCAAGCTCACCGGGGACTTCTCCGAGGGGGTCACGAGCCATCAGCGCTCGGCGATCCTCGCCGAGTATCTCAAGGGCACCTCGTTCGACCTGGTGCTGATCGGCGTGCAGAGCGCCGAGGACCTCGACGGCCAGACCGGCGTGTTGCTGGCCGGGCGCCTGGGGCTGCCACACGCCTCGGTGGCGGTCACGGTCGAGCCGGCGGACGGCGGCGTCAAGGTCGCGCAGGAGATGGGCGCCGGCATCATCCACGAGCTGACGATTCAGACTCCGGCCGTGATCGGCATCCAGGCCGCGCGTGAGACTCCGCGCTACGCGCCGATCACCCGTGTCCGCCAGGCGATGCAGGACGGCGGGCTCGAGCAAGCGGCAGCGCCGTCGGTCGAGGGCGACTCCGGCGTCACCGTGCGGCGGCTGTTCGCGCCCGAGAGCACCTCGCACGCCGAGATGCTGAGCGGGGACGCCGACGCGGTCGCCGGGCGGATCTTCGAGCTGATTCGCGAGCGTGGGCTCGCGAAGGCCTAACAACCAACTTCGATCACCTAGGAGAGACACAGACATGGCATCAGACATCTTCGTGCTCGTCGAGCACCACGAGGGGACGGTCACCGACCTCACGCACGAGCTGCTCGGCAAGGCCCGCGAGCTGGCGGGGGCCGCCGGCGGTGAGGTTGTGGCGTGCGTGTTCGGCTCGGGCGCCAGCGGCCTGGTCAGCGGCCTGGCCGCCGATCGCGCGCTCTACGTCGACCACCCCTCGCTCGAGCGCTTCATCCCCGAGGCCTACGTGGGCGCGCTCGCGGAGCTGGTCTCACAGCGCTCGCCGAGGCTCACGCTGATCGGCAACACGACCGTCGGCATGGACGTCGCCGGCGCCCTTTCGGCGCGGGCCGGCCTGCCGCTGGTCGCCTACTGCTCCGCGCTCTCGATCGAGGGCGACAACGTCGTCGCGATGAGCCAGGTCTTCGGCGGCAAGCTGACGGCCGAGGTTGAGCTCGCGGGCGGTATCGCGTCCGTGATCGCCGGCAGCTTCGAGCCGGCGACGGGCGGCTCGCCCCAAGTCGAGGAGGTCGCTGCGCCGGCGTCGCTTGGCGACGTCAAGACGAAGTTCTCCAACCGCGTCGAGCCCGAGGGTGGCGACGTCGACATCACCGAGCAGGGCATCCTGATCTCGGTCGGTCGCGGCATCGGTGGCGCGGAGAACATCGAGATCGCGCAGGAGCTCGCGGACGCCCTCGGCGGCGTCGTCTCAGCCTCGCGCCCGATCACGGACTCGGGCTGGATGCCCAAGACGCGCCAGGTAGGCAAGTCGGGCAGCAAGGTCAAGCCCAAGCTCTACATCGCCTGTGGGATCTCGGGTGCGCCCGAGCACCTCGAGGGCATGCGCGACGCCGAGCTGATCATCGCGATCAACACCGACGAGGGCGCGCCGATCTTCGACGTGGCGCACTACGGCACGACCGAGGACCTCTTTGACGTGCTGCCGGCGCTGACCGAGCAGCTCCAGTCGGCAGTGGGCGCCTGAGACGTGCGCGCTCTCCTGTTCAGCATCGTGCTGGTCGTAGGTCTGGGGCTGTTCGCCCGGATCATGTACGGCCGCTTCGGCTACGTGCTCCACGCGAAGCCGGCCAAGCGGCTCGACCGGCTGGGAGAGCGCGTCTGGAATACGTTCGTCTACGCCTTCGGCCAGAAGAAGTTCCTCACCGGGGAGCAGCCCTCGGGCATCATGCACGCCCTCATCTTCTGGGGGTTCATGGTCCTCGTGCTGACCGTCGTCACGATGTTCGGGCGCGCCTTCATCGACGACTTCGACCTGCCGGGCTTCGCGCCCGGTCACATCCTCGGCGGGCCCTACATCCTGCTGCGCGACGCGATCGAGCTGGCCGTCATAGTGGCGGTCGCCTACATGCTCTACCGGCGTCTGATCGCGCACACACCGCGCCTGTTCGGCTTCCGGCCGGCGGAGGAGCGTCTCTACAAGGCCCCCCACTGGGAGGGGATCATGATCCTCTTCTTCATCACAGGGATCATGGTCAGCGGCCTGCTCTACGAGGGGGGCCGGTTCGTCGAGTTGGCCGGCGAGGCCGACGTCGAGCAGGCTCGCGACTGGGCGTTCGCGAGCGACCTCGTCTCGAACGTCCTGCCGGCGTCCGCCGCCGCGACGATCAGCGAGGCGTCGTGGTGGGTCCACAACGTGATCGTGCTCGCGTTCCTCAACCTGCTGCCGCTCTCCAAGCACTTCCACATCATCACCGCGATCCCGAACGTCTTCTTCTCGAAGCTCGAGCCGCGCAGCGCGCGTCGTGAGCGGGGCTCCGACGGCCCGGCGATGGGGATCGCGATGGTCGAGCCCGAGGCCGGGGGCGCGAGCGGCACCTCGCTGCTGAACGAGTTCACCTGGAAGCAGGTGCTCGACATGTACAGCTGCACCGAGTGTGGCCGCTGCACGGCGCAGTGCCCGGCGACGGCGAGCGGCTCGGCGCTGGCGCCGCGCCAGTTCATCCTCGACCTGCGCGACTTCCTCTACCAGCATCCCGAGCAGATGACCGGCGCCGGCAACGGCGCCGCCAACGGCGCGGCGGAGAAGATCATCCCCGACGAGGTGCTGTGGGGCTGCACGACCTGCGGGGCCTGCGTCGAGGCCTGTCCGGTGGGGATCGAACACGTTCCGACGATCATCCAGATGCGCCGCAACCTCGTCGACAAGGGCGAGATGGAGCCGATGCTCCAGGACACGCTGAAGAACTTCGCCCAGCAGGGCAACTCCTACGGCAAGTCCTCGCGCATGCGGGCGCGCTGGGCCAAGGGGCTCGACTTCACGATCCCCGACGCGCGCAAGGAGCCCGTCAAGTACCTCTGGTTCGTCGGCGACTTCGCCTCGTTCGACGAGCGCTCGCAGGAGGCGTCGCGCCGCGTCGCACGCATTCTGCACGCCGCGGGGGTGAGCTTCGGGATGCTCTACGACGCCGAGCGCAACTCGGGCAACGACGTGCGCCGGGTCGGCGAGGAGGGCCTCTTCGAGATGCTCGTCGAGCAGAACATGGAGGCCTTCGCGAGCGCCGAGTTCGAGGCGATCTTCACGACCGACCCGCACTCGCTCAACGCGCTGCGCAACGAGTACCCGGCGTTCGGCGAGATGGCGCCGGTCTATCACTACACCGAGCTGCTGATGGACCTGATCGAGCGCGGTGAGCTGCGCGTGAGCGACTCGGTGACGGCGCGGGCGACCTACCACGACCCTTGCTACCTGGCGCGTTACAACCGCATCATCGAGGCGCCGCGGCGCCTGATCGCGGCGACCGGCGTCGAGCTGGTCGAGATGCCCCGCAACGGCGCCAACACCTTCTGTTGCGGGGCCGGCGGCGGGCGGATCTGGATGGACGACTCCGGGCTCAGCGAGCGTCCGAGCGAGCAGCGCATGAAGGAGGCGGAGGCGCTCGGGGAGATCGACTACTTCATCGTCACCTGCCCGAAGGACCTCGCGATGTACTCCGACGCCGCGAAGACCGTCGGCTCCGACATCGAGGTCGTCGAGGTGACCGAGCTGCTCGAGCGGGCGCTCGGCCAGGCGGAGCCAGCGCTCGTCGGCGCGGTCCTCGACGGCGACGCGCCGGCTACCGAGCCCGAGGCAGAGGCGGCCGCAGGGGCTCCGGAGTGACCGTGACGGCCACGCGCCTGCCGCCCGAGCTGGCTCGTGGTCTCGCGGCGCGGCTGCGCGACGCGCTCGACGCCGCCGTGCGGCTGGCGAGCTTCTCCTTCGAGGAGAACGGCCCGCCGCCACCGGAGCTGATCGACGGGCAGGAGAGCGGCGTGGCGCGCGACTTCGTCCTGCGCGCCGTAGCCGGCGCGAGTGACCCGTCCAACCATCGCCTGCTGGTCGCCGCGCACGCCGAGGAAGAGGCGGGGGGAGTGACCGTCGAGCGCTTGTGCGAGCTGCTGGAGCTGCCCCGGCTGGCGATCACCGAACGGGTCAACGAGCTGATCCAGCTCGGGCTCGCCGCGCGCGACCTCAAGCGCGACACCGTCGTCTGCCGCCCCGCGGGCGCGGCGCTCACCGAGCTGCTGGTCGAGCTCGAGGGCGAGGTCGCTGGCTGGCTCGCAAAGCGCAAGCGGGGCTGAACCGCTGCCATGTCGACGAACGCGCCAACCGAGTGCCCCTTCTGCGACGAGCGTGGCGCGCGCCACGAGGTGCACGCCCACATCGTGACGGCGCACCCCGAGCGCCTCGAGACCGGGCACGACGAGCAGAGCGGTCGCATGCACTACCGCGTGGCGTGCCCCGTGTGCGAGGACTCCTACGAACACCGCGTCAAGCCGCGTTCCAGGGACGCCGACTTCCTCGAGACGTTCGCGGCCGAGATTCGCATGGTCGGCTTTGACATGCTGCTCAACCACATGGAGGCCGCGCACGGGGAGCAGCAGGCGCCTGAATCGGCGCAGGAGGCCGACGAGCCCATGCCCGCCGTCGGGCCCGGCGGCGGCAGGGGCCGGCCCGGCCAGGCCGGGATCCCCCAACCGCCCGGCATGGGCGGCGACGCACACAACCACCTGCCAGGTCCGCCGGCGATCAAGAAAACCGCAACGAACGGAAGGAGCTAGATGAGCGCTGTCAGAGGCTGCAACTTGCCCGAGGATCTCTACTACTTCGTCGAGAAGCACGTCTGGGCCCGGCGCGAGGACGGCGTCGTCGTCGTCGGTTTGAGCGACGTCGCTCAGCACCTCGCGCAGGGGATCATCTCCGTGACGCTCAAGCGCACCGGGCGCTCGCTCGCCAAGGGCAAGAGCCTCGGCACCGTCGAGAGCGGCAAGTGGGTCGGGCCCGTCCCCGCCCCTGTGGCCGGCGACATCGCCGAGGTCAACGAGGCGCTCAAGGGCAACCCCGGCCTGGTCAACACGGACCCCTATGGCGAGGGCTGGATCGCGAAGCTCACCGTCGAGGACTGGGACCGCGACGCCGGTGATCTCGTGACCGGGGCAGACGGCATCGCCGCCTACGAGGCCTTCCTCGCGCAGGAGGGCATCTCCTGCGAGGACGCGCCCGGGTAGCCGATGCTGGTCCACGCCGGCTGCGCGATCCCCGAGGAGTACCTCTACGACGTGGAGCGCAACAACTGGGTGCGCCTCGAGCAGGACGGCACGGCGCTGCTCGGGATGACGGACGTGGCGCAGACCATGTGCGGCAAGATCATCGCGCTGAGCTTCAAGCCCGTCGGCCGCGCCGTGCCGCGCGGCAGGACGGTGGTGGTGATCGAGAGCGCGAAGTGGGTCGGCCCGTTCCGGACGCCGCTCACGGGCGAGATCGTCGAGACCAACGGCGAGGCGTTCGAACGCGACCCGCTGATCGCCAACCGCGACCCCTACGGCGAGGGCTGGCTGATTCGCATACGGCCACAGCAGCTCGAGCAGGAGCGCGCCGCCCTGGTCGACGGCACCGTGGCCTTCGAGCGCTTCCGCGAGCTGATCGACCGCGAGGGGATCAGCTGCATGCGTTGCGCGGATTAGTGCGCGCGCCGCGATGAGTGAGCGTCGCACCGTCATGCTGCGCACGCGCGACCCGGTCGTGGAGCGGCGCGTGACGAAGGTCGCCGAGCGGCTCGGCGCCCAGGCGCTCCAGGTCGTCACCGACGCCGACGACCCCGCCAGCGCGGCCGCCATCGGCTTGCTGATCGAACTCGAGCTCGAGGGGGCGGTCGATGTCGTACGGGCGTGGCGCGCGGCCCATCCGAAGCTGACGATCGTGGGCTACCTCGCCACTCCGGAGCCCGAGCTCTGGAAGGAGGCCGAGAGCGCCGGCGCCGACCTCGTGACCAATCGCGGGCTCGCCGACCGTGAGCTCGAGCGGCTGGTCGACGACTCGATCTCGGGCCGCAAGCAGGCGCGACGCATCAGGATCGCGCCGCTACAGGACTTCGCCGGGCGGCTCGGCCACGTCGGCGTGCTCGAGGAGACGCCGGTCGGCCCGCTGGCTCTCTACCACGTGGGCGGCAAGGTCTGCGCGATCGCCGACGCTTGTCCCCACGCGGGCGCCTCGCTGCGTGAAGGCGCGCTCGAGGGCGACGTGCTCACCTGCCCGCGCCACGGCAGCCAGTTCCGCGTGACCGACGGCGAGCGCCTGCGCGGCCCAGCCGATCTCGCCGTCGCCTCATATTCGACGGTCGTCGAAGGCGGCGACGTCTTCCTCGAGCTGCCCGAGGTGTAAGCGCCAGCCGAACTGGGGCGCCTTTCGCCCGACAGGTGGGCGAAACGTAGCCCAGTTCGTCCAGGCGCTCAGGCTCAGCCTGGATTGCGGCTCAGTAGCCGAGCGCGAACTTCGCGTCTTCAGACATCGAGTCCGGCGTCCAGGCGGGATCGAACGTCATCCGCGGAAAGACCTTGCGCACCCCTTCCAGGGCGCCCACGACCTCCTCCATGTCGACCGCTACCTGAGGGCCGATCCCGCAGGCTGGGGTCGTGAGCGTGAAGACGACGTGCACGTCGACGTCGCCATCGACCTGCTCGAGATTCACCTCGTAGACGAGGCCGAGATCGACGAAGTCGAGCCCCAGCTCAGGGTCGATGATCGCGTGCAGCGAATCCCACACCTGTTCGGTGGTCACGGCGCTCACGATGACCGTGTCCCCTGGCGCGGGCGTCCGATCGTCTGCGTATCATCGCTTCGCATTGTTCAAACAGTAGCGGGACTGAACAAGAGGGGGAGTTTAGATGCAGCGTGGCTCAGCGATGGCACTGCTCGCGATCGGCGTGCTGATGGTCATCATGCCGTTCGCGTTCGGGATGTTCGGGCGCGCGCCCGACGGCGGCGCGATGATCGACGATTTCCGGCCGATCATGCAGCCCGCGTCGGTCGAGAAGACGCTCGACTACTACAAGATGTTCCAGGGCCTGGGCGCCGCCTTCGGGCCGATCATGACCGAGCAGAACGTCGCCAAGTTCGAGCAGTACATGAAGGGCTTCGAGGCGATGGGCAAGGAGCTCCCGGCGATGTTCGCGGCGCTCGGCAAGCAGCTCAACATGAGCCCCAAGGAGCTGCAGGCCTTCATCGGCAAGGGGTTCCCGGCCGTCGGTCAGGGCCTCGGCGGCCTGCCCGGTGTGCTGAAGGACTTCAAGCCCGTCGTCGCGACGATGTCGAACGTCGTGGGGCCGTTCCAGGGCGTCGAGCCGGCGCTGATCCACTACGGCGATCTCACGCGGCGGATGGACCGCAACGTCGCCAACTACGCGGCGGCCGACAAGCTGCCGCCCTTCAAGCTCTTCCCGTGGTTCTTCCTGCTGCCGGGGATCCTGATCAGCGTGCTCTCGTTCGGCCTCCTGCGCGGCTCGCAGCGGTCCTAGGACAGAGCGGCCCGCGGCGTCAGCCGCCGCGGGCCGCCGCCAGGAAACGCTCGCGCTCGCCCTCGATGGCGTGCGCGAGGTCCGGCGTCGGGCCGTCGATCGTCACCTCTGGCTCGCCATCGGGCGGCAGGCCGTTCGGGTAGCGCAGCCGGATGCGGCTGATCGTCCCTCTGCCGTGGAGCAGGTAGCAGGCCGGCTCGGGCAGCTGGGGCTCCCGCGGCTCGGCCAGGCCGAGCTCCGCCAGCACAGCGTCGGCCGCCGTGATGCCCTGGGCTCGCGCGACGCCGGCGGCGCGCGGCAACCCCGTGGCGGCCGCGTCACCTACCACGTAGAGGCCCGCATCCGAGGTCTCGCCCCGCACGCCGACGGGCACGAGCGGACCCTCGCCTCCAAGCGCCGCGAGCGCGCGCGAGCGCCGGTGCGGTGGGATGAAGAGCGCCAGCTCGTAGTCGAGTTCGCGCCCGTCGACGGCGCGCAGCAGGCCGTCCTCGCTGGCGCCGAGGTCGGGCTCGAAGCGACGCTCGACCTCGATCTCGGCGCCCGCGCAGGCCTCCATCAGGAAGCCCGGCGCGTCGCCGCCGACGGCGGCCAGTGGGAGGGGCTCGGGCGTCGTCACGCACACCTTGGTGAAGCGCCCGCTCCCGCGGTAGCCCTGCGCGATCGCCATCGCGAGCGAGAACGGGGCGGGTGGGCAGCGGAACGGCAGCCCGCAGATGACGATCGCCAGCCGGCCGCCCGGCAGCCCCGCGAGCGCGTCGGCCGCCGCCGCGGCTGCCGGCACGTCCCAGGCGACGCGGGCGCGCGACCAGGCCGGTACCGCGCCGGCGTCGAGCTCGAGCCCAGGCGCGGCGATCACCGCGTCGGCCTCCAACCGCGCGCCTCCGATGACGACGCCGCGGCTGTCGAGCGCCTCGACGTCTCCCGCCCGGCAGTCGACTCCAGGCACGGAGACGGCCGTGACGAAGTCGGTGGCCGGCCGTTCCCCGAGCGCGACGGCGAGCGTGCCGGCCAGGTGGCTTGCCTCACCGGCGCGCGTGACGAGCGTCACCTCGACGCGCCCGGCGCCGCGCTCGCGCAGGTGCCCGACCGCCGCGAGCCCGCCGGGCCCGGCGCCGACGACGATTATCCGCGGGCGTGACAGGTTCGGGCTCAGGCCGTCGCGGCGGCGGCGGCCGCGGGTCGCTCGAGCGGGTGGCCGAGGTGCTCCCACGTCGGCACGCCGCCGTCGACGACGTGGATCACGTCGCTCGCGCCGTGGCGCTGGAGCAGGCTGGCGGCCACCGCCGAGCGCAGGCCCACGCCGCATATGACCGCGACCGGGCGCTTGGCATCGAGTCCTTCCGGTATCCCGTCGACATCGTGGTACGGGACGTGCAGCGCCCCGGGGATGTGGCCGGTCTCCCACGCGCTCTGGCCGCGGACGTCGAGCACCTGGAGCTCGGGCTCGCGCTCCATCCGCTCGGCCAGCTCGGGCACCGTGATCCGCTCGACGGTCTGCACCGGGCGGCGCTCGGCGCGCCAGCTCGTCATGCCGCCGTCGAGGTAGCCGCCGATCTTGCGGATGCCGACGGCCGCCGCGAGCTCGACCGCGCGCAGCGCGTCGTCGGAGTCGCGACCCACGAAGACCACCTCGCGCTCACGGTCGGCCACCCAGGCGAGGTTCGTGCCGAAGCCGGCTCGCAGGGCGGTGAGGCAGATCGCCCCCGGCACGTGCGCCTCGTCGAACTGGAGCTCGGTGCGCACGTCGGCGATCAGCGCGCCCGCGTCGCGCTTGAGCTCGACCTGGCGCGGCGCGAGCGGCAGCGCCTCGACCCCGTCCGTCAAGAGCGGCCCGCGGTTGAGCGCGACGATCGCCTCGAAGTTCGGTGGCTGCGGCCCCAACGTGGCGATCGAGCGCTCGACGAAGCGCTCCTCGCTCGGTTCGCTCAGCAGCGCGTTGTGGGCGAGCTCGTAGCCGATCGTCGAGCAGATCTTCATGTCGAGGCCCGGGCCGCCGCAGAGCGAGCCCCCGAGGTGGCCGGGCCAGACCTCGACCTCTGGCGGCAGCACCAGCAGCTGTTCGTGCAGCGAGCGGAAGATTCCGCGGGCCCCTGCGGACTTCTCGATCGCCAGATCGGGGCGCGCGACGTCGCCGACGAACAGCGAGTCGCCCGTCAGCACCGCCCACGGCTCGAAGCCGCGCGCGCTGTCGGTCAGCAGGAAGGCCGTGTGCTCGGGACGGTGGCCTGGCGTGTGCAGCGCCCGCACCGTCACGCGGCCCAGGTCGAGCTCCCAGCCGTCGTCGAAGGGCTCGTGCTCGTACTCCGGCTCGGCGAGCCGGTGCACGTGGATCGTTGCCCCGGTCGCGATCGCCAGGCGCCCGTGCCCGGAGACGTGGTCGGCGTGGTTGTGCGTCTCGAGCACGTGCTCGATTCGCACTCCGAGGTAGCGGGCCAGCGCGAGGTACTCCGTGATTCCGAAGCGCGGGTCCACGACGGCGGCGACCCCGGCCTTGTGGTCGCCGATCAGGTAGGAGGCGCAGCCGAGGTCCTCGTGGGTGATTTGGCGGAAGATCATCGGGCTCCTTCTCTGGGATCGGGACTCGCGTAGCGGGCGATGCGGCTGAGAGGACTCGAACCTCCACGGGGTCACCCCCACACGGACCTGAACCGTGCGCGTCTACCAGTTCCGCCACAGCCGCGGGACTGCCGACGATAGCGCACGGCGGCCCTTCCGAGCTGGCGTTCGCCTCGGGCGCCGAAGGGCGTTTGCTAGGCTGGCCGCCGGCCCAGGCCGCTATCGTCTAGGGGACTAGGACGCCGCCCTCTCACGGCGGAAACCGGGGTTCGAATCCCCGTAGCGGTACTGCTGGAAGCCGGCGCCTCACCGCTCTGGCAGTAGCTCCAGCGCGCCGACGTGAATCGGGCGCATGATTGTGAAATGCCGGTGGTCGAGGGTCACGAGCTTCGGCTCGTTGAGGCGCTCGACGGTCGCCATCACGGCGGCGTCGACGAACCCGATCGGTAGGTCGGAATACTGCTCGTGCAGGCGCCTGATGCGCGGGTAGTCCTCGGCGGCCAGGTCGACGACGGAAAATGCGCCGAGCGCCACGTCGTCGAGCAGGCGCCGGAAGGCCTCGCTTCCGCCTCGAGGTCGCAGGACGAAGTCCAGCTCGACGAGGACCGGCGCCGGGATGACGCGCGGC
>Ga0247727_10014473_pt1 | contig 13104 bp, 21 predicted proteins | sample WisWelCaveWW1625_FD_202498 | JGI IMG/M metagenome (GOLD analysis project Ga0247727, IMG submission 202498) | Biofilm microbial communities from Wishing Well Cave, Virginia, United States - WW16-25 | ecosystem: Environmental > Aquatic > Deep subsurface > Groundwater > Cave microbial mat | place...
TCGGGGATGAGCATTCGAAGCGGCACGGCCGCGAGCGTGCGCAGGTTCGCCGTCACGTCCTCACCGCGGAAGCCGTCGCCGCGTGTCGCCCCACGCACGTAGACCCCGTGCTCGTAGACGAGCGAGACCGCCGAGCCGTCGATCTTCGGCTCGAGCACGTACGCCACCGGCTCGTCCGTCTCGAGCCGCTTGCGCACGTCTTCCGCCCACTGGGCGAGCGCCTCGGCCGTCGTCACCTTCTCGAGCGAGCCCATCGGCGACAGGTGGGCTACCTTGCGGAACCCGTCGGCCGGCGGCGCTCCGACGCGCTGCGTCGGGGAATCGGGGACGACGAGCTTGGGATGCTCGTCCTCGATCGCCCTGAGCTCGTCGAAGAAAGCGTCATACGCCGCGTCCGAGAGCTCAGAGTTGTCGAGGGCGTAGTAGCGGTAGTTGTGGTGCTCGATCAGCCGCCGGAGCTCAGCCGCGCGCTCCGCCGGGCCCGCGAGCTTCTTAGAGGACATCGAGCAGCTCTGCCGGCGAGTGAACGAAGGCATCGGGCTCCTCCTCGAGCAGCCGCTCGTCGGAGTGGATTCCGCCCCAGCCGACGGCGACGGCGAATACGCCGGCCGCCTTGGCAGCCTGGATGTCGAACGGCGAGTCGCCGACGTACGCCGCCTGCGACGGCTCGGCACCCAAGCGCTCGACCGCTGCGAGAACGGGCTCGGCGTCCGGCTTGTGCCGCTGCGTGTCGTCGTGCGCGATCACGACGTCGAAGTGCTCGGCGAGATCCGGGAAGCGGTCGAGCGCCAAGGCGACCGTTCGGTGGCGCTTGGCGGTCACGATCCCGAGCTTTCGCCCCTCTGATTTCAACCGCGGGAGCACAGCGAGCATCTCCTCGAAGGCCTCGAGCGTGTCGTGGAGCGGATCGTTGTGCTCCCGGTACGCCTCCACGAGCTCGTCTACGCGCTCGGGGTCGAGCTCCCGCATCTGCGCGACGAGACCCTGGCCGCCGACCGTCGCCGCCAGCTCCACGTACGCGATCTCCTGGCCGGTCACCGTGCGAACGGCGTGCTGCATGGAAGCCAGGATGATCGGCCCGGAATCGATGAGCGTGCCGTCGAGGTCGAAGAGGACGACAGGAAAGCGCACGTCTCGATGCTACTCAGTACCCCACACGCTCCAGGTAGAGGCCACAGGACGGCGCGGTCAGACCTGCGTCTTCGCGCGGTCGGCCGTCGAGCAGCTCCGCGATCCGCCCGGGCGCGTCGGGCCCGAGCTCGAGCATCGTCCCGACGAGCGTCCTCACCATGTGCCGGAGGAAGCTGTCGGCGGTGATCGTGAAGTCCAGCTGGTCGCCGTCGCGGGCCCACGCTGCCGAGCGGACCTCCCTGCGGAAAACCTCGTGGTGCGTCTCGGCGGGCGTGAACGCGCGGAAGTCGTGCTCCCCGAGAAGGAGCGCGGCCGCAGCGGCGAGGGCGTCCTCGTCGATCGGGCGCGGCCACCAGAGCACCCGGCCCTCCTCGAGTGGCGACCGCGTCCGCCGGGTGTGGACGCGGTAGCAGTAGGAGCGAGAGCGCGCGGAGAAGCGGGCGTGAAAGTCCGGTGCTGCCTCCTCGGCAGCGACGACGGCGACGTCGTCGGGGAGCGCAGTGTTCAGTGCCTCAGCCGTGCGCTCGGGCGGAGGCCCGCCCTCGACGTCGACGCTCGCCACTTGCCCGGTGGCGTGGACGCCTGCGTCGGTACGACCCGCGACGGCGAGACCGTCCCAGCGCGGGAAGACGGCGTCGAGGGCGTCGCGGACGACCCCCTCGACGGTGCGCTGGCCGGGCTGCCGCGCCCAGCCGCGGAAGCCGGTCCCGTCGTACTCGAGCGTGAGCCTGAGTTTCAACCGCCGGCGATCTCGAGAGCCTCGTTCGCCGAGCTCACGGTCAGTCCCGGTTCGGGCCCGCCTCCGATCACGAACACCCGGCCGCCGAGCGCCGCGACACCGACCCCATGGCGCGGAGTCGGCAGGTCTTCGAGCTGCACCCAGCGTCGCTCCGCGACGCGATACGCGAGAACCTCGGCGATCGTCCCGCCCGGTTCCTCTCCGCCAACGGAGACGATGAGACCGGCGAGGCCGGCCGCGCCGGTGCCCCCGCGCGGGTCCGGCACGGGCTGGAGTCGCCGCCAGCTTCGGTCGCCGGGCCTGTACGACTCGAAGTGCAAGAGATTCGTGTCCAGGCCTGAGGTTCGCCCGCCGACCGCGTAGACGGTTCCAGCGAGAGCGGCCACGCCCAGATGCTCCCGCGGGGTCGGGCCCGCGACGACAGACCAGCGTCTCGAGCGAAGGTCGAAGGAGAGCGCGTTCCGCGCGAGCCGACGGGCAGCGCCGACTCCTCCGGCGACGATTATCCTGCCGGCGGCCACCCCAGCACCCGCAGCGGCGCGCGGGAACGGCATGCGTGGAAGCGCCCGCCATCGAGCACCCTCGAGCACGAAAGCTGTACGCGAGGGCACTCCGCGTGCGATATAGCCGCCGAGGACGTAGAGCCTCCCTCCCGCGCCGACCGCCATCGCGTGGTGCACGCCGACCGGCAGGTCGGGGAGGCGGCGCCAGCGGTCGAGCTCCGGCGAGTACGCGTCCGCGCGCGCGGACGCTGCTCCATCCGCCGTGAAACCGCCGACCACGGCGATCTCACTCCCGACGACCGCCGCCACGACTTCGGTGCGGGGAACGGGAAGCGGAGCCCGTGTCTCCCAGGCGCTCGAAGCGGCGACCGCCACTGGAACGAGCACGAGGAACGCGGCGAGCGACGCGAGGCGCATCGCGATCACTGTAGCCCCGGCTAGGCGGGATCGACGACGAGGGTCAGCCCCTCCACTGCGCGGATCACCACGCTCGTCCCCGCGTCACAGCCACCGGCGCAGCGGGCTTGCCAGATCTCGCCGCCGATCTTCACCTGCCCGGCCGGCCAGAGGTCCGAGGAGGCGACGCCTACCTTCCCGACGAGCGCTTCCACCCCTACTGCTGCCCGGCGTCGCTTCGACCACCAGAGGAAGACGAACGTCTCGCCGATGTCGAGCGCCCCGCCGACCGCGACCGCGACGAGCCCCCACGGCGAGGGAAGGACGAAGATTGCAAGCAGGAGCGCGATCAGGAAGAGCACGCTCGGAGCGTACTTCCGCGCCGCCCGGCCCTACGCTTCGGCGGGAGCCGTCTCTTCGCGGCGAGCGCGCGCTGCGGCAAACGGGGTCGCAACCGGCTCGTAGTCGACGAGCTCGAGATAGACCATCTCGGCGGCGTCGCCCTGGCGCTGGCCGATCCGCACGATCCGCGTATACCCGCCCGGCCGCTCGGCGAAGCGAGGCGCGACGTCCGCGAACAGCCGATGGACGACGTCATTCGAGCGAAGCGCAGCGAGCGCCTGCCGGCGGGCGTGCAGGTCGCCGCGCTTGCCGAGCGTGATCATCTTCTCGGCGAAGGGCTTGACCGCCTTCGCCTTGGCATCCGTCGTCTCGATGCGCCCATGCTCGATCAGAGCGCCCGCAAGATTCGAGTAGAGCGCCTTCCGGTGGGCGGAGTCCCGCCCGAGCTTCTTGCCCGATCGCTGGTGCCGCATGGCTCCTAGACGAGCTCCTCGCCCTTCAGCGTCAGGCCGTGAGCGGCGAGCGCGGCGCGGACCTCCTCGATCGACTTGCGGCCGAAGTTGGGGATCGCGACGAGCTCGTTCTCCGACTTCGACGTGAGGTCGCCGATCGTCTCGATGCCGACGCGCTTCAGGCAGTTGTACGAGCGGACGCCGAGCTCGAGCTCCTCGATGGGGAAGTTCTCCATCCCGTGCGTCGGCGGCGCATCGGCGGCTGCCTCCATCGCCACCTCGCCGAAGCCTTCGATGCGGTCGAGGTCCGTGAAGATGGCGAGCTGGCGGATGAGGATCTCCGCCGCCTGCCCGATCGCGTCACGCGGATCGATCGAGCCGTCCGTCGTGACGTCGAGGACGAGCCGGTCGTAGTCCGTGCGCTGCCCGACGCGCGCAGCCTCGACCTCGTAGGCGACACGCCGTACCGGCGAGAAGATCGAGTCAATCGGAATTACGCCGATGGCCGTCTCCGGACCGCGGTTCAGCTCCGCTGGGACATAGCCCCTGCCGCGCCCGACGGTGAGCGTCAGCTCGAGCTTGCCCTTGTCCGAGACGTGCGCGATCTCGAGGCCCGGGTTGAGGATCTCGAGGTCAGCGGGCGCCTCGATGTCGGCCGCCGTCACAACGCCGGCACCCTTCTTGGCGATGTACACCTCGATCTCGGGCGACGCGCCGTGGAGAAGAACGATCAGGTTCTTGAGGTTCAGGATGATGTCCGTGACGTCCTCGCGAACGCCGGGAAGCGTCGTGAACTCGTGCGCGACGCCCTCGATCTTCACGGCCGTGACGGCTGCACCCTCGAGCGAGGAGAGCAGCACCCGGCGCAGCGAGTTCCCGAACGTGTGGCCGAAGCCGCGGTCGAGCGGCTCGATCGCGAAGACGCCGCGGTCGTCCTCCGCATCCTCGTGGACGATCCTCGGGATCTGAAACTCCATCAAGCTGGTGCGAATTGCCAACTTCTGTCCTTTCCTTAGGTCGAGCGAGGCATGCCTCGCCCCTACTTCGAGTAGAGCTCGACGATGAGAGATTCCTGGACGGGCGCATCGATCTCGTCGCGCTCAGGCCACTTGAGTACCTTGCCCGTCAGTCCGTCGTGATCGGCCTGTAGCCAGGGAGCGACGGAGGCAGTGAGGTCGGTGGCGTCGCGCACGAGCTGCTCGACAGGGCTGCCGTGCTTGAGCGAGATGACGTCGTTCGGGCGGACGCCGTAGCTCGGAATGTTGACGCGGCGGCCGTTGACCTGGAAGTGGCCGTGGCGGACGAGCTGGCGCGCCTGTGCGCGAGATCCTGCAAATCCGAGGCGGTAGACGACGTTGTCGAGACGAGTCTCGAGCATGCGAAGCAGGTTCTCGCCCGGAGCACCCTGCCGGCGGCTTGCCTTGTCGTAGGTCGAGCGGAACTGCTTTTCGAGCAGACCGTAGTAGCGGCGCGCCTTCTGCTTCTCACGCAGCTGGAGCAGATACTCGCTCTGCTTGATCCGCCCGCGGCCGTGCTCGCCCGGCGGATAGCTCCTCCGCTCGAAAGCGCACTTCTCGGTCAGGCAGCGCTCGCCTTTCAGGAACAGCTTGAGGCCTTCCCTCCGGCAGAGGCGGCACTTGGGTCCGAGGTCGCGGGCCATCAGCGGTCGCCTCCCGAGCAGATCGTGGCCGCAAGCCGCGAAACGCGAGCAGCGCAAGGACGCAGGGAGCGCTCGTACCTGGAAGGTACGGGTGCGACCGAGGACGCAGCGATGCGACGCGTTGCAGCGTGCGTGCGGGCGCAAGATGCAAGGGAGTCGACCGTCATCAGACACGCCTCCGCTTGCGTTGACGGACCCCATTGTGGGCCTGCGGGGAGACGTCTCTGACGCCGAGGATCTCGAGTCCAGCGGCTTGTAGCGAGCGGATCGCAGTCTCGCGGCCCGAGCCTGGGCCCTTCACGAAGACCTCGACCTTCTGGAGGCCGTGCTCCATCCCCTTGCGCGCAGCGTTGTCGGCCGTGACTTGAGCGGCAAACGGCGTGGACTTGCGGGACCCCTTGAACCCGGCCGAGCCCGCTGACTCCCAGACGATGACGTTGCCCTCGGTGTCGGTCAGCGTGACGATCGTGTTGTTGAACGACGTCTTGATGTGGGCCTGGCCGATGGCGATGTTCTTCCGGACCCGGCGCCGTGTGCGACCCCGGGCCGCGGACCTGCGAGGAGGAGCCACGCCTAGCAGTCGCCCCGCGACGAGGTTGTGACGAGCTGCGAGGTCATGTCTTCGCCGTCGACTTCTTGCCGCGGCCGACGGTCTTCTTCGGGCCCTTCCGCGTGCGCCCGTTCGTCTTCGTCCGCTGCCCGCGGACCGGGAGCCCGCGGCGATGGCGGATCCCGCGGTAAGCGCCGATCTCGGTCAGCCGCTTGATGGCTTGCGCACGCTTGCGGCGGAGATCGCCCTCGACCTCCAGCTCGGAGTCGATGTAGTTGCGGAGCTTCGTGACCTCCTCGTCGGTCAGGTCACGGACCTTCTCGTTCGAGTCCAGCTCGAGTTGTCTGCAGATCTTCTGCGCGGTCGAGGGGCCGATGCCGTAGATGTAGGTCAGTCCGATCTCGAGCCGCTTCTGCGTGGGGAGGTTGACGCCGGCGATGCGTGCCATGTGGGCTAGCCCTGCCTCTGCTTGTGCCGGGGGTTAGAGCAGATGACGATCGTGCGCCCGTGCCGCTTGATCACGCGGCAGCGCTCACACATCGGCTTGACTGAGGGGCGTACTTTCATCGCGATCTCGCTATTTCATTCGGAAGGTGATCCGGCCGCGTGTGAGGTCGTAGGGAGAGAGCTCGACCTTGACGCGGTCGCCCGGAAGGATGCGGATGTAGTGCTTGCGCATCTTTCCGGAGATCCTGGCGAGCACGTCTTGTCCCGAGTCGAGCTGGACCCGGAACATCGTGCTCGGAAGCGCCTCGACGACCTCGCCTTCGACCTCGATCTTCTCTTCCTTGACTGCCACTCTCGTGCCCAGCCTCAACCTCGTACAGACTCGACGCCTTTCGGTCGCAGGTTTTCCTCTGAGAAACGGCGCGGCAAACGCACAGCCCGGCGCCGCGGCCGGTCATCGTAGCACAGCGTCTCTGACGCAAAGGCCAGAGTCCGCTTGCGCGGATTCCGCCCGCGCCAAGATCCCTCGAGGCGTCCGCTTCGCGGCCGCTGGCGCGTCGTCAAACCTGAACGCTCCTGGCCAGCCCCACGCGAGGCGTGAGGATCCGCGGTCCGTCGGCCGTTATCGCAACCGTGTGCTCGAAGTGCGCCGACAGCGAGCCGTCCGCCGTCGTGATCGTCCAGCCGTCCTCCCCGACGTGGACGTCGGACGCTCCCGCCGTGATCATGGGCTCGATAGCGATGGTCATCCCTTCGGAAAGCCGCGGCCCCCTTCCCGGCTCGCCGAAGTTGGGGATGTGCGGATCCTCGTGGTAGTGGCGCCCGACCCCGTGGCCCACGAGGCTGCGCACGACCGAAAACCCCGCGCCCTCGACGACCATTTGCACGGCGTACGAGACATCCCCGACACGGTTCTCCACTCGCGCCTCGGCGATCCCCGCTGCCAGCGCGTCTTGGGCGACGTCGAGGAGTCTCTGGGCCTCCGGGTCGACCTCCCCTACCCCGAAGGTGTACGCGCTGTCGGCGATGTAGCCCTCGAGAGTCACCCCCACGTCGATCGTCACCAGATCGCCTTCCGCGACCTCGTAGGGGCCCGGGATCCCGTGGACGACGACGTCGTTGGGCGAGATGCAGATGGCCTTCGGGTACCCCTTGTACCCCTCCGAGGTCGGCAGGCCCCCGCGCTCGCGGATGAACGTGTCCGCCGCCGCGTCGAGCTCGTTCGTCGTCGTGCCTGGGGCGATGAGCGAGCCGACGTGGGCGATGGTCTCCGCGACGAGGCCCCCTGCGGCCGCGATCTTCCCGATCTCTCTCTCGCTCTTACGGATGATCATCGCGACCGCGCTCCCACGGCTGCGAGGGCATCCTCGATGTCGGTCTCCACGTGCGCGACGCCTCCCTCTCCGTCGACGGCGACAAGCGTGCCCTCCGCGCGGTAGCGCTCGACGACCGGCTCCGTGAGCTCGTGGTACAGGCGGAGGCGGTTGCGGATCGCCTCAGGCGAGTCGTCAGCGCGACCCTCGGCGGCAGCCCTTGCATGCAAGCGTCCGGTCGCGACGTCGTCGGCCGCCTGGAGCAAGATCACGGCATCGAGCGGCTTTCCGATCTCGGCGAGCATGGCGTCGAGCGCCTCGGCCTGGGGAAGCGTTCGAGGGAAGCCGTCCAGGACGTAGCCGTCTTCCCGTTCGAGCCGCTCGCGAATGAGGTCGATCATCAGATCGTCGGGGACGAGGTCGCCGCGGTCGTAGATCGGCTTGACCTGGCGACCGAGCGGGGTGCCGGCGGCCATCGCCTCCCGGAGCATGTCTCCGGTGGCCACGTGCGCGATCCGGCGCGAGGCCGCAATCCGCTTGGCCTGCGTGCCCTTCCCCGACCCCTGTGGGCCCAAAATCAAGATCCTCATGGCTGCGCGCTGTAGGGGCCGGGCATCCCCGGCCCTACTTGAGGAAGCCTTCGTAGGAGCGCATCATCATCTGCGACTCCATCTGGCGCATGGTGTCGAGGGCGACGCCGACGGCGATCAGCACCGAGGTTCCGCCGAGGGCGCCCGCGCTCGCCTGAGAGAACCCTCCGTAGGCGATGAACAGGCTCGGGAGGACCGCGACGGTTGCGAGGAAGAGCGCTCCGGGGAACGTCAGCCGCGAGAGGACGCGGTCCAGGTACTGGGCGGTCGGAGGCCCGGGGCGAATTCCCGGGATGTAGCCGCCGTACCGGCGCAGGTTGTCCGCCTGGTCGACGGGGTTGAACTGCACCGCCGTGTAGAAGTAGGTGAAGACCACGATCATCATGCCCTCGATCAGCAGGTAGATCCAGTCGCCCGGCTGGAAGTACTCGTTGACGAAGTCCCGCGTCGCCGGGAAGTACTGTGCCATCGTCGGCGGGAAGGCGAGGATCGCGGCCGCGAAGATGATCGGGATGACCCCGGCCATGTTGACGCGCAGCGGGAGGTAGGTCGACCCACCAGCCGTCATCCGGCGGCCGACCATCCGCTTCGCGTACTGGATCGGGATGCGCCGCTGACCCTCCTGCACGAAGACGACCGCAGCGCAGATGCCTACCGCGATCAGCGGGTAGAAGAGCTTCTCCATGGGGCCGCCGTTCCACCAGGCTGCGATCCCGATCGGCGCGCCGACGAGGATCGACGCGAAGATGAGGATCGAGATGCCGTTCCCGACGCCGCGCTTGGTGATCAGCTCTCCCATCCACATGAGCAGGACGGTTCCGGCAGTGAGCGTGACGATGATCAGGACCAACTCTCCTGAGCCCGCTTGGAGCGCGCCCTGGCTGCGGAAGAGGAACGCGTACCCCGTCGCCTGCAAGGCCGACAGAACCACGGTCAAGTAGCGCGTGTACTGCGTGATCTTGGCGTACCCGGCCTCGCCCTCTTTCTGCAGCTCGCCGAGCCGCGGGATCACGACGGTCAGGAGCTGGAGGATGATCGAGGCGGTGACGTAGGGCATGATCCCGAGCGCGAACAGCGAGAACTGGGACAGCGCGCCGCCCGAGAAGAGGTTGAGCAGGCCCAGCACGGTGCCGCCCTGGCCGGAGAAGAAGTTCTCGATCGTCTCCGAGTCGACGCCGGGCGCGGGAATCCACGAGCCGAGCCGGTAGACGGCGAGGATGAAGGCGGTGAAGAGGACGCGCCGGCGGAGCTCCGGCACGCGCCACGCATTCGCGAGCCAGGAGAACATTTACTCGGGCGCAAGACCGGAATCCGCGAGTGCGGATTCCGGTCGCGCGAAAATCCCTGAAGGCGTCCGCTTCGCGGCCGCTGCGTCTGTGGTTGTCATGATCCGTTCTCCGGGCTCTCTGCCTCTGCCTCTTCGGGCTCGGCCGCCTCCGCTCCCACGTCCGGCGCGGTCTCCGCCTCCGGCTCCTCGGCTGCGGGCACGGCAGGCTTGTGGCGCTTCTTCTTCTTCTCGACCGGCTGGCGCAGCCAGCTCACCGTCCCGCCTGCGCTCTCGATCTTCTCCGCCGCGGACTTCGAGAAACCGTGAGCCGAGACCGACAGCTTCTTCGTCAGCTCACCCCTCCCGAGCACCTTGACGTCGATCGAGAGCTTGCGGATGAGGCCCGACGCCTTGAGCGCTTCCGGCGTGACCTCTGCGCCCGCCTCGAAGCGCTGGTCGAGGTCGCCGACGTTGACCGGTTGGCTGTACGTCCGAAACGGCCCGATGGGCATCGCGTCCGCCGACGTGTTCCCGCGCAGCTTGCCGACCCGCATGTCGATCGGCATCTGCCCACCCTCGAACCCGGCCGGCATCTTGTGCGAGCCCGCGCGCGCCTTCTGGCCCTTGTGTCCGCGACCTGACGTGCGGCCCTTCCCCGAGCCGAGGCCGCGCCCGATGCGTTTGCGGTCCTTCTGCGCTTGGGCGGGTTTCAGATTGGAGAGGTTCAGCTCGTCGGACAGCACTTATGCGTCCTTCCCGTCGATCCGTACGAGGTGTCCGACCTGCCGAAGCATGCCTTGGAGCTGCGGCGAGTCGGATTGCTCGACGGTCTTGCCGATCCTCCCGAGCCCAAGCGCACGCAGGGTGCGGAGATGGCGATCGGACTGACCGATCCCGCTCCGAACCTGTGTGATCGTCAGCGCCTTCACTCTGCCGTCTCCTGCGCCGACTCCACCTCGGGCTCAACAGCGGGCGCGGTTTCCACCTCGGGCTCGCGGCCCGCACGGGGAACCGGCAAGACCTCTCGGATCCGCTTGCCGCGAAGCTGCGCCACGTCCTCGGGGCGGACCAGCCTGCGCAGCCCCTCGACGGTCGCCCGCGTCATGTTGATCGGAGTCGTCGTACCGAGACTCTTCGCGAGAACGTCGCGGATTCCGGCCAGCTCGAGCACGGCGCGGACGCCGCCGCCGGCGATCACGCCTGTCCCCTCGCTTGCCGGGCGAAGGACGACGCGTGCGGCGCCGAACCGCCCGACGATCTCGTGCGTGATCGTCTGGCCGTGCTTCGGCACCGTAAAGAGATTCTTCTTCGCGTCCTCGACGGCTTTCGAGATCGCGAGAGGTACCTCGCGGGCCTTGCCGTAGCCGAGGCCGACGCGGTCGTTCTCGTCGCCGATGACGACCAGGGCGGTGAACGAGAACCGCCTGCCGCCCTTCACGACCTTGGCGACGCGGTTGATCTCGATCACCCGCTCCTTCAGCTCGCGGGCGTCAGCGACTTCCCTGGTGCTCAAAACCGTAGTCCTTCCTCGCGGGCGCCCTCGGCGAGCGCCTTCACGCGTCCGTGGAACAGGTAGCCGCCGCGATCGAACACGCAACGCTCGATCCCGGTCTTCTTCGCAGCGGCGGCGAGCGCCTTGCCGACGGCGGTCGCCTGCTCGGTCTTCGAGCCGGGTGACTTGTCGAGCGACGTCCAGCCGGCCGAGGCAAGCGTCCGTGCAGCCTCGTCGTCGATGAGCTGGGCGAAGATCCCGCGATTCGAGCGGAAGACAACGAGGCGAGGCCGGTCGTCGGTACCCGAGACCTTGCCGCGAACACGACGATGACGGCGCATTCTCGCCTCGCGCTTGGTGAGAACCGTCACGCGCGCTCCTCGCCAAGGAGCGCGCGGGCCGAAGCTGTTGAACTCCACCGTCTCACGCGCGCTTCCCGACCTTCCTGCGGACCTGCTCGTCGCGGTAGCGAATGCCTTTGCCCTTGTACGGCTCCGGCGGCCGCACCTTGCGAACCTCTGCCGCCGTCTGGCCGACCATCTGCTTGTCGATGCCCTTGACGACGATCTGCGTGGGGGTCGGGACGTCGAACGAGATGCCGTCGCGCGGCTTCACGAGAACGGGATGCGAGTAGCCGACCGCGAGCTCCAGATCGCTTCCCTTGAGATGCGCGCGGTAGCCGACGCCCTGTATCTCGAGGTGCTTCTCGAAACCCTTCGTCACTCCCTCGACCATGTTCGCAATCAGGGTCCGAGTTAGACCGTGGAGGGCACGGTCCTGGCCGCGCTCCGTTGGGCGGGTCACGACGATCTCGGTCTCGGTGTTCTCGATCCGCATCCGCGTCGGGACGGCTTGGCTGAGCTCGCCGAGCGGTCCGTTTACCTGCACCCGCCCCGGCGCGAGCGAGACCATGACTCCGACCGGCAATTCGATTGGACGTCTTCCGATTCTGCTCATTTCGTTTCCCCGTGAGGCGTGCGCGCGAGCAAACGCCTCACCACACGAACGCGATCACCTCGCCACCGACGCGGCGCTCCGCGGCCTGGCGGTTGGTAATCACCCCGGTCGAGGTGGACATGATCGCGGTGCCGAGACCTCCGAGCACACGCGGCAGCCGGTCCTTGCGCGCGTAGACGCGCCGGCCGGGCTTGGAGACCCGCTTGAGGTCGGTGATGACGCGCCGGCGGTCTCTGGCGAACTTGAGCTCGATGACGAGCGTGCGGTACGGCAACGGCTGATCCTTCTTGTCCTTCGTCTCGATGACGCGGTAATCCTTGATGTAACCCTCGTCTTTGAGGATGCGCGCGATCTCCTCCTTCATCCGGGAGGTCGGCATGGACGCCGAGTCGTGCAGCGCCCGGTTCGCGTTTCGGATGCGCGTGAGCATGTCGGCGATCGGATCCGTGAGCATCGTCGTCCCTCCTACCAGCTCGACTTCGTCATTCCCGGAACGGCACCCTGATGCGCGAGCTCGCGCAGGCAGATCCGGCAGAGCCCGAACTTCCGATAGACCGCACGCGGGCGTCCACACCGGTTGCAGCGCGAATACGCGCGCACCTTGTGCTTCGGCTCACGCTTCTGTTTGACGACGAGCGACTTCTTGGCCATCAGTGCTCCTTCAAGGTTCTTGCCCTGCCTCTTGCACGCGAAAAGCGAGCCAGGCAAGGACGCAGGGAGCGTCCATATCAGTAGATATGGACGCGACTGAGGACGAAGCATGGCGACGCTTTGCAGCCGCCAGAGGGAGAGATGAGAGCGCTTGAAGGAGCACTACTACTCCCTTTCTCTTCTCTCTCCGGCGAACGGCAGGCCGAGAGCGCCGAGGAGCGCATGCCCATGCTCGTCCGATGTCGCCGAGGTCGTGATCGCAATGTCGAGCCCGCGGACCGACGGAACCTTGTCGTAGTCGACCTCAGGGAAGATGATCTGCTCCCTGATCCCGATCGAGTAGTTGCCGCGCCCGTCGAACGACCCGGGGTCGAGGCCTCGGAAGTCCCGGATTCGCGGCAGCGCGATCGAGGCGAGCCGGTCGAGGAACTCGTACATGCGCGCTCCGCGGAGCGTTACGCGCGCGCCTACGGGCATGCCCTCGCGGAGCTTGAAGCTCGCGATCGACTTCGTAGCGCGGCGTACCTGCGCGCGCTGTCCGGAGATGACCGTGAGCTCGTCAATCGCCGCGTCGAGCGCCTTCGCGTCTGTCTTTGCCTCGCCCACACCCATGT
>Ga0247727_10014474_pt1 | contig 13103 bp, 13 predicted proteins | sample WisWelCaveWW1625_FD_202498 | JGI IMG/M metagenome (GOLD analysis project Ga0247727, IMG submission 202498) | Biofilm microbial communities from Wishing Well Cave, Virginia, United States - WW16-25 | ecosystem: Environmental > Aquatic > Deep subsurface > Groundwater > Cave microbial mat | place...
TTTGGGCGGTGAGTCATGCCGGCGGCGCCACGCGAACGACGGGTCATGTCGGCGCCGGCGCCGAGCTGGTTACACATGGACCTTTTGCGTATGTGCGCAATCCGCTTTATGTCGGAAATTTTTTGGTGGCGCTAGGTTTTTGTATCATGGCCTCGGTGTGGATGCCGTGGATGTTGCTCATCTACTCGGCGTTTTTCGGCTTGCAATACAGTTTGATTATCTCGTTGGAAGAAGAACACTTGCGCCAGCGTTTCGGCAAAACTTATGATGCTTATCTCACGCAGGTGCCGCGTTTTATTCCACGATTCACGCCTTTTCGTCCACAGAGTGTGTCTGGAATGCCATTGGCCCGCGCGCTCAAAATCGAGAAAGACACTTTGTTGAGCACAGGTTTAATTTCGCTGGCGATTTTTTTGCGGTGGAAATTCGCAACGATTTAGTGCGACGGCAATTTTTTTGAGAATTGTGTGAAAACTAAAGAATGGAAAAATCTCTGATGCGAAAAGATGCTCGCTTTATCCCGGGGCTCTTGTTGATGGTGGCAACCCTTCAAAGCCCCTTATTTCCGCAAGCAGGAATTGATTCTTCAAAAACCAGTCTGATTAAATCACTGGTTTCAACCGTAGCGGGGGATATTGGGCATGTCGCTTCTTCTCCTTTCAGGATGTCTAAGAATGATGCACTTCATTTTGCCGCTTTTCTGGCTTTGAACACCGGATTGGTCCATGGTCTTGATGCTGAGGCGGATGAAGAATTCGCTCTCGAAGAGCATCAGGTTTACCTGAAACCTGCAGATGAACTGGCAGATCTTGGCCATCTCTACGACCGAATCGGTACCGGAAGGGTAATAGCCGGGCTTACGACGACGATGTTAGCGGGTGGAATCATCTTCAAAGACAAGAAACTTTTGAATACGACCGGTCTTATGATTGAATCTTCCATCATCACCGGCGTTATCACCTCCCTGAGCAAGGGATTCTTTGGGCGATCACGCCCGTATACCGAGCGAGGCGCACAAGCTTTCAACCTCTTCAAATTCAGCCTTGCGCGCGAATACCTATCATTTCCTTCAGGGCATAGCAGCAGCGCCTTTGCCATGATGACCGTTATCGCCAAACAGTATGACCAGTGGTGGATAAAATATCCTGCATACACACTTGCTGTTTCCGTTGCGCTCCAGAGAATGGAGGACCGTCAGCACTGGACTTCTGATGTCGTTGTCGGCGGCGCCATCGGATATTGGGTGGCCAGTACTTTGGTGAGCCGCCATCAAGGCAAGACAAAGAGCCAACCCATTATTCCATATTTTGCAGCAAATCAAATCGGCGTTCGCATGAATTTTTAGATTCATCTCACACCATCACGAAGGTTAACGAAAAGGAGAAGAGAAAATGCGGAAAAGAATGCTTTCTTTGCCTGCCTGGCTTGTCCTTTCGGCAGGAACGTTATTCTCGACCACAAGCTCTGCACAAGAGGGGCTGCCGGATTATTTGAAAGACCGCGGCGAGGGGCTTGCGACTTCCAGCTTTGGCACTTACATTCGCAAAGGCGAGGTGATTGTTTACCCGTTTTATGAGTATTATCACGACAAAGACGCCGAATACAACCCGTCTGACTTCGGATTCACGGGCGACGAGGATTTCCGCGGAAAATACCGCGCCCATGAAGGGTTGATATTTTTGGGCTTTGGCCTCGCCGATGGGCTGGCGCTGGAAATCGAGGCGGCGGTGATTGACGCCACTCAATACAAAGCTGGCAACGATCGCTCTAACATGCCGGCCAAGGTGTCAGAATCCGGCTTGGGTGATGTGGAGTCGCAACTACGTTGGCGCTGGTCGAAAGAGAGCAGCAGCCGGCCGGAATGGTTCAGCTACTTTGAAACTGTTTTTCCGTTACAAAAAGATAAAAATCTCATTGGCACGCAGGACTGGGAATTTAAGCTTGGCACCGGTGTCATCAAAGGGTTCAGGTGGGGTACGATGACGGTTCGCGCCGCGGTGGATTATACTCGAGAAGAAGACAAGGCGGAGTTGGGAGAATATGCCGTCGAGTATCTAAAGCGCGTTTCAAATCGGCTGCGTCTCTATGCTGCCGTAGAAGGCTCTCAGGATGAAGTGGAGTTGCTTACCGAAGCGCAGGTATTTCTGACGCCTCGAACCATTCTGAAGCTCAATAATGGTTTGGGCATTACTTCCAAGGCAACCGACTTTGCGCCGGAAGTAGGCATCATGTTTTTCTTTTAGTAAGCTGCTTGTTTGGTAATTCTCAGCGTAGAAGCTTTGACGAGATCATGGTCGGCGGTACGATGACCATCAATCTTGCAAAGATCCGTTTCGCAGCCAGCCGGATGCGATAATCCTGGCGGATTCGGAGTCCAACTGGCGAAGCACGGTTTCGTGAATAATTTCTGGCGAGATTGACAGGCTTGCGGAGCGCGTGAGGCCGCGGCATATTCAGCCCTGATTCGACATGACAAACACAGGAAGAGACCGACACGGAGAAGGCCCTACGGGTATCCGGCTGGTGCTCCGGCGCCTCGCCTTTCCCATCCTGATGGCGTACGCTTTCATCCCACTGACTTTCCTTGTTCCCATTCTCGATTCGACAAGGGAATCTGTCTTCGATCTCAACACCTGGTTCGCTTTGTTAGTCTACGGCATCACAGAAACCGGAGGGACGACAGGCGCGTCCATCGTCGGCGTTCTCATGCTCGGCGTCCTGGTCACTCGCGGAGGAGTATCGGGGAGGCGTCGTCTCATCGAGGCCGGGGTTATCGCTTGTTTCGTCATCATTCTTGTCGGTGGAGGCGCGGCCATCAACGAGTACGTGATAAAACCTATGTTCGAAATTCCCCGACCAAATATCGTCTATCTTGCTGGCGCCGATGGTTCGGGGCCGCTGGGAATGCCGGTGAGCGAGTTCTACGCGCTCGGCAAGGAAGAACGTCGCAAACATCTCAGAGCGGTGCTGGCAGCGGAGCCTCCACCGGTACCGCTGCATCGCCTGATTCGAGAGCATTGGATTGAATCGACGGGTTACTCACTCCCGTCGGGGCACGCCTTCTCGGCCATGTTCTTTGCAACGTTCTTCCTGGCAATGGGACTCTCGTGGCTTTCGATGCCACGACTGCTGTTTCCCTACCTCCTGCTGCCGTGGGCCGTGTGCGTATGCTATTCCAGATTAATACTTCGAGTGCACACCGCCACGGATATCTCCGTGGGTGGATTAGTAGGCCTGCTGCTCGGAGCGCTGGCATTCGTTCTCGTCACAGCAGCCATAATGCGCAGGACTTCGACAATACCGAAAACCTGAGGCAAAGCCTAAAAAATCATCCACCCACCTGGGGCTGCGCCCTGAATATAAACAGAAAAAAGCTTTCGATTTTATAGAAAATCTTATGTATTTTCCATTTGTATGATATTTTGAATTCGCCATGGCTCAGGTTCTCCGATGCACAATCCTAAATCATACTCATGCGCTTGTTTCAAGCTTTCACATCAAGGCTATCGGCTCTGACGGTCGATCGCCGTCGCTCCTTACGCCAGCTCATTCAGAGTCGAAAGAGCGAGCTGCGTCTGGCGGCCATTTTTTTGGTGCTGATTTTTCTGCCCAGCGGCTTGTTGGGTTATTTGAGCTGGCGCGCGATCAAAAATGAAAAACTGCTTTCCGAGCAAAAGATCATTGAAAGCTATCGCCAATTCGTCCGCCTCGCGGCTCACGAAATTGACAATGAGCTTGAAACTATGCAAGCTCGCCTGCAAGCCTCTGTCGAAAAAGCTCTGGAGCGCCTTGGCCCGCAGCCTGCCGTTGAGCAGCTTGACAGCCTGATTAAGGCTGAACCCCTTATTTTCTCCTGCGCGCTGCTCACCGGCCCCGGGCAGATCGCCTATCCTCCTGAGCAGAATTTGAAACACGAAAGCCTCTCCGTTCATCCTGAGCAAAGTGAAGCGATTGCGCGCGAGTACGATTTGTATAACGAGTGGGCGGCTCGCGGCGAAGAGCTGGAATACCGGGTTAATGATCTTGACGGCGCCCTTGCAATCTACAGGCAAATACTACGAGAAACCTCTTCGCCGCAATTGCACGCCATGGCATACAGCCTCATCGGTCGCGCCCAAACGAAAAAGGCTGACTGGGAGGCGGCTCTCCAAGCGTATGAAACTTTGTTGCACAACTATCCGGAAGCGCGCGATCTGAAAAAAATGTATTTGCGCTTCTTGGCGCAATATCAGATCGCCGTTTGCCTGGATAACCTCAATCGCCATCAGAAGGCTGTCGAGGCGCTCTTGCGCATGAGTAAAGATTTGCTGGAAAGAAGCGACACGATAAATAGGCTGCAATATTCTCACTTTGGGGAGTGGATCGAAACATTGACACCAAGAGTCCTTTCAGCGCCAAAGTTGTCGAAACCGGAATACTATCGGGAACAATTTCAGTCGCTCGCCGAACAGAGCAAAAAACACATTAGCGAAAAGTATTTCGTTCAATTGTTCGATCATGAGCTCCGCGAATTGGTTATCAAACGGAAACCCTACCGCCCCCTCATTCGTTATTTTTCGGGCCAAGCTGACGATGAGCCTTTTTTGCTCGGCTACCTTCCCATGCCGGATCAATCTGGTTCTCTTATCTCCGGGTTGCTCGGGTTTCAGGTCAACCTGACTCGGTTGCGCGAAATAATTTTTCCTGCCATTCTACGTCATCTGAAAACCAGCGAGGACGTTGTTCTGGCGATCCTGGATAATAATGGCGACTATGTGATTGGAACAACGAGACCGCACGCCGCTCCGGTGGCGACTCTGGCGTTGGATTCCCCCTTCAAGTTTTGGCAGGTAGGCGTATTTCTCGACAACGATGAGCCCGCTACGACTCCAACAGATTTTCGCGCCATCTTGCGGCTGTGGCTGATTTCACTTCTCTTGTTCAGCATATTCTGTGGCGCCTATATCTTCATTCGATATGCCCGGCATCAGGCGCATTTGTCTGCATTGAAATCGACCTTCGTTTCACGCGTCTCGCATGAGTTGCGTACGCCCTTGACCTCGATCAAGATGCTGGCTGAGCATCTGGACATGCAATTGCGCCAAACCGCCTCGTCGCCGGAACAAGATTTTCGAGCGCGTACCCAACAATACTTGAGTGTTATCAGCCGCGAAAGCGACCGCCTCGGCAGATTGATCGAAAACATTTTGGATTTTTCAAAGATCGAAAGGGGAATGAAACAATACACCTTCGAATATGAAATGCCGGCGGTGGTCCTACAGAAGGCCATCGACTCCTTCCGTCCACATGCCGAAGCGCAAGGGTTCCTCATTAAAACCAAAATCGACGGCGCTCTTCCCGAGCTGCTCTTGGATGCCGATGGAATTACCCAAGCCCTTCTCAACCTGCTCAGCAATGCCGTCAAGTATAGTGAAAAAGAAAAAGTCATCGAAGTGCGCGCATTTCGTGACCGGGATCACGTTTGTATCGAAGTCGAAGATCATGGTATCGGTATTTCGGCTGCTCAGATTTCAAGTATCTTCGACGAGTTTTACCGGGTAGATCAAAAACTCAATTCACGGCGACAGGGCGGCGTGGGGCTCGGCCTGACCCTGGTGCAACACATCGTTCAGGCCCACGAGGGAACGATCAAGGTGCGCAGTGCAGAAGGCAAAGGCTCGACCTTTATCATAACTTTGCCGATTCCGGCAGACGATGGCGTGACGGCGACGGAATCGACAGAAATTGCAAACCAGAAGAAAAATCAGCCGGTTGAGAGCATTGCATGAAAAAAAGAATACTCCTCGTTGAAGATGACGATGCCATCCTGTTGGGCCTCGAGAACGTCCTTCGGGATGAAGGATATGAGACCCGTTCCGCAAAGTCAGGTCAAGAGGGCTACCAGTTGGCCAAAGAGAGCGCTCCGGACTTGTTGATTCTCGACCTCATGCTGCCCGGCATGAGTGGTCTTGAAATTTGCAAACGAATTCGTGATGAGGGGATGAAGATGCCTGTCATCATGCTGACGGCCAAGGCCGAAGAGAATGACAAGGTCTTCGGCCTGGAGCTCGGCGCCGATGATTATATCACCAAGCCGTTCAGCATTCGCGAATTGATTGCGCGGGTCAAGGCTCATCTGCGGCGTGGAGAATTCGGAACGGCCTCCGGCGAAGAAGCGATGGCGGACGAATTCAAGTTTGGCGAAGTGGTGGTCAATTTGAAGCGCCACGAAGTCACCAAGGCAGGCGATAGACAAGAGTTGACCAATCGCGAGTTTCTTCTTCTCGAATACTTCATACGGCACCAAGGAGAGCTTTTGACGAGAGATCGTTTGCTGGATGAAATCTGGGGCTATGAGGTTTATCCGACGACCCGCACCGTCGATACCCATATTCGCCGTCTGCGCAAACACATCGAACCCAACCCGGACAAACCGCGTTACATCAAAACCGTTCACGCTGCCGGATATCTCTTCGAGATTGAAGTAGAGTAGACAAACCATAATAACCAACTATCAAAACCCAAATCACAAATACATCTCAAATTCCAATCGACAAGGATGCCAATGAGTCCGGGTTTGAAATTTGGATATTGTTGCTTGATCTTTATTTTAATGTTGTTTTTTAAGTTTTGGAATTTCATTGATACTTCAGGCATTAAATTTGAGCGATAACTGAAATGCCCGCCAGCTTTAGATTCACCACTATGGCGCCAGCCGCGTGCTTCCCCTTGCTTAGATAACTACTCATTCCGCATTTTCCACATTTTACAAGTATTTTACAATCCTCCGACATATCCGTGACAACCTCTGGCGGCTTTTATTGTATATTAAAGCAAGCACGCGATTCAAAATTAGCGCGCTATAGAAATGACGATAGCCTGATGACTCCGGAAAGGGGAGGTCTAATGAAAGTACGTGACTCGTTAACAAGTATTTTTGCCTTGGCATTATGCTTTCTCGGCAGCCTTCCGCTGAGCGCCCAGACTATTAAAAAATGGACTCCTGCCGACATCGTTGCCAAAGCCAAGCCCGGCCAATGGGTCGACATCGATGGAGTCATCCAAAAGGATCAGTCTGTGCATGCGTTGGAAGTCGAGTTTCTAACCGGTGACTTTGTAGATGATGACTGGGAACTCAACGCCAAGGTGCAGGCCGTTAACCAGCAGGAAAACGAGTTCCAAGTTCTGTCGGTGCCTGTCAAAATTTCGAAAACCACTCAGTTTGACAAGGGCATAAAGAGCTTGGCCGAGGTTACGCCGGGAATGCTGGTCGAGCTTGAGGGAACGTATCTCAAAGACGGCGTCTTCCTGGCGAAGGAAGTTGAAAATAAAACCGAGAGGCTCAAAGCCAACCCGCAGTTAGAAACGATCGTTGAAGCGTTGGGGCGAGTCGGGCAAGTCGATGAAACGAAGCGAATTATTACCGTAATGGGGATTCAATTTCACGTTACGGAGAAAACAGAAGGAAAATCGCCCATCAAGTAGTTTCAAGCAGTTTGAACGATTCATTTTTCAATCAGTTTTGCAGGATGCACACATAGAAAGGTCCTCCATGATCGAACTATTCTACTTTTCCAGCTTGGGCCTTATGATCAAGGTCGAATATGTCAAAGAAGCCAACTCTCTGCGCTACGCTTCCCATCGAAAGATGGAGCATCGCGAGAGATCGATGGCTGAGCAATATATTATGGCGAAGGTGGCGCCAAAAGCAGATTACCATCTCAACCGCTCCTCAAGGCTTGTCTATCTTGGAACAGACAAGCAACTCAAAAAAAGGTTGGCCAGTTTTCATCAGAAAAATGAATTGAAGTTATCGCTCAGGAAAGAAAAAGAAATAACCGCATCGGTCAATAGACTGATCAACCTTTCCATGCGCAATTATTACACCGAAAAAATTGGCGAGCTTATTATGTCTGCGCGTCGGGAGATGAAAAACGGCTGGCAATATGACTCCAACCCGGCAAATCTGAAGCAGCAAATGAGCGATTTGTTGAATGCATACAACATTTACGCCGATCACAAAGTGACGCTCGATGACATCATCCCCTCGGAGTTAAAGCCCTATTGGCCGGGCTTGGAAGAGGCGCGATGCTATACTACCCCATCGCAGCGGTGAATACGCATCGAAGTGCCCGGGTTTTCAGGTGAACCGCTGAAAGCAGCAAAAGGTAAATAGAATCCGTGCGTTCTTTGCCTGATGAGTGCATTTGATTTGCAGCACCGCGCCTCACTATATCTTTCATACCACCAAGCAAAAGAGCTGCTCCTCGCAGCTCTTTTTTATTAACACCATCTTATGGCTCTGCTGACTCACACCGCGCTTGGCCCGGCGGCTCTCACCTTTTCATCCACGGCGTTGGCGAATTGCTCGAAATTTGTCTGAAAAAGGGTGACGACTTCTTTGGCTTTCTCGTCATACGCCTTCGCATCCTTCCACGTATTGCGCGGATTCAAAACACCTGCTGGCACGTTTGGGCATGAGGCCGGCACCAAGACTTTGAAGTTCGGATCCGGTCGGGTCTCGACTTTTTCCAACGTGCCATCCAGCGCGGCGTGCACCATGGCGCGGGTGTAGGCAATCTTCATGCGCTGACCCACACCGTACGGCCCGCCGCTCCAGCCGGTGTTCACCAGCCAGCAGGTCACGTTGTGATCCGCGATTTTTTTCTTCAGCATGTTCGCATACACCGTCGGGTGCAGCGCCATGAACGGCGCGCCGAAGCAGGTGCTGAAGGTGGCTTGCGGCTCGTTGCCCAGGCCTTTTTCCGTGCCGGCCACGCGCGCCGTGTAACCCGAAAGAAAATGATACATCGCCTGCTCGGGAGTCAGCTTCGCCATCGGCGGCAACACGCCAAAAGCGTCGGCAGTTAGCATGACGATATTGCGCGGATGGCCGCCCATGCCGCTGGGTTCATGGTTGGGAATGTAGTCGATGGGATAACCGGCGCGTGTATTTTCGGTGAGCGAGGCGTCGTTCAAATCGACGTGGCGGGTGTGCATGTCGATCGCCACGTTTTCGAGCACGGTGCCGAAACGGCGCGTGCACTCGTAAATCTCCGGCTCGGCCTCTTTCGAGAGGCGAATCACCTTGGCGTAACAGCCGCCTTCGAAGTTGAACGTACCGTGATCGCTCCAGCCGTGCTCGTCGTCGCCGATGAGCTGGCGCGTCGGATCTGCCGAGAGCGTAGTTTTACCGGTGCCGGAGAGTCCGAAGAACAACGCGACATCGCCAGTCGGGCCGATGTTCGCCGAGCAGTGCATGGACATGACGTTTTCCAGCGGCAGGCGGTAATTCAAAATGGTGAAGATCGATTTCTTGATCTCGCCGGCGTAGCTGGTGCCGCCGATGATGATGACCTTGCGGGCAAAATTGACGATGATGAACACTTCCGAGTTGGTGCCGTCGACCTCGGGCACGGCATGAAACCGCGGCACGTTGATGACGGTAAATTCCGGCTCGTGCGTTTTCAGATCGTCCGGCGTGCCCTGTACGAACATGTTGCGCGAGAACAAATTATGCCAGGCGGTTTCGGTGATGACGCGAATCGGCACGCGGTAGCGCGGATCGGCGCCGGCGTAGCAATCTTGAATGAAAATGTCCTTGCCTTGCAAATAAGCAAGCAAGCGATGGTAAAGATTGTCGAACTTTTGCGGATCGAACGGCCGGTTGGCTTTGCCCCACCAAATATTTTTTTCACTCGACGGCTCCTGCACGATGTATTTGTCGTTGGGCGAGCGTCCGGTATGATGGCCGGTGCGCACGACCAAAGGCCCGAGATGCGCGACCACCGCTTCGCGCCGCAGCACGGCGTGCTCGTACAGCGCCGGGGTCGATAGGTTCGAATACACATTGCTGATGTTGATAATGCCGTGCATCGCCAAGTTGGGGTCGCTGCCCGGCGTGCGAGATGGCTCCATCGTCGTTCTCCTCAGGTTTTCATTTTATTGATCCGATCCGGGTTTTGATTAAAATACTTTTAGTTGGTTCGGGCAGTTGCTTTCTTGCGATGCACCTGCGCCTGTTCTGTTATTTTTTCCCTTAGCCAAAGATTAATCAGAGTTTGTGGTGACACACCTTGCTGGCGAGCGTGATGTTGCAACAGTTTAGCCAAGTCGTTGGCTAAAGCGTAATATACTTTATTCGATCGCAGATTAATCCGAACCTCAACATCTTCCATATCATCTTCATAATCAGCCGTGCTATGAGCATCCCAGAACGCCCAGAATTCTTCAAGAGAGTTAAAGTTTTCTGGTAACGGGTCACGATATGTTGTATGGCTTTTATTTTTTGCCATAGCTTTTTCGCTCCTTCCTATCCATATCTCGTGCACTTAAAAGCAAAGCTTCTTGAGCCTGCTTGTGGATGAAAAAAATCGTCAAATAACGACCTGACTTCGTATGTCCAAGAGCGCGGTAAACGTGCTCCCCGCGGAAATTGCCATGGTGCATCTTCTTAATTTTTGGATTACTTGCAAAAACTTCCTCGACCTCAATGGCCAGAACATTATGCTTGGCTTCGAGTTTTTCGATAACGTCTTCCAGCCAGATAAAGCCGGCAATTTTCATCGAAAGGAGTTCCTTCTTTGTTTAATTTCACAATTTTTCGAACTAAAAACAAGCCTGTTTTTAATCCTAAGAGCGTGTTCATATTGGGCATCGCTGATTGCATTTTTAGACGTTCTCATTATTCCATTGCGCAATCTCATGCAAAGCTTTTCTTTTAATATCCGGTACCTGTGCGTTCTCTGCAGGATAGCCGACGGGGAAAAGAATAAACGGCTTTTCATTTTCGGGGCGGCCTAAAATTTCCGAGAGAAATCTCATGGGGCTGGGCGTGTGCGTGAGGGTGACAAGTCCCATGTTGTGAATCGCGGCGATGAACAAGCCGCAGGCGATGCCGACGCTCTCGTGAACATAGTAATTGGTGGCTTTCGTGCCATCGGCTTGGGCGCCGTAATTTTCGCGGAAGCACACCACCAGCCACGGGGCGATTTCCAGGAACTCTTTGTGCCAGTCGGTGCCGAGTGGCAGCAGCGCTTCGAGCCATTCCGGCGGCATACGTCCACCTTCGTAACTCTCGCGCTCTTCTGCCTCGGCGGCGAGACGAATGGTTCGTTTAATCTTCGGATCGTTGACGCTGACGAATTTCCACGGCTGGCGGTTGGCGCCGGAGGGCGCGGTGCCGGCGGTGCGGATGGCCAATTCGATTAACTCGCGCGGCACCGGCTTATCGGAAAAATGGCGCACGCTGCGCCGGCGATTCAAAAATTCGTAAAACGCGCGGGCGCGGCGGAGGCCTTCTTCAGATGAAAATTGGACGGCATTAAACGGGACAAAAGTGGGCGCTGGCTTTTGCATCGATTCGTCCAAAAAAGTCTTGCGGAAAGATTGGCCGTTCGCGGTAGACCTCTCATACATTCGAAACAGGCTGAACCGTGACCGGTCAATGTCTATTTTCTTCAATCACTGCAGGCGCTCGCATTATACCCAAATTAGCAGAGCCTGTCAAGCTAATTTCCCGATTGGCGCTGATGGCGATGCAGTAGGAAATGATCGATGCCGAAGATTAATGTCGAGGCCATCAATCCCCAATAAATGGGATCGAGTCCAGACAGAAGAAATCCCTCACCTCGCGCCAGCATGGTAAAGCCGGTGACCGCCGCACTTCCCAGCATCGCCACCAGCGCGCCGGAGGAAGACATTTTCCATCGCTGTGAAAAGCTGCTGGCGAGAGGAATGAGCAACGCCGGCGTGGCCAACGTGCCCACTTGATACCAGAGATTGACCACGGACGGCGACCACAAGGCCAAGCCAACGGCTAATACAAACGTAACGATCAAACTCAGACGAATCCATCGCACCGGCGCGGCGTCATGTTCCATTGTCAACGAATCTCGCCGGCGCCATTTCCACAGAAAATCTTTTCCCAAGGTAACGGCGGACACGAAGGCATAGCCATCGATGGTGGACATGATGGTGGCGAGCAATGCCACCAAGAACAGGCCTCGGGCAAAATGCGGCAACACGGTCACGGCTAAACGGGGATAGGATTCGGCGGCATTTTCGAGTCCGGGCAGGGCCGCGCGCGCGTAGAGGCCGGTGGTGGTGGTCATGAAATCAAACAAGAACCAACAGCCGACGGAGATGAGGATGCCGCGCCGCGCCGTTCGTGCGCTTTGGGCGGCGTAGCAGCGTTGATAAAAACTCGGATCGACCAGCGTGCTCATCGCGATGAAATACCACACGAGAATAAACAACGGGGAGTTGCCGCCATGCCAAGTGAGATGAGCGGGCGGCAGGTTGGCCAACAGAAAATCAAAACTGCCGAACCGTTGTACGGCAAAAAACAAAATCACCGCAAAGCCGGCGAACATGAGGATAAATTGCAGAATCTCGGTGCGCACGATGGCACTTAGCCCGCCGCGAAAGGCATAGATCATCGAGAGCAAGGCGCCGGCACTCGCACCCAACCATAGCGGCCAACCGAAAAACATCCGGCACAGCACGCCAAGCATCAGCACGTAGGGCGCCGGCGTGGAGAGAACGAATATGAACAGCGCTCCGGCGAGACCGGCCTGGCGTCCGTAAGTCTGCTCCAATTGATCGGGTATGGTCAAGCGCTGCGATTGCCAAGCGCGCCCGGCAAGCAAGAGAGCAAAGATGATCGCGTATATGTAATACGGCACACCGAAGACCAGCCAATTCGACAACCCGTATTTGTAACTGTATTCGCCGACGCCGAGAATGCCGCCGTACCAGGTTGAAACCAGGGTTGCGACAAAAGCCGGCAGCGACAGACGGCGCCCGGCAACGATGTATTCTTCTACCGAACTGCCGCCGCGCCGCGAACGCATAAAGCCGAGGACGAAGAGGCCGGCGAGATAAAGCAGGATGAGTGAATAGTCTGATAGGTCGAGTTGGTTCAATTATTATCCTTCAGCTCAATGAGTGAGAAGTAAGAAGTAGACCTTGCTGAAAAACTCAAAAAGTGAAAAGCGTCTTTTGCTGCGGAGGGTTTCATCGTTACATTGAGTCATCGAAGTGCACGCTTTTTTGCAGGAGGCCTTCGAATTCCGTGCACTTTTGCAAACTTTTTCGAGGTGACTCAATGTACATTTGTCGCG
>Ga0247727_10014475_pt1 | contig 13102 bp, 12 predicted proteins | sample WisWelCaveWW1625_FD_202498 | JGI IMG/M metagenome (GOLD analysis project Ga0247727, IMG submission 202498) | Biofilm microbial communities from Wishing Well Cave, Virginia, United States - WW16-25 | ecosystem: Environmental > Aquatic > Deep subsurface > Groundwater > Cave microbial mat | place...
AAAGAATGATCGCCATCGGGTGATACTTCCCAGAAACAGCGGAGTGACAAACTTTAGTTTGTCAGCCTTGCCCGGTTTCTCACTTTACGAATTCCGTCGCAGCGGAATCATTGCTTCCCAGAAACACCGGAGTGACAAACTTTAGTTTGTCAGCCTTGCCCGGTTTCTCACTTTACGAATTCCGTCGCAACGGAATCATTGCTTCCAAGCAACACATTGACCAGTCGCTATAATTCCACTACTTTGAGGAGACCACCACTTGACACACACCGAGGTTTTGATCATTGGCTGTGGCATTGCCGGCGCGACCGCAGCGCTGCGACTGGCGCGCAATTCCAATCGACACCTCACGGTCATCACCCGCGCGCCTGATCCGCAGGAGTCGAACACGCGCTATGCGCAGGGCGGCATTGTCAGTCGCGGCGTCGATGACGAGGCCGGAACTTTGTTCGACGATATTCTCGCCGCCGGCGCCGGCGCCAGCTCTCCGCAAGCCGCGCGTCTCCTGGCCGAGGAAGGCCCGCGTTTGTTGCACGAAATTCTTGAAGGCATGGCCGGCATTAATTTCGATCATGATGCGAGCGGCCAGCCCATTTGGGGCTACGAAGCCGCGCATTCCCGCCGGCGCATCCTGCACGTCAGTGACGGCACCGGCCAGGCGATCATCACGGGATTGATCGCGGCGCTGCGCCGCTGCCCGAACGTCACGCTCGTCAGCAACGCCACCGCCATTGATCTCATCACCTTTCCGCACCATGCGCGCGATCCCTTGGCAGCTTACCAGCCGATTCGGTGTTACGGCGCTTATGTGTTTGACCAGCAAGAGCGCACCGTGCATCGTTACCTGTCAGCCGCAACCGTGTTGGCTTCCGGCGGTCTGGGGCGCATCTTTCGCAGCACCACCAACCCCCTTGGCGCGCGCGGCGACGGCATCGCCATGGCGCACCGCGCCGGCGCGCGCATCATCAATGCGGAATACATTCAATTTCATCCCACCGCTCTGGCGGCGCCTGGCGCCGAGGGCTTCTTGATCAGCGAGGCGGTGCGTGGTGAAGGCGGCATTTTGTTGTCGCCCGATGGGCGCGCGTTTATGGCAGATTATTCGCCGGAATGGAAAGACCTGGCGCCGCGCGACGTCGTGGCGCACGCCATTCATCACCAGATGGAAACGCACGGCTACTCGCACGTGCTGCTCGACATTGCCTCACACATGCCCGCCGAGGCCATCCGCACACGATTCCCCAATATTTACGCGACGTGTATGCGAGTCGGAATCGATATTACCCGCGAGCCGATTCCGGTCGTGCCCGCGGCGCATTATTTTTGCGGCGGCGTCTGGGTGGATGAATGGGGAAGATCGAGCATCGAAAATCTGTATGCCGTTGGCGAAGTGAGTTGCACCGGCCTGCACGGCGCCAATCGCCTGGCCTCCACTTCATTGTTGGAAGGGCTGGTCTGGGGCAGTCGCGCCGCCCAGCATATCGAAAGCAGAATCCGCGAGAATCGGTCGCCCGCAATACCCGGCCGCGATGAAGTGCCGCCGTGGGACGAAAGCGGTTTGGAGGCGGATGCCGACCCGGCCCTGATTCAAGGCGATATGCAAACGATCCAGAACATCATGTGGCACTACGTGGGATTGGCGCGCAATGCCGACCGGCTCTCCCGCGCCATTCGCGAGCTGCGCCACCTGTGGAACGAAATCGAAACGTTTTATCGCACCACGAAATTGAGCGACGGCTTGATCGGCCTGCGCAACGCCGTCGAAGTGGCCTTGCTCGTGGCCTCCGCGGCGCTGCATAATCGCCAGAGCCGCGGCTGCCATTACCGGCAGGATTCGATTAATGATACAGAACTGTAGCACAGACAGCTTGTCTGTGGTCTTTTTGAGGAGAGAACCTTGAAAATTTACGTCACCCAGCCAATCCCATCCGCCGGCTTGGAAGTTCTGCGCTGCGCTTATCCAAATTTTCAAATGAACCCCGAAGAGCGCGTTCTATCACGCGCGGAGTTGTTGGAAAAAATAAAAGGCTGTGACGCCATCCTGAGTTTGTTAACCGACAAAATCGACGGCGAAGCGTTGGATACCGCCGGCTCGCAATTAAAAGTCGTCGCCAACATGGCCGTCGGTTATGATAATATCGATCTCGCCGCGGTAACTGCGCGCGGCGTGATGGCAACCAACACGCCCGGCGTTTTGACCGACGCCACTGCCGATCACGCATGGGCGTTGCTCTTCTCGGTTGCCCGCCGCATTCCCGAATCGGAAAAATTTTTGCGCGCCGGAAAATTCAAAAGCTGGGGGCCGCTGTTGTTTCTCGGCGGCGATATTACCGGCCGCACGCTCGGCATCATCGGCGCCGGTCGCATCGGCCACGCGGTGGCGATGAAATCGCGCGGCTTCAACATGCGCGTGTTGTACGCCGATGAAGTGCCCAATACAAAACTCGAGCAGGAAATCGGCGCGCGCCAAGTGAGCGTCGAAGAATTGCTGCGCGAGTCGGATTTTGTTTCGGTGCACGTGCCTTTATTGCCGAGCACGAAACACTTGATCAACACGCAATCGCTGCGGCTGATGAAAAAAACGGCGTATTTGATCAACACCAGCCGCGGCCCGGTGGTGGATGAAGCCGCGCTGGCTCAAGCGTTGAAAAGCGGTGTCATTGCCGGCGCCGCGCTCGATGTTTTTGAAAATGAGCCTTTAGTTCATCCGGAATTGCTCAAGCTCGACAACATCGTGCTCACCCCGCACACCGCTAGCGCGACGATTGAAACGCGCTCCAAAATGGCGACGATGGCCGCGGAAAATCTCATCGCCGCGTTGGCGGGGCAGAAGCCGGCGAATCTGGTGAATGTGGAAGTGTGGGGAAAGCAAAGAACGAATTAGCAGAGGGCAAAGAGCAGAGGGCGGAGGGTAAACTTCCCGCTCTAAGCCCTCTGCCCTAAGCCGCGTGAGGAGGAAAAGTGGATTTACTCAACAAATTGGTAGTGACGGCAATGCCGCTGGTGCCGAAGCCGTTGGTGCGCAATGTGGCGAATCGTTACATTGCCGGCGAATCGATTGCAGACGCCGTGCGTTTGGTGCGCCAACTGAATCAAAAAAATATGATGGCCACGCTCGACGTTCTTGGCGAGCATATTTTTAAAAAGGCAGAAGCGGAGGCGACCGTCGCCGATTATCTCGAAGCGCTTGAAGCCATCCATCGCGAAAAGCTCGATAGCAATATTTCCATCAAGCTCACGGCGTTTGGCCTCAAGCTCGATTTTGATTTGTGCCTCGCCAACGTTCGCCGCGTCGTGCAGCGCGCGCAGGAGTTGAATAATTTTGTGCGCATCGACATGGAAGACTCCACGTGTACGACGGATACGTTGCGAATTTATGATACGCTGCGCCAAGAATTTCGCAACGTCGGCACGGTGATTCAAGCGTATATGCGACGCTCACTCACTGATATTCGCGGCCTTATGCAGAACGGGACGCCCGCCAATTTCCGCATTTGCAAAGGCATTTACATTGAGCCGCGCGCCATCGCGTACAAAAATCGCGAGCTGATCAACAAGAATTTTACTTTCCTGCTCCATGAAATGCTGCGGCATCATGCGTACGTCGGCATTGCCACGCACGATGAGCGGCTGGTGTGGGACGCGATGCGTCTGGTCGATGAACTGAAGCTGTCGCGCGAGCAATACGAATTTCAAATGCTGCTCGGCGTCGATGAAGAATTGCGCGACTCGATTATCAACGCCGGCCATCGGTTGCGCGTTTATGTTCCCTTCGGAAAATCCTGGTATGCTTATTCCGTGCGTCGCCTGCAGGAAAATCCGCAGATCGCCGGCTATGTGATGCAGAATTTTTTCGGGCTACGCAGCTCATGATTGCTTTACCATCGCACGTTCTTGGTGAAATGGAACAGGTGGCGAAAAAAAGAAAAACCGCGGTTGACAAGTTGATCCGGCAATTAGTGGAAAACTTGTTGCGGCAGGATAAAAGAACAAATTGGGCTGATCGTCTGCGTGAAGGCTATTTGGCCAATGCCGTCCGCGATGCCGCGATTTCGGAAGAATTTAGATTCGCCGACGCCGAGATCGATCGCGAGCTTGATTTGCTGGAGGAGAGATGACCCCAACTGTGAAGGTTTGCAAACGTGGGGAAATTTATATGGCAGATCTTGACCCTGTTGTTGGCAGCGAACAAGGCTCGCGTCGGCCGGTCTTGATTATTCAAAACGACGTGGGCAACCAATTTAGCCCGACGACGATCGTCGCCGCGATCAGTTCACAGGCCTCACCCAAAATTTATCCGACGGAAGTTCGCGTCAAAGCAGGTAGTTGAATCAGTCTTTTTTTCTATCCAGATAGCTTTTTACTCCAAGGCCTGCTCCCACGCCGCTAATAAATAGCACAATTCCCTTCAGAGCTTCGGTGAGTGTGTTCGGGTTCGTCACGCCGATGAAGGCAACGACAAAAACAACTAACAGGCTAAAAATAATGAGACGGCCAATCTGATGTTTTCTCAAATCTCTGGCGTCTTCGAAGGCCCTTTGTTTCTTCTTTTCTTCGTGTTCGATTAATTGGGTGAGATACCCGGCATTCATTTTGACTCTTTCTATTTTATATCAATATAGCCGCTCAAACACAAAAGTTTTTCTTTGTGAACTTTGTGCCTCTTTGTGGTGTAAAAAAACTTCGCGGGCGTGATAGTTTTTTCATGGGAATACAATTGACGGGCCAATCACCACACCTGCCACCACCGACGATGATCTTTTCCCGCGGTCTCGCGCACAAATTCAGCGAACAGCGAAGAGAAGAGTTTCTCCTCATGCACAAAGCCCGCCTGCGTGAGGTCCTTCAACGCAAAAGCGTGCTCGCGCGGCGGCCGCCGATCGCGGGCCAGCGCCACCACGACGGCCTGCTCCGACTCGTCAAATTTTTCCCAATATTCTTGAAAATGCGGTCGGGCTTCTTCCATAAAAATTTCTTTCGCCTTTTTGAAATCAACCTTGCCGGCGCGCGGCTGCGAGAAGAGCGCCGAACACGCCATCTGAATAAAAAACGGAAAACAACCGGCGATATCCAGCACAAAGTCAGCGTGAAAATCGAGCGGCCGGCCGGCATGCGCCGAAGGCTCGGCGATCAACTGGCGCGCCGCCTCCGGCTTAAAAGCGCCCAGGCGCAGATTGGTAAAAATATTGAAAAACGGCGAGTCGGAGATTTCTTTGGCGTGACAGAGGCTCTGCAACTGATCGGCTGAGCTGGTGATATAGGCCACATTGAAATTGTTGGCCAGCGCGCGAAAATACGCGTAAAATTCGGGGCCAAACTTTTGATTGCGCGTCACACTCTCAAATTCATCCCAGAGAAAAATTAATTTGAGGCCGGCATCCTGAAACGTTTGCACCACTTTCTGCATGCCGTCGTAATCCGGCTCGACGTTCACTTGCAGCCGGCCGCGATATTCTTTTTGCAATTCACTATAAATGTATTGAAAAAAATCCGTCACCTCGACGTTGCGCCGCGCCTGCAAATCCATCAGAACGAAAACGTATTCCTGCGGATTCGGCAAATATTGGCGGCGATTCTCCGGATGATGGATGGCGCGTAGCAGCGAGGATTTGCCGATGCGCCGGACGCCGACCATCGAAATGCTTTGCGGCCGCACGGCTTTGACGCGCTCGTAAATGCGCGTCAGCTCCGAGCTGCGCCCGTAAAAATCCTGCGGCTGTTGAATCGGGAGGCGGTTGATATACGGATTGCCTCCCGGCTCAGGGCCGGCATATTTTTCGGCGACGAGCGTCTCTGTGGTTAATAGCCGCAGCTTTTCCGTGAAGGTCAAATTCACGCCGGGCCGCGACTCCTCCGGCAAAACGATGATGCAACTATCTTGCTTCTTTGCAACGGTTCTGGTGATAATGGGATCATCCCCCGCAGGTTCCGGCGTGCCTTCACTTAGATTACGCAGATCAATGATCAGAGCCTCGGCGGAGGGATACCGTTCGTGCAGGGCCTTGGCCAGGGCGCGATCGATAATTCGTTCCAGCGCCGGGGAAACGTTCGGCAAATACGTTCGCAGCGGTTTCGGGAGGTCGTAAACAATGGCCTGCATCAGCGCCAGCTCATATTCGCCCTGAAAGGGCAATTGTCCGGTCAGCATTTCATACAACACCACGCCGAGCGACCAGAGATCGGTGCGATGATCGACCTCGAGGCCGCGCGCCTGTTCGGGCGACATGTAAGCCGGTGTGCCCACCATGGCGCCGCTTTTGGTGAGCCGCTCCGTTAATCGATCAACGGGTTTGATGAGTTTCGCCAGGCCGAAATCGACGATCTTGACCACGCCGTCTTGCTTCAGCATCACGTTCGCCGGCTTGATGTCGCGATGGACGATGCCGTGTTGATGCGCGCAACCCAGCCCGCTGGCAATCTGAATCGCAATAGCAACCGCGCTGTTTACTGATAACTGATTACTGGTTACTTGCTTTTTCAGCGTTTCGCCTTCGTAAAACGCCATGGCGATGAACATCTGATCGTCGAGCGTTTCATCGATGTCATAAATGATACCGATATTCGGATGGTCCAGCGCTGAAGCGGACTCCGCTTCCTGCCTGAAACGCAGCTTGGCGTCTTCATCGGCGCTGAGATGTTGCGGCAAAAATTTCAGCGCCACAAAGCGCGGCAGCTTCAAATCCTGCGCTTTGTAAACCACGCCCATGCCCCCGCCGCCGAGCTTTTCGAGAATTTGGTAATGCGAAATTTTTTGGCCTGGTGCGATCATGTTAGAACCATTTGCGGAGGTAGAATTCAAAAATGCCATGAGAGAGGGTTACAGGATCTCTCTTTAAAGCTGTTTGGCTTAAATCAGTCTCAGGAGCGCCCTTAATCACAAGCCGGGCGACTTCAAAGGTGCTGCCAATTTCCCAGCCCGATTTGTAAGTATAACTGAGAATGGGACCGCCGTTGACGTACATTGTGGAAAATTGTATCCCTGATTTTGACGAATCCTCGAAGCTAAATCCCAGGTATACACCCGCCGAGAGCCGTTCAATAGTTTTGCGCATCCACTGTATTCTCATGAACAGCAAAAGTTGCTTAAAAGCTGAAAAGTTGCTTTTGGTTACGTCTCTATCGGGAACTACCTCTACCTTGATCGGCGTTCCAATCCCCCCGACAATGTCCCAATTCTCCAGCATGCGATAGCTGAAATCGACGCGCGAGATGGGACCGGCAGCGATCCTGATGCTACGCAGTTTTTTTCGAAACTCACTTTCAATATATGCCCAGCGTGTCTGGTAAATATCTCTCACTTCCTCCGGGAGTCGTTTAAGATCCGGATACTCACGCCAGATTTCCATATTTTCGTCGAGCGATTGTTTTACATGCTGTTCGACCAGCATCATGCTGCTATCCAGAGCAAAATAACTGAGCGCCAGCCACTCGTGAACCCAGGCGCGAAACAAGCTGCTGGTCTTTTTCACTTCTTCCATTGTGAGAATCTTCCGCAAGTCTTGCACTGATCTTTGGCGGCCTTCATTATCACCATCATCATAATGCTTTATGGCGGAATCAACAAGCGCGACCAATGGCTGGGGCAATTCTGAAAACCGAGCATCTTTGATTAAGCGACTAGAAAGCCGTTTTGGGTAAATTGGCTGCTGTGCCAAAGCTAGTTCAAAACCACCGAAATTTACGAACACAGCCACCGCGAGCAATATAGTAAATTGGCGATGATTCATCTTCTCCTCTCCCTTACTACAATTGTGATTTGCTCGTTTGCGCCCTTACGAATGATGACGGTTGGGGGATTTGGCGATACAATATCATACTTGGTGGGTTTTATTTTGAGGGTGTATTTTCCAACTTTTAGGGGCTTGTCATCTGCAAGTTTAGGGGTCTTTCCCAAAAGGACCTCTTCATCTTTTTCAGAAGCCAAGGAAACTTCTACATTAGAAGGAGCCACCCCTTGCTCATCCTTAACCTTCACGCCGAGGTAACCATATTGTTGCTTTAAATCATCAAAAAAAGTTGTATCGCTTTTGAGTTCAAAAAACTCCGTGACGGGATCGTACCCTTCTTTTTCCAGTTCGATTAGGTAAACGCCAGGAAGAAGGTTTATGTCGATCGGTGTGTATCCTACTGGTGTGTCGTCTAATATAACTCTGGCGCTGTCTGGGTTCGATTTGATTGTCAATCGACGAATGGTAGACGCGGGCAGTTTTTTTGGGGCAGGTTTTGACTTCTCAGACAGAGGCTTACTATTTAGTTTAAAATCAACCGTGATCGTGGCGTCCGTCATAATATCATAACCATCCAACGAAATTTTATTGTTGCTGAAAAGGGCAGAAAGCTGAAATTCATAGGTAGCTTTTTTACAGCCTCTAATAATCGCCGAATTCGAACCTGATATTTTAGGTTTTGATCTCTGTCCTCGCGAGTTGCTCCAGATGTACTGGAAGTCAACATTCGATTGCAAAGTAACAACTACGACGCTATCAAAGTCAACGTATTGGTGTACTGAATTGTTTGAAACATTAATATCATACTCTTTCTTTTCGTCCGTGCTCGGATCTGTCACATGAAGTTTGTAATTGCCCGCGCAAACCGTAAAGATGTGTTTCCACGGCTCGGCATGTTCGGCAGTTTGAACGGTATCGCTGTTCCATGTCAAAATCATGCTATCGGCGTCACTTACAACACTGACGGGGTACTCACGAAATTTAAATCTTATAGGCTGATTATTTTCCCCGATTGTTACTAAAGTATCAGGCATCGTTTCACCTGTCTCTAGCAGTTTCGCCCTGAAACGATAGGTTTCTCCTTCTTTCAGTTTTTTTTCAAAGAAAATCCACTTTTTTCCAATAACAAATTGAGTAGGATTATCCTTGTTCGTTGTGCCGATCGAATCGCCATCTACCCAAACTGAAAAGGGTCCGCCGTTGGCGCTCACTTCGACCTCTCGCTGAAATATCAAATTGTAAACCCATATTCCCAAAAAAACCGCCGCCACCGCCGAAACAGCCAGCGCAATGCGCTCCAGCACAATAATAATCTTCTTCTTCTTTTCTTTCTTCTCTCTTTCCCGCTCGCAAATGCGATCCAACTCTTCCTGGCCGATTTCTTTTTTCACCTGCCAGATATTGTGATCGTGCCGAATCCAGCGGCGGAACAGATCGAGCCGGAAGCTGAAACGGTAGTCCTGCTGCAACAGATATTCATCTTTGCAGAGATCGGTCAGCCAGGTTTTCAGCTTGGCGTCGCTCAAAACGAGATCCAGCTTGCTCCGGTTGATCCGGTGGCGAATACTGACCGTCGACAGGTAGCGGCCCGGTTGCTTTGAAAATTCCGCCAGCAGTGCCAGCGTCAGCTTATGTTCGGAAGAGTGCTCGCCCCAGTTGAAAATCATTTGCGGCGGCGGATTATCCAAAACGCCGTTCACCACGGCTTCCAGATCCTTGCTGTCAACGAAATATTTTTTCACCTCGTTCAAATGATACACGAGGTTCTGGCAGATCAGTTGCGTATAAAACGGCTGGCCGGCGGTGAGGCCGTAAATTTGCTCGACTACCTCCGGTGCAAATGTTACTTTGTTTTCCAGCGGCTGCGTGACGAGGCGCGCCGTATCGTCGCGGGTGAGAAAGCTGATTTTACGCGAGGTGGCTTTCTGCAACAGCTCGCTGCCCCACAGCTCGGCGTTGTGCAGCTCCAATCGTTTCGAGCCGGTGAACACAAACGACACCTGCTCGCTATCCAGCAGGCCGCCAAAAAACGTCAGCACGTGGCGCGAGAGACAGCCTTCGGTAATTTTGTTTTCGAGAATTTCGTATTCATCGATCAGCAGCAGCGGCGCGCGCCCGGGGAAATGCTCTTTCAACGCCCGCAAATACTGGCGAAATCCTTCGGAGGGATTGGAGTCGTCGGGCCGCAAAATATAGGGCGTTATTTCCGGCCCCTCTTTTCCCAGCGCCTTGCCGGTGTCGGTGATGAGACGGCCAAAAAATTCCGCTTCGTTGGCAATTCCGGCCATGATCTGCATATCCACAAAAATCGGCAAAAACGTCTTGCCGAGCTGGCCGTTTTGAAGTTGATAGAGAATGGAAGATTTGCCGCTGCGCCGCTCGCCAAACAGCACGATGAGCGCGGCTTTCCGCCCGTCGTCCAGCGCGCGCGCGATAAAATGAAACTCATCCATCCGGCCGAAAAACATCTCGCGGCTGCGAATCGGATTGCCGACGATGTACGGATTTGGATAAATCGGTTGAAACAACCCCTGCGACATGCGACACCTTTACGTAGCCCAGACGGCACGTCTGGAAAGTTCAGGCCGATATAACTTCATAGTCCTTTGATTTTAATTGGAATTTATGCCCTGTAACAAATATAAACTTTCTGTAAAATAGGCGCAAGCACTTTTATTTTACCGATATATTTAAATAATAGGGTTTCTCTCTCTTCAATAAATATAGACATGCGGCGGGCAAATAATCTCTCAAAAACAAAAAAATAATTACCGTGCTATTTCCCGGACGCTCGCAGCGTCCAGACGACAAATAACTGCGGCAACACTCACCGCCCGGCTTTGTCCTTGTTTGTCGCCATTTTTTTTGTTATATTTTTCAGAGACACGGTTCTTCTTTCAGTGCAATTTATTTTATGACGTCCGAATCTTTTTTTGCGCCAATTGACCACACCGCCGACGTCGGCTATCGCCTTTTTGCGCCGAGTCTGGCGGAACTCTTCGCCGTTGCCGGACGGGCTTTGTTTGATGCGATTACCGAACTCGATTTAATTCAATTGCAGTTCGAACGCCAAATCGAAATTGAGGCGGACGATGTCGAGGCGTTATTGGTCGCCTGGCTCGCCGAGCTTAATTTTTATTGCCTCACGGAGTTTGTGTTGTTCGGCGAATTTAAGATCGAGTCGATTTCGCCCACTTCGGTGCGCGCCACCCTAAAGGGCGAAAAAATTGATCCGGCGCGGCACGTGATTCACACCGAAATCAAAGCCGTGACCTATCACGAGCTTTATGTTCGACCGGTAGAAAACGGCTGGGAAGCGCAGGTGATTTTTGACGTATGACCGATGAAGTGAATAGAACAACTTTAAATATGAGGTGAACAATGGGATTCAATATTGAAAACGCGGCAAAGCAGATTGCCGTTTTAGCGCCAAAGACGCAAGCAAAATTATTCGCGAGCCTTGCCAAACTAACAGGTCAATCGGATTTAAAGATGTTGCAACCCGAGGCAAAAACTGATCTTGAAATCAATACGCGCTACAAAGTGCTCGTTGAGAAGCCGATGGCGACGTTTCCCGAAATCAAGAATCGCGCGCTCCGACGAATTGCAGCAAGAGCTATCCCCATGGGAATTCGCGATTTTGCGGGAACAACATGATCATTATCTATACGGAGTGCCTAAAAAATAACCCGCATTAAACTCAGGATACCGCCATGTCACGTTATATCGATCCGACCACCGATTTTGGCTTCAAAAAGCTTTTCGGCAAAGAAGCCAACAAAGAGATTGTCATGAGCTTCATTAACGACATCTTGGAGCTGCAAACGCCTTTGCAAGACCTTCGCTTTTTGGACAAGGAACAACTTCCTGAAATCATTGAATACCGCGGCGGCGTCTACGATCTTTTTTGCACGGATCAACAGGGAAAACATTACATTGTCGAAATGCAAAGGAGTCCGATCGCATACATCAAAGACCGGATGATGTATCACTCCACCTTTCCCCCGCCTTTCATTATAACAAAAAACGAAAGGAATGGCGGGGCCGAACAAGCTCCCAAAGGCGAGGTGCTGCGTGTTGCCGAACCGGTTGATGCCCACGGCAAAAAGGCCAAAAAGGTGCCGTGGGATTTTCGGCTTGATGCGGTTTATTGCATCGCCATACTCGGCTATGCCCTTGACGGCAGTACAACGGCGGTCAATTATAACAGCATCCGAAATGATGAGCTGCCGCACCCGCTCTTCTATGACAAATTGCAATTTGTCACCGTCGAACTACCCTTGTTTGATGAAAGCAAGCCGGAATACAGCCTTGATAAGCATCTTAACAAATGGTTTTATTTTCTGAACTACCTTACTGACTTCGAGCGGATGCCGGAAATCTTCAAGGGAGATGAGATTTTTGAAAAGGCCTTTCATTTGGCCGAAATCGCTAATCTGACGCCAACGGAGTTGAGCCGGTACCGCCGTAGCTTGAAATATCTATGGGATGATTACGCCAGGCTCACAACCGCCGAACAAAAAGGCGAACAGAAAGGCATTCTAAAAAGCAAATTGGAAGTTGCGCAAGCTTTGCTCCAAAAAGGAAGTGAGCCGGCCTTCGTTGCAGAAGTGACGGGCTTGTCAATGGATCAAATCCAACAATTGCAAAAGCCGGCGGCTACGATTAGAAAACTTTATCCAACTAAAGAGTAGCCGTCGAATTTGATTTTAAAAATGGAGTTGTCATCATGTCCGAAATTCAACTCAAAAAAATTACCGACTATATCTGGGAAATTTCGCAACAGGGCAATATGCTGGCGCCGGCGCGCATTTATGCCACTGAGAAAATGCTCGAACACATTCTCGCCGACAACGCGCCGCAGCAAGCCGCCAACGTCGCGCATCTGCCCGGCATCGTCGGTTACTCGCTCGCGATGCCGGATATTCATTGGGGCTACGGTTTCCCAATCGGCGGCGTCGCCGCCTTCGATGTGAACTCCGGCGTGATTTCGCCTGGAGGCGTTGGGTACGATATTAACTGCCTTGCCGGTGAGACACGCGTGTTGTCGGCTCACGGTTATACGCGCACCATTGCCGAAATGGAAATCGACTGGCAAGCGGCAAATTTGCGCTGCCAGGATTTTGGCGCGAATCGCGATGCGGACACAAAAGTCGTCGGCTATCTCAAGCGTTGGCCGAACACGCCGACCTGTCACCTCACCATCGATACCGGCGATGAAATCATTGCGACCGCGGATCATCCGTTCTGGACGCCGGACGGCATGATGGAATTGCGTCGCTTGAAAGTCGGTGACCGCGTGGCGCGTTATTCGTTTGAAGGCGTTTCTTACGAAGCGCCGGATGATCGAATTCTCGTTGATGAAGCCGATGTTA
>Ga0247727_10014476_pt1 | contig 13101 bp, 11 predicted proteins | sample WisWelCaveWW1625_FD_202498 | JGI IMG/M metagenome (GOLD analysis project Ga0247727, IMG submission 202498) | Biofilm microbial communities from Wishing Well Cave, Virginia, United States - WW16-25 | ecosystem: Environmental > Aquatic > Deep subsurface > Groundwater > Cave microbial mat | place...
CCAGCATCAGTTGCCTACAACGCGATATTCTCCCGCGCCGGTGGATTTAAACCGGGTGGCTATGCGGTGGTCTATGGGGCAGGCCCGATCGGGTTGGCCGCGATTGCCTTGTGTCAGGCTGCTGGAGCTTCAAAGCTGATCGCTTTCGAAACATCGCCACGTCGCCGCGAGCTGGCGAAAGCGCTGGGTGCAAGTCATGTTTATGATCCGGGCACGTTGGCCAAGGAGGGATCGAGTCCACGACAGGTGATCGACCAGGTGACCAAAGGTCAAGGAGTTGATATCCAGGTCGAAGCAGCCGGGATGATGGAAAAAACGATTCCGGAGATGGAGAGCTCGTTGGCGATCAATGGCAAGATCGTGATCATCGGTCGGGCTGCAACAAAAGTCCCGATCTATTTGGAAAACTTTCAGGTTCGCCGGGCACAGATTTTTGGTGCGCAAGGGCATTCTGGTGATCAGAATTTTCCAAGCGTGATCCGGTTGATGGCAGCGGGTCGAATCGATATGACCAAGGCTGTGACTAAAGTAACGGTGCTAGAACATACGGTTGCAGCGATCGATGAATTGGTGAAGACGCGCGCTGAAGGGAAAATATTGGCGAAAATTAGTTAGGCTGGTTTCAATTTCCTCTCCCCTCGGGGAGAGGGTTAGGGTTAGGGGGCCAGCACGCTTTGCAAAGAAGGCGCTCTCTGGTTAAGTTGCGAATCAGCAATTCCGTCACGCTCCACCGGACCAATCGAGGATTGAAAAAACGTAGCTGACGACTGCATCGTCACTATAGGGTAGAAGCTAACAATGTAGTGGCGGGTATTATGCTCGCGCGCAGACAATCTAACAAGTCGTAAGAGGCGTAAGCAAAATGGCTGAATCAAAATGGCTGGAATCGAATCGACCGGATATCCGCTTTGAAGACACCCCAGTGGGTCGAATGAAAAAGCAGGTCTGGGAGGCGTCGGATGCCGAGATCGACGTCATGTTGAAAGATTATGGGATCCCGTCCCCCTCAGAATTGGGGAAGATCGGGGTTTATATGCAAAATACGATTCGCGCGCAATTGATCGAAAATCGCAAGAAAAACGACATCGTCTTTATTCCGATCGGCGCAACGGAGAATCATGGCGTGCATACGATTAGTGGGTTGGATACGTTTATGGTGACGCAAATCCTTGAGGGCGTTCGGCGTTACACGCTGCGCAAGGGGCACCCGATCAATATCATCTATACACCGGTCTGCTATGCAGCTCACCCCCATCACCATATCGGGATGCCGGGGACGATTCATTTGGAAGAAGATGTCGTCCGGCGGACATTGATCAATGTGATGCTCGGCCTCTGGAACGATGGCTTCCGCAAGATCATTCTGGTCAACAATCATGGTCAGCAGTGGGTTTTGGAATCGGCGATTCAACAATTTCAAAAGACCTATAATCTTCCGGGAATTTTTTGGACCATCGATTGGCATCGAGCTGTTCGGGAGTTTTTCCGCACCAAAGGTCGTGGTGGGCCCTACGACACCGACTTCGTCCATGCCGACGAAGCGGAGACAGCGGTCATCCGCTTGCTCTGTGGAGAAGAGTCGTGTGACATGGCGGAAGCTGAAGAAACGGAGCCGAAGGGATTTTTGCCTGACGGCCACTTCGATAAAGCGGTCGATCCTTATCAGCGCCCGATGAGTTGGTCGGAGGGGCAGGGGCATTTCGGAATCGAACTTTACGCGATCCCAGAAGGGGTTGTTGGTTATCCGAAGCTGGGTGAACCACAAAAAGCCAAGCGCTGTATTGCGGCGATCTTGCGCTACTTGACGCTGATCAACGATCAGATCTTAGAGGTATTTCCTCCAGGGAAAGTTCCGGATGCAGAGAAGGTCTCCCTCCGGACGTCTAAGGAAATGGAGCCATATCTGAAAGACCCGCTTACCCCGGGTTGGAAAACTGTCTATGCCTTGCCGAAGCTGGGGGACTGGTCACGGTAATCGCTACAGGATGGCCGATGTCAGAAGCTCTCGATATTCAGCAGCAGATCTTTGATCGAATGACACCGGAAGAGCGGCTTCACGCCGCAATAAGACTTTATTGGTCAGCGCGGCAACTAAAAGCCGCCTCATTGCGAGCACAGCACCCGGAATGGGACGAGGCAAGGGTGGCACAAGCGGTTCGAGAGGCATTCCTCTATGCCCGAACCGACTAAGCCCGGCGATCGGCAGGTCGAAGAGAATCTTTTTCTTCTTTTTACGAAGCCGTTTGATCAGGAACAAATTGGGTATATGGTCACCGGCAGTGTTGCCGTGATTATCTATGGAGAGCCCAGACTTACCCACGATGTTGATCTTGTTGTTTTGCTTCGAGAGGGAGAAGTCAACAAGCTTCTCCTGGCATTCCCGTTAGCCGATTTTTATTGTCCGCCGGAAGAGGTGCTTCGGATCGAGCTCGCGAGGCGCCAAGGTGGACACTTCAATTTGATCCACCATCAGTCTGGCTTTAAGGCCGATGTCTATCTGATGGGAGATGAACCGCTGCATCGATGGGCTTTCAAGAACCGTAGGCAGATCGATATTTCTCTGGACTCAATCTGGGTTGCGCCCCCTGAATATGTCATCATCCGCAAACTCGAATATTTTCGCGATGGAGGGTCTCAGAAACATCTGATCGATATCGGCCATATCTTTCGGCATTCGAAAGATTTGATTGATCAGGATACATTGATGCAATTTATTTCGACACGTGGTCTGCAGCGATCATGGGAAATAGTGTGCGCTCAACCCAATAGATGATGACTCTGAACGGACATGAAACTGTCGCTAGCCATTTCAACCCAACCGGCCAAGTTTTCCGCTGTGGCATATAAGGGGCAGCTTGCCGAGACGATTCGTAAGATCAAGTCGTTCGGTTATGACGGCGTAGAGCTGGCTGTTCGGGATCCGAAACAGCTCGACCTTATTCAGCTTGAGTCGGTACTGGACGACACCGGATTGGTCGTATCGGCGATCGGTACCGGGCAGGCTTATGGTGAAGAGGGATTATCGTTTGCCGATCGTGCGTCGACGATCCGCCAGGCGGCGATTCAGCGAATCGTTGAGCAGATCGCATTGGGTGAGAGATTAAAGGCTGTTGTCATCATTGGCTTAATTCGCGGTACGATCGGCAAAGACGTGTCGCGTGACGAAGCTTATCATTGGTTGATCGATGCGCTGCGTGAGGTATGCGCGATTGCGGTCGAGAAAAATGTTCGATTGGCGCTTGAGCCGATCAATCGGTATGAGACCAGTCTGATCGTGACCGCGGAGGAAGGGCTACAGCTTTTGGTTGATGTCGGATCGCCAGCGCTGGGGTTGTTGCTCGATACGTTCCATATGAATATCGAAGAACCGTCGCTTGAACATGCGATCAAAAACGTTGGCGATCGAATTTATCATGTTCATCTCGCCGATTCGAACCGCTGGTATCCAGGGGCAGGACATATCGATTTTTCGGCCGTCGTTGGCGCATTGCGATCGATTGGATACAACGGCTGGTTGTCCGCTGAGATCATGCCGCTGCCGGATGCCGATACGGGTGCGATCAAAGCCATCGAAACGATGCGTCGACTATTGGGCTAGCCGTACAAAGGTAATCTATCGTTACCGGCCATATCGGTCAATCTGGGACTACGCTGCCGCGATCTTAGGGAGGTGCCGATAGGAATCAGCTGCTCGCCTGATCTAGATCAGTTGATGAGCTGTCAAGTCGCGGTACGCTTTTTTACACGCAGGTTTGGGGAGCCTGCAAAACCGTTTGAGGGAGGATGAGCGATGATTCTAATCATCATGATGATGGGCGCTGTCGCGGCGTTGGTGGCCGTTTCCTGGATCATCTTGATTCTGGCACCGTGCCTGTTGTTGCTAGCCATGATCGTCGCGCCGTTTTGGTGGGCGAAGCGACGTTTGCGCGACCGTCGAGGGGTGGTGGCAGAACGGCTCGGATCGATGGTTCAAATCTTCGGTTTGACGTCAGGTTCATGGCGAAGAGCCGTCCTGGAACGGGAACTTCGGCGTTTGGTGGGGAGCGCATCCCCCGGGGCATGTGCAACTGCCTGCGCCTGCGTGCGTCAACGTCAGGAGGGGTATGTGGGAACCATGCGCTTTCATGGGGCAGCGGGGCATCACCTGGTCACGGTCCAAGGCGGAACGCGAGATCGGGTAGCACGTCGGCTGATCCGGTTTGGAGTCGGGCAACAAAAATTCCCTATGGAGGGGGCGATCGGCGTCGAGCCGACGGACGATTGTAATCCCGCGACCTGTCCTTTGGGCTGGCCCTTTTCATCCACCGTGACCGCGGCGTCAGCCGGAGGCAAGGTGATCGCTTCGATGGCGGTAAGTAAAACGGCGATCGGATGAAGATCACGTGGGAATTTGGCGAGACGGATTAACTCAAGTCAACGCTACGGGAAATAGCTGCTAATCGTTGTGCATCATGGGTTTCAAACCGATGGCCCTGGACTGAAATCAAGCCGCATCGCCGGAACTCGCTGATCGAACGGGTCACCGATTCATTCGTTGATCCGATCATCTCAGCCATTTCATTCCGAGTTAATGGGATTTGAAACCGATTTTCGCCACCGTTGGCCTGGCGAAATTTGAGAACCAGGGTCGCGACTCGTTGCCGTACGGTGTGCTGGGATCGTTCCGTGAGGCGCAACTCCAGCTCATCAAATTCGCGGCCCAAAACGGTCATAAATCGCTGACAGATATCGGGGTGCGACACGATGAGCGAGCAGAAGAGGGATCGCTCCAGGAAACAGATGCTGACATCCGTTACCGCTTCCGCCGTGGTCCGGGTCGCACTTCCTTGCTGGAGCAATGGGAAATCGAGGATCTGTCCAGGGCCTGCGAGCCGAACAATCGTCTGTCTGCCGTCGCTTCCAGTCCGATAGATCTTTACCAATCCGGCGTTTACACAATAGACGCCGTTGGGTGGGGTCGCTTCGTGGTAGATCACATCGTGAGCACGATAATGATAACACCAAGGCTGAACCGAGATGTCTTCTCGACGACGCACGGAGGTCGACGCCAGGCAACAATCCGCTACCGAACAGAGTCGGCACTCCTTTTGGATAGCTTTGCGCATAATACCAATATGATCCGGTTAGCGGGGAACTGCAAGGAGGGGGATTATCCCCAGGTCGGCGTTTGCCGAGGAGGGACTCCCGGCCAAAGTCGACCTGGCGCTCATTCTCGCGACTCATGAAGAACGTCAATCTTAATTTTGCAAAGAGGCTCAGGGTTGGACCCCATTTCATGCAACAGCACGGCCCAAATCGACGATAGAACGCTTAGGGTAACCGGGGAGGTTATGGGATGTCGGTTTTTGGACTGCGGGATTCACCACCACAACCCAGCGACGTTTTTTATCGGCTTCAGGCGCAGGTTGCAGATGCCGCGACCGGCCGTTGTAGTACGGCGTCCGGGGAGTGTGGACTTCTTCAGATCAGCCACAATCGCAATATTCGCTTCGCGATTAGTCATAATCGACTTTGGGAGATACAAAACTATCTGGTACGCGAGGGCTTAAGCGACGGCAGCTTGGGAAAATATATCGGTGCGCTATGTGCTGGGTATGACTGGTTAAAAAATGAGACCGTGGCTAACGGTACTGGAATTGAAATCGCGAGCGATACCTCCGATCAGACCCAGCAGATTCTTGATGACCAGGACGCGGTTGCCGATCAAAATCGTCCGGCATTTATTGCGGTCTGTTTGTTCTCGATCTTGTTAGGCGGTAACGGCGAAGTCTATCTCTTCGACAAACGTGATGACGGTAACTATCTTTCATTTCTGCAAGGGCCAGCTCCAATTTCGCAATCCTTGCCGACGGCATTGGTGCTGATCACCTTAGGGTTGGTTGCCGGGCTAACCCAAACATCGAACTCTGGTCGCGGCCCCGGTCGCAGATTGATTGTCCAACCGGCTAAGCCCGGGAAGACGGGAGAGCCCCAGGAAGGCTTTGCGTTTCATTATGATCCCACCAATGACGATGATTTAAACGGGTTGGCAGAGGCGGTCCGAAACTTTCTTGCGCAAAATTTTTTGACCCCACAGAATCGCCCCGGTCGGCGGATGGTGCAGGTTCCCAACCTGCAACGAAAGATCAGCGCTACGGGAGATGCCGATTCTTCGCCGCTTCCGCGCCGGGCGACCGCGCATGAGATGCGCGAGTCGGTTGAAAAACTTGACGCCGAAAAGCTCTGTCAACTCTATTGGGACCTGATCGCCTTACTGGTCAATCAGTCTGAGCGACAAACTTGTCGCGAGTCGCTAGCCCCCTACTTCTCAAATGATATGCAGGGTATATTGGACGACCTTTCATATTCGAACCGCCAAAGTGAGCTAGTTCGATTGGTCGTGGACCGACTGCGGGTTTTGAACGGTGACCGAAATCCAGCGATAGACTGTCAGGGACAGACACCACAAGGAAAGGCTGGGCGTTTGCTTCTGCAGCAGATGACTCCACGGCAACTTTATCAGCATGCCATGCAGATTCTAAGAAGTGCCCATTATGATGAATGGCGTCCGAACGAGGTCGTTAATGCTGTTTTGACTCTACTGGCCCAGCGATTGCCGGAGGTGCTCCGTTGGCGCCATACCATGCAAGATTTCTTTAATGAATCCTTTCGTGAGCTACTGCGGGTCTGGCGACAAGCAAGCGCTGCCCTTCAGGCTCGCGATCAGCGGGGCGTGAACGTGCACCCAGCCATTTATCATTTCGGCGATCAACTGATATCCTTTATGAATCAGAACGGAATTCAGCTTCCTGCCAAGCCATAACCTTACTGAACCGAGAGACAATTCCTTTGACAAGAGCGTTTGGCCGCGGTGTATATGTTATCGGTTATTTTAAGGTGTAGTGGGTAGGAGGAGGAGTGTTAAGTGGAATTCAGACGCGGGTCATCGGGTGGAACCTCATCGCGGGGCTGATCGCCTACAGTCAGCTATTTCGGTTTCAGCAACCCGACCAGCATGTCACGCTATTTCTGGCGCAGCATCTCAAGGCAACGTTGCCGGGGTGTGCGAACTAGACCGGCGATAACAGACCCATGATCTGTGGCGATATCGATGGTAAGCTTTTCCAATCGTTCTGGTTGACTGTGCGATGTAAGATGGTTTGTGCTTCGCCAACCGCCGTGCACCGAGAGAGAATGACGAGAGGATGATTCAAGGTATCACCAGGCGAATTCTGGCGGAACTACCGGTAGACGGGCTTAAGTTCATTTATCAGAGGCTGCGGAGTCTCGACGTCGGGCAGCAGGGTGCTTTGAGCAGCAAAGTCGCTTCTGGAGACGAAACCGCGCGCGCCGGTAGGCTTCAGGCGGAGGTGATCGAGCTGTTAAGACAGTTCGGTCTGGTCAACGAGGCTACTGATCAGGGAATCCGGCCCAGACAGGTTACGGAACAGGTCATTGTAGAACTCTTGCAACAGATGGCGGCGATCGCCGGCTCGATCGATCGGCCGAGCGAGTTGTCGATCGAAGAGGGACAGCGCTACCAAGTCTGGGCAAAAAACCCGTTTGCTGCTGACTATTTTTGCTATGTCGCCTTCCGTCACAGACTTGAGCGGACGCAGGCGTCGCTGCTCAAGTCGATTGACTTTCTCCCAGCCACGGGTGCTCGAATCGAGCTTGGACGTCCGCTGCAGCCATCTGAGATCACGTTGCTCGTTCCTCTGGACGAGGCGGCGGCTAGGTTTTTGCGCGGTTTCGCGTTGCGGGATTATGCGGCGATGCTGGTCGATCTTGAGGGTCGTCGACACCTCATCGTAGACCCGTCTGTGGTTAAGCACGAGGCAGATCTTTATGAGCTCGAATTGCATGAGCTTGTGCATTGGTGGCAGCAGGACCAAAACGCGTTTCAGCCGGGTGTTCCTGCTGCGGAGGAGTTATTGCAGCAGGACGCAGCCCTAACCCGATATAATCTGCTGAAGCATCTAGCGCCCGCGATCGATGCCATTCTATTCGACGGCAAAACACCCGCCATGCTTCAACAGATAAGAGACGTGACCGATCCGAGTCGAGGGGAAGTTCGTCACGATCGCTCAGATATTGTTATCATCGAAAAGCCAAATCCCGCGCGAGATGCGGCGTTACAGGAGGCTTACGAGAAACGCGATCAGCTACGGCAGGCGCTCGCCTTACAGGTTAAGATTGAGATCGCCGCACACGCGCTCATCGCACAGGCGATTCTCGACGGCCGATTGGAGACCGCCATGCGGGCAGATGCTGTCATGATGCCCCCAACCTGGAGCGCAGAGCTACTTTTGGAGCAAGAGGCCGCGGTAGAGAGTTATGTACGGCGGGGATTAGCGATTGGAATAACCCCTGATGAGCTCCGGACGTTTGCGAAGCGACTGGTGCCGGATCGTTTTTCCGGAGTTGTTGAGAAACAGCTTGAACGAGCGCTGGAGTAGAGGTCATGACGTGCATCAGTGGCGATTGACGTGGCGTAGGTTCCCGCGGCGACCCAGCCAAAGCAGTAATTCAATGACCGCCGATAAAATTTGTGATCGGCCCGGGCTAGACACAGGACCGTTCTGTTTGATATTGGCGGCGTTTGGTTAGGTAACGGATCGGTGAATAGTTAAAGTCGATATAAAAGGGGATTCAATGACCATTGATGGGTTGCGCCTTCCATTATCGGGTGATCGTGGTGAGAGGGCCCTCCACCGGACGTGGGGTGAGGAAGAATCCTCCCCGTCAAGCCCAACGGCGTCGGTGGCGAGCTTTTTTTTTGAAGGGTCGCTATTCTCGAATGCCCTGTGGCTAAGGACCTATGGGGTTCTTGGTCCCGCACGCTTTTTACGCGCGCCCGAGTCGACAAAGACGCTCAGCGACTGGTTGAAGCTCTTATCATCGCCCGCGTATAAGTCGGCAGCGCAAAGCTATCAGCTCGCATTTCAAAAAGCGTTGCGCGAGCAGGGGCAAGAAGCTGTGCTACAGAATCCCGATTCCATTCTCAATACCCTGTCCATGTCAGACCAACAACAACTAGTGGCATTCGGTGGGCAGTTCGCATCGCAGGCGGAGGCGGCGCTTGTTTTTCGCGCGACCAGCTTATCGCCGCTGTTGACCTTGGCTCGCGAGAAGCTAACTGCGTACCAGAGCCATACCACGGGTTATTCCTTTGACGCGGATTTCGCATTGGCTCAGCGTGCGATCGAGCAGTTGATCGCGCAGCCAGTTACGCCACAAACGGTTGACACGACCGAGCGAGCGGTGTTTCCGTTGATCACGCGCGCAGCGACGGTTGAGCTCGGCGTCCAAGCCTGTACAATTGCCGATCGGATTGAACCCGGGGACAAGTGGCCGAATCCCAATATGCAGCCCTTAAACTGGCATCAGACGGCATTAGGCCGAATCGCAGCGCGAGCGAAACGGGGTGAGTTGCTGACCCTACAAGAGATCGAGTCGCTTAAGGGCTATGTCGTGCAAGCTCCGGCCATGGAAGCGTTTGAAAAAGCTGGGGCTGGCTTTGTGATGCGGCTGATTCCCGTCGGTGGGAATTCGATGAGTTCGATCTTGATCGACGGGCATTCGCCGACCGTGCGGGATGTGACGTTCGATGCGCTCAGTTTGCTCCTGGTTGGGAAAGCATTGCGGATTACCGAAGGGGCAGCCCAGGTGGTTCAAACCGGTTATGCCTGCTTTGAGCTGCTCTTCTCGGGCGCGACGGTTTACTATTCCGCCTCTGATCTAATCGAAGCCGTTCGCAAGGAGCAGTATGCGCGTGGTGGAATCGACGCGATCTTTTTACTTTTAAGTGTTATCGCGTTGCGGCGGAGTCCGCTGCTCAAGCGGTTAAAAGAAAAGCGAGCCGTTGAACCCGATCCACCGATAGCGCCTGAAGCAGAACCGGTGAGAGCGACTCCAGGCAAACCTCGCCCATCGACGTTGGCCGGATGGGCCGAACGACTCCGAGCAAGCGACGATATCACGGCCGCGGCTTTGAACCAGAAGCTGGATACGCTGTCTCAGCAGGGGACGTATTGGGGAGTCTCTGCCCAGGTATGGAGAACGATGCGACGGTATGTGACGCAGCTTGCAGCGTCGCTTGGCCGAATCAAACAGCTGATGATCAGGTTGTGTGAAGACCGGTCGAAGATTCCCAGCGATGTATGGGAGCAGTTAGAATATGACCACCGCGGTCTTCCGGGTGCGATCTTCGAACTTGTTATTAAGCTGATCAACTTGGGAGAAGACCGCGCGATAATGAAGTTAAGGAGTTATGGTGTAAGTCCGGCAGAAGCCGAACGGCTTTGGCAGGATGTGACGTTGTTCGACAAATTCACAAGAAACACAGCCGGCACAGATGCGATCTGGGAGCTGATCGAACAGCTCTGGTAGACGTAGGATTGCGTCGCCCATGTTGGCCGATGACCGTCATCCGCGCAACCCGCCCACACCGGCGTGCCGACGTTTTGAGGTGAGGAGCTGGTTAGCACTTCCCCTCACCCCAGCCCTCTCCCCTTTGGGGAGAGGGGAAAAAAGAGACGACGAGCGTGCTCGTCTTAAATGGAAAAGGGATATAAAGACAGACGATTCGAATTTTGCACGGACGTTTTCAGCTGAAGTAAGCTTTCTGCGGCGGTTTATTCCCTCTCCCCAAAGGGGAGAGGGTTGGGGTGAGGGGTATCGACGGAATCGAGTCGAAGAGCATGTTCATGCGGAAGATCATACGCCAAGCGGAAAAGCGACGTTTAGATCGAAAAATTTACAGCTTCCAGGTCGCTTGTTGGGGGAGATCAGTAGGATCGTGTCAAGCCGAGTCGGTGTTCCGCAACGAAATTGAGGATCATCGCATCGCTAATCGGCGCCGACTTTAAGAGTCGGGCAGTTTGCATCAGATCGAGTAGTCCCACCGCCTCGTCGAATGCACGCCCCCCTAAAGCGGTAATGGCAGCATCGACGGCTTTGCACCCAGTTTCGGCTGCCAGATATTTTGCACAATTTGCCAAATAACCAACCTCCATTGGATTGGCGCCTAAATCGAGTTCCGTCACGGCCTTAGCCACCAACAGCTGGAGCGCTTCGCGCCGGATGGCGACATCTGCCAGTGGGTGCTGCACCGCCTGGTAGGAGGCAATAGGCCGTTCACCAAAGACGACCCGCTTCAATGCATGATCTGTCGCAACGGAGAGGCAATAATCGATCACCCCCAACATGGTAGCGGAAAAAAGGATTCTTTCGGGATTCATCGCGATGAATAATGCCATTGCGCCCTGGTCGGCTTCTCCCAACGTCAATGAGCTCTCGACGTGGACGTCGTTCAGTGTGACTTGGTACTGGTGGAGGTGCCCTTCGCCCCGGGTGGTCATCCGCGTTAAACTGATTCCCTCCGCCTTCGTTGGGACCAGCAACACGGTTATGCCGTGAGTCTTAGGAAATCCAGCTTTGCGGCACTCCTCCCACGAGGTCGTGCGACAGATCAGGATCATATAATCGGCGATGTCGATGCCGGAAATATAGGTCTTTGTTCCATTGATCCGATAGCCATGCTGATCGGGTTGGGCCATGGTTTGGGTACGAAAGATATTATGCCCAGCGGCTACTTCCGTAGCGGCAAAACAGAATTTGGCTGCTCCACGAGCGATTTTCGGCAGAAACAGATCTTTTAAGGCGTCACTTCCGCTGCGTCGAAGCGCATGGGCAGCTAGCGCGGTCATCACGATTGTCGCATCCCCCAGCCCGCGACGACCTAATGCTTCAAGGGCGAGCGCCATGGGCATTAATCCAGCGTCCAATCCGCCATACTCTCGCGGGACAGCGGCTTCAAGAAACGGTTTGACCGCCGACCAAAGAGTCGAACTGATGCCATGTCGATCAACTTCTCCATGCACCTGCTCACGCGTAAGGTTGCAGACCTCAGCTTCTGCGCGCTGTCGCCACGTGTTGAATGAATCGTGATTGATCTCGGAATTAAGTGCCAACCGCCACCCCCTTAGGCTCTTGTGACCTATTACCTAGAATGTAGTGAATCTAGCAGACCGGAACGGGGGACACAACGCCAATCGCGATGCGATCAGGCATAATCGACGAATTTTTGCGGCGCCAGGGACGTCCTCTCAATCGCGAAAACTCGAATGTGGTATCCGAGGAATTGAGTTGAAGTCGTACGGTGGCGGAGATAGCGTTCGTGGCGGGACCAAGGCACTTTGCGTCGGGAAGTGTTGCTAACATGCGGAAGATGTTGAATCTGATTGTCGATCATCCCCTGATCGTAAACTTAGCGACGCTGATTTTCATTGTCATGGGTGGGATTGCGATGGTTGCGATGCGTCGCGATGCGTTTCCGCCCGTCAAATTCGGTATTGTGAATGTGATGACCCTCTACCCGGGCGCGTCGCCTGCCGAAGTGGAGAAGTTGATCACGATCCCTATCGAGAAGCAGCTCAAAACGGTCAGCGGCATCAAAGATTGGTCGTCGGTATCGGTGGAGGGGAGATCCTACATCTTTATGGAAATCGATCTTGATGAGAAGCGTCCTGATAAAGTCGTCAATGACATTCAGCGCGCCGTGGATCGCGTTGCTGATCTTCCCGCTGATCTTCAAGATCCGCCCGCGGTCGAAGAGGTTTCAACCGAGGAAGATATTATTCTTCAGCTGGCGGTCATTAGCCCCCGGGGGATTGCGGATGTTCGCCGTCACGTTGCGGCGCTGGAAAAAGAGATTCTAGAAGTCGACGAAGTGGCGCGGGTCGATAAGTTCGGTTACCGCGATCCCGAAATCCAGATTCTGGCCAGCCCCGACAAGTTGTCGGCGCGCCACGTGTCGCTGGTTCAGCTCGCGGACGCGGTTCGCTACCGTAGCCAGAATATCGTTGGCGGAACGATCAAGTCGGCATCGCAAGAGTATATTGTAAGAACCTTAGGGGAATTATCCGCACCGCAGGAGTTCGAGCGGATTGTCATTCGTTCTAATGATTTGGGCCAGATGATTACGGTTGGTGACGTCGCGACCGTTCGCGCTGGATTTGCCGACGAGCCGACACTCTATCATGGGAATGGACAAACCGCGATTGTCCTGCATGTCAAAAAGCGCCTGAAAGCCGATGCGATTACCCTGGTCGAAAAGGT
>Ga0247727_10014477_pt1 | contig 13100 bp, 9 predicted proteins | sample WisWelCaveWW1625_FD_202498 | JGI IMG/M metagenome (GOLD analysis project Ga0247727, IMG submission 202498) | Biofilm microbial communities from Wishing Well Cave, Virginia, United States - WW16-25 | ecosystem: Environmental > Aquatic > Deep subsurface > Groundwater > Cave microbial mat | place...
ATGTCACATTGCTCGGATGTTCTACAATCTGAGCGTGGAAACATTAGCATTGAGCGTGATTGCTTGGCAATTCCCAAGCGAGTGAGCGTCAAATCATAGAACAAGTGTTTAATGTGACATTGTCAAATTAGAACTCGGCCCCAACGCATCCATTCTTGATTTCCGCCAAAAAGGGGAACAGTTCATCCTAAACACACCCAATAGACATAAGACAAAGTAGGGTGGGGTAGATGATATGGGTTGTCCAAAATCAGCTCCAGCTTCCTATCATAACCACCCGTACCAGCGCCACAATAGTCTTATACTCCCATCAATGCCCTACTCCATGCTCCTCCGGCGAGTCAGAGGGTTTGGAGGGTTGACGCTTCAATGCGATGACGCCCAAGTGAATTGCGTGTACTGTGTCGCGAATAACGCGCCAAGCCCCGTGTACGATGAGCTTAATAAAAGCCGGTAAGGGCCGCAGGGTATACTTCAGTGCAAAGAGCAACTCAGAATACAGAGCGCGTTTCTTCCGAAGCCCCCATTTCCCTAACTCAGCCCAGCACAACAGCTTTTCAGACACCCCCATCGGGACGCGGATGATGGCGGAAGCATGGCCCTGTAACAGGCACCAAGCGGGAAAGTGTAGCTGTCCTTGTTTGGATGGATCAAACCAGACAATGCGGTCACGATCACGGTACTTACGCACCGATGACTCGGGATGATCCCGACGGAAGAAGAGGGCCTTGGGAATCTCACAGAACTCGCCCCGTAAGGCCAACTCGGCCAACAATACCTCATCTGACGAAACGTAATTCCCAATCAGCGGCGTTGGCCGGAGGGCGCTGGAGCGCATCAGCCCAAATACCGGGTTGCACTTGCGGCTTCGGCGGAAGCGCTGGTGATACTCGGCATAGCGTTGGGGCGGCCTCGGCGACCGCAGGCTCAAGCCAATAAAGTCCTGGCCGAGGAGTTGTCCATTTTTATCAATGAAGCTGGCAATGGGATAGCTCACCACAGCGGCTGGGTTTTGATCCAGCGCCGTGACACACCGTTCCAGAAATTCGGGCGCCATCAAATCATCATGCGCCGCCCACTTGAAATACTCGCCTCGCGCCACTTCGAAGGTCCGATTGTAATTGCGGGTGGCGCCCAGATTCTGTTCATTGCGGAGATAACGGATACGCGCATCGCTGGCGGCGTAGGCCTTACAGATCGCCAGCGTGCCATCGGTGGAGGCGTTATCGGAGATGATCAACTCAAAGTCGCGGAATGTTTGCGCCAAAATTGTGTCGAGGGCTTCCCGGAGATAGCGTTCACCATTGTAAACGGGCAAGCCGATACTCACGCGAGGTTTAGTGTCGTGCATCAAGGTCATCCTAGAGGCCGACTGTGTCAGGACTGGAACACAGCTTGACGCAGATTCTGTGTCAACTGCTCGCCGTGCGTTTTCATCCACAGGTTCTCGTCCCATCGGGCCCGGACGGTAGCCAACACTTGTGGGCGCGACCAAACGTGCGGCTGTCTGGCTAGGCGTTCCACGCGCCATACGATGTTGCGCAACTGTCGCCAGCGGAAAAAGTCTGGGAGAAGCTTGACCTCTGTGGACAGCAACGGCTGGCGAGCACAATACGCTTTCAAGAACACCTCGGCCAGGGCTTCATCTACGCCCGACCGGCCAGCAGGCGCGAAGGATGTCAGCCCACGAGCCACATCCAGGGCACGGAAATTGACGCAGGCCGACTCGAAGTCCAACACTGCCGCGATCTGATTCTCCCAATACAGCAGATTCCGGGGCACGTAGTCAGCATGAATCGGCAGTCGCGGCAACTCTGGATCAAGCTTCTCGTAGTGACGCCCGACCGCTACCAGATCACGTCGGAGGTGCGGCGAAATGCCCCGCAGGAAGTCATCCAGTGCGTCAGCGACAACAGGTCGCGCGGCCGCAACGCAGTCGAGTACTTCCAAATGCCAGGCTACATCGCGGTACAGGCCTAGACTGTCCCGGCGGAAACCGTCCATTTTTTCGCCCTGCGGGATGAACCCGGCAATGACCTGGTGATAACGGGCCAACATATCCCCGGCCTGGGCCACACACTGCCGGTGCGTTTGAGGTTTCAAAATGTAATTATTGATCGCATGGCCCTCCACAAAATCGAGGAGGGCGAAGGCCCGATCACCGAACTCAGTGTATGTTCGGCCGGATGTATTTAGTGTCAGGTTGGGCACCGGAAAACCCAGGCCGGCCAGGTGGGTCAGGATCGAGTGTTCAGTGGCCTGGTGTGGCCATGGCCCAATGTAGCGTTTGAGGACCTTCTTGCCCCGGCCAGTATGAAGAGCCACATTGACGGTATTACCCGTCAATAATGGCTCGGCCAGACGCCAGCCACCCAGGTCATAGTGCGCTAAGACGGCCTGTATCTCTTCCACCCTCAAGGTGGTCGGCCGCCGCCACCGGCGCGAGACCAGTTGCCACGCATGCTGCCAACTAGGAATTCGGATCATAGCGATTCAGCTTCTACCCCTTCAGCGGTTCACGTTGTCGCTTCAAGTCCAGCGTTGTCTGGTCGCCCACTCTCTCTAACAACGACCATTATGCCAGACGAATACTCGCCTCAGGCAGAGGACATTTGGCCTACACACACACGAATTGGAGGGCCACGCCAAGCCGCTCCGTCAACTGTTGTATTTCAGTTTGATAGATTGGGTTCATGATCAGCACAACTTCCGGCCGATAATCTTTTAGAAACTCCGGCGGCACAATCGGCTGACCCGTTCCAGCCACATGCATGCCCTGTTTGCGCGGATTGAGATCGACCACGTATTCCACCTCGTGCTGAACCTTAAGGGTGTTCAGGAACGTCACACCTTTGGAACCGGCTCCCCACACCACCGCCCGCCGCCCCGCCCGCGCTATCTGCCCCAGTTCAGCCGCCCAGTACTTGACCTTGCTATGGTAGCGTTCCGCGAACTCCGTTGTATCTGTCGTCATCACTTGCAGATCGTTGCCCGAATGACTCGCCGGATCAGCCCCACCGGGCCTGGGCTTCGTCTCAATACACAGGAATTGGCCACCGTAGGCCTCGCTCACCTCGAGGATATCAAAGCCGCACTCGGTGAACAGCCGCGCGAGCGAGCGGACGCAGAAGTATGAGCAATGCTCGTAGATCAAATCCCAGATGCCCAGGTCGCGCAGGGTGTACAGGACGTTCGGGACTTCAAAGAAAACCACGGCTCCCACCCGGTCACCGATGGAGCGGCGTACACTGGCCAGAAACTCGCGCGGGGACGGGATGTGCTCCAACACATGGCGGCAGGCGATGAAATCTGCCTGATAGTGCGCGTACTTTTCGGAGTAGAGGTCTTGAACGACGGCGATCCGCTCGTTCCCGTCCGGCACGTAGCTGGGATCGAAACCCACACACCGGTTGCCGCCCATATCCGCCAGCAGGGTCAGGAACTCGCCCTTGCCGCTTCCCAGCTCGATCACGTCTTTGCTGCGCAGATCGTACGCCTCGATCAGGCGTTGAGCCAGCGACTCCGCGTAGCTCTGGAACTTCGGGGAGAAGTTCAGGGAGTTCTCATAGGCCTGCGTGTATTCCATCAGCGCCGGATCAAAGGCCATGTTGAAGACGTGCCCGCATGAGACGCAGAACGCCAGGCGCATATCGCCCCGGGGCGCTTGCCGCGCGCCTTCCCGTGTCGGCCACAGCACGTTGCAGTGGATGGGAATCTGGTTCAGCGCGACCAACGGCCTCAGGTCGGTCGAGCCGCACACCGGGCACGGGCGCTCAGGTTCATTGTTTCCGCTTATTGGGACGTTCATGCGATCTCTCACACTGACTTGCCGAGCCGAACGAGGCTTACGTCAAGCGTGGCCGGTCTAACTGAGGTTAGTCAAGCGGCCACAGTTGGGCCCTGACCCCCATCCGATCTAACTCGCGCTGAATTTCGGGGCAATAAATCGGGTTCATGACGATCACGATCTCGGGGTGGTATTCCTTCAAGAAAGCCGGGCCGACGACTTGCTGGCCGGCGCCAGCCATGTACGTCCCGTGCTTGTTCGGATTGACATCAACAGCATACCCGATTTCGTCCCGGATGTTCAGGGTGGTGAGGAAGGAGACGCCCTTCGATCCGCCGCCCCAGATCACGGCCCGCCAGCCGTTGGCGCGGACCTGAGCGAGCCGCTCACGCCACACCGCCAGCTTGGCCCGGCATTTTTCGGCGAACGCACGGACCTCGCGCGCCAGCGTCTCCATATCTTCCTCTTGTGGCAATGCGAGGATGCCAGCCACGCTCCCCGGCTTCGCTTCCACCATCAGGTACTGATCGTCGTAATCCGTCCACAGGCTGAGGACATTAAAGCCAGAGCGCCGAAACAGGCGCCCTAACGCTCCGGCGGTGAAGTAAGAGCAGTGCTCATAATACACATCCCAGAAGGCGACATCGCGCAGGACGTACATACCGTTGGGCACTTGAAAGAAGATGACCGTGTTGGGCCGCTCCCCGATGGAGCGCCGCACGGTGCGGATGAATTCTGCCACGGGCTGGATGTGCTCCAGCGTCATCTTACAACACAGGAAGTCACTGGCGTAGCCAATGTAACGCTCTGAGTAAAAGTCGGGGATGAGTGTGATTTGGTTGTGGGCCTGGCCGTTGGGCCGGTACGCCGGGTCGAAGCCCACGCCGCGATTGCCGCCCAACTCACACAACATTGTCAGGAACTCGCCCTGCCCGCACCCAATCTCGATCACATCCTTGCCATGCAGGTCGTAGCGATTGATCAGGCCTGCCGCCAGGCTACGATGAAAGGCGTTGAACGTCGGCGAGAAGGCTTGCGTGGCTTCGTACTTGCCGGAATACTCGGTCAGGCGCGGCTCAAAGGCGATATTGGCGATGAAACCGCACGCGCGGCAAAACGCCAGCGCGATGTCGCCCTGTGGGTAGTTCAGAGCTTCCTCGCGGGTATTCAACAGCAGGACGCTATTTGTTGGGACGCCGTTGACTTCGTAGAAGACGGTCATCCCCCCGGCCCCGCAACTGGGGCAGGTATCGTTCAAGTGCATGTGGCTACCTCAGAATCAAAGGCAAATAGACGAACACCTGGTTGAGCGCCTCGGGCTGGCCGAGCGTGATGGTTCCCAAATTGAGATAGGCCGAGTTGATCGTCTGGGTCATCGTCGCCTGGGTCTCACCGAACCCGATGGTGAAATGCGCGGGCACAGCGGTCAGCAGGCGGAAATCACTCACGCAACACGGGTCTTTGCGGCCAAACCCGAACACCGTCATGGCGTCACCCTGTTGCCGGAAGTAATCCTGGATGTCATCATCTTCATGATGGGCTACAAACAGCGCTCGGCTGGTGTTGCTGTCTCCGAAAAAGACCCACTCAGGGTCGACGATGTCGCTGGATAAAGTTACACTTTCATTCACAGGGACATTCATCCGCGTGCCGTTGGAAAGCTGGTAGTAGTCTTGATCGGGGTCGAGCGCGCCGTAGGGAGTGCCCTCGTACAGGAACCAGTAGTTTTCTCCAGATGGTTTGCTCAACAATGCCATGGTAGCGTAAGTGGGATAAATCGCCCAAGTCAGTGAGCGAAAACCGTCTGTGCTGGTCGAACTGATGACGGCCTTAAGGGGGCCGGTGGTGGTGGATATCACGCTGGTGGAACCCACGGAACCGCCAGATCCTTGCTCGGGGAAGCCGGGATGCGCCCATACACCCATGTTCGGGATGCCACGAAAAATGCCCGCAGCGCCAGGGCTATTACTCAGGTTGTAGCTGATCCAGTCTTTACCCTCAACGTCAATCATGCTGGCGAAGCCGGCGCCTCTCTTGTGGTAGTAGTAGGTAGCGTTGGCCGTTTGAGCCTTAAAGCTGTCTTGATCCGCGTAGTTGACAACCGTTGTCACCGTGACCTGCGGCGTGAACGAGAACGGCGTGAACGGCCCGTGAGCCGTCGTGTCAAAATAGAGATGATAGTAACGCGTAGTGTTGGTGAGAGTTGTCCCGTTCATCAGGATGACAAGGCTGCCCAGCGCATGGGTCGTCGCGTCGAAAGAAGCCGCTTCGTCAAACTGGAACTTGACTGCGGCGTCGAGAATGGTATCGCCCTGTACGTTACTGACTTCCACGACCCGCAATGAGTCAACCTCCAGCGTGCTCCCGCTCGCGCCCAACGTGAGCAGCAGATTGGTGAAGTCCACATTTTTCTCGGCGGGCTTATCCATACGCGTGTAACCGCCGGCCGGGACAGGGATGGACACGCGATAATGCCAGGCCAGGTTCCACCAATTCTGATCGGCGTAGGTGGGCTGGCTGGCGCTCAACACATTCAGGGCGAAAGCAAACGTGAACACTATTCGGAGCCAAAAAAACCGTCGCATCATCACTCTCCTAAAAGTCAGTTACGTATGATAAGCGGAAGGAATATAGGGCGGGCGCTATCTTCCCCGGCGAGGGGCGCGACCGTGTTGAAGACGTAATCAAACAGGGCGGTGTGCGCCGGGTTGCTACCCGCATTGCCCGCGAACACGCCTGCTTTCGTCACGTTGAGCGCATGTGTGAAGGCCGTCGCCGATGTCCAGGTCTGACCGTTCAGCGAATAGGAATGGAGCCAAGTGTCTCCAGCCCGCCGTACGCGCATGTAAAGCGGTGCTACATTTTGGCCGCCTGTAATTTGAATATTGTGCTGTTGGGTAGGCGTGCCATTCTCAAACTTTGCTGCGAAGAGCCGGGCCCTAGCGCCGTCACTGTATAGGCTACTATAGTGAATGTCGAAGCGCAGGAAATTCTGGCTATCTTGCTCTACCAGCACGCCCTGCATCTGGGTGGCGGCGCTTACCGGTGAATCAAACTTGACTTCGATGTCGAAGTCCGTATCGGCAATAGACTGCATCACCCGTGGGGCTTGATTCACGTCCGTCCATATGTCGTGTGAAATCCCCCCTGGAATGGCAATGGACAGCCGAGCATCATCTGTGTAAGGGTTGACGATGGAGATCGTGGACTGACCCGGCCCGCCCTGTTGTGGGTCTGTCACCGTCCACCGCCCCAAGTTCAACGAGAAGGCGTTGAAATCATCGGCGGCGATAGCCGATCCGGTGAATGGCCCCGACGCAACCGCCACATCGCCGAAGCTGGCGTCCACGTGGTGGGCCACTAGAAGGGCGGAGCCTTGCTGCGGTTCGCTCAAAGGGCGTAGGGTCGTCAGATCCCAGGCCCTCGGCTCCGGCTGGCCCACCTGCCAGGCCTTGAGGCTGTAGTAGCCACCCTGGTTTGGCAAAGTTTCTACGCGCATCTTGAAGTTGTACGAGTACTGAGGACCTACCGTCAAGGTACGGCCGCTGAAGTCTTGAGCCTTGATTAAGCCGTCGTTGCCGCCGATAAACTGAAACCGTTGGGTTGACCCCGGGGGGTCTGGTGTCGGTAACCACCGATACCACCCCAGCATCCCCAGCGGATACCAGCCGATCTCAGGTTGTTGCGGGCCCCAATCGTAGTGCCCGCTCCAGCGCAGGATAAAGCCAACACCTGGGCCATTGCTGGGTGGATCGTAACCCGTTGAAGGCGTTGAATGGATCGTGATCGGCGCGACGATTTCGTAGTCGTCCCACGTCAGGTCGCCGACGGCGACCAAGCGGTCGTAGCCTAGCACCTGGGGACGAATGCTGTCGGCCTCCTTCGTCCACAAGCCATCCACCACTTGCACTTTATCCGAGATCGTGGTGGCGGTGGCCCAATCAATGGAATAAGGTTTGGGCCAGACCAGGTTGCCGTTGTACTGCACGGTCACGATACTCGTTGATTGATTCCCGATGTTGTCCCGGGCAGTGAACACCACCTGATTCGCGCCATTAATCAGGCTAGTAGTTGCAATGTCGGCGTTGAAGTCGCCCAGGGCCGCGAGGCGGCGGGTGTCCGGGCCAACGGTGATGGTAATGAGTTGCCCGCTGTTGAGTGAATACGTTAACCAGTCCACGCCATCCGGGTCAGAGACGTTGCCCAGGATGTTGACCCATGGTTGGGGCCGGCCGATCTGCCCAAAGGTCTGGGTAAGCCCGTGCCAGACATTGATGATTGGCCCGGACGAGTCGTTCAATCCCGGTGTGTCCTCCAGACAGCCGTCGGGCGCACCTGGGCTACAGCCCGTCCGATTACCCGGCGCGCCGGATGCCCCCACCACTGGAGGCGCCTCGTCAGCGCGCGTCGTCGCCGGAGTCAGGCCCACGACCACCAGCACCGCCTGCAGTACGCTCAGGAAGCGAATCCAAAAGCGAGGCTTCGGCATGGTTCACTTGAGATAACCGATTCGCACACGATGCTCATCGATCTTGAACAAAGCGTGATCACCTATCTCATGACGATGGGCAGATAGAGCTTTATTCCGCCCGCCGGGGCTATCGCCGTTGCCGTCGCTGTCGGCGTGGGTGTCGAGGTTGCCGTCGCTGTTGACGTTGGCGTTGAGGTCGGCCCACTGGGTGTAGGCGTGGGCGTGGGCGGTGTGGATGCGACTTCGCGCAGGACGATCATCGGGCCGGGCTTCTCCACGAATTGCCCCCAGCCGGATGAATAGAAATACTCGATCTGGTTCGACGCGCCTTGCAGATGGTTCATATTCAGGGAGCGGATCGATAACTGCCAGACATCCTGGCCGGAATTAAAAGCCGAGAACTTCGTATTGCCATTGAGCGAGATGCGGGGGTTTTGCCAATAGGCACCAATCATATAGGCCTGGTTGTAACCGGAAAGGCTGGCCGGCAAGGTAATGGTGCGGGTGATCACGAAGGGGCCGGCGCCATTCTGGCCCAGCACTCCATCCTGGAAGTTGCTGATCAGGTAGGTTTCGACGTTATAGGAGCGGCCGAGCGTGAATGCCGCCGACTCGCCGCCCGCCGTTTCACGGACATTTCCAGCCGAGTCCACCAGACGAACTTTGAAGCGCACTCCAGACTGGTTCTTAATGTGTGGAAGATACCAGTTCAACGTATAGCTGGAGGTGGTGCTGGTCACGGTGCCGACGTGGTCAATCGTCCCGCCCAGTGGCTTGCCATTCGTGCCGCCCTCGGTTCCGCCGGGGTGCCAGTTGTTGCGCCCCCGGTTGTGCCAGTCTATAAAGGCCCCATCATTATCCTCATCATAGCCGTCATAAAACGCGTGAAACTCCACAAACTTCGCGCCGCTGGCCGTCGCGTTGAACGTCAATTGGTCATTGTCCACGTTCAAGGTCCCGCCAGCTCCCGGCGCAAACGTCCCGTTCGAGGCCACAATCGAGGTCAGATTTCCGGTTGGCGGGGTGACATCGCTCCCCGGCCCCGCCACCAGCGGATGCCCGGCATCATGGTAAATGCGAAATGCCACATCATGGATATGACCACGCCGGCCATCCACAACGGAAAAGGTGATGGTATTGCTGCCCTGCTGCAGCTCCGACTTCGGAATTTCAGCCATGTAGGGTGTCCGGCTCCAATCCTCACCCACATTCGGCGTGTGAAGCGGGCCGTTATTGAGCTTGAAACGAGAGCCGTGCTCGTTATGATTCCGCCAGTAGTCAATGTAAATCTCAACCTTGAGCGCCTGGGAGAAATCATCCGGGATATTGAACGTCATCGTCTTTTCGCACGGTCCGGGTTCCAGGTAAAAGAAATTCGAGCCGACATCCTGACACCGCGCCGTAAACTGAGAGTGCGGGATCCAGTACTCCTTGTATGTCACGTCGGAGCTACTATTGTAGATACCCGCCTTGACCACACCCGCGCCCGGAAAGAGCAAGGGCGCAATACATAGTAGAGCGATCAGCACGCATGTCACCACCCACGACAATTTCTTCATAGCCGCCTCCAGAAATATGACCGTCGAGCGCTGTTACACCACCGCCGGCTGAGGGATCGGCACAATGAACTTACCGCCCTTGCGCCGATACTCGTCTTGTTGTTGAATGATCTCTTTGGCGAAGTTCCAGGCCAACAGCAGAACGTAATCGGGCTGATCGTCCAGTAGTTTGGAGGGCGGAACAATGGGCAGGTGGTTGCCGCCCATGTAGCGACCTTGCTTGAACATGTTCAAGTCCGCTACGTAATCCACCAGCCGTGTATCAATGCCGCAGTAGCTCAGGAGCGTGGTGGCTTTGGCCGCCGCGCCGTAAGCCGCGATCCGCTTGCCCTCGCGCTTCAGGCCGCTCAGGATGTCTATCAGAGAATGCTTGATCGCGCGGACGCGGTCGGCAAACGTCAGATAATATTCCAGCCGATCGACGCCCTGCTCTGTCTCCATCGCCAACAGGCCCGTCACGCTCTCGCCTACGTCTTCGCGCGGCTCCACAAACAAGCGCAGGGAGCCGCCATGAATAGCCGTGCGCTGAACCTCATTCAGATACAGCCCGTGCCGCCGAAACAGGCGATCCAGCGCAGTGACAGAGAAGTAGCACAGGTGCTGGTGATAGATCGTGTCGAACTCGCAGTGTTCGACCAGGTCCACCACGTATGGGCACTCGATCACGGCCACGCCGGTGTCTTTGAGCAGGGCGCGGATGCCCGCGACGAAGCCGTTCAGATCGGGCACGTGGGCCAGCACGTTGTTGGCGAGGAAGACATCGGCCGCTTTGCCTTCGGCGCGCAATTGCCGGGCGAGATCGAGGGTGAAGAACGTGTTGAGGGTGGGGATGCCGGCGGCCTGTGCGGCCTGTGCGGGCGGCCCGGCCGGATCAATGCCAAGCACCGCAATGCCATGCTCGATAAAGTTGCGGAGCATGTAGCCGTCGTTGCTGGCCGCTTCCACGACGAGGCTGTTGGCGTCCAGCGCGCGGCTTTCAATAATCGCCAGCGCGCTCTCGCGGAAGTGCGCCATCAGCGCTTTGGACACAGATGAGAAATAGGGGTAATCCTGCCCGAACAAAATATCGGGTGAGACGGAAACCGTGATCTGCGCCAGCGCGCAATGGGGGCAAAATACCAAATCAAGCGGCGCCGTGATCTCCGGTTGGCCCAGCTGGGCCTCCGTGATCAATACGTCCGCCAGGGGCGTCTCGCCCAGCGAAAGAATAGTTTTGAGATCGGTATGGCCGCAAGAGCGGCACGTGAGTTCATCAACGCTCATGAGTCTGTCTCTATTAACTTAAACGAAGTAGAAAACCTGCTTGAAAATCGCCCCCTGATGACGCTTTTTTGAACGGGCTGCCGATCACGCGGACACACGATCGGCGGCTCATCTCTGGCCTAACCTGCCAAGGCCCCGGCTCTTTCGGTCTGTTTCACCACCTGGAGCAGGGTCGCTTTCCAACGCAGGCGCTCGTCCAGGCGGCCCGTTTCGATCAGGTGTTTGATGTGCGCCACGCGCTTGTAACGCGGCCCCTCAAACTCCTCCACCGTTACGCCGTGCGCCTGGTAGGCCGCGCATAACTCCTGTGCGCCGCGCCGCGCCGTCCACTGCGGCTGATAGTCCGGCAGGGTATCCGCCAGCTTGTCGCAATTCACGCGGTAGCACCGCGCATCCGCCGAAGCGCCAGCGGCAAATTCCACTTGACTGCCGGGCACCGTTTCCTTGACAATCTGAGCCAGCTCGCGGATGCGGTAGTTCTCGCTGGTGCGGCCTACGTTGAAGCCCTGGCAATGCACCTTCTCGCGCGGCGCGTGCAGGAGGGCCAGGAACGCGCGCGACATGTCCTCAATGTGGACAATGGGCCGCCACGCCGAGCCGTCGCTCTTGAGATGCACTTTGCCGGTGACGTAGGCCCACGCCACCAGGTTGTTCAGCACCAAATCAAAGCGCAGGCGCGAGGAGACGCCGTAGGCCGTGGCGCTCCGTGGGAAGACCGGAGTGAAGTCATCATCCGCCAGTTTGATCAGGTCAGCTTCCGCGCGCACTTTGGAGATGCCGTATGGCGTGACCGGGTTAAACGCAGACTCTTCTGTGACCCAGTTGTCACCCGCCGCGCCGTAGTTACTGCACGACGAGGAGAAGATAAAGCGCTTGACGCCGGCTTGCTTCGCCAACCGCGCCAGGTGCACCGTGCCCAGATGGTTGATCTCGTAAGTGCGCTCGGGATTCAGATCACCCAGCGGATCATTCGAGAGCGCGGCCAGGTGAATGACCGCATCAAACCCCTCCAGGTCGCGGGCTTCGACATCGCGTACATCTTTTCTGATGGACGAAACCCACTGAGTGCCCGCCTCGTCGCCAAACGTCGATTGCTCATACAAGTTTGTGTCTAAACCAACGATGTCGTGCCCGGCGGCGATGAGCAGGGGCGTCATCACCGTACCGACGTACCCGTTGTGGCCTGTCACTAAGACGCGCATGAATGTATTTACTCCCAGGTTTTCCACGGTGGATTGTTACTTTGCCAAAATTTCTCCAACACGTACTTATCCCGTAACGTATCCATACATTGCCAGAACGAGTCGTGGCGATAGGCCATCAATTGCCCCTCGTGCGCCAGCCGTTCGAGCGGTTCCTTCTCCCACTGCGTATCGTCGTTGTCAATATAGTCGAACACCTCCGGCTCCAGCACGAAGAACGCGCCGTTGATCCAGCCCTCGGCGGTTTGCGGCTTCTCGACGAATTGCGTGACCGCGCCGCCCTCGCCAAACACCATATGGCCGTAGCGCGCTGGAGGGCGCACTGCCGTCAGGGTGGCCAGCTTGCCATGCGTCTTGTGGAACTTGAGCAGGTCGTGCAGATTGATGTCAGAGACGCCATCGCCCCAGGTGAGCATGAAGGTCTCGTTGCCCATATACGGTTTGAGGCGTTTGATGCGCCCGCCCGTCATCGTTTTCTGGCCGGTGTCTACCAACTCCACCGTCCAATCCGGGACTGGCCCGCCATTCACCTTCACCTGGCCGTTCCTCAAACTCACGGTCAAGTCGCTGTTCAATGAACAATAATCCACCATGTACTTTTTGATCACTTCACCTTTGTAGCCGAGCGCGATCACGAAGTCCTTAAAGCCGTAGTGGTAGTAACCCATCATGATATGCCACAGGATCGGCTTGCCGCCGATCTCGACCATGGGCTTCGGCTTGACTTCAGTTTCCTCTGCCAGGCGCGTGCCCGCGCCGCCTGCCAAGATACCGACTTTCACAGCATTGCCTCCATGCTGATGCTCAAAATATCCCGC
>Ga0247727_10014478_pt1 | contig 13099 bp, 6 predicted proteins | sample WisWelCaveWW1625_FD_202498 | JGI IMG/M metagenome (GOLD analysis project Ga0247727, IMG submission 202498) | Biofilm microbial communities from Wishing Well Cave, Virginia, United States - WW16-25 | ecosystem: Environmental > Aquatic > Deep subsurface > Groundwater > Cave microbial mat | place...
CTGCCGTTCCAATTGCTCTTGTTGAAAGAGAGCGTGCCGTTAAAATTGTGGCGTTGATCCCAATTCAGCGGCACGATGAACTGCGTCGGCTCGCGCCCGGCTTGGCGCGAACCAAACTCTTCGCCCGGCTCGGAGTTACTGCCTTCCGCCACTTGAAAAGTGTAATCGAAGGAGTAATTGATCATCGCCGCGCGCGCTTGGCTCACGGAGAGCGTGAGGCCGCGCACGTTAGCATAGTCAAGATTGACATACGTGAAATACGTGCGCGCGCTAATCTCTTGGCCGCCCGTGCCCACGGTCACGATCTCCGGGCCGGTGCCGACCCAATCGCGAATGTCGCGATAGAAGCCGGTCACGTGCAGGCTCATAATGCTGCCGAGCTGTTGCTGCAAGCCGAGTTCATACATCACGGTCTTTTGGGGATCCAAATCCGCGTTGCCATAAATCCCGAAGCGTCCGGTCGCGCGCGGCACTTTGAAGCCGGGGTTTTGAAAAAGATAATCGAAGTTGGGAATTTGGAGAAAGTGGCCGTAGGAAAAGTGGATGATGCCCCGATCCGTGATCGGATAAGAAATGCCGAAGCGCGGGCTGATTTGATATTTATTCGAAGGATCTTTATACCAAATCGCCAAACGGTCTTGCAAGCTCAGCGCTTGATACTTGTCATTCAACGGAACGTACACGTTCGGATCGGTCGGGTCGTTCAACACCAAACCTTTTGAGTTGAAGAAGTCAAAACGCAAGCCCGCGTTGATGACCACGTTCTCGTATTCAATTTTGTCTTGCAGATAAGCCGAGAACTCGACCGGATTGAACGCATAACGGCTATGGCTCTGCGTGGAATCCGATAAGACCACGGGACGATACGGCACGATCTCCGCGCCGAAAGCATCGCGGCCCGGCACGGTGCCGATGCCTTCTTCAAACAGGCGATGGCGCTTGCCTTCGAACCCGAACTTGAGCTGGTGCACGAGAGTCGCTTGCCAGGTGAGATCGAACTTCGCGAGGTTCGTCACCGTGTTGCGTTGATAATTGCCGCTCGAGGTGCCGGAGTTATTCAAACTGAAATTTCCTTCTTGCAGCGAATCGGGATGGAGATAGCGCAAGTCGGCCGGGTCTTCGAAGAGATAATTGCGAAACTCTTTGTAGAAGTTGGAAAAGTTGAGCGTGTAGAACGCGCGCGCGGAGAGCGTGTGCGTCCATCTCAAATTGGCATTGTAGCCGCGATCATAGCTCGTGTTGCGCGCATCGGGATTCCAGCGGAAAAAGCCGTCGTAGCCCTGGCTCTCTTCGTCATTGCCCAACAAGCTCGCGCTGAGGTTAATCTTGGGGCTGAGACGATAGGTCAATTTCAATTGCGCGGAGTTGAGTTTCTGTGTGTTCATCGGCACCAGCTCGCCGGCGACCGCTTCTTTGCCTTCGAACGTGCCCAGCGTATCGCCGTTGATATCGAACATGCGCCGGCCATATAAATAGCCGTCGGATTCAAAGCGCCGTCCAGTAGCGAAGAACGTCAAACGATTGCTGAAACCTGGAATCGGGCCGCTCAAACTGAACTGCGCATTGTTTTCCGAGAGCGGATCAATTTCTTTGATGCCGAGATAAAGATCGTCGCGGCTGCTCACGTGATCCCCGCCATAGAGCGTCACGTTGCCGTGAAAATCTTCGCTGCCGTCTTTGGTGACGATGTTGATGATGCCCGACATGGCGTTGCCATATTCCGCGTTGAACGTGCCGCTGATGACTTGTAGCTCTTGCACGGATTCGTTTTCCACACGCACGGAAGAGGCGCCGTTGTAAGAGTCGGTCACGGAAACGCCGTCGACGAAATACGCGACCTCCGTGGTGCGGCCGCCGCGAATGTGAATGCCGCCGCCGTTATCGACCGAGACGCCGGCTTGCAAGCGCACCACGTCGCTCAGGTTTTGCACCGGCAATTTTTGAATCGTCTCCGTGGTGACGCTCGCTTGCGCGGAGGTCAAATCTTTCTGCACGAGAGGCCGCTCCGCCACGACGACCACTTCCTCGCCTTGAATCGCTTCCTCCTGCAAAGCAAAGTCGAGCCTTGTGGTGAGATCGATAGAAACAACAACGTTACTTTGCACGAGCACGTTGTAGCCGATGAACGCCACGCGCACTTTGTAAATGCCGGGCGCTACGTTGAGAATGACGTAGTTACCATTCAAGTCCGTGGCCGCGCCGAGTGTGCCGCTCATCGGAACTTCTTGTCCGTCGCGAATCGCCGCGGCCACGATGACGTTCGCGCCGGGCAAGCCTTCGTTGGTTTTTTTATCGAGCACGCGGCCGGTGATTTTGCCGGTCGTGCCCGCATGAGCGAAGCTTACGAACAGCACCAGCGTCATAAACACGATACGGCATTGCATCAACATTTTGGGCATCACACCCTCCGTGGAGTTTGGGTCAAAGGAGAAATCTCATCACAACTACGCGCCTTTCGCCTCTTCGGCGAGCAGCGTTTCGACTTCTTGCCAGCTTTGCAATTCCAACAAGCTCGTGAGCACGGCTTGAAGACGATCTAAATCATTTGCCTTGCGAATGGCTTGTTCGATCTTCGAGGGCATTGGGCCAAGTCTTTTAGGCAAAAGCATCAGTAACAGATCACGGCTTTGATCGAGCTTGCCTTCGCTCAAACCTTCCGTCTTGCCCTCATTCCAGCCTTGAACCTTGCCTTCATTCCAGCCTTGAACCTTGCCTTCATTCCAACCTTGAATCTTGCCTTCGTTCCAGCCTTGTTGTTTGAGAATCGTGTTGATCATATCGGTAACCTCGCTTCGTTTGTGTTTTTGCTTATGGGCGCGATATGCTTCCCACTTGTCTATGCCCAAATTAAAATACTGCAGCAGAAAATCAAAGTATTTGCCGCGACGCTGGCCTTCCGCCTCTGCCACCATATCGACGACGCCTTGAATGCCGCCGTCTAACACGTCGAGCCATTGCTCCTCTTCATAACGCATGAACGGCAACAACATGCGCGCGACGAGATTTCTGCTTTTGACATACTTCTTTGCCGGCAAATCTTTCAAGAAAACCGGCGCATACGTGAAGTGCAAATAGCGCTTGCCGAGAAACACACTGCTCAACTCACGCGGCACGGATTGGTTCTTCGCCGAGGCATTCGGAAAATAGACAATCGGTATCACCTCACGGTCATATTGCTCTTGCAAGTAAAGCACGCCTCGCGCCAATTGATAAATCGAGAACGAATACGGATTGTGTTGATGCTCGAGTAAAAAGACGAACGCGACTTCATCATACTTCGCGAGCACGGGCACGTCCATACGCACGAACGATTCCGAGAAGAAAGATTTGATCGTCTCTTCGCGGATCGGCTCGATCTCCGGCGCATGCTTGAAGTGGCGCGCGCACTTGGGAATGGCAAACGTGATCGCATCCCATGGGTTTTCCACAAAGAGCATCTTGAAATTCTGATCGTGCGACAGCGCCGGATCGTAGTCGGTCATAGTGCTCCCACGTCGTTTCGAAATCGTTCAGCCACGGCTCAGCCGTGGCTTTGCTTTTTGAATTACTCTGCTCAACTATGGCTTGGCCATAGTTTGATTTCGTTGGATGCGGCGTTCGTGCAAGCACTAGATGATGCTGTGACCAATCTGTAGCCGCGCCCGCATGAAGAACCGAATGCAAGCCACGGCCGAGCCGTGGCTGAACACTTACGCGATTTCTTCAAAGCAACTCACGACGATTTCTTCAGCGGCGAGCGCACGCGGCTCAAAGCTCCCGCATCGGTTGCAATCTGATGCCGCTGTCGCCACACGTTCATTTGCTTTTTCAGCGCCGACCATTTCATGTAACCCAACAAGCTTTCGCTAATCTCCGCCTGGGCCTCTGCAAAATTTTTCGAGCGCTCTTCGCGCACGTCGAGCACTTGTACGATCATGAAATGCTCGCCCAATTGATACGGGCCGCCGAAACCGTGTTTGGGCAATGTAAAGATCGCTTGCCCCACGGGGCCATACTCGCCTTGCACGGCAAATCCCGCTTCACCGCCACGGTCACGCGTCCACGGTCGCAGAGAATGCTCATGCGCCAGCTTCGCGAAATCGCCGCCGCTCCGTACTTGTGCGAGCAGCTTCTCCGCAAGCTCGCGCGTGGCCACGGTAATCTCGCGCACATTCACTTGGCGTGGATGCGCATATTGTTTCGGATTGCGCGCGAACTCTGCTCGCAACGAATCTTCCGGAACGCGCACGGTGTCCATCACCAGCGCGCGCATTTTTTTGATGAGAAATTGTTCCGCGCGCTCGGCGACAATGGCGCGCACCGCGGCATTGTCCTGCAAGCCCTGCGCTTTAGCTTCCGCGAGCAATTCTTCGCGCAGCGCGAGGCCGTTGATAAATTCTTGCAAAGCCTCTTTGGAGCGAATCGCGCGGCGTTGCCGGCTCGAAGTCCAACGCGCGTGCTCCTGCAACTCTTTCACCGTCCACGCTTGTCCTTTGACTTTTGCCAACGGCAAATCCGACGAGATGCGGCTGAAGAGTGATTGCTCGGGCGCGACGTTCTCAAGCGAGTTGTTTCGTGCGGCTTCCAACTCGGCCCAGAGCAAATCCAAGATCGCCGGCTCGTACTGCATATTTAAACCCGCCAAAATCTTTCGGCCGTGCGCGCGCAGCATCTCCGCGCGTTTTTGATGCCGCACTTCCCAGTGCAGGCGCTCTTTATTTTTGGCATATTCGCTTTCGAGCAAAAACGGATTGCGAAAGCGATCTTCCAGCTTGATGATGCTGTATCCATAAAACGATTTGAACGGCGGCGAGATTTCTCCGACCTTCAAAGTCGCCGCGACTTTTTGAATGGCTTGATCGACATCGTCGAGCGCAAAATAGCCGAGATCGCCGCCGCGTGCCGCGAGCGTTTGATCGCGCAAGGTTTCCGCCGCCAAAGCTTCGAAAGGCGTGCCGGCTTGCAAGCGCGCATAAAGCCGATCCGCCTCTTCGCGCGATGGCGCAAACAGATGTCGTGCGCGCACTTTTTCGTTTTGCAGCGCAAACGCGGTAAACAAATCCGCCTCGCTCACCACGCCGTGCGTGTCGGCAATCACGTTTTGATAGGCATCGAGCACGGCGTCCGTCTCGGCGCGTTGCAGATAATCATGATAATCCGGCTGCTCGTGCAAGCCGCGCTGCTCGGCCTCGAGTACGAGCACCTTTTCGTTGACCATGTTCTGCAACAATGCCTCGCGCACGTGCGGCTCATCAATGGGCGTGAGCATGAGAAAATGCCGCAAGCGGCGCTCGAATGCAGCGGCGGTGACTTGCCTGTCGCCCACTTGTGCCGGCGGCGTATTGCTCTCCGACTTTGGGCTGCATGCATAGAGGAGGCAAAGAGCAGAGGGCAAAAAGCAAAAGGCAAACTTCATCAGGCCTTTGTTTCCGCGTTGAGGAGTTGTTCAACCTCTTGCCAACTTTGCAACTCGAGCAAACTAGCGAGCACGGCTTGCAGACGGTTGAGATCGTGAGCGTTGCGAATTGCTTGTTCGAGTTTGGTTGGTATCGAACCAAGCCGCTTAGGCAAGAGTAACAAGATCAGGTCGCGGCTCTCTTCCATTTTGCCTTCGATCTTGCCTTCATTCCAGCCTTGAATTTTGCCTTCGTTCCAGCCTTGTTGTTTGAGAATTGTGTTGATCATATCGGTAACCTCGCTTCGTTTGTGTTTTTGCTTGTGGGCGCGATACGCTTCCCATTTCTCCATGCCCAAATTAAAATATTGCAGCAGAAAGTCAAAATACTTGCCGCGACGTTGCCCTTCCGTTTCTGCCACCATATCGAAGACGCCTTGAATGCCGCCGTCCAACACTTCGAGCCATTGCTCTTCTTCATAGCGCATAAACGGCAACAGCATGCGCGCGACGAGATTTCGACTTTTAACATACTTCTGCGCCGGCAGATCTTTCAAAAAGACCGGCGCATACGTGAAGTGCAGATAACGCTTGCCGAGAAACGCGCAGCTCAACTCACGCGGCACGGCCCTGCTTTTCGACGAAGCATTCGGAAAGTAAACAATCGGTATCACGTCACGCTTATATTGCTCTTGCAAAAAGAGCACGCCGCGCGCCAATTGATGAATCGAGAACGAATACGGATCGTGTTGATGCTCGAGCAAAAAGACGAATGCGACCTCGTCATACTTCGCGAGCACGGGCACGTCCATGCGCACGAACGATTCCGCGAAGAAAGATTTGATTGTCTCCTCGCGGATCGGCTCGATCTCGGGCGCGTGCTTGAAATGGCGCGCGCTTTGGGGAATCGCAAACGTGATCGCATCCCACGGGTTTTCCACAAAGAGCATTTTGAAATTCTGATCGTGCGACACCGCCGGATCATAACTCATCGCCGCCTCCCGTTGTCTCTTTCGTCTCCGTCTGAAAATGTTCTAACCTCGGCTGAGCCGAGGTTTTTAATGCAACGGCAAGCCGTTGCAGGAACACTATGGTCAGTTGCTCGCGTGCGTGGCTTTCGCGCTTGCCAGTAATTGTTTCAACTCCGCGGTCTCGTTGCTGTTGGGCGCGAGCTTTTCCAAATTAGCCAAAGAACTTGTTGCTTGTTCGACTTTGCCGAGCACGAGATAGGCGCCGGTCAAGTTGTACAACGTTTGCGTGTCATAGGGATTCATGCGCGCGGCTCTTTCCAAATACGGTACGCCATGCTCCGCGTCTTTGCGCTCGACGAGAATCGAGCCGACGTATTTGTTCGCCTCCATCGTCTCTTCGACTTGCAGCGATTGCCACAACCGCTTGAACGCGCGCTGCGAGTCGTTCATCGCCAAATACAAAAGTCCGGCGCGCACATAGGGCGAAACATTATATGGCGTCTCCATAATCAGCGCTTCGTACTCGCGAGCGGCCTCCGCAAAAAGATGCGCCTTACTATGTTGCTCCGCGATTTTCACGTGCGCCTCTTCCCACGTGATTTCGCGCTGCCACGACGCATAGGCAATCTTCTCGAACTCGTTGCGCGGATGATAAGCATACGCGCGCGGCTTGCCTTTGGGCACGAACGGCCAACTGTCTTTGAGCACGGCAATACGAATGCGCGCGACTTCTTCATCGAGCGGCGTGACGCCGCGCTCCTGCCAATAGACTGAATCCGGTCGCGCGCGTTCAGGAAACCATTTATCTGAAACGAAGCCGTGCTGCTGCATGCTCTCGGCAATCGCGCGGCCCATGACGAAGTAGCCGTGCAAGTTCGGATGCAAATGTTCGAGCATCACGTTGTTGCCAATCAAACCGTGCGGCGACTCTTGCACGAACGTTTGCTCCATCGGCACGAGCGGTACCTTGTGCGTTTGCGCCAACTCGTGCAAAATTTTATTCAAATCCGAACTCGCGCGAAAGCGGAGACCGTCGAGGTCCCGCGCGCGTTCGTAACTTTTGCGCGCGGCTTCATAATCGCCGAGGGCTTCGAGCACGCGGCCGCGGCGAAAGTGCGTGATCGCCGGCTGCGCATCAATGTGCAAAAGAGAATCGTAACGCGCCAGCGCGATTTGATATTGCGCTGCGTTCTCGAAAACGCGCGTTGCCGCCAATGCCTTTTGATATGCCGCACGATCCGTCTCAGGCGCATAGAGCGAAACGAACGGCTCTTGTTCGGCTACGTTGCTCACGAGCTCGCTCAACAGCACGCGCACTTTCTTCTGCTGCGCTTTGGCAATGATCTCGCCGATATTCGCGCGGAAAAATTCGTGCGCGCGTTGGTACGTTTCGCTGCCGTATGGGATTGCATCGTCGCTGACCATTTGCTCCATCAACGTGTTCGACTCGGGCGGCGAGCTGACGGCCGCGGCGAACAGGCTTTTCACTTTCTCGATGCCGTCGCGCAGGAGCAGCATGATTTTGATGCGCTGCAATTTGAGATAGAAATTTATGAAGCCGCGCGAGGCACCGAGCGACTCGGTTGAGCCTGCGCCGAGTGCGCCGTAAAATTCATTATGGCCCGCATAGATGACGAGCGCATCGGGCTGCTGTTCTAAAATTTCATCGGCATAATCGAGCAGCGAGAACGAGTTGATCGCCGGCATGCCGAGATTGATGATCTCCAACTTGCGGTCGGGGAAATAATCCTGCAAACGCTGGCCGAGCATTTTGGACATGCTGCCGTTGTGCGCATAGGGATAGCCGAACGTCGAAGAGCCGCCGAGAAAGAAGATGCGATACGCATTCGTCGCTTTGACTGCGGGAAATACGTCGTTCGAAGTTTCGGGCAGCACATCCTTCGCGCTGAAATAGCGGCGGCCCACGTTGTCATTGATGCGCATGAGGCCCGGCGCTTCTTCTTTGGGAATGAACAGCGCGAGATCGCCGCCGTAATCAAACACGCGCAGCAGGCCTTCTATCACCAAAAATAAAAGCAGAGGAAAAGCAAACAAGATCAGTTTGAAAATGCGCTCGCGTTTTTGCCGTGCTGCGCTCTGTTGCTCCTCACGCAGCGCTTGCACCGCGCTTTGCGCAATGCCCAGCTTCTTCGCGATCTTCGCATCGGAAGTCGTGCCGAGGAGATCGGCGATCTGCTGCTGTTGTTGTGGGGTGAGGGTCGGCATCGTCGATAGTTATCTCACAAGGCTCATCTTTTTCATTTCTTCAAACTCGCCGGCTTTGATGCGATAGAAATAAATTCCGCTCGCTTGCTCCGTTGCTTTCCAAGTGACGCGATGACGACCCGCGGCTTGCCAGCCGTCGACCAACCTCGCCACTTCCTGTCCGAGCGTATTCAAAATCACCAACTGCACCTGCGTGGCATAAGGCAACGCATACGAGATCGTGGTTTCGGGATTGAACGGGTTCGGATAATTCTGCTCCAATACAAAATGCTTCGGGGCCTCCGGCGTGTGCTCTGTCAAACGCTTCGGTCGCGCACTGCCGGTGCTGTCTTCGAATTGATAAATGTGGCCGAGGCTTGCTACGATAGATCTGCGATTGGCTCGATTCGCCATCGTGGTTTTGAATGCCAATGGATCATTGGGATTCAAGCCGCTCAAATCAACAGACAAGCGAAGACGAGCTTGGTTGAATTTTTCGTTCGAAACGAAAGTCAAAGCTGAAAACCTTTTTGTTGAAGGTTGCCCTTTTGTGGTTTCAGCTTTGAATTCGAGCGAGAGCGGATTTGAAGCGTTGCCCAAGCGCGCAGCTTTCTCTCCGGCAATTGATACTTCTACCAAGAGACTTTCAGCATCAACGGGCAAAACGAAATCATCTGAAGTCAGCGCAGCACAAGCCTCGTCAGAAGACAGTGCCAATGTATCTGCGGGCGTCGGTACAAAATCAACAAAGGAATAACTGCCGTCTTTGTGTTTGACCAAAAAATTTTCCACGCGCACGTTCAGCCACGCTCCGGTGGTGGTATCGATGACTCCAACCGCGCGATGATAGCCCTCGCTTTTATCCGCAGCGGTCAAAGCATTTGCCTTCGAATATGTGGAGGAACTCAAAGTGACTTGATAGGGCGCAGCGCTGCCGGAAGTAATGAAGTGTTTGGCCTGCGTGCCGCCCAATGAAAAAGAAGGATACTTGCCCGCCACTGCCGGAAATTGGATGCTCCAAGAGCTAGCGTCGTAGCTGCCGATAAAGAAATTGTTCGCGCCGCGGCGAAAAACCATCGCAGCTTTCGAGCCTGCCAAGCCGGTGATACTCGGCTGATCTTCATCAATGTTGTGAAACTCGTAATAGCTGCTCGGCACGTTCCAGGTGGACATGGCTTTGTGAATGATGACACGCGCGGCATATTGTGAATCGTAAGCGTCCCACGCGATATGCACGAGGTTCGTGGTTCCATCTCCGTTCGGCGCAATGGAAGGCCGCGCATGCTGCGAAATATTGCCCGGCAAACCGCTCGACATGTTGTGCTCTTGGCTCCAACTGGGAGAGTTGAAATAACGCGCAATGATGTTGGAGGCATTGGGGATCACGTTGGTAGCATATGCGAGAGCAGCGATGGTGGTGCTCCACGGTGCTTTGGCGGCGCAAAGGCTTGGCGAGTTTAGTGCGGTACCCGTAAGCGAGTCAATTGTTGACCAAGTAGAGCCGTTATTCGTGCTACGTTGCCATGCGAGATTATTGCCGCTGCGATAAGCCAACATCAATTCATTGGCTGCCGGACTGGCAATCACCGGCAAGGGATCAGAAGCGCCGACACTCGTAGCGCGTACTTGCCGATTTGTAGAAGTCCATGCTGCCCCTCCGCTTGTGCTTTTGTGAAAATAGCCGTCGTGCGTGCTGCCGTTCTTGCGTTGCCACGTCGCATATAAATTGGCGCCGTTTCCGGCGATAGAGGGATAGCGATTTTGCTCATTGCCCGCGCTCAAACGCGCCGGCGCGCTCCAACTCACGCCATTGTGATTGCGATAAAAAATTCCCGCGAGTACATTTCCGCTGGAGGTGATTCCAGATTCGAACACGACGTGATATTTATTACTGCCGTCTTTGATCACGCGCCGTCCGCTGTTGAAGGCGGTGGCGCTTGAAGACATGGATTTGGTGGAGTAGGCGTGAGTGAGGAGGAGGGCTTGGTAGGCGTTGATGCGGCCATTGCCGAGATATTTGTTTCGCCCATTCACATAGGCATATTGCCCTACTTTTTCTGCCGTGTTGATCAAAATATCTCTTACGGTGATCTTATCTAAAGTTGAATTTATGGAAAGCATAAGGCCGACGAGAGCGGCAACATGTGGAGACGCAAAAGAAGTTCCATTGGGTGATCCATAGCCGGATGCCGAGGTTGTTGGAACTTCCCAACCCGGTGCTGCAATTTCAATAAATTGCCCGGAATCATCTCCCTCATAATTATATCCCGTGGGATGGTTATCATTCAAATCCGTGGCAGTGACGCCAATGACGTCTTGATAACTCGCAGGGTATGGTGTGTAGGGAAAATACTGATCACAAGGTCCCGGTTGATTATCGTTCGCATTCCCAGTGGCGGCAGCTACGATGATGCCCTGCGTAATGGCGTTTGCGATTGCCTGCTCTACACCAGGATAGGGTTTTGACTTTTTACAATTTGGCGCCACTAACTCATAAGTGCCGAAGCTGCAATTTATAATATCGACGCCATCAGTTGTTGCCCGCTCTATTTCATATTCAACGCTATTCGGTCCTTGTATTTCTTCAAAAATGCCGTCGCTAAAACCATATGAGCCAATTTTTAGATCCCATCCCAGGCTGGCAATGCCTTGAGCGTTGTTGGTTTCTGCCGCAACCACACCGGCGACTTGTGTTCCGTGTTGCAATCCCAATGGAGTACTATCGAGATCTCCATTTAACGTGAACTTCGAATCCAAATCTGGATGATTTCGATTGAAGGGTCCGCTGTCAATAATTCCGACGACTATGTTGCTCGAGCCTTGGTTGATGTCCCATGCTTTTTCCGCTTGAATTCTTTTGAGATTCCATTGATCCGAAACTGGCGCACCGGACTCGCAATTCGTATAGTTGTTGTAGCAAGGATCATTGGGCTGCACAAAAGATGTGGTTTGCACCGGCCCATACGCGTATTCGACATCCGGTAGTTTTTCGAGTTCTGCAATAATCGAATCAATCGGCACCGGCTGAGGGAATTGCACAGCGAATAGCTGGGACATGTCATGGATTCTTACCTGCTCACCCGTTCTCTTATTTGTGCGCCAAACCTCTCCCCACATGGCATGCGGAATTTTTTTATAAAAAGCAATTGCACCGTATTCTTTTTCTAATGACTCAAAAAAAGTTCCGACATTAGGAAAAGTAACACTCATCTGTGCTAGGGTTGCTGTGCGCACGCCGACAGCGAGGGGCAAAACGTTTTGACGAAACTTCACATTCAACCAATCGGATTTTCTTATGCCATTCTCGAATGTAATTCTTGCTTCGGAATGAAGCTGTGAGTTTGGCGATTGTTGTCCCCACAAAGCCGAAGTCGCTCCAATCAGCGCGAGCGCTCCAGAGATGATTTCAATCCGCAACAACCGGCTTAATGCGGCAATCAAAGTTTTCGACATTTCACACCTCCGTTGTCATCGTACATTTGTCAAGGCAACAAAAGCATCTTTTTCATTGCCTTCTGTTGCCCACGGGACAATTCATAGAAATATACTCCCATAGCCACGGATTGGCCTTCGGCATTTTTGCCATCCCAAACGACATAGTGCATACCGGCAGCGAAGGTTTTATCCACCAAAGTTCGAACTTCTTGTCCGAGAATATCATAAACATTGACCCTAATGGGAGTATGGGGTTGATAAACTTGAAAAATAATCTTTGTTTGAGCATTGAAAGGATTGGGGTAATTATCGTAAAGCCTAAAATCTGAGGGATAGGGATAATTACTCTGAAGGTTTTTCACAGAAGTGATCACAACGGAATTCCAAGTTTTGGCCCCATCCGCAGTATGAGCCAAATTCTTTGAACCAATGTAGCGCCCTGTGACACCTGCACCCCAACCGGAATGACGATCGATGAAATACATCGCGCTTGCTCTTTCTTCCGAAATCAGTGTCCAATTTCTGCCCCCATTAACGCTTGAAAAAGTGCCGATTTCATTCGAAATATAACCCACAAGCGAGTCAACAAAAAAAATATCCAGGAATTGGCCGAGGCCGGGTGCTGCTGGTTCGGGATAATCGTGCCAATTTGCCCCCCCATCAACGGTTAACCAAACCCCGCCACCCGCTCGCATAGTCCAACCGTGAAGGGAATCAGTGAAGAAAACTTTTCGACCGGCAATCATTGTTGAATCGGCTTTCCAATTTTTTCCACCATCAGTCGTATGTAGCAATGGCAAGCCACGACCCGAGCCAAAACCGTCGGCCCAACCGTTCAAGGAGTCCACAAAGCTAATCGACAAAATAAAACCCGCCGGTAGCTCCGGTTCGCCTCTTTTCCATGTCATTCCTCGATCCGTAGTATACCAGATACCGGTGGATTGGCCGCCGGCCCAACCATGTTTTTCATCGATGAATTCGATAACATAACTGTAGTTTGGCAAATTTTCGCTCTTTGACATGACCTCTTGGTGAATGCAACTTCTGCATGCTATATTATGCTGTCCCAGTGCAGCTTATATGATCATAAGGAGGTTGCCGTGTTCAAGATCAC
>Ga0247727_10014479_pt1 | contig 13097 bp, 10 predicted proteins | sample WisWelCaveWW1625_FD_202498 | JGI IMG/M metagenome (GOLD analysis project Ga0247727, IMG submission 202498) | Biofilm microbial communities from Wishing Well Cave, Virginia, United States - WW16-25 | ecosystem: Environmental > Aquatic > Deep subsurface > Groundwater > Cave microbial mat | place...
TGAAGACCTTTTCTATCGCCTCAACGTGATCACCATCGAAGTTCCACCTTTACGCGAAAGAGGGAATGATGTTTTGCTGTTGGCCAATTATTTTGTTGCCAAGTTTGCCAAAGAAACGGGAAAAACGTTGCCGCAATTTTCAGACGAAGCCTTGCAAGCGTTGAGAAATTATTATTGGCCGGGCAACGTCCGCGAATTGGAGAATCTGATGCAGCGGCTGCTCGTCATGACCGACGAAGAGATGATTGATGTGGTCGATTTGCCGACGCACATGCATTTCTCAGCCGAGCGCGGCCAAGGCCTCCAGCGCACGCTGGCGGAGGTGGAGGTCGGGCATATTCGCAACGTGCTGGCGAGCGTGGACGGCAACAAGACGCGCGCCGCGGAAATTCTCGGCATCGACCGCAAGACCCTGCGCGAAAAGCTGAAGCCGCATGAGCCGGACTCGAACTAAAATTAGGGCGCTGCACCACGAGACAAACATAGAATTCGTCGGAAAGTAAAATTTGATCCCGTTTGTTTGCATTATGAATTTTAGCATGACCGCAGAATCCCGCCCCGATCCGGATGCTTTGCTGGCGACAGTTCAGCGCGAAGAAGCTGAGGCCCAGCGCGGCAAGCTGAAAATCTTTTTCGGCATGGCAGCCGGCGTCGGAAAAACTTTTGCGATGCTGCAAGCGGCGCAGGCGCTGAAGGAGGGCGGCGTCAATGTCGTTGCCGGATATGTCGAGACGCATGGCCGCGCTGAAACCGACGAATTGCTGCAAGGTTTGCCGGTCCTGCCGCGCTTGAGAATTCCATATCGCGGCGTTACACTCGAAGAGATGGATTTGGATGCAATCTTACGAATTAAACCCAATTACGTTTTAGTCGACGAATTGGCGCACACCAACGCCGAGGGGGCGCGCCATCGCAAACGCTATCAGGGCGTGCTGGAATTGCTCGATCACGGCATCAACGTCTACACCACGCTCAACGTGCAGCACGTCGAAAGTCTCATCGATACTGTGCAGCAAATCACCGGCGTCACCGTCCATGAAACCGTTCCGGACAGCATCCTGGATCGCGCCGATGAAATCGAGCTGATTGATTTGCCGCCGGAAGAATTGCTCAAGCGTTTGGCCGAAGGCAAGGTTTACACTTCGGAGCGTTCTGCCGCAGCTCTACGAAACTTTTTCCGCAAAGGCAATCTCACCGCACTGCGCGAAATTGTTTTGCGCAAAACTGCCGAGCGCGTCGGTATGGATTTGCAGGAATATATGCAGGCCAATCGCATCGACGGCCCGTGGAAAACCATGGAGCGCTTGATGGTGGCTGTGGGCGCGAGTCCGTATTCCGAGCAGCTCATTCGCTGGACGCGGCGCATCGCCGCCACAATGGAAGCGCCGTGGATTGCGGCGTATGTGAAAACTTCGCAGCCGTTGACCGAGAGCGAAGAGAAACGCTTGAAGCAAAATATCGCGTTGGCGCGGGAATTGGGCGCCGAGTTGGTGACCACCGTCGATGAAGAGGTGGCCGCCGCGTTGATTCGCCTCGCCCAACAAAAAAATGTCACGCAAATCGTCGTCGGCAAATCGCCGCCCAAATCGTTTTGGGCGGCGTTGCGCGGCGGCTCGCTCGTCGATCGCCTCATCGCCGACAGCGGTGGCATCGACATTTATGTCGTGCAAAGCGACACCTCCACCGGAGAGCGCGCCAAACGTCATGCGCCGTTATTTCAATCCACCTTGCAACAATATTTCTACGCAGGCGGCGCGGTCATTTTAGTTTCGACGCTCTGCTATTTAGCTTCCGCCATCATCGACTACCGCGCCGTCGGCATGTTTCTCTTATTTACAGTCTCACTTCTCGCTTTATTGGTGGGACGCGGCCCGATCTTCGCAGCGGCGGCGTTGAGCGCTTTCATTTGGAATTTTTTCTTTATCCCGCCGCTGTTCACGTTTCAAATTCACGCCTTCTCCGATGCCTTGTTGGTCGGCATGTATTTCCTCATTGCGCTGGTCGGCGGCGAGCTGACCTCGCGCATTCGCGGACGCGAACTGGCCGTGCGGCGGCGCGAGCAGCAGGCCACGGCGCTTTACAATCTCGCCAAAGAATTGAACCACGCGAAATCGCTCGACGAGATGATGCGCACGGCTGAACATGAGATTGGCGTGACCTTCAATGCCCGCGTCGGTTGCTTCTTGCCGCAAACACCGGACAAGCTTTCCACCACGCCGCATCCGGCCAGCACGTTTACGCCAAAATCCGAGAAGGAGTGGAGCGTCGCCTTGTGGGTTTATCAAAATCGCCAGCCCGCCGGTCGCGGCACGAACACGCTCCCTTTTGCCGAAGCGGTTTATTATCCGCTGTTGACCGGCGATGCCGCGGTGGGCGTGATCGGCATCGCCCCGCTTTTGTCCAGACCATTCACGCTGGAACAAGAAGGCCTGCTGCAAACCTTTCTGCATCAAATTGCCGTAGCACTCGAGCGCGAAAGGTTGCGCGCGGATGCCGAACAGGCGCAGGTGTTGGCCGCGTCGGAACGCTTGTACAAAACACTGCTCAATTCCATCTCGCACGAATTGCGCACGCCGCTGGCCGCCATCACCGGCGCGGCGACGAGCTTGATGGAAAATCACACCGCTGAAAATGCGGAGCGCCGCGCGCTGTTGGTGAGCGACATTTACAGCGCCGGCCAACGATTGAACCGTCTCGTGAAAAATCTGCTCGACATGACGCGCCTCGAGTCCGGCATGCTCAAATTGAATTTGGAATGGTGCGATGCGAATGATCTCGTGAACGTCGTGCTTCGCAATCTCGCCAAAGAGTTGGCCGCGCAAACGGTGCGTTTGCAGCTTGCGCCCGACCTGCCGCTGGTGCGCATGGATTTCGTGCTGATGGAGCAAGTGCTGGCGAATATTTTATTGAATGCGGCGCAGCATACTCCGGCGGGAACGACGATCACCATTCGCACGGCGGTTGCCGATCAACAACTGGCATTTGTCATCGAAGACGAAGGCGCAGGATTTCCTCCCGAGACGCTCGAGCATATTTTTGAAAAATTTTATCGCTTGCCGAAAACCAAGACCGGCGGCACCGGCCTCGGACTTTCCATCGCGCGCGGCTTTGTCGAAGTGCACGGCGGCGCGATCAGCGCGGAGAACCGTTTGGAAAAAGGTGCGCGGTTCATCATTCGGCTGCCGGTTTCTGATTCGCCGCGCTCGCCGGAGGAGATTGCTGCTTGAGCTGGCAGTTGGATTTGTGCGGTCAAGGTTTCCAATCGTCAAGCAACTTGACTATGGCGAAAGTTATTTTATATTTACTCGCGAGGCTTTGGCTCATTAAAAGATCAAAAACTCTTGCATGGAAGAACTGCCATGAAAACCATTCAATTGACTTTAGACGGCGAATTATTCACCCGCGTCAACCAGGCGCTGACGCAACAAAAAACCACGCTCGCGGCGTTCATCAGCGAATCGCTCACCCATTATCTCAACAGGCTGCGGATCAAAGAAATGGAAAAGCAACATCGCGACGGCTATCGCAAGCATCCCGTTCAAGAAGGCGAATTTGACGTCTGGGAAAATGAGCAGGTATGGAGCGCGTGATGGAAAGAGGAGAAATCCGTTGGTACAAGTTTAAGCCACCCGATAAAGAGAGGCCGGTGGTGGTTTTGACTAGAGACGCCGCGATACAATTTTTAGGCGATGTGGCCGTTGCCCCGATTACTTCAACGATGCGCGGTATCCCGACGGAAGTGGTTTTGGATGAAAACGACGGCACGAGAACAGCCTGTGCAATCAATTTGGATCATATTCAAACTGTTGCAAAAACAAGTTGGGAGCTCTCATAACAAAATTGCCGGAAGCGAAAATAGAGCAAATTAAGCCCGTTTTACTGTTTGCGTTTGGGTTTGATGATTAGTCCTTAAGCACTCTCGAACTGGTCTGCTTCGTGCGTGGTTTTCGCGACGACATAAAGGGGATTAGCAGTCCATTACGACGAGCATTTATTTTGAGAAAAGCTTTGGCATCATAATAATACGATTCCTCGTCTTCATCGATAACACGCAAAAATCCTTCCTTTTCCGAAATCGCGTCGGGAAGATATTCATAGATCTTCATCGCAAACAAGCTCACGCCCTCATATTCACCGGCATCGATGCAAAGAGCGAGTTTTTTTTGTTGAAATTCTTGCAGTCTCATAACGTTGTCTTATGCTTGATTTTAATGTCAACTTTGCCTATGCCATGCGCTTCGTACCAGTGTAACTCAGCTTCGAATAAAATGCCGAATTGCCGGATCGTCGCTCTTCCTTTCTTTTTTCGCCAAGACGCCGGCTTGCCGCCATACTTCTTGATGAGCAAAGGCAATATATGAATGCCGTGCCCGCGTTTTATCGTTTTAATCTCGACGATTTTTGAGACGATCTCGAACTGCTGCATGTAAAAGAATATAACGAGTGCTTGTTAAAAAGTCAAGTTACGTATTCGGTTCTTTTGTTCTTATGGAGATGATTTGACAATAGCGAAAACTCATCTTATATTTTAATCAAAAAGTTTTGAATAGAGAAATGACTTCATGACACCTTTACCAATTATTCTGATCATCGACGACGAAGTGCAAATCCGTCGCTTTCTGCGCGTGAGTTTGGAAGCCGCCGTTATCGCATCGTCGAAGCCGCGACGGGGCAGGACGGCGTCGTGCAAGCCGCGATGTCACGCCCGGACGTGGTGATTCTCGATTTGGGATTGCCGGATATCAGCGGCAATGAAGTGTTGGCAAAAATTCGCGAATGGAGCGCGGTGCCGGTGATCGTGCTGTCGGTGCAAGACGGCGAGCAGGAAAAAATCGCGGCATTGGATGCGGGTGCCGATGATTATGTCACCAAACCTTTCGGCATGGGCGAGCTATTGGCGCGCTTGCGTGTCGCGACCCGGCATGCGCAGCCCTTGCCGGAAGCATCGGATTTTCGCAACGGCCATCTTTACGTTGACTTCGTGCATCGCAACGTCACGGTCAACGATCAGCCGGTAAAATTGACCGCCACCGAATACAATTTGCTGCTCTTATTTATCAAGCACGCCGGCAAAGTGTTGACACATCGCCAAATCTTAAAAGAAATCTGGGGGGCCGCATACGGTCGAACAAACCCACTATTTGCGCGTGTACATGGCGCAACTGCGCAAGAAGCTGGAGCTTGATCCGGCGCAGCCGCAGATGTTTCTCACGGAGTCCGGCGTCGGGTATCGGATGGTGGTGGATGAATCGGTGTGAGTTTTTCCTGTTACTCATTTCGAGCATTTAATTCTCAGTTTTTCATTAAAATACTCCGTAGGAAGTTTGCCCTTTTTCAAATGACTCGGCGAGAGCCTCCATCATCTGCTGAAGTTTTTTCTCCGAAAGCCATCGCCCGCGCACCATCACGCCCGCTCGTTTTGCCACGTTCTCAACATTCGAGAAAGGGTTTGCCGTTAGTAGAATCAAATCCGCCCGTTTGCCCACGGCAATCGTGCCGAACGGCTCTGCGTTTGGAACATATTTGCGGATGAATTCACCGGCATTGCGCGTGCCGGCTTTGATGGCGTCATAAGGCCGCAATCCCGCCGAAACCAAATTGCGCAGATCTTGATGAATGCCAAACCCGGGCAGGATTCCGGGAATTGTGGGCGTATCGGTTCCGAGCAACAGCGGCACGCCGGCATCATGAAAAGCTTTGATGAAATTTTTCTGAAATTCAAACGCGGAAACCAGAGTTCCGGAGTTGTTGATGTATCGATTGGAGCCTCTCCACTCGCTCAACCAATTGGGATGAACATATTTGACCTCAGGTTTCGCCAGCAGCGCTGCGCGTCCGGCGGGATTTCCCCATTGCAATAAAATCGTTTCATAAGCTGAAAGCGTTGTCGTCAAGTAGGCGCCGACGCGCACCGTCATTTCAACTGCGGCAGGAATGCGGCTCGCATCGTACGTATTGTTGAAATGCGTGTAAATATATTCCTCGGCGTGCGCGATCATAACCTGCCCCGCTTCCAAAATTCCTTTCATGCCAGGCGCGCGCACGCCATGTCCGATAACCGCCAAGCCCTGCAGCTTCGCTTCATCCATCAAGGCGTTGAACACATCTGTAGCGATGCTGTTATAAACTTTGATGAAATCCCATCCACGAGTTTTGATGTCGCGCACATCCGTTCGCGCTTCTTCCGGCGTGCGGACGATCCATCCTCGGTTGCCAACGCCATCGACAAACGCACTCGCAAAAATAGTTGGTCCTAAAATTTCGGCGCTCGCAACTTGTTGGCGAAGTTGTAAAATGATGGAAGGACTTCCCATGTTCAATACCGTCGTCACGCCGTTTGCCACATACGGAAGCAGATCTTCCGCGTAGTAAATATGCGTGTGCATATCGGCGAGACCGGGCATCAAATATTTCCCAACGCCATCGATGCGATAGGCACTCGCGGGTATTTCAATCTGAGCACTGTGCCCGATTGCCGCAATTTTCCCCTCACGCACAATCACCATCTGCGCCTCGAGCACGCGCTCGCCATCCATCGGCGCGACGTTGACATTGACAAAGGCTATTTCTCCGGTAACATCTTCCGCCGGCGAGTCGCGCTCGTTTTCCGAGGCGGCGATCTTTTCGCTGTAATGCGAGCAGCTCGTGCAAAGCAAAATCAGCGGCAAAATATTTCGACTCATTTTGAATGTGGACATGCAAGCATTTCCTTTCATGAAGGTTTGGGAGGTAGAGTGTGAACTATGAAAGAGACATGATCGCAGGCCGGATTGTTGTAAATCTAATGATACTATTGCATCAACACCATTTTTTTCCGCTCCAAAAATTTTCCGGTGCGCAATTCATAAAAGTAAATCCCGCTCGATAAATGCTCGGCATTGAATTGCACGATATTTTTTCCGGCAGGCCGCGTTTCTTGCAAAAGCGTCGCGATTTCAATGCCCATGGCATTATACACTTTTACCACAACTTTTTGAGAATTCGGCAGAACGAAAGAAATCGTTGTTCGCGGGTTAAATGGATTCGGAAAATTTTGCTCCAGGCCATAATTTTCCGGTGTGGCCGAATCCTTCTCATCAACCTTCGTCGTTTCGCCGCCGTTGGTTGTTCGCAAAATTTTTCCCAATTGTCCAACCGCTGCGCCGTTATTTTTATCGGTGAAATGAACGCAATAAAGATCGGAAGCCACGCCGCTGGGCTGGCTTCGCCAAGTCGAACCACCGTCGGTCGTGCGCAAGATAATCGCCGTGCCCACCGCCGTGCCGGTATTCGCCTCGACAAAATGCACGCTGAAAAGATTATTCGCTGTCCCGCTGGATTGGCGTATCCAGGTTGCGCCGCCATTGTTCGTGCGCAAAATCGTTCCGTTATATCCAACGACGAAGCCAGTGTCGGCGCTAACAAAATGCACGCTCCGCAAATCATTTGTGACGCCGCTGTTTTGGCGAGTCCACGTCGCGCCGCCGTTGGTCGTGCGCAAAATGAGACCGCCAAATCCGACAATCGTAGCAATGTTGCGATCCACCAAATGAACACCCGCGAGTTCAACGGTCGTTCCGCTGGTTTGGCCGAGCCAATTTGCGCCGCCATCGTTCGTGCGCCTGATCGTGCCATTCAATCCGACCGCGTTGCCCGTGTTGGCATCAGCGAAGTGAACATGAACGAACGTATTGGTTGTTCCACTGGACTGGCTAACCCAATTCGTTCCGCCATTCGTCGTTCGCAAAATCAATCCGGATTCGCCAACGGCAGTTCCCATATTCGCATCGACGAAGTGAACGCTGCGCAGAAAACGCGTCGTGCCACTGGCTTGATTCACCCAATTGGTTCCGCCATTTGTGGTGCGCAGAATGATGCCATTCACGCCCACCACCGTGCCGGTGTTGATGTTCGCAAAAGAAACTCCCAACAACGTTTGATTCGTGCCGCTGTTCTGGCTTATCCATTGCGCCGTTGCCGCGCGCATGCAACAGATGTAAACGATAAAATTCAGCGCGAGAAAAAATCGTTGGCGTGCCATGTCGACTCCTCGGATTTTATTTTTGATTTGAACCAGGTGAACACTGCAACACTCTTGATTTGATAAATGTCCAAATAAGTATTTGGATTTGCCGGCGCTACGTTGTTATAATGTATAATGCAAAATCACGACAACAGCTTGATGGAAAGCTCAGGAAAACCTGAAGTTTTTATGATGAACTCAGATCAAACCCAATTTGCCGCCTACAAAATTGAAGACTGGATTATTCAGCCGAACCGCAATCGCCTCGTTCGTGATGGCGAGGAAATCAAGCTTGAGCCCAAGCACATGAAAGTTTTGTTGTGCTTGATCGATCATCACGGCAACACCGTTTCCAAAGATGCGCTGATTGCCAATGTCTGGCCGGAGGTAGTCGTCACCGAGCATTCATTGAATCAGGCCATTTCCAAACTGCGTCGAATTTTCGGCGATGATCCCAAACATCCGCGTATTATCGAAACCATTTCCAAAAAAGGGTACCGTTTAATTTCGCCGGGGGAAAAAATTTTGACGGAAGAAGAGACGACACATAAAAAAGCAACCGGCAACGGAAAATCCATTCCAACCTCACAGCGTCCGATTTTTCATCATTCTCATTTGCAAAATGGCAATCGGCGCTACATTTTCATGCCGGTGCTTTTTATATTGATCATCTCTATCGGTGCGATGATTTGGCCGAAAGCGCCTCGCCATATCGATTCTTCAACGAAGCTCGCTCAACTCACTTCATTGCCAGGAATTGAACGATATCCCGCTTATTCTCCGGATGATCGCCGCCTGGCGTATGTTCATTACAACCCTTCAGCTAAAAAAACCAATGTGCTCAAGCTGCTCGACTTGTCAAATCATACCACTCTTGAGCTGTGCGAAGCCGCAGCGATTCATTTCCCAAGTTTTTCTCCGGACGGAAAAACCATCGCCTTTGCGAGCATGGGAAATTGTGAAAGCGCCATTCACACCGTTCCCACGACCGGCGGAACTGCCACGAAATTGTTGAGCGGATTTTCGGATCAAATCAAAGGGCTGGATTGGTCGCCAATCGGCAGCCGGCTCGTGTATGCGGATCGCGCCGCCAAAGACGAGCCTTTCGCTTTATTTTTATTTTCTCTCGACACGCAGCGCCGCGCGCAATTGACTGCGCCGGACAAAAAAAATCTCGGCGACAAATTGCCGGCGTTTTCTCCGGATGGAAAATCCATCGCATTCGCTCGCGTCGAAGCTAGTAAGAGCGCCGACATTTATATCTTAAATACCGACCTCGGCGAGCAAAAACGGCTGACCCATGAAAATGCGCCAATTTTGGGGCTGGACTGGTTAGCCGATGGCAAGCACATTATTTATTGCAGCGATGACGATACGGAATGCAGGCTCATGCAAGTATCGGTTGAGGAAGGGACAGCAAAAAAAATCTATTCATCACTTGAGTATGCCGGCGTCAATCTCACTTCATCTACGCTTTCCAACCACATCGCGTTTGAATATGCGGTTTACCACACCGGCATTTACAAAAAGCATTTTGATTCGAATACAATAAAAGCGTCGCCAGCGGAAATCTTTTCGCCGACCACGCGCTCGAATTGGTTTCCGCAATATTCGCCCGACGGGCAAACCATCGCTTTTTTATCTGATCGTTCCGGCCATTCTGAAATTTGGCTTTGCGATGCCGAGGGAAAAAATTTACGCAAGCTGATGACAATGACGCTCTCCTCGCCAAATGCGCCGCCGCGCTGGTCGCCGGATGGCCGCCGGATTTTGTTTGATAAAAAGACGGAGCGAATCAATCAGGTTTTCATGGTCGACCTCAATGGAGGCAATTCCAAATTATTGGCGACCGACGCCGTAGCGCCGGTTTTTTCGCGGGATGGTCAGTGGGTTTATTTCAGCTCGCGCCGCACCGGCCAATGGCAAATTTGGAAAATACCTTTAGCCGGAGGCGAGGCCGTGCAAGTGACGGCGAAGGGCGGGTATGTCGGATTTGAATCGACAGATGGCAGTGAATTATACTTTTCGAAATACGATCAGCCCGGCATTTGGAAACGCTCATCGCAAAATGAAGAAACGCAAGTTGTCATGCCGTTAGCCTCGCAGGATACCTTCAATTGGCAGCTCGCAGAAAACGGCATTTATTTTGTTAACCGCATGATAAAAAATGATATTCCTGTCCTCTGTTTTTTCGATTTCGCGACCGGCGCGATTCACGAGCGTGATGATTTTTTGCAGAAGCTTGACAGCCGCATGTCCGGCATATGCCTCAGTCCGAATCGCAAGACGATTTTATTCTCCCACGTTGAGCGTGTCGATATTGATCTCGTCGGCATCGGTGAACTCGCGCGCTGATGATTTATTCAAAAACCGTATGAATTTAGCCAAGTGAACTCGAAGCACAAAACTTTAGTTTTGCACAGATTTACCTACAAAGAGACTAAAACCTCAACGTCACACCCAACGTCGGCACGATGGGGAACAATTCCTCCGGCTCGACTTTCGGCAAGCCCGTGTTGGTGAAGCTGTAATTATACCCAAAAACATTATCGAAGTTGAACAAATTGCTCACGTCGATAAACGCCAGCGCGGAGAGATTCCATATCTTCAACTCGCGGCTCACGCGGGCATCGACGCGTTTGTAGGCCGGCAAATGCGCTGAATTTTGTTCGCCTGCAATCCACTCCCAGCGCTGCAAATTATTATTGAAACGCGCGGTGAACGGCGTGTAAGCGTAACCGCTGCCGTAAAAAATGCGGGCATTGGCGCTCCAACGCTTGCCCAAATCGACATCTGCCACCAGCGCCAGCGTGTGCCGTTGATCCGTGTAACGAGGATACGCGCCCTTGCCGTCATCGCGCAAATCTTCTTTGGCATAAAGCAAGCCATAGCTCACCCAGCCAAAAAAACGCGGTAGATTCAACGCGGCATAAACCTCCATTCCGCTCGCCGAGCCGGTGGCATCGTTGCGGCGCGAGTAGTTGATGCGGCCGTCGCTCGTGCGCGTCGATGAAATCAGCTCATCATACTTTTTGTAAAACCCCTCCAATTTCAATTTGAGCGTGCTGTTGCTATTCGCATTGAGCGCAAGCGTATGCTCCGCGCCGAGAATGTAGTGCGTCGCTCTTTGCGCCTGCGTGTTGGAATCGGAAGCCGTCGTGTAAGCAAACTGGCGATAAATCGGCGACTGATAATAATGTCCCCACGCCGCGCGCAGCGTCGTGCCAAACGGCCCGCGAAAAGAGCCGCTAAGACGCGGACTGATATTGAGGTCTTTGTTGAAATCAAAATAATCGACTCGGCCGCCGATATTGAAAATCAGCCGGTCACTCGCCTGCCAAATCTCTTCAATGTAAGCGGCGGTTTTGAATGAATTCGCCGCGATCGTTTCGTTGGGAACGTCAAGCCCGCGAAAAACGGTGCGCACGATGCTGGTGTCGGGATAACGGTCGGTATTGAACTGCTCGTCGACGATCAGGCTGTCGAACGTCTCCTGGTGAAATCGTATGCGCTGATAATTGAAACCGGCGCGCAATTCGTGGAACGGCGTGAGCTGCATATCGAGGCTGGTTTTGCCTTCGAGGGTTCGGATGCGCAGCTTGTTGCCCTGGCTGCGCTCGCGGTGATTCATATAAAAATAATTTTGCGCCGCCGCAATATCGACGCGATAATCCGACGTGCCGGAAAAGCTTTCTTCTTCGATCTGGCCGTAATAAGAAATCTCATTTTTCAGAAAAGCGGCGCCGGATAGAAAGCTCGTGCTTTGCAAATCAAAAAGATTGCTGAAATAGCGATCTTTCTCGTTTTCCGATTGAACCGTGTGCTCGTTGAAGCGCGCCGGTTGGCCGCGAAATTGACCGTGTTCACGAAAGGGCCGAACTGCTCGAGCAAAGGTTCCTGCCGAAAGTGATCGCCGGCATGAATAAATTCACCGAGCAGCTTGTGCCGTTTGGAAAGCGAATACGTCAGAACGCCTTGCACATCATAAAAAGAGGGCTTGACGCCTTCCTCGATGTCGAGTAAAGACAGAACGTATTCGAGATAACTTTTCCTGCCGCCGATGAGAAACGAGCCTTTGGAACCAAGCGGCCCTTCGAGGTAGCCGTCGAGATTGGTCAGACTCAACGTCGATGACCCGGCGAGCCGCTCGCGATTGCCTTCGCGATATTCGATATTCAACACCGAGCTCATGCGGTCGCCGTAACGCGCGCTGAAACCGCCGGTGATGATATCGACCTTTCGCATCAAGTCAACGTTGAAGATGCCGATGCTGGCGTTGTCCGCTTCCTTGACGTGAAACGGCTCGTAAACTTGCGCGCCGTTGACGAGCACGAGATTCTCATCCGCATTGCCGCCGCGCACGTTGAACCTGGCGCTGAACTCGTTGTTAGCTGAAATGCCCGGCAGCGATTGCAACGAACGAAACACATCCGGCAGCACGCTGGAAATTTCGCTGATGGTTCGGCTCTGCAAAGAAAGACTGCTGGTTTGATTCTGCTCGGCCTTGTCTGCCGCCGTCGTCGAATAAACCGTGACTTCTTGCAGCAGAATGTCGGTGGGAAAGAGCCGAATGTCGAGCGCAATATTTTTCTCTTGGATTGAAACTCGTATCGTCTCGGTTTTGTAGCCGGTCAAATTCACGAGCAATTCATAATCGCCGCCGGCCAACGAAAGCGAAAACTTCCCGTCGGTATCCGTCGTCGTTCCGGTCGTCGTGCCTTTCACAGAAATATTTGTCAAAGGCAGCAGCTCGTTCGTTGTCGCGTCGCGAATAGTTCCGGCGATGATTGCGGTTTGTGCATTCAGGTAAATCGGCGCGAAAATGCAAGGAAAAAAAATTAGAAGAATTACTGAAAGACGTTGCGCTTTCATTTTGTTTACCTCTCCTTCGATTTCAGAGGCCAGAAAAATTCTATCACCTCAAACAATCGGCGACGAATGCCCGCTGCCGGAGAGCGGAGCTTTCCATTTAACACCGATTTTCATTCCAAGAATCAGGCAAATTTTTTTGCCGAGTTTTGTGCCAGAATACTTGGCGATGTTTATAAAACCCTTGCTGTTCTTTGAAATTCTCAGGTGACACTTGTCCGTCAGC
>Ga0247727_10014480_pt1 | contig 13095 bp, 9 predicted proteins | sample WisWelCaveWW1625_FD_202498 | JGI IMG/M metagenome (GOLD analysis project Ga0247727, IMG submission 202498) | Biofilm microbial communities from Wishing Well Cave, Virginia, United States - WW16-25 | ecosystem: Environmental > Aquatic > Deep subsurface > Groundwater > Cave microbial mat | place...
AGGTACTTCGTGATCGCCGCGGTCAGGCTCGTCTTGCCGTGGTCGATGTGGCCGATCGTGCCGATGTTCACGTGCGGCTTCGTGCGCTCGAACTTCTTCTTGGCCACAGGACCTGTCTCACTCCATCGCTTGCGGCTCGTCCCGCCCGGTCGGGGCAGGGCTTCGCCAGTGACCGGCTCTTCCGGGGACCGACCCACCAGGTCGGCAGTGGAGCCCACAATCGGACTTGAACCGATGACCTCTTCCTTACCAAGGAAGTGCTCTGCCGACTGAGCTATGTGGGCCCGGCGTGTCGAATGGAGCCGACGACGGGACTCGAACCCGGAACCGGCGGTTTACAAAACCGCTGCTCTACCAATTGAGCTACGTCGGCGCGGCGCGCAGGGCGACCGGATACGCCCCAGCGCCGGGAGATGATAGGCCCGGCCCGTCTGGACGGTCAAGCGATCGGCAGGCTAGCCGGCTGGACGGCCTCCGCGAGTGGAGCGCCGCGGAGTGGGCGGTGGCGGTTCCGGCGCGACGCCGCGCTGGCCGACCGCCTCGAACAGCAGGATCGAGCCGGCGACGGCGGCGTTGAGCGAGCCGACCTGGCCCCGCATCGGGATCCGCATCAGCGCGTCGCAGCGTCGCCGAACGGCCGGGCCGAGGCCCTGTCCCTCGCTGCCGACGACGATCGCCAGCGGGCCGCGAAGGTCCGTCTCGCGCGCGGTCAATGCCGCCCCCGTCTCGGCACCGACGACCCGGAGTCCGCGGCCCTGAAGGTCGACCAGCGCGGCCGGGAGGTCGTCGACCGGACACAGCAGCAGGTGCTCCGTCGCGCCGGCCGCGGCCTTGACCGCCGCCGGCGACAGTGGTGCCTGTCGCCGTGTGGGGAAGAGGACGCCGTGGGCGCCCGCCGCCTCCGCGCTGCGGAGCAACGATCCGACGTTCTGCGGGTCCTCGAGCGAGTCGAGGACGAGCACGAACGGCGGCTCCCTCCGCTCGAGCGCGCGGGCGATGACCTCGTCAGGCGTCGCGTAGCGGCGTGGCCCGACGACGAGCGCGACGCCCTGGTGCCCGTCAAAGCCGGCGAGCGCGGTGAGCGAGCCGCCTTCGACCTCGACGATCGGCAGGCGCAGGGTCGTCGCGTGGAGGACCAGCCGTTCGAGCGCCTCGCGCCGCTGCGGCACGATCACCAGGCGGATGGCCGGTCGGCCGGCAGCGAACGCCTCCTCGACCGGGCGACGGCCGGCGACGAGCTCCTCCTCCGGAGCCAGCCGGGGCACGATCATCCGGCCGGCGAACGGTGCCTCGAACGGCGGCCGTCGATGGACGGCGGCCCCACGGTCGAACGGACGAGGGCGGCGGTCGGGCAGCCGCGCGCGTCGGTCCGCCGGCCACGGACGGAACGGCACCCGCGGCACCTCCGCTGAGCGTCCCGCTCCGGACTCGCCGGAGCCGTCAGGCGGTCGGGGCGCCGCGCCGCGACGCGGGCCATGGGGGCCGCCGGCCGGCCCACCTGGGCGCGGTCGGACACCGTCGGGACGCCGTTCCGGCGTCCGGTCGCCGGGGCCGGCCGGCTCTCGCTCGTGCAGCGGCAGCGCATCACCGGGTCGGCCCGGACGGGCGGCCCGCCACGGCGGCTCGGTCGGACCGTCGCGCCGCCGCTGGCCAGGCAGCCAGCCGGCCGCGGGCCGAGGTCCATGGTCAGCGGCGCGGCGACGCCCGCCAGTCTCGGGTTGCCGCGGACGGCCCTCCGGTCGTGCGTCGCGCCCGGGCGGCGGCCCGGGTCTCGGGCGATCGCCGCCCGGCTGGCGCCCGCCGTGCCCCGGACGGCCGCCGCGCCGCGACGGCTGGCGACCCTTGGGCCCGGCCCCCGTCATGGCGCACCGCCGGCGACGCGCCGCCAGCGCTGCCCGTCGCGCGTGTCCTCGACGCTCACGCCGTGCGCCGCAAGCTCGTCGCGGAACCGGTCGGACGCCGCCCAGTCGCGAGCCGCGCGCGCGGCGGCCCGTGCCTCCAGCAACTCGACGAGGCTCGGTTCCAGCGCCGGCGCCTCGTCCGGCAGGACCGCGAGGACGGTGTCGAGCGAACGGAGTAGCACGTCGGCGCGGGCGGCGTCGGCGGTGGACATCGTGCGCGCCGCGATCCGTCGATTCAGGTCGCGGACGAGATCGAACAACGCGGCGAGCGCCTCGGACACGTTCAGGTCGTCGTCCATGGCCTCGTCGAAACGGGCTGCCGCGTCGTCGAGCCGGGCCGGCAGCGTCGCATCGTCGGGACCGTCGCCCGTGTATGCCTCGAGGGCGCCCCGTACGGCGTCCAGGCGCTCGAGCGCGGCGGCGGCAGCGGAGATCGTCGCCGGCCCGTATTCGAGACCCTGTCGATAGTGGACCGCGATGAGGGCGTAGCGGAGCGCCCGCGGGGAGGCGCCCGACTCGAGCAGGTCCGACACTCGTGCGATGTTGCCGGTCGATTTCGCCATCTTCGAGCCGCCCATCTGGAGGTGGGCGCAATGGAGCCACGTCCGGACGAATTCGCGTCCGGTCGCCGCCTCGCTCTGGGCGATCTCGTCCTCGTGGTGGGGGAACACGAGGTCCACCCCGCCGGTGTGGATGTCGAACGTCTGCCCGAGGTGACGCATGCTCATCGCCGAGCACTCGATGTGCCAGCCCGGCCGGCCGGGACCGATGTCCGTCTGCCAGACGGGCTCGCCGGCCTTCGGCGCCTTCCAGAGCGCGAAGTCGCGGACGTCATCCTTCGCGTATTCGTCGGCTTCGACCCGCTCGCCGACCCGGAGGTGTTCCCGGTCGATCCGCGCGAGGCGCCCGTAGGCCGGCCACGACGAGATCCGGAAGAAGATCGAGCCGTCATCGGTCCGATAGGCGTGGCCGCGCTCGAGCAGGGCGCTCACCAATCGGACCATGTCGTCGATGTGGGTCGTCGCCCTCGGCATGACGTCGGGGATCGTCATCCGTAGCGCCGTCGCGTCGGCCAGGAAACGCTCGAGCCAGCGGTCCGCCAATGCTGCGATGTCCGTCCCGGCCGCCGCCGCGCCGCGGATGATCTTGTCGTCGATGTCGGTGATGTTCATCACCCAGGTCACTCGCAGGCCGCGCCGGCGCAGATGACGGACGAGCAGATCCGCGAACAGGAACGACCGGAAGTTGCCGATGTGCGCCGGGCCGTACACCGTCGGGCCGCAGCTGTAGATGCGGACGTGGCCGTCCTCGAGCGGCTCCAGCGGCCGCACCTCGGCGCTCAGCGTGTCGCGCAGTCGCACGGTCATCGATCGCCGCGAGCGGATCCGTCGAGCGGCTCGATCGTCGCGACGGCGAGCGCCGAGATCGTGCGTCCCGCGCCGTCCGGCCCGGCGAGGTTGCCGCTCGACGCCTTCAGCCCGACCTCGCCAGGGCGGACCTCGAGCAAGCCGGCCAACGCGTCACGCATCGAATCGAGATGGTCGCCGAGACGGGGACGTCCGGCCCCGATCGTGACGTCGACGCTGGCCGGTCGCCAGCCGACCTCTGCGAGCCGGCGGACGACCTCGCGGATCAACGTCCGGCTGTCGACACCGGGCGGTGTCCGGGCGTCGGCCGGGAAGAGGCGGCCGAGGTCGCCCAGCGCCGCCGCCCCGAGCAGCGCGTCGGCGACCGCGTGGAGGACGACGTCGCCGTCGGAGTGACCGTGGAGGCGCGGCGCGCCGGCGATCTCGACGCCGGCCAGCCGAAGCGGGCTGCCGGGCCCGAAGGCATGCCGGTCGGATCCGCTCCCGACGCGGACACGGCGTGCGCCGGCGAGCGCCGCCGACACGCGCTCGAGGTCGGCGGGCACGGTGACCTTGAGGTTCACGGGATCTCCGGGGATGGCGTGGACGGGGATTCTACAGGCCTCCAGCAGCGCCGCCTCGTCGGTGAACTCGTCCGCCGAGCCGGGTGGCCGTTCTCCGTAGGCGCGACGGAGCAGGGCCCGCTGCATGCCCTGCGGCGTCTGGGCGGCGAACAGCCCGGCGCGCTCCACGGTGCCGGCCAGCTGTTCGCCGACGACCCGCTTCAGCGTCTCCGCCACCGCGACGACCGGCACGGCAGCGCCGTGATCGATCGTCGCCCGCACGACCGCCGAGACGAGTTCGGGCGTGACCAGGGGACGGGCGCCGTCGTGCACGAGCAACGGCCGGCGATCGAGCTCCAAGCCTTCGGGATCGAGCTTCAGGAGGGCGTCGAATCCGGCGGCGACCGAGTCCTGGCGGCGCGGACCGCCCGGCACGATCGCCGCCACGGACGACGGCAGCCAGTCGGCCCCGCTCAGCTCGGCGAGCCGATCCGCCGGCACGACGACGATCAGGCGGTCCACCTCGGGCGCGGCCGCCAGCGCGGCAAGCGACCAGGCCAGCAAGGGCCGGCCGGCAACGGGCGCCGCGAGCTTGTCGACCCCGGCCATCCTACGCGAGGACCCGCCCGCGACGACGATGGCGTCGGCGGTCACTCCGGACGCGGCTGGGCGAAGATCATCCGCCCGGCGACCGTCTGCAGGACTCGGGTGACGGTCACGTCGACCTCCTGATCGATCGACCGGCTGCCGCCCTCGACGACGATCATCGTCCCGTCATCGAGGAAGCCGACCCCCTGGCCCTGCTCGCGGCCGGGCTGGATGACCCGGATGCGGAGCTCCTCGCCCGGCAGGACAGCCGGCTTCACCGCGTTGGCGAGGGCGTTCAGGTTGAGGACACGGACACCCTGCAACTCGGCGACCCGGTTCAGGTTGAAGTCGTTCGTCAGGATCGCGCGACTGTAGCGCTTCGCGAGCTCGACGAGCCGTGCATCCACCTCGCCTTCGCCCGCTTCGTCGTCGACGATCTCGACCGGCGTCGTCGCGTCCTTCTGCATCCGGTTCAGGATCTCGAGGCCGCGACGACCGCGGGCCCGCCGGAGGGGGTCCGACGCATCCGCGATGTGCTGGATCTCCTCGAGCACGAAGCGTGGCACGACGAGCCGTCCGAACAGGAAGCCCGACTCGGCGATGTCCGCGATGCGGCCGTCGATGATGGCGCTCGAATCGACGACCACGTGCGGCTCCCCGCGACGTGCGTCGGCCTCCGCATCGACCCGGCGGATCAGGCCGATCGCCTCTGCGGCGACGAGCAGATCCTGGCGCTTCGCGACGGTGAGTCCGACCATGCCGAGACCGAGGAACAGGGAGACGCCGAGCGGAAGCCAGGTCCCGTACGGCTGTGGGAAGGCCGACAGTGGCGCGCCCAGCAGGAGGCCCATCAGCAGGCCCAGGAGCAGGCCGACGACCGCCGTGACGAACTCCGCGGTCGAGAGGTGCTGCACCGAGCGGATGAGCCGGGTCGCCGGGACGACGGTGAGGTACGGGAACAGTGTGAATCCGAGCACCGGCCAGGCGATGACCCAGGCGACGATGAGCGCCGCGGCCCCGGGGGCGGCCTCGAACGTCCCCTGGTTGGCGATGACGAGGGTGGTCCCGACCAGGCCACCGATGGCGGCGCCGAGCAGCCGGATGTTGCGGGTCACGGTCCGTTCGCGTCCTTCCGAGAGCGACCTAGCCTAGCATCGCCGAACGCGGCCGCGTCACGGCTCGGTCGCCGGCTCGGATCACGCCGGACCGGGCGACCGACCGCGGTCCGGCCGAGCGCCGCTCCGATCGCGTCGCGGACGGTCGCCGCCGGCACGACCTCCAGGCCGTCGATCGGCGGCAGCGAGGTGCCGCCCGGGCGTGGCACGATCGCCCGCCGGAAACCCAGGCGGGCAGCCTCCCTCAGGCGACGTTCGACGCCGGCCACGCGGCGGAGCTCGCCGAGCAGGCCGACCTCGCCGATCGCGACAGTGTCGCGCGGGATCGGTCGGTCGCTGAATGACGATGCGAGGGCCAGGGCGAGCGGGAGATCGAGCCCCGGATCGGCGATCGCGAGCCCGCCCGCGAGGTTCGCGTAGACGTCGTGCGCGGCCAGGCCGACGTCGGCGCGGCGGCTCAGGACGGCGAGGAGCAGCGCAAGCCGGTTCGGATCCACCCCGGAGGCGCGCCGGGCGGGTGTCGCGTAACCCGCCGGGGCGACGAGCGCCTGGACCTCGACGAGCAGGGGCCGCGTCCCTTCGAGCGTCGGGGCGACGATGCTGCCGGGCGCCGCGCCGTCATGCTCGACGAGGAATGCCCGCGCCGGGTCGGCGACCTCGGCGAGGCCCGATTCGGCCATCTCGAAGACGCCGACCTCCTCGGTCGAGCCGAAGCGGTTCTTCGCGGCACGGAGAATGCGGAGCGCGGCGTAGCGGTCGCCCTCCAGGTTGAGGACGGCGTCGACGAGGTGTTCGAGCGTCTTCGGGCCGGCGAGGCTGCCGTCCTTGGTGACGTGGCCGACGACGACGACCGCGATATCGTCGGCCTTCGCGAGCTCGAGCAGACGCAGCGCCGACTCCCGCACCTGGCCGACGCTGCCCGGCGGACCGGCGAGCTCGTCGATCCGGGCCGTCTGGATCGAATCCACGACGAGGACCACCGGACGCTCGGCCAGGGCGAGCTCGACGAGTCGTCCGACATCCGCCTCGGCGACGACCCGGATCCCGTCGCCGCTGGCGCCGGTCGACAGGCCGAGGCGATCCGCCCGAAGGCGGACCTGGGCGATCGACTCCTCCCCGCTGGCGTACAGGACGTGGCCCGCCTGCGGCCCGACGCCGCGCGCGACGCCGGCTGCGGCCTGGAGGAGGAGCGTCGATTTGCCGATCCCGGGCTCGCCCCCGACGAGGATGATCGAACCGGGCACGAGGCCGCCTCCAAGGACGCGGTCGAGTTCTCCGATCCCGGCCGGGATCCGTGCCACGGCGTCGCCCGGCCCTGCTGCCGAGAGCGGCTCGGGTGTCGGGGCGAGCCGGGCGGCTCGACCCGCGGCCCGCGACGGCTCGCGGACGAGCGTCTCGACGAGGCTGTTCCAGGTCCCGCAGCTGCGGCACTGGCCTTCCCAGCGGAGGGTCGATTCGCCACACGCCTGGCAGACGAAGCGGCTCTGGGGCCGCGCCACGGGCGGCTAAGAGACCTCGACGGGTGTCCGCGCCTCGACGGCGTGGATGTCGAGGCCGGCTTCGGGCGCGCGGTCCACCAGGATCGTCGTGCCGGGTTCGTAGCGGCCGAGGAGGAGATGTTCGGCGAGCACGTCCTCGATGAGGTTCTGGATGACGCGGCGGAGCGGACGGGCACCGTAGGCCGGGTCGTAGCCGAGCTTGATCAGGTGATCCTTCGCCTCCTGGGAGACCTCGAGGATCATGCCCTGGGCCTTGAGTCGCTCCCGGACCCGCTTGAGCATGAGATCGACGATCTCGCGGATCTCGTCGACCGTGAGCGAGCGGAAGACGACGGTCGCGTCGATCCGGTTGAGGAACTCGGGCCGGAAGCTCGTCTTGAGCTCGGCCTGGACCTTTTCCTTCATGAGCTCGTAGGACGATTCCGCGCGCGCCTCGGCGGTGTCCCCCATCGCCCGGAAGCCGAGCGATGACTGGGTCAGCAGCTGCCGGGCCCCCAGGTTCGAGGTCATGATGATGATCGTGTTCCGGAAGTCGACCCGGCGACCCTTCGCGTCGCTCAGCTGGCCGTCCTCCAGGATCTGGAGCAGGATGTTGAAGACTTCCGGATGCGCCTTCTCGACCTCGTCGAGAAGCACGACCGCGTAGTTCTTGCGACGGACCGCCTCCGTCAGCTGGCCGCCATCGTCGAAACCGACGTAGCCGGGCGGCGCGCCGACGAGCCGGCTGACGTTGTGGCGCTCCATGAACTCGCTCATGTCGACCTTGATGAGCGCATCCTCACTGCCGAACATGAATTCGGCGACCGCCTTCGCCAGTTCCGTCTTGCCGACGCCGGTGGGCCCGAGGAAGATGAACGAGCCGATCGGCCGCTTCGGGTCCTTCAGGCCGGCGCGGGCGCGCCGGACGGCGCGCGAGACGATCTCGATCGCCTCCTGCTGGCCGATGACCCGGTTATGGAGGGCATCCTCCATGTGCAGCAGGCGCTCCGATTCCTCCTGCGCGATCCGCGTCACGGGGATGCCGGTCCACATCGCGACGACCTGCGCGATCTCCTCTTCGTCGACGCTCGGCGCGTCGCCGCTGACGGTCGCCTGCCACGCCGTCCTGAGTGCGTCGACGCGCTCGCGAGCCTCCGTCTCCGCCTCGCGGAGCTTGGCTGCGGCCTCGTACTCCTGGCCGTTGATGGCGGCGTCCTTGTCGCGGGTGATCTTGTCGAGCTCGCGCTGGGCCTCCCGCAGGTCGGGCGGTGCGGAGGCATGCCGCAGGCGGACCCGGCTCGCCGCCTCGTCGATGAGGTCGATCGCCTTGTCCGGCAGGTGCCGGTCCGTGATGTAGCGGATCGACAGGTCGACCGCGGCTCGCACGGCGGCGTCGGTGATCGCCACCTTGTGATGCTGCTCGTAGCGCTCGCGGATGCCGAGCAGGATGTCGATCGTCTGTTCCAACGTCGGCTCTTCGACCATGACGGGCTGGAAGCGGCGCTCGAGCGCGGCGTCGCGCTCGATGTACTTGCGGAACTCGTCGAGAGTCGTCGCGCCGATGCACTGCAGCTCGCCGCGGGCGAGCGGCGGCTTCAGGATGTTCGCCGCGTCGATGGCGCCCTCGGCCGCGCCGGCGCCGACGAGCGTGTGCAGCTCGTCGATGAACAGGATCGCGTCGTTCGTGCTGCGGAGCTCCTCGATGATCTTCTTGAGGCGCTCCTCGAACTCGCCGCGATACTTCGTGCCGGCGACGAGCGAGCCGATGTCGAGCGTCAGGACGCGCTTGTTGGCGAGCGTCTCGGGGATGTCGCCGGACACGATCCGATGCGCCAGGCCCTCGGCGATCGCCGTCTTGCCGACGCCTGGCTCCCCGATGAGCGCGGGGTTGTTCTTCGTCCGTCGCGACAGGATCTGGATGACCCGCTCGATCTCCTTCTCACGCCCGATGACCGGGTCGAGCTTGCCGGCCCGGGCCGCCTCCGTCAGGTTGATGCCGAGGGCATCGACGGTGGGTGTCTTGGAAGCGCGCTTCGTTTCCTGGGTCGGTCCGGCGGCGGACGATTGCGAGAGCACGCGGATGACCTCGTGGCGGACCTTGTCGAGGTTGACGCCGAGCGACTCGAGGACGCCGGCGGCGATGCCCTCGCCCTCGCGCACGAGGCCGAGTAGCAGGTGCTCCGTGCCGATGTAGTTGTGGCCGAGCCGCCGCGCCTCGTCGATCGCCAGCTCGATGACACGCTTCGCACGTGGGGTCAGGCCCACCTCGCCGACCACCGGGCGGTCGCCGCGGCCGATGATGAACTCGACGGCGGTGCGGACCTTGGCGAGCTCGACGTTCATGTTCTCGAGGACCCGGGCGGCGACGCCCTCGCCCTCGCGGACGAGGCCGAGCAGCAGGTGCTCGGTGCCGATGTAGTTGTGGTTGAAACGCTGCGCCTCGTCCTGGGCAAGGGTCAGCACCTTGCGTGCCCGGTCGGTGAATTTGTCGAAGCGCTCAGTCACGTCGAACGCCCGTTCCCTTCGTGCGTCGCGGGGGGACCCGCACGGCCATGCTAGCACGGCGGACCCCACCGGCAATGACCCGGAAGGTACCTGTCTGCACCGGACCCTCGGCTCGCCTGACTCGCCCCCGGGACGTCGCGCCGCCCGCTCCCGTTCCCGTCGCCCGATGATCCCTCCGCCCACCGATCACTCGTTCGGCCGCGGGTGGGGCCGGCGTACCGGCACGCCCGGACGGCGTCAGGCCGTCGGCTCCGGCTCCGCTACCTCTTGGTCGGCTGCGACCTCGGTCGGCTCGGCTGTGACCGACTCCTCGGCCGACTCGGCGGCGACCGCGGCGACGGGAGCCTCGGCCACCGATTCGACGCCGGGAACCTCGATATCGAGGTTCGTCGCTTCGGCCTCCGTCGACGCGGGTGACGCCTCGACGGTCGCGGCGATCGCCTCCGGCGGGGCATCCGCAACGTCCTCCGCTGCGCCCGTCGCCGGTTCGGCGACGACTTCAGCTGTGGAGGCCGAGCGCTCGTCCTCACCTGTCGCCTCGGCCGCCGCGAGCTGCTCGCGCACCCCGGCGAACGCAGCGGCGAGGGTGTTGTCGATGCCGCCCTCCGGTTCCTGGACCGCGTCCGAGGCGCTGTAGCCTCGTCCGTGCTCCCGATCGCGATCGCGATCGCGGTCGCGGTCGCCGCCGCGAGGCCGCCGCTCCGGCCGGGGCGCGATCTCCGGCGTCGGCCGGGGCGGTGCCTCCTCGGCCTGCTTCAGGCTGAGGCCGAGGCGGTGCCGCTCGGAGTCGAGGCTGATGATCTTCAGCTTCAGCGCCTGCCCCTCGTGGACGACATCGCCCGGGTGGGCGACCCGCTGATGGCTCAACTCGCTGATGTGGATGAGGCCCTCGAGCCCGTCCCGGACGCGAACGAACGCGCCGAAGTTGACGAGCTTGGTGACCGTGCCATCGATGACGTCGCCGACGTTGAAGTCGGCCACCGTCGAGTGCCACGGATCGGGCTGCAGTCGGCGGATCGAGAGGCTGATCCGGCCGCGTTCGTGGTTGATGTCGATGACCTCGGCCTCGACCTCTTCGCCGACCTTGTAGCCCGCTTCCGGATTGTTCACCTTGTTCCAGGAGAGCTCGCTCTTGTGGACCAGGCCGTCGATGCCGCCGAGATCGATGAACACTCCGAACGGCGCGATCGAGCGGACGGTGCCCTTCACCTTCTGATTCACCTGGAGGCTGCTGAAGAGCTCGTCGCGCTTCTCGCGCCGCTCCTCGTAGAGGGCGACTTTCTCGGACAGGATGAGCCGGTTCGCCTTGCGGTTGACCTCGAGGATCTTGAGCCGGAGCTTGCGTCCGACGAATGGCTGGAGCTTCTCGGCGATCTCCTGGGCCGCGTCGCGCGGCTGGTCGTTCTGCGGGCGGCGCGGAAAGTCGACGATCTGGCTGATCGGGACGAAGCCGCGGATGCCGCAGTCCACGATCAGCCCGCCCTTGTTGTGGTCGATGACCGGAGCGTCGATGATCGTGCCCGCCTCGAACAGCTCCTGCATCGAGCGCCACTTCCGCTCGAGCCCGGCGCGACGGAGCGACAGGACGACGTGTCCCTCGGGCGATTCCGGCTGCAGCACATAGACCAGGACCGTATCCCCGATCGACAGCGTCGGCTGGGATTCGCCATGACGGCCGTACAGCTCGCGGTTGCTGACGACACCTTCGCTCTTCGCCCCGATGTCGACGAGGATCTCGTCCTTGTCGACTCGGACGACGGTGCCCTCGACGACGTCCCCGCTCTTGAAACTCTTGATGTCGCCGTCCTGCTCGGCGAGGAGCTCCTCCATGGTGGTCGGCTCGGGGCCGTTTCGAACCGGGATCGCGGCGAGCGATTCGGCTGCCGGTGCTGCCGCGACCTCGTCGGCCGGCATTTCGGCGGGCGGCGCTGCCGCGACCTCGTCGGCCGGCATTTCGGCGGGCGGCGCTGCCGCGACCTCGTCGACCGGCGCGCCGTCCTCGCGATCGAGCGCGACGACCGGCGCCTCGGGCATCTCCGATCCGGCTGACAGCGTCGCGGCGTCGAGGTCCACTGGCTCCACATCGGCCGGCAGCGGGTCCGTCGCGGATGCCGACACGGCGTCCGCCGGGTCGCTTTCGGCGGGCTCGTCGGCGACGACCAGCGTCGCGACGGTCTCCTCGGCCGATATCGCCTCGGCGCTTGCCTCGGCGTCCGGCGCGGTCCCGCCCGGTCCTTGTTCGCTCAACTCGATGGTTCTCCTGTCGGTGGTCGTCCCCAGGGAACAGGAACGGCTCGAGCCTCGCTCAAGCCGTCGTGCTGCGATCGGGTGGTCCGTGGGTGGTCGGCCGCGGTCCGCTCCTTCGAGGCGAGTCGGATGAACGTGCTCTTCAACTGTCCTGCCGTGAGGCCGCGAGAGTCTAGCACACGCCTTCTCGCGGCTACAATCGATCGAGCGTGCCGGTAGTGTCTCAGTTTGAGCCGTAGGGCTCAGGTTTCTCCGCGGCTCGCGCGAACGGTCGACCCTCGTCGCTGGCGACCAGTTCCTCGACCGTCGGTCGGCTGGATGCATCGCGAGCCGCGGGGAGTGGTAGGTCCGTGCCGAAGAGGCCCGCGTCAGGTGTCACGAGATCGACAGTATCGGCAAGCAGGTCGGCCACCCGCACGAGTCGGATGTCGAGGTCAGGCTTCACGCGGGCCGCCTCTTCGTAGGCGCCCTTGCCGAATGAGAACGCGATGATGTAGCCCTTCGTCTTGCCCGCACGCTGGACGGCCGTCTCAAAGTTGTCGACCACGTTTCGGCCGATTCCGTCGGACTGCTTGACCTGGATCGGCTCGTGGAGCATGAACGAGTAACCGTCGATCCCCATGTCGCCGCTCGTGGCATGGCAGGTTGCGGGCGATCGGGAATACATTCCCTACGAAACCGCTTTCGTCGAATCCATCCAGCTTGTGCGCGTGTTCAGCGAGGCGCCGAGCCCAGTTACGGCAGGCTAGGCGCCAATGGCTAGAGTGCCCGGCGTCCCGTGCACGGTCGCCCGTTCGGAAAACTTCCGCGCACAGGCCGAAGCGATTGAGCCCAACTACGCTCGGCTCGACGAGATGCTCTCCGGCACCGAATGGACGGTCGCTAGAACTGATCTCCGAGGAATCGTGGAGATCATCCTCAATCCAGGTGGAGGCATTCCCCGACTCGCCGTCCGAGCCATCGTGCTTGAGGACGAGGCCGAGTTGACCTCGATTGAGGCGTTCCCGTTCTAGTCAGCCGGAACGGTAGGACCACCGGGCCGCTGCGGCCGCTCGCGCAATCTCGCGCCGTCGTTCCGGGCTGAGCTTCGCGGCCCGTTTCGGGCCGCCGATCAGGCCGCCGCGACGACCCAACTCGACTGACGCAGGGTCCTTCACCTGCTTTGGCTCAGCCTCGGGTTCGGCCTCGCCAGCGGCCATCTGAATCGTCAACCAGGCGCGTTGGTTCGGATCGCGCGGCATCTTTCGCTTTTGCACCCCTCAAGCATGCGCCGAGCGCCGGAGGGGGTCAAGCATCCGATTATTCAAACTGAGACACTACCAGCGTGCCGGAGCTGCCTGACCTCACGATCG
>Ga0247727_10014481_pt1 | contig 13094 bp, 11 predicted proteins | sample WisWelCaveWW1625_FD_202498 | JGI IMG/M metagenome (GOLD analysis project Ga0247727, IMG submission 202498) | Biofilm microbial communities from Wishing Well Cave, Virginia, United States - WW16-25 | ecosystem: Environmental > Aquatic > Deep subsurface > Groundwater > Cave microbial mat | place...
CATCGCGGCGATTGGGAAAGCACCACGCGGTACGCGCGGCGCTTGATCGAATTGGAAGCGTGGCGCGAATCCGCGCATCGCGCGTTACTGATCGCGTTTGCCGCGCAAGGGCAACGCGCTGCCGCGTTCGCGCAATACGACGCCTGCAAAAAAATTCTCGCGGAACAATTCGACGCGGAACCCGAACGCGAAACGCGCGCACTGTACGAGCAAATTCGCAATGGCACATTTACGCCGCCCGTCGCTCCCCTCTCCACGCTCCCCTCTCCCCTCACGCCTTTAATCGGACGCGCGCGCGAAATCGAAATTCTCTCGGCGCGCCTGCTTGATCCCACACAGCGACTTCACACCATTGTCGGCCCCGGTGGCATGGCCAAGACGCGGCTCGCGCTCGCGGTGGCAGAACGCGTGCGCCATGATTTTCAACACGGCGCGTATTTTGTCGCGCTCGCCAGCATCACGCCCGATGGCGCACACACGAACGATGTGATTGCGACAGCAGCGGCGGACGCGGTGGGTGTGACGTTTAGCGGAACGACTGCGCCCGCGCGTCAATTGCAAAATTTTTTGCGCGACAAAGAATTGCTGCTCGTGTGGGACAATCTCGAACACTTGATGACAAGCGCGCAATGGCTCATCGAACTTGTCACTGCCGCGCCGCGCGTGACCTTCCTCATCACCTCGCGCGAACCACTCAACGCGCGCGCGGAAACGATTCTGCGCCTCGATGGTCTCGCCGTCCCCGAGTCGAACAATATTCTGACCGTGCGCGAGAGTGACAGCGTGCAATTGTTTGTGGAACGCGCCGCGCGCGCGGCGGGACAATTCACGGTGAACGCGGAAAATCTAAAACGCGTGAGCGCGATTTGCGAACGCGTGGAGGGGATGCCGTTAGCAATCGAACTTGCGGCGGCGTGGACGCGCACGCGCACGCTCGATGAAATCGCGCAGCAGATCGAAACGAACGTGGATTTTTTGACGACGACGCAGCGCGATGTGCCGTCGCGCCATGCGAGTATGCGCGCGGTGTGGGAAGGATCGTGGGAGTTGTTAAAAGCGCGCGAGCAAGAGATTTTGATGCAATGCTCGGTATTTCGCAGCAGTATTGAGCAAGATGCAGCAAAACAAATAATTAGCGCAAGTCAAAATGATTTGGATGAGTTAATAAATAAATCGCTAGTAAAACGCACAGAAGAAGGCAGATACGAGTTACATGAATTATTAAAACAATTCGCATCTGAAAAATTGACTGCGCGCGGCGACATTTCCCCGCTTTTTCGTCGCTACAGCGCGTATTTTCTCGAATTTGCGGGAGCGCGCGGTGCCGCGCTCGAACGCGCCGATCCCCAAATCGCGCTCGCGGAATTGCGCCGCGAATTGGACAATTTGCGGGCAGCTTAGAGTTACGCGCTCAATGCAGGCATGTTCGATTTGCTTGACGCGCACGCGGAAGGGATCGCCAAGTTTTTTTATTTGACCGGCTTGTATCGCGAGGGCTTGACCTTGATCGAAAACGCGTTGACGCGCGCAGAGACGTTTCACCGAAACGTCTCTACAAGTGCGTGGCATCTCCTCGCGCCGCGTTTGGAAATGCTGCGCGCAGAATTTTTGGAACGGCTCGCGCATTATGATCAAGCATCGCAAAGGATTGAAACGCTGCTTGCGCGTTCCGATCTCGATCCCGCGCTCAGGGCGCGCGCCTATTTACGCGCCGCGTGGATCGGCTATTGGACGGGCAATTTGGATCACGGACGCGCGCACGCGCAGCGAACGTTAAAGTACGCGAACGTAGAGCACGCGCGCGCGCTCGAAGCGGATGCGTTGTATGTCGCGGGCTTGATCGAACAGAGCAGCGCGGATACAACGCGCGCGCGCGAATTTTATCAACGCGCGCTCGCGCTCTATCGCGCACAGCACAATCGGTACGGCGAATGTTCCGCGCTCGTGAATCTCGCGGACATTGGCGTGGATGATAACGCGCTCGATGAGGGTTTGGAGTTTGGCGAACAAGCGCTCGCGCTCGCGTCACAGATCGGCAAACGTTTTGATCAAGCAGCTGCAAATGTGATTCTTGGATCACTCGCATACACCCTTGACGATGCGTCGCGCGCGGCGGCGCATTACGCGGACGCGCTCAAACTTTTTCGTGAGATGGGTAACGGCACGGGCGAATGTATCGCGCTGCGCGATCTGGGACTCGCCGCGTATTTGCGCGGCGATGCAGATGAAGCGCGGTATTATGCGACGGAAGCGATTCGCGTCGCGCAAGAGGTGGGTTCGATCTATCGCGAAGGATTGGCGCAGACGACGCTGGGGCACGCGTATTGGTTGACGCGCGATTTGGAAAAGGCGGAACGCGCGTTTTCGCATGCGTTGGAACTTTTGACGAACGCGGAACGCGGACATCTCGCGCTGGATGCGCTGGCAGGTTTAGCTCGTATTGCACACGCGCGCAAGGATTTGATCACCGCGCGCGAACGCGTGAATGAGGTACTCGCGCGTTTTGAAAAGCAAACATTTTATGACAGCGACGAACCATCGGCAGTGTATTTGTTGTGCGCGCAAATTTTGGACCAAGCGAAGGATCCCCGCGCGCGTGAGGTTTTACAGCGTGGTGTTGCGGAATTGGAAACGCGCGCGGCGCGCATCAAAAATGACGCAGTGCGTCATCAATTTTTGGAAAAGCACCCCGCGCATCGCGCGCTGCGTCAAGCTTGGAAGCGGCGGAGTCAAACCTACGATGGTCTCATGCGATGACTACATCGCTGACGTCGGAGGTTTGAAGTTGCCGTGCGCGCTCCACCTCTTTCAACAACGCGCGCACGCTGTGTCCCATCGTCATGCCCGTCGTCACTAGCTCAAACGCGTTTTCAGCGAGGGCGCGGCGTTCAGTTTCATGGCGCGCATAGTACGCAATCGTTTCAGCAAGCTGCGGAATCGGCGCGCTAACGTAATGCGTCCCTTCTTGATACAGCGAACAATGTTTCAACATTGGCTCGGTAATGACGAGCGAGCGATTGCCTGCGGCGACATGGAAACGATAGGGGAACGCATGATCGTACCAGGTCGGTAAAAGATTCAAAGTGATCTTGGCGCGGTTCAATACATGTGTGCGCGCCGCGCCATGCACGAACGGCTGCTCAACGCCATCCGCCACAACCATTTTAATTCCACGCGCGTTCAATTCTGCGCGCACTTGATCCAGCAAACGACTGCGCCATTTTGTGCGCCGTTGTCCGAACCACAAAACATCAATATCGCGTTCCAACCCCAAATCCGCGTGCCACTCGGGCACCGTTCCCCACGGCACAATTTTTGTCGCAAGCCCATGCCGCGCGTGTAATTCCCCGTAAATTTCGGACGATTCTGCATACACATCCAGCCAGCCGCGCCGCGCGGCGTAATGATATTCGCCCACGTATCGAAATTTGATAGAGCGCGCATCGAGCGCACGAAAAAGCGGCGATTCAAGCCATTTTTTGGCATTGGGCGCGTCGTGAAACCGATCCAACCCCGCCCGCGCATCGCCGAGCATTTTCATCACGCGCCACGGGATTCGCAGGTCAGGCGGATTTTCGGTATTCCAATGGAGCAGCAGCGGACGCGGGTTGCGTTGACCCAGGGCGCGCGGAATTTGCATCCAGCGTCCATACGGGGCAAAAGAAAAAACGAGCGCGGCGTCGAGGGGGGGGGGCTGATCGAAACGAAAAATAGTGAGCGTGTAGCCCGCGCGTTGAATTTCATTGCCAATCGCGGTGGCGAGCGCGTCGTGATCGGACCAACGCACGAGTGCAACATTTTTGGATCGCCCGTTCATTGCGTATGACTCGTATGCGTTTGCAGCACGCCGCGCCAAAATAATTTATGACGCAGTGCATCATAAATTGCCAGCGCGCGCAAGGCGTTGAATTGACGCGCAGCTGCTGCCGCAAAATGGCTGCGCTTCAAGTTCAATACAGCGGCGTTCAAATACATGCGCGCGATGCGTCCGCGCCAATACGGATCGCGCGCCGAGGCGCGCACGCGCGCAAACGTTTGGGCGTCGTCCAATAATTCATCGCGCGCGCGCCAATATTGTTCGACGTGCGCGCCATCATAGGTACTCGAACTCGTGCGCGCGTCGCGCGTCACACACGCCACAGGCGCGCGCACGCGTTTCAAATCCGCGCGCAAAGCGAGGCGGCTAAACAATTCGCGATCTTCGCCCAACGTGAGGTCACGAAAACCGTACACTTGAAAAAATAGCTCGCGCTGCACGCAAGCTGCTTGCAACGGCAGCCATTCGCCCGCGAGCGCGTGAATGGCGCAATTGCCTTCGTCCTCAAATTGCAGTGTCGTCACAATTTCGCCCTGCGGCGTGACGAGGTGACAGTCGCCCAACAACCATTGGGCGTGCGGCGCAGCGCGCGAAAAATTTTCCAACGCGTCAGGCAAGAGCCAATCGTCGTCGTCCAAAAAAAGAAAATACGCGCCGCGCGCCGCGTCTGCGCCCGCATTGCGCGCGCGGCTGCGTTCGACGCGCGGCGTTGCAATCACTTGAACACGCGCATCGTTCTGCCACGCGGCGGCGAACAAAGCTGCGCCCGAATCGTTCACCACGAGCACTTGAAATTCCGCGCGCGTCTGTTGAATCAACACACTCTCCACCGCGCGCGACAAACTCGCGCGTCCGACGGTGGGAATAATGATCGAAAAAAATATCGCGTCGTTCATGCAAAAATGAGATCGTTTGCGCGTTCACGTTGAAACAACGCGAGCTGTGTTTCCATTCGTTCAATCGCGCGCTGCAATAGCGCGTCGTTGCTCAATTGGACGCGTGGATTTTGGATCGTGTGTTCTAATGCGCGCGTTACGTTCGCGCCTTGAACCGTGTTGAGAAGGTTGACAGGAATGGTGAGCGCGGGACGTACCGCATTGTTTTGCGCGAGACGCGAAATTTTTTGCAATTTGGTGACGATGCTTGAAACGGAATACAACGAGGGCAAACGGATCGGATCGTACGCGAGCTCTAACGACGCGCACCAATCGAGCCATTTGGATTCAAGCACCTGTTTGTAGGCGCGCACAGGAACCCATGGGACGCGAAAAGTATCGGCGGTGATCGCGCCGTGCAGCGCTTCGGTGATCAATAATTTGGACTGTCGAATCGCATCAATCACATCAGGCACAGGCGCGCACGGATCAATATAGACCAAGTTGAGTGATTCACAGACCGCGCGCCAATCCCAATATTCCGCACTCCGCCAATGCGGCATGAACGCGGTCTCGTTTTTTTGCGCGCGCGGCGGCAAATCCAAAACGCGCAATAGCAGCGCGCCATCGCTGATGGCAGCGGACACATCCAACCCCAAACTGCGCGCGGTCAGCGGTCCGCGCACCCAATATACTTTCCACCGCGCATCCAATTGCGGCAATGCAGTCCCGTACCCCGCGCCCGCGCCAAATACCACTTTGCGCGGTTTTTGCGGAACGCTTGTGTTAATGAGTGTGCCGGTTCCAACAAAGAGGGTTGTGGCATCGAGGTCAAAAACGTTGGGCAATAACCGATGCCAAAGAAAGGGGTTCAGCGCATCGCCAAAGTTGGGGTGATGAAAATAATAGAGTTGCATACGTCATAAGTGCGTGGCACATCTATCGCGGACGAGTATATCTGTTCAGCTGATTCTCGCAACTTGATGTAGAGCAATTGCATTTTGGAGTTTACGACCGAAGAATGAAATTCATCGGCAAACGAAGGAAAGAAGGAACCCAACAAAAGAAAGCCCGCGCGATGGACAAGCCAAGCTTTCAGGTGGCGCGCTTTCGTTGTGGGCGTTCTTGCTTTTGTTTGCCGTTGTTTTCCAAACTACGGAGCTCGGTCTTGCGCGCCCGCGCGCGCCGTTGTATAATACGTGCAACTACGAGTTCTAGTGGTTTGTCATAATGTCAAGCACAATATACGCGTTTGCAAATCAAAAAGGCGGTGTCGGCAAAACGACGACGGCGGTGAATATCGGCGCGTTTCTCGCGTGGCAAGGGCGGCGCGTCTTGCTGATTGATTTGGATCCGCAAGGCAACGCGTCGACGAGTGTGGGCGTGGACCGTTTCGTCTTGCCCGCGTCGGTGTACGATGTGTTTATGGGCGGCGTGACGCTGCGCGAAATTTTGACGCCGAGCGTGATGGAAAATTTAACCCTCATCCCCTCCGCCCCGATCCTCGCGAGCGCGGAATTGGAATTGGCGAATACGACGGAACGCGAATTTATTTTGCGTGAAGCATTGGCGAGGGAACGCTCGCCGCAGCGTTCCCTCGCGGTGGAAGTGGAACGCGCGGCGGAGGGGGAACGTTACAGTGAACGTTCCCTACGCGATGAATTTGATCACATTTTGATTGATTGCCCGCCATCGCTTGGTGTTCTCACCGTCAACGCGTTGAGCGCAGCAGATTTTGTCGTCGTGCCTGTGCAATGCGAATATCTCGCGCTGGAAGGGCTGGCACAATTGATGCAAACGATTACGCTGGTGCGCGAAAACTTGAATCCACATTTGGAATTGTTTGGGTTGGTGATGACGATGTTTGATCCGCGCGCGCGCTTAGCTACGCAAGTGATTCAAGAAGTGCGCGCGCATTTTCCAAATGAATTGTTTGAAACGTTGATCCCGCGCAATGTGCGCGTCGCCGAAGCACCAAGTTTCGGCGAGCCGTTGGTGAAATTTGACATTCACTCGCGCGGCGCGGAAGCGTATGAAAAATTGACGAATGAGTTTTTGATGCGGGAAGCGCGGGGGGCGTCGAGAGTGGAGGGTGGAGAGTGGGGCGACTCTCCAGCTCTCGCTCTCCCCTCCACGCTCCACGTTCCACTGGAGTTACCATGACCACTGCCACCAAACACGGACTCGGACGCGGACTCGGCGCGTTGATTCCGCAAAAGACGATTCAGGAACCGCAATTGCAAAATGTGGTGCGCCACGTTTCTGTCGCGCAGATTGAGCCGAATCCACACCAGCCGCGCAAAAAAATCGCGCCCGACGCGTTGGATGAACTCGCGGCTTCGATCCGCGAACATGGTTTGATTCAACCGTTGGTGCTAAAAGAAATTCAGACGCCGTATGGCTCGCGCTATCAACTCATCGCGGGCGAACGACGCTGGCGCGCAGCGCAGCGCGCGGGTTTGACGAGCGTGCCTGCGATCATCAAAGGCGCAACGTCGCAGCAAATGTTGGAACTCGCGCTCGTGGAAAATATCCAGCGCGCGGAATTGAACGCGTTGGAAGAAGCGGAAGCGTATCGCCAACTGATTCAAGAATTTGAATTGACGCAAGATCAAGTCGCGCAAAAAGTGGGCAAGGATCGCACGACGATTTCCAACGCGCTGCGGTTATTGAAAATGCCCGAGGCGCTCAAAGAAGCGGTGCTGAATGAAACGATTCGCGAAGGTCACGCGCGCGCGTTGATGCAGATCACAGATGAGAAAAAACAAAACGCGCTGCTGCAAAAAGTGATCGCGGAAAATTTGTCGGTGAGGCAGATAGAAGAGCTCGTAAGGAGAATGAACGCAAAGGAGGAAGGAAATAAGGGAAATAAAGGGAAAAATGGGAATGGTAACGGTCATTCTGCCCCCGTCCCCCGACACCCCTCCCCCGACACACACTCGATTGAAGAAGATTTAAGGCGCGCGTTGGGAACGAAAGTGGAATTGTTTCGAACACAGCGCGGCGGAAAAATAATTATCGAGTTTTATTCCGATGAAGAGCTCGAGACGATTTACGAAAAACTTGTCCATTGAGCTACCGGTATTAACATTCAAGTATCCATTCTGTCGCTCCTTTTTTTTTCTAGCTCCTGTTATCTCTCTTATTGCACACACCGAAAACCGGCCAGAGGACTCCAGTCTCGTTGAGCCGTTCCGATATTCCAGTAAGAATCACTGTAACCACCACCACGCGTAATCCCCTGAATTTCGCCGTAACCAACAGGACGCGTAATCCCATCTGTATCTACAAATTCCCTTACATTCCCTGCCATATCCATCACCCCGTAGGGACTCGCACCGGCTGGGAACGCTCCACCTTGTTTTATTTTGACAAATCTACCGGGTCCTTCACCTGTTGATAGCGCGTTAGCCCTCGTTTCATCCCAGTCATCCCCCCAAGGATAGTTGCGCCGATCCGTCCCCCGTGCTGCCTTTTCCCATTCCTTTTCCGAGGGCAGACGTTTCCCTACCCACCTGCAGTACGCCGCTGCCGCCTTCAAGCCAACCCGCGCCGGTTTTTCATCATGCGGCGGCAGGCCGAAGTGCTCCTCATTCTGCAGATACTCAGTAAAGGGCTCGGAACACGCGCCTGCGTGCATACATTTCTTGTAAAGCTGCTGCGTCACCTCATATACATCAATCCAGAAAGCTCCAACATAGACACTACGTACGAGCGCTGACTTAGCACGTGACCGGGAATCCGGAATCCGTCCACCCATCCAAAAATTACCCTCCGGCACATACGCCATCTCCGCCTGGTCATTGCCTCGACGCTCATAATGGAACTTTGCTTGGAGAGTTGGCGCTTCCTGTGCGATGCGCCTCGCCTCGGCGTATTCTGCTGCGGCTTCGAGCAAAATCGGAACAATGCAAAGCCCCGAACACACAACCGCCACAAGACCTACGATAACAAAAACCACCGTCAACCGCTTGTTGCGTTGAATCTTTTTTTCAACTGCCATATTGACCTCCACAAAGAATCCGCTTGCTAATTCGAGAGAATCATTGCCCAATCGCTCCCTCGCGTGTAAATCATTATACAAACGTGAACTGCCAATGATATTCCCGAGTCTGCCAATCAACGCCATATTTCCGAGAACGGCATCTCACTTATCATATTCTTATTTGACGCTTGTATTGTTTTCTTGATTCATAACGACAGTGCTATAATCATTTTTGTTGTCTCTACATTCTATCTCACGTTATACAAAAGGGTCAATTCGAGCTGTTCTTGCGAGAAATCTCAGTTGGAAAACCGAGATTTCTCGCTACACTCGAAATGACGTGCGTAACATCAGTTATATGTTCAGGTGATTTGATGCCCGCCATTTTTCCATTTACCGCTATCGTTGGTCAAGACCGCATGAAACGCGCATTGATCTTGAATGCGATCAATCCGTTGATTGGGGGTGTATTGATTCGCGGCGAACGCGGCACGGCAAAATCTACCGCCGTGCGCGCGCTCGCGGCACTGCTGCCCGAAATCCAAGTCGTCGCCGATTGCCGCTTTGGGTGCGATCCGCACAATTCGCATTTGTGCGACGAGTGCATGGAACGCGAAGCGCGCGGCGAAGTGCTGCCGAGTGCGACGCGCAAAGTACGGCTCGTGGATTTGCCTGTGAGCGCGACAGAAGATCGCGTCGTCGGCACATTGGACATTGAAACCGCGATTAAAAAGGGCGAAAAGAAATTTGAGCCCGGCGTTTTGGCGAACGCGAATCGCGGCATCTTGTATGTGGACGAAGTGAATTTGTTGGATGATCACGTCGTTGATCTTTTGCTCGATTCCGCCGCGATGGGTGTGAACAATGTCGAACGCGAAGGCATCTCGTTTCAACATCCCGCGCAGTTTGTTTTGGTTGGCACGATGAATCCCGAAGAAGGCGAACTGCGTCCGCAACTTTTGGATCGCTTTGGTTTGTCGGTGGACATTCGCGGCATCCCCGATGCGGAACAGCGCGTGGAAATTATTGAGCGGCGGTTAGCGTTCGAAGGCGACGCGCCCGCGTTCGTGATCGAATGGCAGACGCCCGAAAAGAAATTGTCCAAAGAGATCGAACACGCGCGCGAAAAATTGCCCGCTGTGAAACACACGCACGCCGACATTTACGCGATTGCGGAACTCACCTCTGGGTTAGAAGTGGATGGACACCGCGCCGATTTGGTGATCCTCAAAGCGGCGCGCGCACACGCCGCGCTGGTGGGACGCACAAACATTAACGAACAAGATATTTTATTTGCAGCTGAACTTGCGCTGCCGCATCGTTTGAAACGCAGACCCTTCCAAGATGTCGAAGTGCGTTTCGAGCAGTTGGAAAAGCAGCTCGAACGCGCCCGCGAGGGCGTGCAAGCGGAAGGTCAACCCAAAGGCGACCAAAAGCAGGACGTAAAAAAAAAGCGTCCCTAGCCGCTGACGAATCCTCAGAACATACGCCGTCGCCGAGCGACCAATCGGTGCAGGGACAGGGGCATGACCCCACCAAATCATCGCCCCGTCCCGCCGACCGCCCCATCTCTGTCGGCGACGCGTTCGCCCCCCGTAAATTCCAAACCCCAATAGATAAAATGGCGCGCAAAACCGCAGGCAAACGCTCGCGCACGCGCACCGAACGCAAACGCGGACGCTACATTCGCGCGCGCGAAATGCGCGGCGAAATCAGCGATGTGGCTTTCGACGCCACGTTTCGTTCCGCCGCGCCGCATCAACTCCGACGCAAAGAAGAAGGCAGCAAACTTGCGCTCGCCGTTGAAAAACAAGACCTGCGAAAAAAAGTGCGTGTGCGCCGCGCCGCAAACTGCATCTTGTTCGTCGTGGACGCGTCCTGGTCAATGGCAGCCGCCGAACGCATGATTGCAACCAAAGGCGCGATCATGTCGCTCTTGGTAGACGCGTATCAAAAACGCGATCGTGTCGGTCTCGTCGTTTTCCAAAAAGAAGAAGCGCGCACGGTTCTGCCCCCAACCTCCTCCGTTGACCTCGCGCAAAAAGCATTGAAAGATGTTCCCGTCGGCGGCAAGACGCCGTTGAGCGCGGGCTTGCTTTTGGCGCATCAAATTCTCATCCGCGAAAAAATCCGCGACCCCGAAGTGATGCCCTTGATGATCGTCGTCACCGACGGCGCAGGCAATGTTTCGATGACTGATCTGCCGCCGCAAGAAGAAGCGCATCGCATCGCGGGCATGTTCAAAAAATCGGAAATTCGTACCGTCGTCATCAACACCGAACATGAAGCGTTTGATCGCGGTCTCGCCGCGACGCTGGCGGACAAGTTGGGGGGGAATGTGTACACGCTGAAACAGTTGCGCGCGGAAGAGTTGTACGCGCGGGTGAGGGAAAATTTGAAATAAAGGATGAAGGATGAGGGATGAAGGATAAATTCATTCCTCATCCTTCATTTTGTTTCACGTGACACTGCAACAGATGTTCTAAGACCTCGCTAACCGCGAATCAATACGAATCTACGCGATGCTCTTTATCGCACGAATCATGTGCGAATCTATGTAATTATTTATTTTACTATCTATTTTTACATTTTTAATCAAATTCATTTGGAAATTACTAGATGCTCTATTTTGAACTGAAATATATCTAAAAAATTCTCACGCGACGCTTTCAATTCGATTCCTTTATTAGGGGTGATCCAGTGAAATTGAAAGTACGTGAAGCCATCAAATTGATTGAAAAAGATGGATGGTATTTGGTTGAGGGCAAAGGGAGTCATTGGCTAAGATGTACCGCTTTCTCATTGTCATCGAAAAGGCGAATGGCAACTACTCTGCCTACTCTCCAGACTTGCCAGGTTGTGTCGCCACAGGCAAAACGCGCGACGAGACGATCAATAACATGCACGCGGCAATTGAGATGCATGTGCAAGGAATGTTGGAGGATCAGTTGCCCATCCCCAAACCACAAACGTCCGCCGAATATGTAGCGGTGATGTGAAAAGAGGATGAGTCAACCGACGCCGATCATGGATTACGAAGGTTCGCGTTGGCGCGAGGAATTTTGGCGCGGACGCGAATATGAAGACGCGGTGGAACGGATCGCGCTGAACGCGCTCTTGCCACCAACGGGGAACCGTTTGGTGGAAATCGGCGCGGGGTTTGGACGGTTGGCGGATTTGTATCGCGGATACGAACAGGTGATTTTGTTGGATTATGCGCGCTCGATGTTAAAGGATGCGCGCGAAGGTTTGGGAAATGATCCGCGCTTAATTTTTGTCGCGGCGGATTTGTACAATTTGCCGTTCGCGGACAACGCGCTGGATACCGCGTTGACACTTCGCGTCTTACATCACGTTGCGGATATTCCGAACGCGTTTGTGGAAATTGCGCGCGCCGTGCGCCCACACGGAACGTATCTCACCGATTTTGCGAACAAGCGGCATTTGAAGGCGTTGGTGAAATATCATCTCGGCTTGTCCCGAGCGCAGTCGAGGGAACGCGCAAACGGAATGGATCCATATTCGCTTGAACCGTACGAATTTATGAAATTGAATTTTGACTATCATCCAAAATACATTCAAGAAAATTTGGCGCGGGTTGGATTTGAAATTCGTAATGAACGCGCAGTGTCCACGTTTCGCATCGGCGGACTGAAACGCGTTGTGCCAACCGCGCTGCTTGTTTCGATGGATGGCGCGCTGCAACAAATTACCACGCCCTTGAAAATCGCGCCAAGTATTTTTTATAAAACAGAAGCGGTGAAAAATGGCGACGCGCGTTTGAATGAAAATTTATGGCGCTGTGTAAAATGTCACGCGGAAAAAATTTTGGTGATGAGAACAGTAATGCAGTGTGAAAGATGCGGCGCGCAATTTTTTCAGCATGAAGGAATTTGGGAAATGAAACGCGATACGTAGTTTTTCGGAACCACACATGAAACGCGATTACACCACATACCTCGCTTGCGGCATCATGCTCATCGGCGTCATACTGATCGCCGCGCCACAAATCGCGGAGGTGCTCAATCCGATTGCGTATGTTGTCCCGCCCAAATCAATTTCTGGTGTCACGCCAACACCAAACACACAAACACTTGAGAATGTAAAAATCCAAAATTTCGCGTTCGCGCCATCACCGTTGACAATCCCACTCGGCACAACGATCAAGTGGACACAGTACGACAAATCGGTGCCGCACACCGTCAGCGCGGGATCGCCAACGCAGCCCGATCCGCAATCGCGTTTCAATTCCCCCACGTTGCGGGTGGATGGCACAAGCACATATCAATTAGACGTTATAAGAAATAAAATATAAACTGTGTGGATGCTTCAATATACCATCGTGAAACGGGACGAGCGGAAGTTTCTAGCCCTCACGGGGTTAACAGATAAAGAGTTCAACGCGTTATTGCCTGCT
>Ga0247727_10014482_pt1 | contig 13094 bp, 12 predicted proteins | sample WisWelCaveWW1625_FD_202498 | JGI IMG/M metagenome (GOLD analysis project Ga0247727, IMG submission 202498) | Biofilm microbial communities from Wishing Well Cave, Virginia, United States - WW16-25 | ecosystem: Environmental > Aquatic > Deep subsurface > Groundwater > Cave microbial mat | place...
CTGTCTCCTGACCACCTCAGGGGTTGGGGTCTCACCAACATGGACATTCAGTTGTCAAAGAACATCTTGCTCTTTGCCGCTCAGCCTCCTATACTTGCGTATAGTTTCGAGCGAACGGGTCGCACCCACGGCTTGCAGGCGACGGCGCTTCCGCTTCGCTTCAGCGCCGCGCCTGAACCCGACCGATGAGCGGACGCTTCGCTCTGTTTCACTTCGCTCGCGCCGCTCATCGGGGCGGCGGTGCATCAAACCAATCAAGGGCAGATCAACATCAATTACTTCAGGAGACAACACGTGAGAGAATACACCTTCACTTCCATCACCCTGAAGACAACCCTCATCCATACCGTGACCTATTTTCTAATCGGAGTGCTTGCCTTCACCTTCCTCGATTATGCTGGCAAGTATGCCGATCCAACGGTTGCCAACTTGATGCGGCAGACGAACGATCCATTAGTTGCAGGCGGGCCGCTGTTCCAAGTACTACGTGGCATCCTCTTTGGGCTAACCTTCTATCCCCTGCGGGAGATTGTCTTTGCTCGCAAGCACGGCTGGCTAATTCTCTGGTTGGTGCTGGTGGTTGTGGGCATTCTCTCGCCCTTCGGCCCATCACCCAGTTCCATCGAAGGCATGCTCTACACTATCCTGCCAATGTGGTTCCACATCATTGGCCTGCCCGAGGTCGTGATCCAAGCACTGCTACTGGCTTTCCTCAGCCACTACTGGATCAACCATCCTGAAAAGAAATGGCTCGGCTGGGTCTTTGGGATTGCCTTCGCCTTGGTGCTTTTGTTGTCAACGATGGGAATTCTGGCTGGGCTGGGAATATTACCGACACCCGCCCCGTAATCACCGCCGCCCAACCCGGCATGAAGCCGGCCGCGCTGCGCGGGAAGCAATCGCGGTGGCCGTTCAGTTCTCTTGCCGTTGGCGGCTGGTCGGCCCTTCACTGGCATGGCAGCTGATGCCCACGTTAGGCGCTTATGCACGAGCGATTCTCTTGAATGGAGATATAAACATGAAAACATCTTCGGCAAAGGTAGATACTATTGCACTTGTTGGCGATGCCTGTCTGTTTACCGCTGCCGCGTTCTGTCTTCTGGTGCTGGTGGGTGGGCCACTCGCTTTGGTCATCGGCCCCGCTGCTGCTTGGCTTCTGCATGACCGTCGCCTCGACTGGGCCGCCGTGATCAGCGAAGTTATGGGCATCGTGATCGGCCTTGTTGTGGTTGGCGGCTTTTTTGTTCTTGTACCGCTGGTCTCGGCCACTATTGGACCTGTTGGTGGCCAGGAGTTCGCTGTTCCAGCTGCGCTCTTGGCCATAGCGGGTACTGCATTTCTGGCGCTTATCGTCGTGTTGGATATCGACGGTATCCGCGATCTGTTACCTGCACGGCGTAAGCACATCCGTCTAGACTACGTGTGAAGGCACATGGACACAAAGTTGATCGCACGGTATGCCATCCGCGAGACTCTGGGGCTCATCGTCATGGGGGTGGCCCTGTTCTGGTCAGCGGGGCAGATTGGCTGGTGGCCGGCCTGGGCATCTCTAGCCGTGATGTTAGCCTGGATCACGGCGACAGCCATCGTCATCTTCCGCTTCAACCCGGCCCTGCTGGCCGAGCGCCTGGGGCCTCGCAAGGGGGCCAAGCCGTGGGACATGGTCATCATGAGCATCCTTGGTCTGACGCAGTTAGTGCGCTATATTGTCGCCGGACTTGATCAGCGTTATGGCTGGACGGGCGGCTTTCCTTTCGCTGCTCAAATGGCTGCGCTGAGTTTGTGTATCCTGGGCTATGCCCTGGTTGTCTGGGCTACCGCCTCCAACACCTTCTTCTCGCAAATTGTGCGCATACAGTCCGAGCGTGGCCACACAGTCGCCACAGGCGGCCCATACCACTATGTGCGTCATCCGGCTTACATCGGCGCGCTTCTGTATGAATTAGCCGTGCCCGTCCTGCTCGCTTCGTGGTGGGCTTTGATTGTCAGCGGACTGGGCGTAATCCTCCTCGTCCTCCGCACAACTCTCGAAGACCGTACGTTACAGGCCGAGCTGGCGGGCTATGTTGATTATGCACGTCAGGTGCGCCATCGTCTGTTGCCAGGCATCTGGTAGTCAAGTCGGCTTATTCGTTGCCTCATTCGTTGACCGGGACTTTCTCGACACCCCAAATCAGGTGAGGTAGACTCTCGCAATTCCACACAAGGGAATTGCCATGACCACCCTCGACACCGTCCTTACCCGCTTCAAAAAATCTTTCGGCGGCGCGGCGCCGGCCTTCGTCGTCCGCTCGCCCGGTCGCGTCAATTTGCTCGGCGAGCATGTGGATTACAACGATGGCTGGGTCCTGCCGGCCGCCATTGATCGCGCGGCGTATTTGGCTGTTGGACGCTGTGACAGCGCCCTCGTCTCCCTCACCGCCGCCGATTTGGATGAGAGTGTGACCTTCCGCGTCACCGAAACCGCCGAACGTAAAAACGTCACCGGCCAGCCCCTGCCCGGTTGGGCGCTGTATCCGGCAGGCGTTGCCCACGTGTTAAAAGAGGCCGGGTTGAAAATCGACGGCCTGGATGCGGTGCTTGGCTCGGACGTGCCGCGCGGCGCGGGGCTGAGTTCGAGCGCCGCCGTCGAGTTGGCCTTTGCCGTCGCCTGGCGCGAGTTGAATGGCTGGCAGAAGAATGGAATGGAGTTGGCCCTGCTGTGCCAGAAAGCTGAAAATGGATACGTTGGCGTCAATTGCGGCATCATGGATCAATTTGCCTGCGCCAACGGCCAGACCGATCACGCTCTGCTGTTGGATTGCCGGACTCTGGAGTGGCAGGCCGTTTCGCTCCCCGCCGAGGTCGCCATCGTCATCGCCGACACGACCCAGCGCCGTGAGTTGGGCAAGAGCGAATACAACAACCGCCGCGCCGCGTGCGAAGAAGCGGTGCGCGTTCTCTCAACAGTCTTGCCCGGTATTCGCGCCCTGCGCGATGTCAGAGTCTCCGACTTCAACAAACACTCGGCCATGCTCGCGCCCGAAGTCGCCAAACGCGCCCGGCATGTGGTCGAGGAATGTGAGCGCACCGTGGCCGCCGTCGAATCACTCAAGCGCAACGACCTCGCCGCCTTCGGCCAGGCTATGAACGAGTCGCACCGCACCTTGCGCGATTTGTATGAAGTGAGCAGTGTTGAATTGGATGCGATGGTGAGCGCGGCGCAATCGCTAGAGGGATGTTACGGCGCGCGGCTCACCGGCGCGGGGTTCGGGGGATGCGCCGTGGCTCTGGTCGCCGCCTCTGCCGCCCCAACCTTCGAGCGCGAATTGGCGAAACGCTACAAGGCCGCCACCGGGTTGAGGCCGGAGATTTACGTGTGCAAGGCTTCGGCGGGGGCGGGGGTTATGGCGTAGGGGCAAACCTATGTGTTCGCCCACAGGGGCAGGCACATAGGCCTGCCCCTACAATCGTATGACCACCCACAATCCCGAAGCCGACTACACCCTCCTCCTTACCGACTCCGGCCTTGCCTGCGAACATCCCCGCCAACCGCGCGAGGCGATTGGGTGGGAGGAGGTGATCGAAATCGCCATCGTCACCACCGACGAGGGGCCGTTTGCGCCGGATGTGTGGGTGTTGTTTATCGGAGAGTCGGGTGGTTGTTCCATCCCGCAGGGCGCGAATGGGTTCGATATGCTGTTCGACGTTTTTAAGAAATTCCCCGGCTTCAACTACAAAGCCTTCATTAAGGCGATGAGTTCGACGGAGAACGCGAAGTTTGTGTGTTGGCGGAAGCAGTAGACCATGGGGCCGCTCTAACCCGCCCGGCGGCTCTGGTCTTAAGTCACCCCGCTCCCTGCTGGGAAGTTTCCCCATAGACACAAAGGTGAAAAGCGAACCAAAGGTCCTAGCGGATTAGAAGGTCTGCCCTCTGCCACTTTTGCTTATCTCGACAGTATAGGGCTGAATGGATCGATCCGTTAAATCTCACTCATCCGTCGTTATCTCCTCCGCCACATCCAAAACCCGCCTGCCCCAATCAAGCCCAACGCCAACACGCCGCCGATGATGGCAATCCAGGTGAGCGAGTTGTTAGGGTTGGAGTCAGCAGTCGGTGTCGTCGTCCCCACCGATTGCGGCAGGGCGCTCGATTGCGCGCCAAAGGTGATGATGGCTTGCACGCCCGGCGCGACCGGCACGGTGAATGCGTTGCCAGTGGTGGGGTTGTAGCCCGCTGGCAGTTTCGCCGAAACTTGATAAGCCCCCGCTTGCAATTCAGGAAAACAATGGGGATCAGTTGCGCCGTCTGTGATGTGCATTTGCTCCCCCGCGCCAGCGCCATCCGTCACTCGAACCTGCCCACCGGCGATCGTGCCTTCGCCGCTATCGCGCGCCCCATTGCCGTTCGCATCCTCAAAAAGAGTTACACATATCGAACCACTGCCGACGGCGGCGACTTCAGTCGGGGCCACCGTGGCGGCCTCAACAGCCGCGACGGGGGTGGGCGGTGGGGCCGTCCCCAACAGCAGCCGCTGGCCGATGATGATCGAGTCGCTCGTGAGTTCATTCAGCGCCTTCAACCGGTCTACTGTGAGTCCGGCGTCAAGGGCGATGCTCCACAGTGTATCGCCCGGTTGAACGGTGTAGATGATGAAGCCGTCAGCATTGGGCGTGGGGAGATCGGAAGAAGTCGGGGGCGCGGCAAGGGGCGCCGACACTGTTGTGGCCGCCGCCCCCGCTGTGGCGGCGACCCCGGTGGTTGGGGTGGGCGCGGTGGGCGATGTCGCCGCCTCGATCACCACCGCCGAGGCGGAGTCCCACCAAACGTCGAGATGATAGCGGCTATCACCTTTGTAGTTGGCCGCGAGGAAGATAGTCACTTTGCCATTCGGCCCGGCGGTCACCTCTAACGTAAAAGCCTGCCATGTGTCGTGCGGGTTCGCCACTCCCGACCATTGCACTGCGCTCGAAAACCAATCTGCACCGCCAGCCGGGTCCGCGCCGAGTTGCACGCGGGCTTGCACCGCGCCATCCGACGGATTTGGGAAATCGGGCGTGGAGGCGAAGGCGCGGCCATAGGCGGTGATGCGGACTCGGACGCCGGGCGGGGCTAAAATGGTTTGCTGGATTCCGGCGTGCCACGGATTCCAACTTGTGCCGATGTGCTGTGACCCCGAGCCGCTTTGCACGAGGGCGGGATTGGTCTCAGGCCCCCAATCCGGTTTGAAGGCATAGTTAAGCGAGCCATCGGCAGGCCTCGGCGCTTCCTCCCACCAGCGCGCCCAGCCATTGGCGAGGCCGGAGCCGTCGAAGGAGTCGAGTCCGCCGTTGGTGAGTAGTTCGGTTTGGGCCAGAGACGATCCCGGGATCGCGACGACGGCGGCGATGATCATGGCGCTGAAAGCCAGCGCCCATCGAAAGCGTGGCATGGGCCAATCTTATCATGGTCGTTGTGATAAAATTATGCCGCGTTGCTTCCGGTCACGCGCTACTGCGTGACCGTTTTGTTTGCATGATGAAAGATAACAACGGATCATCCGAATTACACGGATCGCGATCCGTTGAATTCGACAAATCCGTTGTTCTGACGATGACACCTGAAATTAACTTGCAATCACCGCTGACCGAGCAAATCGCCGCCCGACGCACGTTTGCCATCATCTCGCACCCCGACGCGGGCAAGACGACGCTGACCGAAAAGCTTCTGCTCTACGGCAAGGCCATCCACCTGGCCGGGAGCGTGCGCGCCCGCCGCAACCAGCGCAGTACCCGCTCCGACTGGATGGCGATGGAGCGCGAGCGCGGCATCTCGATCACCTCTACCGTGTTGCAGTTCCCCTATCAGGACCGCGTGATCAATTTGCTCGACACGCCCGGCCACGAAGATTTCTCCGAGGACACTTATCGCACCCTGGCTGCCGCCGACAGCGCAGTGATGGTGCTGGACGCGGCCAAAGGCATCGAGGCCCAGACCCGCAAGCTGTTCGAAGTCTGCAAACAGCGCGGCCTGCCCGTCTTCACCTTCGTCAACAAAATGGATCGGCCTGCGCTCGACCCGCTGGATTTGTTGGACGAGATCGAAAAGATGCTGGGGATGCAGGCGATCCCAATGAACTGGCCCATCGGCGACGGCCCTAACTTTCGCGGCGTGTGTGACCGCGATGCATCGCGCCGCCTCTCGCGCCGCCTCCCGCGCGTCGTCCACCTCTACGACCGCACCGCCCACAACGCCACCATCTCCCCAGAAACCGCCCTCCCTCTCGGTTCCCTCGCCCTGCGCGAACACCTCAGCGATACCGAGATGGAAAAACTGGAGTCCGATCTGTCATTGCTCGACGGCATGGGATTTGAATTGGACGGCGAACTGTTGTTGCATGGCGCGCAGACTCCGGTTTACTTCGGTAGTGCCTTGACCAACTTTGGGGTGCAATTGTTTTTGGACGCCTTTGTAGAGATGGCGCCCACCCCGAGGCCGTATCCCAGCGACAACGGGCTGATCGAGCCGGATCGGGAGGCGTTCTCCGGCTTCATCTTCAAGATTCAGGCCAACATGAATCCCAATCACCGCGACTCCGTGGTGTTCCTGCGGGTTTGCTCCGGGCGGTTCGAGCGCGATATGAGCGTCTATCACGCCCAAAGCGGCAGGACCATTCGTCTGCCGCGGCCCTACAAGTTTTTTGCCAACGAGCGCGAGGTGTTGGACGAGGCCTTCCCCGGCGACATTATCGGCCTGCCCAGCAACGGCCAGTTTGCCATTGGCGACACGCTGGTGGAAGGCGACAGTTTCAAGTTTGTCCCCATTCCGCGCTTCCAGCCGGAGCACTTTGCCATTCTGCGCAACAACGACCTCGGCAAGCAAAAGCAATTTCAAAAAGGGCTGGCCCAATTGGAGACCGAGGGCGCGATGCAGGTGCTATACGACACCGACGCCTTCCGCCGCGATCCAATTCTGGCCGTCGTCGGCCTGCTACAGTTTGACGTGGTGCGGGCGCGATTGGAGGGCGAATATGGCGTGGCAACGACGCTGGAGCCGCTGAGCTACCGCTTCTCGCGCTGGGCCGAGGGGCCGGAGGAGGCCCTTGACCGCCTGCCCTGGGGCCACGGCCTGCACCGGGTGCGCGACAACGAAAACCGGCTGGTCGCGCTGTTCAATTCCCAATTCGATCTGGATTACGTTTTACAAAAGTATCCCGAAGTGACGTTCAGGAAGTCTGGGTAGAAGAGGCCGCCGCAGTGGGACTGCGGCGGTTTTGTTTTGGGTGATTGTGGCAGGGGTTGGTTTGTCTTATACTGTGGTCAATCGGAGATAGACTATGGAGACTACAATACTTCAACAGGTACACGACCATCTCTTGCAGAAACACGCCGCGCTCAACGAAAGACTTAGAGCAGGCTCGACCGAGGAGAAGTCAATCTGGCTCGGTGATTCAGCCGAGGAGGCGATGCTCAGTCACGTGCAAACGATTGAGGCCTGCCTGGCCAAAGCCGAGTCGGGAACATTGGGCGTGTGCCGGGTCTGCGGCGACCACGTTGACGACGAACTGCTGGAGGTGGACTACACCGCGAGCGTGTGCCTGTCTCATCTCTCCTCCGAAGAAAGACGCCAGTTGGAAGACGAGTTGCAGCTGGCTCAAACTGTTCAGCAGGCGCTCTTGCCTCAACAAGTCCCCAATATCCCGGGCCTCGAGGTGGCGGCCTTCAGTCGCCCGGCTCAGTTCGTGGGCGGCGACTACTTCGATTTCATCACCGTCAACCCGGAGGCGTACTATCTCGTGCTGGCCGACGTCGCCGGCCATGGCATATCCGCCAGCCTGCAAATGGCCAGCTTACAAGCCCTCACCCGCGCCATCGCGCCTACCTGCCAGTCACCGGCCGAGGTGGCCAGGCACATCCAGCGCCTCTTCATCCACAATATCCGCTTCAGCACCTTTGCCTCGCTGTTCATGGGCGCCTATAACCCAACGACCAAGCGCCTGGTCTATTGCAACGCCGGCCACAACCCGCCCCTGGTGCTCCACCGCGAGGACGGCAATAACTCGGTCAGCTGGCTCCGCCCCACAGGACCTGTCCTCGGTTTGATTGAAGCGTTCGAATTCGGCGAGAGGGCTTTGACTCTGGAGCCGCGAGATCTTTTGGTCATGTATACCGATGGGGTGGTCGAAGCCATGAACTCAGACCACATCCAGTACGGCGCACAACGCCTGGCAGAGGTGGTTGATCGATTCTATGACTCTTCGCCGCGAGAGGTCGTTCGGAGAATTAGGGAGAGTATCGAGGCGTTTGTTGGCAATGTGCCTTTAGCCGACGACACGACCTACATCGTGTGCCGGATCCTGTAGGCGCTCGCCCTATCTGCCATCTCAATCCATGCCAACCTTTTCGGCAACGGTTGATAAGATAGACATCAACCCGTACGTGCCAGTGCCAGACCGGGTCCTCCGGAAACTACAGGGAGAGGCCCAAAAAGCCAAAGGGCCGATCCCGGTGACGGGCAAGTTGCAGGGCAAGTCGTTTTCGGCCACGGTGGTCAGGTTTCGAGGGATGTGGCGGCTCTACCTCAACACGGCCATGCGCCGCAAGGCAGGCGTTGAGGTCGGCGACAGAGTCAAAGTTGGCGTGCAGTTCGATCAATCACCCAGAACCGTCCCCGCGCCGCGAAAGTTTACGATGGCGCTTGCAAAAAACAAAAGCGCCAAAGACGCTTTTCAGAGACTTGCGCCCTCCCGTCAAAAAGAGATTCTGCGGTATTTGAATAGCTTGAAACAACCGGAGACCCTGGAGCGTAATATTGAAAAAACCATCCGATTCTTGCAGGGCGAAAAGGTGCAGGGACTGGTGGCTGTGACGCGGGGCAGGTGACGAACCCATTGACGGAGCCGCCTAATACTGGCATCCAGCGGACACGCTTCGCTCGCTCCCAATTCGATCTGGATTGGGGTTTGCAAAAATATCCGGAAGTGGCATTCAAGCAGCTTGGGTAGAAGACGCCGCCGCAGTGGGACTGCGGCGGTGATGTTTAACGGACAAGTGAAGTTACTTATTGCATAGGAAGCTGAACTGCTCTATCATCTCAGCAGTTTCGGAATCGGCCAACCGCGCGGTCGAACTACCCCGCCAGGGTGTATCATACCGCAGATGTGCGGTCGAATGTCCCTGGTAGGATGTATTATGCCGCAGGCGCGGCTCAGAACCAAGCGAGTGCAAACATGAGTATGAAAGGAATTGCCTGGGGAAGTTCAACAGCTATCGCCACGCTAAGGCTTAAGTACAGTTTCTCAAGGCAGCACTTGGGAGCGGCCAAGCACTTTGCCAAACGCGCAGACGAAATTGAAGTGGTAGCCACTCAAGTGCCGGACGACAGTTTACTATCACAACATCGAGCCTATATTACTGGGGCTGTGATTTCAACTGTTGCCGCACTGGAAGCATCAATCAATGAGCTGTATTTGGAAGCTCAGGACGAGAACCCCCATACTATGAAGGGATTAGATGACACAGCCGTTGCTCTCCTGGCGCAATTCTGGCCGGATATTGAACGCTATCCAATTCTCCACAAGTATCGGACTGCTCTCTTGATCGTCGGTGCGAAGAAGCTTGACAAGGGTGGTCCACCATACCAAGATACAGAAAGTCTGATAAAGCTGCGAGATGCTTTGGTTCATTACAAACCGGAGTGGGATGATGAACTTGACGTTCACGGGAGCTTAGAGAGACGATTAAGCGGCAAGTTCATTGAGAACCGCCTCGCCCCATCAGGGAGTCTATGGTTTCCTCACAAGTGTCTTGGCAGTGGGTGTGCACAGTGGGCTGTTGATACCGCAATGATCTTCATGAGTGAGTTCTGTCGCAGGGCACAGATTCCGGAACGTTTTTAACGCTCCAAGCAAGGATGTGAGACCCTTCGGCAAGCTCAGGGCAGGTTTTGCTTGCAGCTACACCCGACGCAGCGGCGGCTGAACTTTGCCGTTAGCCCGCTCACGTATTGTCCAATGTCCAGCAAAAGGAAAGAAGAACAGGAGCTATATCATGAAACGCACAAAGGACCAACCCAAATTCACGACTTACAAAGAGAGCGGTTCTCGTCGCCGTGATCTACGCGCCCGTGATGACCCATGTTGCGAAATGACGATCCATATTCACAACCAAGGAGGCGCGGTCAACATCTACAATTGCCCGCCAGTCGTACAGCCCCCTGTCGTTGAACCCCCTACCGAACATCCCCCGGAATTACCACCAACCGGGGATTGCATCCCCTTAGCTTTAGGCAGCAAGCCCAAGAAAAGCTTACAGGAAAAGTTGCTTCCTTTGCTTGCCAATAACCAGGTTCCGAGTGTCCTGGCGGCTGCTTTTTTCCAAACGGCCCGCCGCTTCTTGCTCGGTCGCAACCCGGCCAACGCGCTTGAAACGACAGCCTTTGGTGTTCTTCAGAAACTCTCCCCCGATTTGCGTCGGGTCTTAGCTTGCTCATTACAAGTCTTCGATGCCGTGCCTTCAGAGATCCGGGGACAACTTTTCGCGCCGGAGATCTCTGGCTTGGGCGATCAGCCTGTTGGACCGTCACAATTGGCGGAACTTGTCTCCCGCGAGTTGCTACAGAGGGCTAGCCTGGAAGTTTTCGGCGAGAAGGATTGTTTCACCGAAGAGCGCCCAGGACTGGCCCGGTTCGTTAGCTTTTCGGATGATGTCGGGAATCCCCCTCTTTTGGGGATTTGCCGCATCAATGGCTTGCGCACGAATGCCTTTAAACCCAGATTGCGATTAAGCGACTATACCCCCGATGAACTCCAACAGCAGTGCACCCTGGAGGTCGTTGACGACCAAGCCAAACTCAACTGTCGGGTACAGACCGAGAATTGTCCCGGCAACCAAGTCGAAGGCACTTGCCTCCGAGTGATAGAGGTTGCACAGGGTCAGGCCGTCACTTTAGAAGGTTACAACTTCTTCAATATTGACGCGCGCGTCCGGTTGGAGGCTAAACCGCCTGGGACAGTCACCCGCGAGGTGGATGCCCACGTTTGCGGCGACGAGACCACGCCGCTGACCGAGATCGTTGACGGAGTCGAGCTTGTGATTCTCGACTGTCGGGTGCAAGACCAGATGATCTTCCGGGTTCCGGAAGATTTACCCGAAGGCATTTACGGCATCACTGTAGTTTTACCGAACAACTCAGGTAATCCCGGTTTCGGCGCGGTGTTGGAGTCATTCCCGCAGCAGTTTATTCAGGTCGTCCCATCGGTTACGGCCACCTTCCAGATTGCCACTGAGCGCCTGGACGCAGTCGACGAGACTTCCCCATCGTGGTGGGGGTCCGACGAGGTTGGGATCCGTATCATCGCAATCCCGGTCGCGCTCGACCTCACCCCGGGCGAGATCACCGAAGACAACACCCACAACTTCCGGTTTGGCAATGTGGATTCGGGCGACGACCGCGACATGAGCCGGGTGATCTTCCAGCAAAGCGGTGTGGGCGGCGTCGCTCTGTCCATCATCGGATTCGAAGTGGATAACGAAGAGCTCTACGAGAAACAGATCGAGGACCTCGGCGCTGCCTTTGAAGAGATTCTCAAAAGCCAGTGGAGTCTCATTGCTACGGCGGTCGGAGGGGCGGCAGGTACTCTTACGGCGCTGGCGCTTGGGATCAGCAGCGCCTGGGGAACCGCAATTGCAGTGGCCATTACTCTCGCGATTGATCTCGCATTCGCATACTTTGGGCGCGCCGACTTGATTATCGAGGACGCTGCCGCGTTCACCGCACTTGACTTGGCGACTCGCCTTAGTCCCAATTTTCCGCTGCCGCCGGTGCTTGAGTTCACCTCGGCGGGCGGCGTTGATGTAAAGGTCGAGCCGGTCAGCAAAGATGTTCAGTACATCGAACGCCGAAAGTATGACGGCGATGATGGGAGCGAATATCACATTACGCTTCGCTACAACCGTCTGTAATCGGGCCTGTTGCATCACTTTAGAAGAACGCCCTACCACTTTGGGAGGCCCAAGTGATGGTTACAGATTCGTCAACCGGAGGTGATTCATGCGCCCAAGACTCACTATTGAAGACCTGACAGGTCTCCGCGAAGAAGGTTGAAAGCGAAGAGACGCCCGGAAGACCTGTCAGGTCTGGGTGGGAGGCGAGGCCTGACCCCGAAGAAATCGCCATCATCGAGGTGATCAATGCCTGAACGACTCATCATTGTGCTTCTAACGCTCATGCTGGTCGGCTGTCGAAGCGCCGTTACCGACACGCCAGCTACCACCACACCAGCCGTCGCGCCGACTGCGGCCACTATAGCCTCCCAACCAACGCCAACACCGCCGCCCACCGCCACGGCCCTCGCCGAAGGCATCATCATTCGCCTCGGCACGCCCGACCCCTCGCCGGACTGCCCCGAACACTACCCCTGGTTTTTCGAAAACCTGGCTGAAGAATGCGCCACCACTCTGGTCAACAATTGGGGCGTGATGCAGTCTTTCGAGCACGGCCTCATGGTCTGGTTTCAGGGCGGCGGCCAGACCTACGTCTTGATCGAAAATGGCTCGCTGTTCAAGCCCTATCAAGAAGCGATTGACTCAGGAAATTTGCCCCTGCCCGATGCTGATCCGAACATCATCCCGCCCTCCGGCCTCTATCAACCCGTCCTCGGCTTCGCCAAATTCTGGCGCGGATTGGTTCCGGGCTATGAGTGGGTGCATGGACGCCTGGGCTGGGCGACGGCGCCGGAGGTGGGCTACTCTGCTTTTTGGCAGTGCCCGTTGTTATTTCACCGGCCCGCGCGACGAAATCATCGCCCTCACGCGGGGCAGCGCACGGTACTGGAACTATTGGCAGGGGCCGGTTCGATAGCGATGGCTTTTTGGGATCGGTGGAAGGCTGGCTCACGACGCAACTGCTTCGCCCCATCTACGTGAAGGAACTGGCGCAACTCGCCGCCGTGGCCGCGAAACGGGCGGTGTAAGCCGGCATGCTCATGAACTGTGTCGTCTACCACACATGAAGATCAGGCGCGAGTGCCAACTCACCCTCCTCATCCCACACCCTATCCGGCCGACATCAACGCCGTGCTGGGCCAATTGCTGTCGGGCGCGCAAACGATCTTAGGGGATCATTTCGTCGGCCT
>Ga0247727_10014483_pt1 | contig 13093 bp, 14 predicted proteins | sample WisWelCaveWW1625_FD_202498 | JGI IMG/M metagenome (GOLD analysis project Ga0247727, IMG submission 202498) | Biofilm microbial communities from Wishing Well Cave, Virginia, United States - WW16-25 | ecosystem: Environmental > Aquatic > Deep subsurface > Groundwater > Cave microbial mat | place...
TCCGATCTCAATATCGTCGTGATTGGCGCGCCGGTGCCTTACGATAGCTTGGTCTTCTTGCACCGCTTCAAAGAAATCTCCGGCATTTATTTGTTCCCTCGGGCGGGACATTTCACAGTGCTGATCGAGCCGAGTGTTCCGGTTTTGACGCCGCAAGACATGGGAAAAAACTGGGCGGTGATGTGCATGGATGAGGTCTATGTTCGCGATCGCATCGCGCCGGAATATTTAAGCGGCTTGGTCGTTGATCACGCAGACATCGAAGCGGTGCTGAAAAAATTTCCGCCAAAACTCAGAGCATTGGGAATTCCAGTGTATCTGATGGATGGCACGGTCGTATGGCCCTAGACGTATACTGTTCGGGGTTATTTTGTAATGCCCACCTTTGAATTGTCATCCTGTAAAGACCTTCCCTCGTGCTCGGCTCTCTTCCCAGCGCGAGGGAAGGTTCTTCCAGAATGACAGCGTGAGGGGAGTTACAAACTAACCCGCAATGAGTAAAACAAGCCATGCTCGAAATCATCGATCTGAGCCAAGAAATCTTCTCCGGCATGCCGGTGTTTCCCAGTTTGCCGGAAGTGGAGATCACCATTCAAGCCTCGCATGAACAATGGGAGGGCATCATTGCAAGCGACGTGGTTTCACCCGCAGTGCACCGGCTGGCATTGGGCGAGCATACCGGTACGCACGTCGATGCGATCAATCATATGGCGCGTCAGTATCGGGGACAGTCGATTGATACGATGCCGCTCACAATGTTCTATACCGAGGGCATCTGTTTAGACCTGTCTCATAAAATTCTGCGCGAGTTGATTGAGTCTGCGGATTTAGAACGCGCTCTCGTCTTGTCGGGTCTTTCAGCAATCAAGCCGGGGGATACGGTGCTCTTGTATACCGATCATTATCGCCGCGCGTTTGGAACGGAGGATTGGCACAATGGCCCAGGGGTCAGCATTGCGGCCGCGGCCTGGTTGGGTGAGCAGAAGATCGCGGCTTTTGGCGTTGAAACCGCGTCGCCGGGTGTGCGACATGTTTCGAATAAAGAGGTGCATCACGTTTGCGGGGAGATGGGCTTTACGCATTACGAGAACATGATCAACTTGCACCAACTCATCGGTCGGGGACGTTTTCGCTTTATCGGCCTGCCGCTCAAGATACGTGGAGGAACCGGCTCGCCGGTGCGGGCGGTTGCGGTGTTCGAGGGGATGTTGTCCAATTCTTAACCTCGAGCATTTACAAATTTTCATCGCGAAGGCGCGAAGTCCGCAAAGAACAGCGCAATGCGATAAAAGCTATCATGAATTTTGGTTCGAAAACTATCTTCAGTCCAAGCAAGCTATCACAAAAAATTTTATGCTTCGCGCTCTTTGCGTCTTCGCGGTTCTGAATTGTGTAAGCGCAAAGTATTTTTCAGAATGATATGTGAATGGGGCAGCGGAGTAAAACCTACATATCGCTCGCAGTCGTAGTACCTCCCACGTTTCAAGTTCCCCGCCGCAACGCGAAATGCCATCCCAATTCGCGCGAAAGATGTTCGAGCATGATATGCCCGCGCACGCTTCCTCCCTTTTGATTGATACGAGGACTCGCGACGGCAATGCCGGCTTGTTGCATTGCGACGGCGACAATCAAGCCGGAAACGCCGCTTTTTGCAGGCATGCCCGTACGCACGAGATGCATGCCGGATTCATCGTAAAGCCCGCTCGTGGCCATGATGGCAGTGACGATGGCAACGGTTCGTTCCGCAAGAATCCGCGCGCCGGTGTGATCGCGGCCGGCATTGGCGAACAACATAGCCATGCGGCTCGCTTGCAGCACCTCGGCTTCAATGGAGCACAGATAAAAATACGTGTGCAGAATTTCCGTGATGTCGCCTGTAATCACGCCGTTGCTCTTCATGAGATACGCGAGCGCGCGATTGCGATCCCCAGTTTGCAGCTCGGAATAAAAAACGCGCGGATTGATATTCACGCGCGCGCCTAAAAGTTTTTCCGCCCACTGTTCCAGCCACGCGAGGCGAGCTTGCCGTTCTCCTTCCAAATGACTGCACAACACAATCGCGCCCGCATTCACGAGTGGATTGGAAGGCGTGGGGCCGAAGATGTCGAGTTGCGCCGCGGAAGAAAACGGCATACCTGATGGTTCGGCATTGATCCAAGAAAAAACTTGCTCCTCGCCCCTCTCTTCGAGCATGCCCGTGAGCAGAATGACCTTTGCCACACTCTGCATCGTATAGCGATGTTGTGCCGCGTCACCAGCGACAACGCACTCGCCGGTGCATAGTGTGATCGCGGCGTTCGTCATGGCAAGCGGCGCGTTGGCAAGCTCGGGGATGTAAGTCGCGGGTTCGCCTTCGTGATTCAAACGCGCGAGCGCGACGGCATCATTCAACACTGCTTGTATGCGCGAAACGTCCATGGGGAAGCTGAAGTATTGGATTGGTGCAGTGATGAAGCTTTGGATCGCTGGCTTTCACAACACTCCATCAATCCAATTACCGCAGCAGCAGCATACGCCGCGTTTCGGTGAAGGAATCGGTGGTGAGCTTGTAGAGATACGCGCCGCTCGTCGCCGGCTGGCCGGCGTCGTTCTTGCCCTCCCAATATACGATGTACTCTCCTGCTGCTTGTTCGTGCTCCACCAAAGTCCGAATGCGCTGGCCGAGCACGTCGAAGATCACAAGAGAAACTTGTTGCTTCGGTTGGGAAAGTTGATAGCGAATCGCTGTCGAGGGATTGAAGGGGTTGGGATAATTTTGTTCGAGATTGAATGCCGTTGGCGCAGCGGGTTCGGGTTCAGCAATCGCGACTGTCGTCTTCTTCGCAATGCGCAGGTCATCGAAATAAAACGCGCCTGCCGCAGCCTTGCCGGGAACGTGCGTGAGTTGGATGCTATCGAAACGCAGCGTACCGTCAAGCGTGCCGTCGCCGATCCACGTGCCCGTGCCGTCGTTGGTCATGTCCCACGTCACCAGCCGCCAGCCGGTCCAATTCACCGTGAACCATGGGCTGACTTCATGATTGCCGCTCGCGATTACAGGATACTTGTCATCAACGGCAAAACGAAACTGATTGCCGCTGCCGTCGCCGAAGACATACACTTGCAAAAGGTAGCCGCTATCGAACAGCACTTGCTGCGGCGCTCCGCTGCCCAGGAAGACGCGAATCAAATGCGCGCTCGCGCTTACGTCCCACCCATATTTCACTTCCATTGCCGCTGCGCTGTTCGATAGCGCATTGACGAATGTCGCATTGCTCGCGCGGCTCGTTTGCTCGGTGATGATGCCCGTGGTGGTGCCGCTCTGTTGCGGCTCCCACCAATTGCTCGCGAGATTCGTTTCGAAGTTATCGATGTTTGTGAGGGTGAAGCCAGTCTCGCCTGTAGTAAAGCTAAAATTCTTTTCTGCAGTGATGGCATTGCCAAAAACATCACGCAGGCCGGCCAAAAGCTTGGCGTTGTAGAATGTGCTTGAGGCGAGTGCTTGGCTGGGGAAAAAACACAAGATGCTGCGGCCATTGCTGACGTAATGCCGCAACACGCCCGCGACCAGTGTGTTGTTCGAGCCACGGCGCAATTCAAAGCGGCCCGGCGTGATGGAATTGGAGGCCAGCTCTTCATCAAAATACATATTGATGATCGGCTGCACTTCGGTATTCGTGCCGCGATTGGGCGGATAAACCGTAAGCAGATTCGGCGGCCGCATATCGAGCGCACCGGTTTTGAAACGCAGCACGAACTCATCGCCGCCCACACCGTCGCGATTGCCATCCAATGCTTGCCCGTATTGGCCGAGCGCGGTGCCGGCAATGCGCAAGGTGTAATCGGTCTCAACTTGCAGGCTGTCGTGCCGCAGCAAGACGCGCGTGTTGTTATTCGACCAGAGAAATAAAATATTGCTCGCGGGCGTGAGTGTGAGTGCAGCTTCGACGGTCGCGCGATTCATTCTGCGATTGAAGTCGATGATGAGGTCCGCCCACGCCGCGAAGTTGGTATCGTTCTGCGCGGGCGTGGTAGCGCTCACAAACGGCGCGGCTTGCGAGATGATCGTAGGATCTTTAAAGGTGAAAAAGGAATCGCTCACCACGACTTGCGTGGTGTCGGTAAAATAGCCGGGTGCGGAGATGATCATCGCCAGCGTGTCTTGCGGCAGATTCTCGAAATAATAAAAGCCGTTGCGCAACAAGTTGGGGTCGTTCGTGTATTTTTTAAAAAGCGACTCGAACGTGTCGGTTGTATAAGTTTGGCCGTTGAGCGTAAGCTTCGCGCCGTTGATGGGCGCGCCGGATTCTAAATCCGTGACGAAACCCACGCACGTTCCCACCGGCGGGCGCGCGAGGCCGTGATACTTGAGAATGCTCCAATAAAAAGTTTTGGCCTCAAGCCGTTTCCACTCTGCGTTCATGTTGCGCTGGTTCTGCGTGGGGTTGGTATGAAACGAAGCTTCGCTCAATTCCGAGGGCATGGTGCTCTGGCGATTCACGTGTAAGTAGGGCCCGTTCGAAGTACAGCCGTAAAACGTGCAATCGCCGATAGAGCCGCGCGTGCCGGTGCGATAGCCGCGCGTGAGCAGATCGATCATGAAGCTGCTCATGCGCTTGCCGCCGTTCGGAATTTTCTCGCGGCCGTCGCGATATTGTCCCCACAACATGAGCGTGCTGCTCGCGTCCGGCCCGCCCGCATCGCTGTGAATCGAATGATACCACGCCGCGGCCAAGCTGTTCGCTTCATCCGTGCGCTGCGAAAGGCTGACGACGACGTTATCATTCGTGCGTGAAATATAAACCGTGTCGATGTCGGTCGTGATGAGCAGCAGCTCGCGCAAGTGCAAGCCGACGCGCAAAACTTTTTCCGCTTCGGAGTAGCCATAAATACCCATGTTCTCGCGCTGACTGTGGCCGGGGTCGAGATAGATGTTCCAGCCGGAGAGGCCGGTGACTTGGGCGAAGGCGGAAGAGGAAAAACTGAAAGCGAGCAATAGAAAGTGGAAACGGTTGGAGAATGTCATGTTGTTCCAAGGTGAAGGTTGGATCGAGAGCCAAAAGCATTTTAAATTGTAAATTGACAATTTGAAATTTTCAATTTACAATTTTCAATGCTTTTGATCTTTCTTGGGTGGTGCTTGTTTGGCAGTCACGACCGATTTTCCGATGATGTTGCAAAGCTGATTTGCTTCGGAGAGAATCTGATCAATCACATCTTGGGAGAGCAGCTTTGAAAGCAAGAGCATTTTTAGCCAAAGACGTGACTCGCGCAGTTCTTTGAGTACCACGCCAAGCTTATGAATGAAATCACGCTGGCTCTCGGCCGCGCAAGCTTCTTCATAGTTGGGCGCGGGAGAAGTGCCGCAGCGCAAGTCGGGAGTCATTGCGTTTTCCTCTAGACAAAATCAAAAGCATTTTAAATTGAGAATTGAAAATTTAAAATTTGCAATTGAGAATTTTCAATGCTTTTGTTTTTACTCTAACAAAGCGGAGTAGCTTTCCGGTCGGCGGTCGCGGAAGAATTGCCACACATTGCGCACTTCGCGAATTTTGTCGAGATCCAAATCCGCGACGATCACTTCGTCTTGATCACGGCTGCCTTGCACGAGGATCTGTCCGCGCGGATCGCAGAAGTAGCTCGTGCCGTAAAACTCGCCGATGCACCAGGGTTTCTCTACGCCGACGCGATTAATCGCGCCGACGAAGTATTGATTGGCAACGGCGTGCGCGGGTTGTTCGAGCTTCCACAAATATTCCGACAAGCCCGCAACTGTTGCGGAAGGATTGAACACAATCTCCGCGCCGTTGAGTCCGAGCGCGCGCGCGCCTTCGGGAAAGTGGCGGTCATAGCAAATATAAACGCCGATGCGTCCGAACGTGGTTTGAAAAACCGGATAGCCCAAATTGCCGGGCTTGAAATAAAACTTCTCCCAAAAACCGGGATGGCAATGCGGAATGTGATGCTTGCGATATTTGCCGAGATATTTGCCGCGCTCGTCGATGACCGCCGCGGTGTTATAAAACACGCCGGTCATCTCTTCTTCATAAATCGGAACGACGAGGACCATTTGATGTTTCTTCGCCAACTCTTGCATAAGCTTGATCGTCGGGCCCTCTGGAATGCGCTCGGCCGTCTCGTACCACTTCGTTTGTTCTTCGGCGCAAAAATACGGGCCGTAAAAAATTTCCTGCAAGCAGAGCACTTGCACGCCTTTGCTCGCGGCTTGTTCGATGAGCACAACGTGCTTGTCAATCATCGCTTGTTTAATTTTGTCGAGGGAGGAATCAATCGGAGCAGCGAGAGAGGCTTGAATCAAACCGCCGCGAACGATGCGGGCCAAGGGGCACCTCCGGTTGGTGAGATTAGGTGGATGAAAGAATCAAACTCGGAATGAAACTTCAAGAGTCAACACACGGATCAAAGCGCACTCGGAAAAAAGCTTCGCAGTGTGTGTTTTTGATGCGTGTACGCTGCCCAAAGCTGTGCGATGAAAATCATGGGTAGAACGTTATCCGCGCAGCCTGGCCAATTCTTCCCGCAAGCGCGCGACTTCCGCTTCGGCAGCTTGGCGTTGCGCCGATTCACGCGCGGCTTTTTCTTCAGCTTCCTCCGGCGTGAGCAAACGCGCGCCGGACTTGTGATCATAAAGACGCAGCGTTCCCTCCTCCGCGCGCAGTTCCAAGCCCATCGCTTTGCTCAATAAGCGCGTTCCCACCATCGGCAGGTATTCGCCTTCGACCAGACGATAACCGCGCAGCGCGGGCTGCATCGTTTCATTCAGAGGATCAAAAATGAAATACTCGCTCACCCCTAGCGTGGCATAGATGTAGCGCTTTTCGCCGAGATCTTTCGCCTTCGTCTCTGTGGAGATCAACTCGATGACGACGTCCGGCGCTTTGCCTTCGTCTTCCAGCTTGTAGATGCGGCGCTCTTTTTTCTCGATGCCGAAGACGACGAGGATATCCGGCGACACGTTTTTGCGGTGGCCGTTTTCATCGCGATAATACAAAAAAATATTACCGCTGACGTAAACGTCGCTGCGATCGCGAAAATACTGCTTCAAAGCATGCCGCAGTGCGATCAAAAGGTTTAGATGAATGTCGGTTTCTGCCATGGGCTTCCCATCCGATTCTGGAAGATACTCTTTCCGGTAAACACGTCGCGGCGGCAACGTTTGTATGTTGGGCAATGTCATAATTTCACCTCGTTCAAGTTTTTAAACCGAGCAAAAAATCGCCGAGGAAGCGCGTTCAACCAACAACGCATCGTCATAGCCGCATATGGTAGAATTTTTCATGATGCGTCTTTGATCTGTGTGCGGCGCTCAAAATTGTGCGCTGAAAATTCGCGGCCATCAGCTAGCCGCGCAGCTTGCCTAATTCTTCCCGCAAGCGCGCGACTTCCGCTTCAGCGGCTTGACGTTGGGCCAATTCGCGAGCGGCTTTTGCTTCGGCTTCATCACGCGCAGTTTCGGCCTCGTCACGTGCAGCTTCGGCCTCTTCCGGCGTGAGCAAACGCGCGCCGGCTTTGTGATCATAGAGGCGCAGCGTTCCCTCCTCCGCGCGCAGCTCCAAGCCCATCGCTTTGCTCAACAAGCGCGTTCCCACCATCGGCATGTATTCGCCTTCGACAAGCCGATAACCGCGTAGCGCGGGCTGCAGGGTTTCGTTCAAAGGATCAAAAATGTAGTACTCGCCCACGCCCAACGTGGCGTAGATGTAGCGTTTCTCGCCGAGGTCTTTTGATTTGGTCTCGGCAGAGATCAGTTCGATCACAACGTCCGGCGCTTTGCCCTCGTCTTCCAGCTTGTAGATGCGCCGTTCTTTTTTTTCGATGCCAAAGGCGACGAGGATATCCGGCGAAACGTTTTTGCGCTGGCCCTGGTCATCACGATAATAGAGAAAAATGTTACCGCTGATGTAAACGTCGGGGCGCTTGCGGAAATATTCCTCTAACGCATGCGAGAGAGAGAATAACAGTTTGCGATGAATGTCGGTTTCTGCCATAGGCTTCCCGTCCGATTCTGGAAGATATTCTTTCCGGTAAACACGTCGCGGCGGCAACGTTTGTATGTTGGGCAATGCCATAATTTCACCTCGTTTCAGTTTTCAAGCCGAGCAAAAAATCACCGATCACGTGTGTCGCCGCGTCCCATTCGTTGTGCGGCGAAGGCCAGTTGCGATCTTGCGCGCGGCGCAGATAAATGATCTGCGCGAGATGATAAAGATAGTGCTGCGCGATGTGAAGCACAGCCACGCCGAGTTTTTCTTTGTCTTTGCCATCGAGCGAAACGCGTTCGACGTGCAACTCCTCATCGCTCGCGCACGCCGATACAACTTCTTTGATCTGTCGCTGAATTTTCTGCATGTTCTCCGCCAACTCTTCGCGCGTGCCGGACTTCGCGTCGCTCGCCTCAGGCATAAAACCGAGTCTCTTCAAATACCACGCATCCACACGCGCGAGATGCCGACAGATTTCCCCAATGCTGCGCGATTCCGGCGCAGGCTTCCAACTCAATTGTTCAGTTGAAATATTTTCCAACACCGCAAACAAAGGCTTGCGACTACTCTCCAAAACCTCCAACGTCATTTCGATCTTTTGACGACTCATTCAATCTCCTTGGCTCTTTCTCTTCGTTGGCTCATTGGCTCTTTTCTCTCTTGGCTCCTTGCTTCAAGCGTGCACCGGCGGCTGAATCGGCGCGACCTTGCCCTCCGCCAGCAGCTTTTGATATTGCTTCCACGACATCTCCGACTTGCCGTTGGTTTGATCGATCATCGTAATGCAATCCTCCACCGGACACACGATCATGCACATGTTGCAGCCCACGCACTTCTCTTCGATCACTTCATAGTGATTCGAGCCGTTTTGCTGCGCCATGCGAATGCTTTGATGGCAGCCGTCTTCGCAGGCGATGTAACACAAGCCGCAATGAATGCAAGTTTGTTGATCGATGCTGGCCTTGATCACGTAGTTGAGATCGAGATCGCCCCAGTCCGCGACGTGATGAAGAGACTTGCCGATAAAGGCCGTCGTCTTTTTGAAGCCTTTCTCGCGCATCCAATTTTCCATGCCCTCGATCATGCCTTCGACAATACGAAAGCCGTAGTGCATCACCGCCGTGCAAACCTGCACGCTCGTCGCGCCGAGCAGCATGAACTCGACGGCATCACTCCAACTTTGAATACCGCCAATGCCGCTGATCGGAACGCGGCGCGGCGCTTCGGCATCCGCCGCAACTTGATGCACCATGTTGAGCGCGATCGGCTTCACCGCCGGGCCGCAATAGCCGCCGTGCGAAGTGAGATTGCGAACCGCGGGACGAGGCACGAGAGTATCGAGATCGACGCTGGTGATCGAGTTGATCGTGTTGATGAGAGAAATCGCGTCCGCGCCGCCGCGAATCGCTGCGCGCGCAATATAACGCGGATCCGTGATGTTCGGCGTCAATTTGATCATCACCGGTATGGTCGCGACTTCCTTCACCCATTCGGTAATTTGGCAGGCGTAATCCGGAACTTGTCCCACTGCGGAACCCATGCCGCGCTCGCTCATGCCGTGCGGGCAGCCGAAATTCAACTCGAAGCCGTCGCAGCCCGTGTCTTCCGTGCGCTTGACGATGTCGTGCCAAGCCTCTCGCTTCGATTCGACCATCAGTGAAACGATGAGCGCATGATTGGGATAACGTTTTTTAACGTCCGTGATCTCGCGCAGATTTTCTTCGAGCGAACGATCGGTGATGAGCTCGATATTGTTCAAGCCCATCACTTTTTGATTGGCATAATGCACGGCGGAATAACGGCTGCTCACGTTCACAATGGTCTCGCCAATGGTTTTCCACACGGCTCCGCCCCAACCCGCATCAAACGCGCGCGCCACTTGATACGCGCTATTCGTCGGCGGCGCCGAGGCCAGCCAAAACGGATTGGGCGATTTGATACCGCAAAAATTTATGGAAAGATCGGGCATGGTTGCACCTCATGAGAGTGAAAATTCCGATGCGTGTAAAATCGTGATTCCAACGAGTTCTTTCCCGTCATAATGATAAACGAAGCTTTCTTCCATCACGCTATCGTTTGCTGCCTGGGGTTTACGAAAACTCAGATAAAGCGTGTCCGTGTCTTCGTCATAATCTACCCAATAGGGCCATTTCTTGATTTTCAGCAAGTGCGGTATGCTGGTCGGATCGATTGCTACGGTCGTTTCCATAAGATTCCCTTTATAAGAATTTTTTCAGGCTTTGAAGTCAAAAACGCGGTAATGACAAATCCATCGAAGTCGAGTTCCTTATATACCACTGCGCAGTCTTTTGCTGAAATATTGGTTTTCGAATAATGTTTGAGCGCAATGAACTCGCCTCTGTCACTTTCAACAATATAATCCGGCTCATGAACAGTTTCCAGAACCTTATCGCGATTGCCGGCCATGTAATCGTGAGATTCAATGATATGGAGCCATTGCTTCCTCGTCAAACGAATCGGAAGATCATTATGAGACGAAATGGTTGCAATGACTTCACCGAAGATCATAGCCAACTTTCATTGGAAGCTAAAGGTCCTTTTGAAAGCGCAAATTCAATTTTGTTTTCGCTTTCTCGTTCTTGTGCGCACCGACGACGCCTTACCCCCATTGGGCCAAATCTCGATGCCGGAGCGTTTGCTCTCCCACGCCAACGGGTCTTCATCGACAAAATCCTTGGGATTGAAGCCGACGGGTTCAATGCCCCTCATGACGTCCTCATCGCGCCGTTTGGTCCCTAAGAATTCATAGGGCTCGCATTGCTGCCAAAGCCTCAAAAAATGGCACAAACATCAATGTCGCTCCATTTATGGGCGCGCCGCTCGGCGTGTGATCCGAACTGAAGAGTGTTTGAATCTCGAACTTGGTCAAAGAGAATAAACCGGAACAGAGATATGGCGTTTAGCTTTGTTTCGACTCCGGATGCTCTCGGCGATGATTTTGAGCACATTGGCAGAGTAATAACGAGTGCCACATTCTTTGCAAACTCCCACTGGTACATCTTCAATCAACACGAGTTGTTTTTTTACCCTCCGTGTTATATCGGTTTTTTTTTCCACAATCAGTCCGCCACAATACTCGCAGCGCTCTCCTTCCCAAAATCCTGCTTGCACTTTTTGATTCATGATGCTCATCTCCTTTGCGAACAAGCCGTTGAATCTCTTTAATCTTACTCAAAGGGAACAACCTTCCGCGTTGGGTTCACGCTACTTGGCCGAAATCAAAGCCGCGAGGCTCTACTTTCGCTTTTTAGTTTCTTTGCGTGTCGAAGTCCGCTTGCTCCCATTCGGCCAAATCTCGATGCCCGTGCGCTTGATCTCCCACGCCAACGGATCTTCATCGATAAAATCTTTGGGATTGAAGCCGACGGGCTCGATGCCGTGATCAATGTCTTCATCACGCAATCTATGCCAGAGATAATCTATGGCGTGGCAGCGGTCCCGAAATTTCGGAGAGATCACACAAATATCTATATCGCTCCAAGGATGAGCCTTGCCTTTCACATAAGAGCCAAACAAAAAAACCCGCTCAATTCGAAGCGCTTCATTTTGAAGTGACTCCACATACGATTGCGCGTGATGGCGGACTTCTTTTAGCGAAAATTTTCTTTTAACCATGAGCTAATCTCCTTTGTAACCTTCATGTAGTCTCCGGCAAAATCCCGCGTAGCTTGCTTATAAAAGCTTTGTTTGACGTCGTCATAGCGAGCCTTGATATTGAAACCGGTAATGATTTTCAAGTTCTCTCGCTGCTCGGCTGTAGGTTTCAGGCCAGCCAACCGCGCCAATTTCGTCAAGTTGTGAATCGTTGGTGGGTGCTCATTTGTTTTTTGAACAACCAGCGCCTTGAGAAGTTTCTCCACAACGAGATGACAAAAGAATAGAGAGTACGCATAGTGCTTCAACTTGAACAAGCTTTGCGCCACTTCCCAATCTTTGTCCGCGCTCTCGCGCCATGATCGAATGATCCGATGTGTGTCCATCTTTCACTACCGCCTTGAAGAAGTAAGCATGCCCAACATCAATCTCTTCTCTCACAACCCCAAATACTTCACCATCCCTCTCGCCGCAGTCTTCCCCATTTCCACCGCATCAACCACCTCACCGCCGCCGTTGACGCAATCGCCACCCGCGAACAAGCCCTTTACGGAAGTCGCGCCCGTGTTCGCATCGGTCACGACTTTCTTACTTTTCACTTCGAGGCCAGGAATGGTTTTGTAAAGATCATACAGCGGATCCTGCCCCAACGCCGCGACCACCATGTCGCATGGCAGCGTGTGTTCCGAGCCGGCGAGCACTTCGAGCTTTGCATCTTTTGCGCTCGGTTTAGCTTGCACGCATTGCAAGCCTGCGACTTTACCGTTCTCACCGACAATTCGCTGCGGCACGGTATGCCACAAAAATTTCACGCCGTCAGCCTTTGCCAATTCATATTCATATTTGAAAGCGGGCATTTCTGCTTCGCCACGACGATAAACAATCGTCACCGAGCTTGCGCCGAGCCTGCGCGCGGCAGTGGCCACGTCAATCGCCGTGTTGCCCGCGCCGATGACGAGCACGTTTTCACCGACCACGCATTCTTGCATCTTTTGCAAGCGCGTGGGCATGATGAAATCCAATGCTTCATAAACGCCTGCAAGCTCTTCGCCCGCGATTCCGAGCGCGGCAGTCTTGCCCAATCCCACACCGAGAAAAACCGCATCGTATTCTGCGAGCAACTTCGTGACGGGCAAATCTTTCCCGACCGAAGTGTTCATGCGAATCTCGATGCCGATCTGTTTCACGTAGTCAACTTCGGCGAGCGCGAAGTCCGTCGTCATTTTATACGCGGCAATGCCATACGAATTGAGTCCGCCCGCAACCTCTTTCGCTTCAAAGACCACGGCTTCAACACCGTGTTTGGCCAACTCGTGCGCGCACGCGAGTCCCGCCGGGCCTGCGCCGATCACTGCGATGCGTTTTCCAGTGGCCGCACCGCGCTCAAAGAACTGCGCGCCTTTGGCCATCGCGTGATCGGTGGCATAACGTTGCAGCAATCCAATTTGAATGGGCTTTTCATTTAAGCCGTTCAACACGCAATCGCCTTCGCACAA